>WNFQ01000335.1_pt1 | contig 41823 bp, 62 predicted proteins | sample 5400171 | NCBI WGS metagenome assembly WNFQ01 (sample SAMN13153356, study PRJNA577476) | soil metagenome | isolation source: 20 cm soil under Madrone tree | place: USA:California | collected 2016-06-14
CCACGAGTAATGTTCCGGGTATCACTTGGGCCTCGCGCGGGAGTAGTCCTGCGGTGTATGTGGCTGACGCCAGCAATTATGTTCCTCCACTGCTATTCCCCGGAATGTCCATGACCCTGACGGGCACGGGCGGGGCTGGATGCCCGTTGACGGCGAATACTCTAGTGATTGTGGGCGTTCATCGATACTTGGGTTATGTTGATGTCGTAAACGCTGGACAGGATTTGGGGCCACCGTTCTACACCAACTGGGGCAGCGGCAATCAATGCACTGGGACCACGGTCGGACAGCCGGGTTATTCGTTCGTCAACTTGAACTAGGAACGGCGATCGTGAGGGCGGTGCGTTGCTGTCCCCGGCCCATTGGCCGGATACCATGGGGATGCGCAAACATGCCCTTGCCAGCCTTTTCGCCTGCCTGTTGTCGCTCTGGACGGCGGCAAATGCCCTTGCCGCCGCCTGCACGCCAATTCCAGCCCTTCCCGACACCGAACGCCGTACGCAATACACCGCCAGCGCCCAAACCGGCCCGTTCAATGTCGGTTTCCAGATTTACGGCGACGGCACCGATTTTGCGAACTGGATCGGCGTCTATGTCAACGGCGTGCTGCAGGGCGGCTCGAGCTACACCGTCACCAGCCCGACCACGACGCTCGCCACCGGTTGCCGGCCGATATCAGATGCGCAGGTCACCTTCACGTCAGCGCAGACCGGGACCGTGCAGATTGTCGGCGCCCAGCGCCCGCGGCGGCTGATCCAGGTCACCGAAAACCAGGGCGTCACCGCGCACGATTTCAACCAGTTCGCCAATACGCTGACAGCGATGCAGCGCGAGCGCTGGGATCAGATGGCGCGCACGCTGCAGGCGCCTCCCGGCGAAACGCTGAGCATACTGCCGGCCGCAGCTTCCCGCGCCAACCAGAACGCCATCTTCGACGCGCTCGGCAATCTGACGCCAGGCTTGCCCGTTGGCGGCGGCGCCACTGTTTCATCGGCAATGCAGCCGGTTGTGTCTGCCGCCTCGATCGCGGTGGCACAAGGTCTGCTCGGCATCAATGCCGGCACCAACGCGCCCACGAACACTTTTGCGACCCGGACGGCCGCGGTCAGCGCCACCATCGGCGCCGGCATCCAAATCGTCGCCACCACCGGCTTTGCCGCGACCGGCGACGGCGGCGATGCGGTCTATTCGCGCGGCGGCAGCCTGCAGCCCTGCGGTTTCCAATCGGCCGACGGCGCGTTCTGGCAGATCGTCGGCTACCTCTACAACTGGAAAGCCTGCGGCGCGACCGGCCTTGGCGTCGCCGACGATTCGACCGCCATTCAGGCCTCGATCAACGGCGCCCAACTGACCGGCGGCGTGTCGTTCGGCCCGCCCGGCAGCTACAAGGTTGCGGTTGGTCTTTCGATTACCGGCCGCGTCTCGTTCTGGGGTGTCGGGTACGAAGGATCGGCGGTCAATGTCAGCGCGACCACGGGCTATAAATCGACAACCCTGGTCTGCGGCCAGACGATCAATTGCATCTCGGTCAGCACGCCATCGCCGGTATTGCTCGAGCGCTTCCAGATCACCTATCCGCTGACGCCGACAGTGGGCACCGCGGCGATCACGCTGGACGCGCCGGGCGGTGGCACGATCGCCAACGTCGACTCCGTGCTCCGCGATATCCAGATCATCGGGGCGGACATCGGCGTCAAGACGGTGAACGCCGGCACCTTCACCATCGACCGCATCAGGATCGACGGGGCCAAATCCTATAGCGCCTATCTGCAGTGGGTAAACCAGCCTGGTAGCGGCGACAGCAACATCACCAATAGCATCTTTTCCGGCGGCCCTTCCGCTCATCTCAATGTGCTGTCGGGCGGCGGGCTGCGCATCGTCAACAACAAGCTGAACTCGCCGAATTTAGGCATTGGGATAGCTGTTGTCCCCAATCAGGTTACCTCTCAGGGCATCACGCCGTTCTTCGTCGCGAACAACAGCATCGAAGGGACCTTATTCGGGATGCTGTTTCAGCGCGGCGCCGGGATCACCGAAACGGTTGGTCCAGCGATGCTGATCACCGGGAATGAATTCATCGGTTCAACCAATGGCATCGCTATGCAGGCGTCGGCGACCAACCCGACGGTGCCGTGGATCCTGGGCGGGACGATCAGCGGCAATTATTGCCAGACTGGCTCAGGTCAAACCTGCTTTGGGATCGGAGGGGCCAGCACTCTCAATCTCGTCGGCAATACCTGTTTTGGCGGGGGATCGACCTGCATCGCGATCGACCCCACGACCACCGACCACATCGGCAACACGGGCAACAACAAGGGAGCGGGCGTTCTGTAGCCCGGGCGCCAGATGTACCCAATCGACAAGCTCGGTCTGATAAATCAGGCGCTCGCACTTACCGGAAATAATCTGTGCTCTGTGCCGGAAGATGGCAGCGACGAATGGAACACGGCCTCGGCGGCTTACGAAAAAGCCATCGAATACATGTTCGAAAACCACGACTGGAAGCAGATCACCAATGTCGTGACGCTCAACAGCACGGGCGTGAAGCCGGCCGATGACGTGTTCGACACCGCCTATGCCAAGCCGCCGGATTGCGTGCATGTGATCTGGGTGCGGCTGAACGACGTGCCGGTGGTCTATCAGATCCTCAACAATCAAATCGTACTGAATTCGAGCGGTGTAGCCCCTGGCCTTGCTATTCCTACCGGCACCACGCCGGGCGTGGCAACGCTGAAATACGTGTCGTCGAATCCGCCATCCGGCTTGCCTGCGATCGGCGGTGTGATCCCGCCCGGGCCCGGTGCGCTGGCGCAGATGACCCGTACCTTCATGACGGCGCTGGAGACCTTCGTCGAGGCCGGCATTTATCAAGGCCTTCACGAGGATATTGCGACCGCGCGGGCATTGAAGGGCGAGGCGACGCAGCTTCTTGCCGAAGCCCGCACCCGCGCCGATCAGGAGCAGCCGAAGCGCGCGATGTTCAATTCGCGCATTTCAGCATCTCGCCGCGTGCGCCGTCCATTTCCGGCTGTCCCGACCGGTTGGGGTGGGACTGGGCAACCCGGCTAGGATGACCAATGTCTGCAAAGGCCATTCCAGCACAGCGCGATTTTTCCAGCGGCGAAGTCGATGTCTCGGCGAAACGCGCCGATCAGGATCAGCAGACCGCCACGCTGCTTAAATCGGGATGCCGGCAGCTCGCAAACTTTCGCGTGCTGAATTCCGGCGCCGCGCAGAACCGTCCCGGTCGCCGCGCGCAATTCGTCTCGGGCCAGAATGCCCGCGTCGAGGAAGTGACGATCTCGCCCGGGCTGGTGTTCCGGCTGGTCTTTTCCGCCAACACCATCGCGGTCCGCGATCTGAACAACGCCACGGTGTTCTCGCAGGCGACGATGCCATGGAATGCGGCGCAGGTGACGGGCATCGTCTACGCAGTGTTTCAACAGAGCGTTTATATCTGCTCGCCCTCCGGTCAGCCGCAAGTTTTGAGCTATTCGGGCGGGGCCTGGGCGGTCACCGGTTATGTGCCGAATTTCACCACAGGCGGTCAGAGGCGCACAGTATTTTATCGATTGTCGGCGCTGAACATTGCGATGCTTCCCAGCGCGACCACTGGGGCCGCCATCACCATCATCTTTAGCTCACCGATACCTACGCTTTCGGCGGCGGTCGTCGGTTCGCTCATGCGTTTCTGCGGACGGCAGATTCTGATCACTGGGTTCACCAGTAAAACTCAGCTCACGGCTCAGGTGCTGGAATCGCTGCCGCCGGGCCAGGTGCTCACGGTTCCGGTCGATCCGCGACCGATCTTCAACGTCGGCGATCTTCTCGTCGGGGCCACGTCCGGCGCCAAGGGCATCGTGACCGCAACGAGTGCTGCAAACGTGACCGTGCAGCTCACCAGCATCACGACGAACATCTCGACCGGGGCGACCACGCCGACCATTGATAATCCGAGCGGGGTAGGACCGGTATTGACTACCGGATTTCTTGCCGGCGAGACGATCGCGAGCCAGGGCGGATCGGACGTGATCAGCGCGTCTGGCGTCGCAAACACCATTCCACAGGCCGTCGCGGTTTGGGACGAGGAAGTGTTCAACGCTTTCCGCGGCTGGCCGAAAGCGTGCTTCGTCGATCAAAACCGGCTCGGCTTCTGCAATTTCCCCGCGCTGCCGAACGGTATCGCTTGGTCAGCCATCGGCTCGCCGTTCGATGTTTATCCCGACGTTAATCCGTCCTCGGCGATGTTCGAACTGACGCCGGACAAGACGCAGGTCTATTTCGTGGTAGCGGGCCCGGAAAGTTCCGAATTTGTTTTCACCGATAAGAAAATTTACTACATCCCGATCTCGCCGACCAATCCGCTCAAGCCCGGTTCGGTGGCGTTTCAAATCCTCTCGGCCATGGGTGCGGCCCCGGTGCAGCCGCGGGCATTGGACGAAAGCCTGATCTACATCGCGGCCGGGCAATCGACCGTGATGGCGATCGTGGCGCTCGGTGCCTACTACCGGCCATTCGAGACCCGCGCGCTGTCGCGGCTGCGCAGCCATTTGATCAAACAACCAACCTCGATTGCCGTGCCGACATCGCAGGGCACCTTCGATGAGCAATACATCTACGTGCTTAATTCCGACGGCACGCTGGCAGTCGGCCGCTTCGACGTTGAGAACGGCCAGATCAAGGGCAACGTGGCATGGACGCCGTGGAGCGGAGCTGGCACCGTGCTGTGGTGCTCGGCACGCGACGCCGTGATCATGTTCTCGACGCTCTATGGCAATGTCAACATCGTCGAAACGCTCGACGATACGCTCTATCTCGACGCGGCCATGCTCGTGAACGCGGCGCCGGCGGGGCTCGCGCCGGGCATTGGCCAGGGCCCGCTATGGTTTTGGGCCGGCCAGAACGTCAACCTGATGGATCAGGGCACGCGCTCGATGGGCGTCTATCAGGTCGACGGCGCCGGCAACATCGTTCCGCAGAACCGCGGAGGCGAGGATCTGGCGAGTGCGACGCTGGTTGCAGGCCAGCAATGGACCGGCGCAATCGAACCATTCGTTCCCGCGGTGCAGCCGGGGCAGGATGCATTGCAGCGCATGCGCAAGCGCCGGATCGCGCGGTTCGAGATCTATGTCGCCAATTCGACCGGCTTCCGTGTCGATACGCTCAATTCCGACCGGCTCGGGCCCAATCTGCCGGCGAACGGCGCTGCGAGCACATCGCGACGGGTGGCCGCTTGGAATCAGGACGATAACCCCAACCTGCCGCCGCCGCTGCGGGAGCGCGCCTATGCGTTCAAGCCGACCGGGCGGGCGCACGATCCGCGCGCCGTGATCATCAAGGACACGCCCGGCCCCTTGCAGGTGCTCGAAATATCCATGGAGGTTTCGGTCTGATGGCTATCGCAGCACCAATCGCCGCCGTTGCCTCGATCGCCTCGATCGGCATGAGCGTCGCGGGCGATATCACCAAGGGCAAGGCCACACAGGCGGCGGACGAATTTCAGGCCGACCGCGCCACCCGCGCCGCACAGTTCGGCGAGATGCAGGCGACGTTGACCGACACGACCGATCGCGAAAATCTCAACACCACGCTCGGCAATATCGAGGCGATCCGCTCGGCCGCGCATATTGACCCGACCTCGCCGACTACCGCGGCGCTGATGGACCGCAGCGAGCAGCTTTCGAACCGGCAGCGCATGGCGGCGGTCGGATCGATCAAGGCGCAGAACGCGGAGGATCTGGCGAGTGCGGATTACCTGCGCAAGGCCGGCGATTTTGCCGTGACGCAAAGCTACCTGTCGGCCGGGACGGATATCGCCAAAGGGCTTTCGACATCAAGCCTGTTCAAGACGGGATAGGACATGGTCGATCTTCCCAGCATTCCTAACGTCGTCCCGCAACTTCGCGCGCCGGAATCCCGTGTCTCGCCAGGACAGATCGCCGCGCCGTATCGCGAGCTCGCCGACAACCTGACAAAAATGGGCGAAGTGTCGAGCGACATTGCTATAGAGGCCGCGGGTCGCGCCGGCCAGCAGGCCGTGTCGGCCGACGGAAAGACCATCGATAATTCCGGCGCCTTCATTCTTGGCCCGGCATCGACCGAATTTGCGCGCGCGGCTCGGTTCACGGCCTTGGGGCGGATGACGCCCGACATCGAAAACGCGATGACGAAAATCCGACTGGAACATGCCAATGATCCAGAGGGCTTTCAGGCTGCCGCCAAGGCATTCAAGGAATCCTATATCAACGGCGATCCCGACAAAGGTCTGTCGCCGATCAATGATCCGGCGCTGAAAGGGCCGGTCGAGCGCACCATCCTCAATCAGGCTGGCGCGAATTATCGTTCGGTGCTCGAGCAGACGGACCAGACGAACGCCACGAACGCCAAGACGACCGTCACCTCGCAGATCACCGATCTGTCGAACAAGATGGCCCAGGCAGCGTTCACCACCGGCGCAGACACGCCCGAATACAAACAAATGCAGCAGAACCTCGGCGCGCTCTATGGCGAGCTGGGCAACGATCCGCGCATGGGCTATCCGAAAGCCCGCATCGATTCAGAAATCAGCCAGCTCGTCAGCCAGCACAAGACGATGGCGATCGCGGGCCAGGCCGTCCGCATGATGGACAGCGACAGCCCGACCGGTCGGGCCGATGCGAAAAAATGGCTGATCGATAAGGTCTATAACGATCCGTCGCTGAATATGTCGCTGTCCGAACGGCATGCCGCGGTGACGACGGCGATGGGGCTGATGGAGGCGCGATCGGCCGAGAACAAGGCGCTGATCGATGCGAACAAGGCCACATCGCAAACGCTTCTGACGCAACTGCACACCAACCAGCCCTATAACCCGATCACCGTCAACGATGCGATCTCGAACTCCGCGAAGATCGGCGACGTCGAAAGCTATTACAAGCTGACGTTCGCCAAGGGGATGCACGACTGGGATTCGACGATGCGCTCGCTGCCGTTGCCGCAGCAACTGGCGGCGCTGAAAAGCCTCGACAGCATGCAGGCCTCCAATCAGGCCATGAGTTTCTTCACCGGTCGTGGCTATACGAAAGAGCAGGCGGCCGGCATCGTCGGCAATCTCATTCAGGAAAGCGGCCTTAATCCGAACACCGTCCATGACAACGGCACGGGTCTGGGCATCGCCGGGCATCGGCTGGAACGGCTGGACGCGTTGAAGGCCTATGCCGCCTCAAAAGGCAAGCCAGCGAACGATTTCCAGACGCAACTGGAATTCATCGACCAGGAACTCAACACCACCGAGGGCAAGACCGGCGTGGCCCTGCGCGCGGCCAAGACGCCGCAGGAGGCCGCCGCGGCGTTCATCAATTACGAGCGGCCGCAAGGCTGGACCCCCGAGAACCCGCAGGCCGGGCACGGCTTTGCAAACCGGGTTGCCAACGCTGCGGCGGTTGCCGCGGGCGGGGCGGCCCCTACGACCGGCGCCGGCGCGGCGTGGTTCGAACAGGCGCGCGTCGAGCAGGTCGGCCGCACGCGGGAATATCTCAAGACGCAGGCGACCGATTACGTCACCACCGCCGAAAAGATGCTGAACAAGACCGGCGATCTGAGCGACGGCATGCTGACCAATATTGCCTCGGTGCTCAAGGAAACCGGGCAGGATGATCTGCGCAAGCGCATGGATATCGCGCTGATGGCGCATTATGGCGTCAAGGAACTGGACAGCCTGCCAACCAGCGTTCGCGAAGCCTGGGTCAGCCGGTCATTGCGCGGCGGCGTCAACAATTTTGACGCAGCGAACACTGCGCTGAACCTCACGCCACAAGAAAAGGCGCTGTATCAGCGACACCTCACAAATCTGAATGGGCCGGGCGGCGTTGACAATCCCGACGGCAGCCGCTCGACGCTGTTCCAGACGACGGTCGAGCACGCTGGAAAATTCTACACGATCCCCACCGTTTACGATGGCAAAATCCTTTGGAATAAGAGCGCGGCCGATCCCGCCGCCGCTGCGGTCGAGAAGGCAAAGCAGATCGGATGGGATAAATTTCCGTCCTACAACAGCGAAGCCGAGGCCGAAGCGCGCTATCAGAAGATGCACGACTTCATGGCGAAAGACACGCCAGCAGGCCGGACCAGCGCCGAAAGCCCGATCGCGTTTCAGGTGCACGAGCACATGGCGGAAACGATCGCGGCCAACGCCAAGGCGATGCAGGAGACGCCATACTCGACCTATGCGGTGCGCACCAACGCCAAGCCGCCGCCCGCGTACAATTTCGAAGATCCCGCAAACGTGGCGCAGACCGCGACCGTGCGCGCTGGTCTGCAAAAGACCATCCGTAACAATGATGGCACCGGCCCGATGTCGGTGTTCGAGGGAAAGGAGGCCGATGCCTTCGCCAACAAGCTCACCAATGGCGACCCCGGCGTGGCGGCGCAATCGCTCGCAGGCCTAGCCGCGTTGCCGGACGATATCTATGAGGCGACGCTGGCGCAAAAGCCGGTCGCCAACGCGGTCGCCGGCATGATGTCGAGCAAGGAGCCGAACCGGATGACGGCGGCAATGGCGGCTGCCGACAAGCTGTGGCGGGCCAATCCGGCTGATGCAAAGGACGCCCTCGGCGATGCCGCGATTACGAAACTGCAGGCATGGCATGGCCTCAAGGACAGCTTCTCGGCGCCGGAACTGGCCGAGCGGCTGAATGCGGCAGATGAGCCCTCAACTTTGAAGGCTCGCACCGACGCCAAGGAAGCGGCCGAGAAAGAGACCGCGACGCTGACCCCTTCCGACGTGGCCTACAAACTCGGCACCTCATGGGGCATCCCGATCCTGTCGCGCGTCGCCAATCTGGTGACCGGCGCGACCCCGGCCGTTCCTTTCGACAGCATCAAGGGTGGCGAGCTCGTGGCCGATTATCGCGCCACCTATACCGCTTTGCGGGCCTACGGCGTCGATGCCGACAAGGCCTCCGATCTTGCCGTGCAACGCCTGCAATCGTCGTGGGGCATTTCGGCCGCTGCGGGCAATCAACTGATGAAAAACCCGCCGGAGCGGTCCTATCCCGCGATCGACGGCACGCACGACTGGATGCTGAAAGACGTCAAGGCTGAGATCGCGAAAGACCTCGGCCCGGAATTCGGCGGCCTCGGGCGCGCTGGCGTCACCAATTGGACACTGGTCGGGCTCGCTTCGGACGGACGGACCCAAGCCGAGGTCGCAGGCAAACAACCGCCGTCCTATCAGGTATGGGCCAGGCGGTTCGACGGCACGCTCTATCAGGTACCGGGCCGCATCGCGTTCGATCCATCTAACCACATCGCCGATTATGGCGCGAAATTGGAACAGCGGCGGCAGGCGGTCAACTTCATGCAAATCAGCGGCATGCCGCAGCCATGACAGCGATCCGCATCCCCGATGACGATCCGGGCTTCGGCTTGCGCACCGGCGAGGGGCAGGCGCCGGAATATCAGCCGCCAGGCGACATCGCCGATCCCGCGATCTGGGGCGCCGCGTTCCGGCAATCGAATAGCGTTATCTCAGCCATCAAGTATATGCGCAATTCCGGCTCGTTTGCGCCGGTTCCGGATTACAATCCGCTGACCGACATCAAGGCGTGGGACAAGCCGAATTACTTCCTCGAACACGGTGACAAATTCATCGGCTCGCAATCGCCGGCGGAAACCCTTTCGATCAAAAACCAGATCGATAGCGAGGATGCCGACCGGCGCACGCTGGCAGCCAACGGCAAAATCGGTTTCGTCGCTCAGACCGTCGCCGGCGCACTCGACCCGACCATGCTGCTGCCGGGCGGCGTGGCGATCGACGCCGCAAAGGGCGGGCTGATGTTCTCGAAAGCCGCGGTGCAGGTCGGCAAGGCCGGCCTGATGCAGACCGTCGCCCAAGAGGCATTGCTGCATGCCAGTCAGCAAACCCGCACATTCGAGGAATCGGCCCTCAACGTCGCCAGTGGCACACTCTTGACGGCGCTGATCGGCGGCGGCGCGGCATCGCTGCTATCGCCCGTGGAGCGCGCGGCGTTGGAAACCCGGCTGCATGCCGACCGCGCCGAGATGAATGAGCATGCGGGCAATCCTTCGACCGGAGAGACGGCCCCTCAGATGCCTAGGGAGACTCAGGGAGAGGCCGTCCAGCCGCCCGCTGGTACGGGCATGGCACTGGCCGCCGGTGCGGCCGCGAGCGATACCCGCAAGATTGAACTGGTGCCGTTCGGCCTCGACCAAATCCCCGGCGTGCGAACGGTGGTGGAAAAGACCTCGCCAATGCAACGGCTGTTCGGCGCCGAGAGTGTCACGGTTCGGCGGACGGCGGCGGACCTCGCGGAAACCTCGCTGCTCACCAAAGAGAACCTTGAGGGCAAGGTGACGACCGCTGGCCCGGCACTCGACCGCGAGGCCCGTCTGAATATCCATCAGTCACAGGTCGCGGTCGGCGATGAACTATCCCGGCTGTTTTCGGAGTATCGCTTCGGCGAGCAGAAACTCGCGCCGCGCACACGGGCCCTTTTCGACGATGCCACCGGCCGCGCACCCGAAGGCAAAATGTCATTCGACGAATTCAAGGAAGCCGTGAGTGACGCGGGCCGCAACAATGACCTGCGCGATATCCCGCAAGTGCAGATGGCCGCGCAGTTCATCCGCAACAAGGTGTTCGAGCCTTGGAAAAAGCGCGCCATCGACGCCGGGCTGCTACCGGAAGATGTCGGGGTCAAAACTGCCGACAGCTATGTGTCACGGCTCTACAACAAGCAGGCCATCGCAGCGAAACGGCCGGATTTCGTCAACCGGGTGACCGACTGGCTGGCCGGGGATCAGCAAGCCAAGGTGCAGTCACAGGAGAAGATCGGGCTATATCACGGCTCGCTGCAGGTCGCGGCCGATCAGATCGATAAGCTGCAAGGTCGCATTCAAAAGCTGGAAACCGATGCCGATGTTATCGCGGCGCGGCAGGAGGAAACAACCCGGATCAACAAGGCCGCGAACCGTCGCGCCGAGACGCTGCGGACACGGGATCAAGAGACGCTGCCGCTCGAGAATGCCCGGGGCGGCGCCGTATTCGAGACGCTGGCGCGCAACCGCGGCAATCTGCTGGCTGATCGGGCATCCGCGAAACTGGCCGAGATCGAATCGCTGGAACAAAAGCTGGCGACCGAGATCCAGAACCATGATGCCATGCGGGCGAAGATCGAAACCGAGATCGCCGCATGGGAAGGAAAATCGGCGAGCGAGGCCAAGGCCGCCTTGAAGGCGAGGGGGGAAGCCGAGAAGGCGCGCGAAGCCCAAAAGCAGGCTGGAACGTACAAAGGCAAGGATGAACGCCTGACGTCCGCCGACAAGGCGATCGACAAGGCGGTCAAGCGCATCCTGAAATCCGACCGCGACCTGCCGCGAGCCGAGCTCGAAAGCCGCGCCCAGGAGATCACCGATCGCATCATCGGCTCGCCGGATGGGCGATTGCCTTATGATCTCGGCATGGAGCATGGAACCGCGTTCGGCGGCAGTGGCGAGGCTCCGCGCGGTGCACTGGCCGCGCGGGAATTCAACATCCCCGACGCCACAATCCGCGATTTCCTCGAGAATGACGCCGAGCATATCGTCGCGGCGCATCTGCGGACCATGGTGCCGGACGTGCTGTTGACCGAGAAATTCGGCGACACGCGGATGACCGAAGCGTTCCGTAAGATCAATGACGAATATGCGGCGCTGGCAGATGCGGCAAAGTCAGACGCGGCGCGCACCAAACTGGAAAAGGATCGGCTGCGCGCAATCGATGACCTCGCCGCGATCCGCGACCGCATCCGCGGCATCTACGGTATCTCGCCGGATGCCCCGATGCGTAATGCGGCGCGCGCCATGAATGTGCTGAAAAACTACAACGTATTGACGTCGATGGGCTCGGCTGCGCTGTCCTCGTTGCCGGACATGGCGGGCAGCATCATGCGGCATGGGCTGACTTCGACGTTCAACGATGCCTGGGCGCCATTTTTCAACATGCTGACGCGGCAATCCGACGTGTGGCAGGAGGCCGGGCGGCAATATCGCGCCATGGCGCTGATGGACACGCTCGACACCTATCATCCGCAATCCCGCGTCGAGCGCACCATGCAATGGGCGACCGGCAAGTTCCAGTTCATCAATCTGCTGGCGCCATGGACGGATTTTGCCAAGATCAACGCCTCGATGGTTGCTGGCTCGGAGATCCTGCGGGCGGTGAAGACCTCGGCCGAGGGCACGGCATCGGCCCGCATGCTCCGGACGCTGGGCGAATCCGGCATTGAGCCGCATATGGCCGCCCGTATCTCCAAGGCGTTCGAGGACGGCGGCGAAATCCGCGACGGTGTGCATCTTCCGAATACCGCGGATTGGACCGACAAAGAGGCACGGCGGGTATTCGAGGGGGCGGTCGCTCGGGATGCCGATATCGCCGTCGTGACGCCCGGGCAAGAAAAGCCCCTTTGGATGTCTCATCCGCTGTTATCCGTGCTCGGGCAGTTCAAATCCTTCACTGCAGCCGCGACCGAGCGCATCCTGATCTCGAACCTGCAGCGCCGCGATGCCCAAGTATTGCAGGGCATGATCTTCTCGCTGGGTTTGGGCATGCTGTCCTACAAGATCAACAGCGTGACCGGCGGGCAACCGGTCAGCGACAAGCCGCAGGATTGGATCAAGGAAGCGGTGTCGAAAGCTAACCTGCTGGGCTGGGCGGAAGAAGCGAACGCCCTGGCATCTAAGGCCACGCGCGGCGGGGTCGACGTCTATCGCATGATCGGCGCCGACAAGCCGCTGTCCCGCTATGCCTCGCGCTCTGCGATGGATCAGCTTTTGGGCCCGACCGCGGGCAAGATCGGCGGCATTCTCGGCACTGTATCGGCGGCATCGAAACCCTCGGAATGGAACGAGGGCGATAGCAAAGCGCTCCGGCGGCTCGTGGCGGGGCAGAACGTGTTTTATGTCCGCCGGCTGTTCGATCAGATCGAGGCGTCCGGCAATAACACCTTTGGCATCCCCATGAAGGCCAAGCCCGAAAACCGCTAACTCAGCGGTGCGTTGCTGACCTGCCACACCCTGCCCATGGTCTGCCCGAAAGGGAGACCTCCCATGTTCGTCATCACCAACATGACCAAGGAACCGCTCAAGATCGAGGGCGTATCGATCGATCCGGGCGAGCAGCTCGATATTGGCTTCCTTTCGCCCGAGATGATCGTGGCCCGCGATAAGGGCGAGCTGCGGGTGCTGTCCGGCGACGAGACGCTTGAGGAACGCCGGGCTGATATCAAAGCCATCGAATCGTTCAAGCCGTGATCGAGCAGATCCTCACCCTCATCCCGTGGGGCGTCCTGCTCGTCGTGTTCGTGGGCATGGCGGCGTTGCAATGGCGCGTGGTCAGTGCGCTCGACAAGGCCTTGAGACTCGCCGTCACTCCAGGGGCACCTGCACCGCAGCCGCCCGCCACGGTCCCGATATTCCCACCTAAGCCCGCCATCCCGCCCAAGCCGACGGGCCCCTTCGACGCCGCCCCAAAATGGTTCCAGGGCGCGCTGCACGAGATCGGCTTCCACGAGACCGGCAACAATCAGGGTATCGACCGCTATATTGGAATGGCGCATTGCGGTGCGCCGGGTGACCCATGGTGCGCTATCTTTGCCAACGCGATGCTCGAGCGGGCCGGCATCTCCGGCACGCGATCGCCGTCGTCGCAATCGTTCAGAACCAATCCGAATTTCGTGCAGCTCTCCGGCCCCGCGCTCGGCGCGATCGTGGTCTACTGGCGCGGCTCTCAGACGTCAGACTTCGGCCATGTCGGCTTCTACCGCGGCGAAGATGCGAACAGCGTCTGGACGCTCGGCGGCAACGAAAACGACATGGTGCAGCTCGAGGCGCTGCCGAAGCAAGGCGCGACGTTCGGCCTGATCGGATACTGGTGGCCGGCGTCGGTCCCGCTGCCGACCACTGGCGCGGTGCTGATGCCGACGGGTTCGCCCACCAGCATTCAGACATCCCCGACCGGGACTGCAGCGCCGTCACCCTCCGGCGTCCAAGCCAACATCGTGGCAACCTACTTCAACGGCCAGACATCGGCCTACTCGCCAAATCCGCCGATTGATGACAACGCGCTGGGCGTCGCGCTGCCGTTCCACTTCACGGGCGAGCGGCCGAAGGTCCGCGTCACGGGCAAGAAGAACGGCGTGTCTGTCGTCTGCGATATCGTCGACGTCGGGCCATGGAACACCAATGATCCCTATTGGCAGACCGGCACGAGGCCGCAGGCCGAAATCGGCACCGATACGCGCGGCCGCCACACCAACAAGGCCGGCATTGATCTCACGCTGGCGGCTGCGAAAGCCGTTCAAATCGACGGTAAGGGCTTAGTCGATTGGCAGTTTGTTGAAAGCCCTTTGCAACCAACGGTGACATAAAGGAGATGACCATGGGTGACGTGAATGCAGGTGCTGCGGCGGCAGGTGCGGCTGCTGGTTCGATAGCCGGTGCGGCGGCGGCGGCGGAACAGGTCGTGGAAAACGTGATGAAGGTCGAGCCGATGATCGCAGGCATCGCAGGCATGTTCGTTCCGCAAATTGCCTTGGTGCAGCCGTGGATCTTGATGGTCGCGCCGTATCTCGAGCGGGCGCTGAAAGACGTTTCCGCCGGCAGCAATGGCGACGCGCTCACCGGCATTTTGGAGTTGATCCAGCACGTCAGCAAGGGTCAGCCGAACTCGCCGATCCTGTCGGCACCGACCGGCCCGTCGCAAGATCCGTCGGCGCAAGGCAGCGGCTAAGAGCTCGCGAGAAAATGGCGCCTAGCGATGATCGAAGCCGAAGCAACGCTTAAATCGCTAGAGCCATTTGTCGTGGTGCAAGCCGTTATCGCTGTCCTGATCGTGCTCGGATGGACATGGATAGTGTTCCGGGGCGGCCGGGAAAAGAAGCCGACAAACGGCGCGCCTCCATGGGCGCTGTACGGTCCCGTTCATGAGGTGATGAGCGCTATCCATGAAATGAACGAACAGAGCCGTGAAGCGAATCGCATCCTGATTAGATCAGAGGCCATATTGAAAGAAATAATGAAGGATCAGCGCGAGCAACGCGAACTGCAAACGCAGCACATCGCCAAGGAACTGCGCGAACAATCTCAATTGCTGGAAGATATTCGCAACAACCAGGTCCTGCGCGGCGATGTCATCAACCCGCCCGGTCGGCGCAGATAGTGATGTCTGAATCGATAGGCGCCATCCTGATCCTGTTCGGCGCCATCCCGTTAATGCTATGGGACAAGCGAAACGGGGCTATCCTGCCGCTGTTGATTGTTGGCGCTTTGTTTCTCGGGATTGGATTTGCGTTCGCCTATGATCCAGGCTAGTCGGAGCTTTGCCCAGGAGCGACCCCACGTTAGTTTTCCGGCAATTAATTAATTCGCGTTTTCGTAACGTGCCGGTCGTCGCTTAGGAGCGTTCATAGGCGATCATATTCGTCAAATAGCCTTCTGCCGTGATGCATCGAGCGCATGCTGCTGCTGTTGCAAAATCTCCGTTGGCTTCGCTGCCGCAAGATGGGCACCGTAATATCCGCTTGGTGGATTGATCAATTCTCGGGACTTCAGAAGATCCCCCAGCCCCGCCACTGCCCATAATATTCATCTTTCTCTCCTTCATCGTCTCACTCCGGGAGCTGCGATAGCCTCTCCATGACTTTGACGATTTGCGGGTCTTGCCGTTCAATAACGCCGCCGCAAAATTGATGCGTTTCCCGATTGAAGCGATGGACCATATCGAACCTCGGCGGCAACCACGAAAAACACTCGCCGCATTTCGAGCACATGGCAATGGCTTTCAGTGGGATAATATAGCGAGATCGGCGTGGCATGTTCGCTCCCCTACTGATGACCGAACGTAGCGAGACAGGCCAACGCGATCGGGCCGCACACCACGAAGATCGAATATCCGATCGGACTCAGATCATTGTTTACCATGCTTGGCGCCGGACTGGCTGACTTAGCGGCGTGACCGATGAAAGCCAAAAACAAACCCATGCCGGCAAAAATTCCAAATAGAATTGCTAGTGGCATCTCTTCACTCCTTCAAAAGGGTCGCAGGGCCGTTGAGTGCACGGATTCGGTCGGCAATCTCTCGGGCTATATAAAATTCGCCGTCGCCGTCACTCGTTTCCGCCGCAACCGCCTCGGCAATTTTGGCGCACTCTTCAATTACCATGCGCCTCTCGGTCACAAGCTCTTGTCCTGAATAGTTGAATCCGACCATATCATCACTCCTCTTACCGCTACGTCTCGCTGACTGGCCTAGCCGATCATGAAGCTGACGGTTTCGCCGTTTTTTCTGGCAACCTCGCGCGCCCGCTTAAGAAGCAGTGACGCGAACTCGGCAGCTTGCTGCGGCGTCATCCCGACCCAATGGACCGCCGTCCCGAAGTCGATGACAACCTTGCCGTCCTTTTCGCCGATGGCGAATTGGATTGCGCCTTCGTCGGTCTTGGTCAATTGTCCTTCCGGAAACGCACCTAACGCGCCCTTGAAGCCGGTCGTGTTGAGCAGGTCACGCATCAGCTTGTTGCGCGCAACCTTTTGCTCAAACGCAATCTTCCGCTCCGGGTCCTCCGGTGCGCCGTCGAGGGGTTCTGATCCGTGATGTGCCATGCTTCTCTCCTTCTGCGGCCCTACGCCGCCTTTCATGTCTTGTCTCGCTGACTGTCTCTAATCTTGCCAGAGGCTTAGTTCTCATCCATTGAGACTGGCCTAGGCCATAACTATGCGGAATCGTTGATATTTTTTCGGCTGTCAGTCATGTGTCAGTCATTTAGTTCGCGGTTCATTCGGTTTTCGGTTTGTTCCGGCTCTCGGTGCGGATGCGTTGTACGTTCGCGGCCTTCACCGCCGAGTGCCGGCTGTATTTTTCTGTCATAGAAATGTTGCTGTGCGTCGCGGCGTGGCGGACGTGCTCCATCGGAGCATCGGCGTCGGTCGCCTCGGTGATCCCGCCGGCCCGGCTGTCCATGTTGAATACGGTTTTCGGGATGCCGGCCGCGTTGGCAGCTTTGCGCCAGCGTCGGCGGAACACGGTATCCGTAAAGGGCCAACTCGTTTGGGTATCCCTAACCATCGCCCCGGCTGCCGGGAACATCTCGCGTGTCAGCAATGCCGGGGCAACGCCCGCCCTGAGTGCCAACTCCTCGACCACCATCGGGGCCAGCATCAGGTTGATCTCGATTTCCTTCTGGCGCTTGCTCGTGACGTGCTTCAAAACGAAATTGGCATCGACCTCCTGCCAATTGATCCCGCGCAACCACTTTTGACCGCGCCAAGTGATATCTGATATTCCCGCCTCCGCGATCGGCACCCACTCCCCGATCACGTCTTTCTGCCGCAGCATCAGTTCGAATTGCAGGGCCTGGGCGAAGGCGACGCAATCCCATCCGAATTTATCGCGCGCCGTGACGCGGATGGCGGTCGCCTGTTCTGCCGTGATGGCTTGATTGCGCGACTTCGGCCCCTCGAACTGCATCTTGCTCATGACGTTGCAAAGGCGCTCGCATTCGTCATCCTCGAGGATCGTGAAGCCGAAGGCGAACAGGACGCGCATCAGCCCCTTGAAGGATTGGCCGTTGGCAAGCATCCGCCCGTGGTCGCTCCATTCCTTATGCCACGCGATCAGCGTCCGGCCCTTGATGTCGCGGATCAGCTCGTGGCCGTGCAGCTTGCCAATGCGCCGCAGCGTGTTGTCGTGATTCCGGCGCGTGGAATAACGCTTCTTTTGGTATCTGGAATCCGGGTCCGTCTGATAGCAGTTGATCAGCGATCGGATTGAACCGTCAAAGATGGTTGGAAGCCTCGCCCCGCCCTTGCTCCACAGCAGCATGTCAGCCTGTAGCCGCTGGCATTGCGTCGAGATGTGAAGCCGCTCAATCTCGGAAGGCTCCACGCCGACCCAGAGGCGGGCCGTGTGCGCGCTATAGCCGGCCTTCACAATATCGCTGCGGGGCTGCCAGGTAGCGACCCACGCGCCCTTTCTGGGCCTCCAAACAAGGCCGGGCGCGTCAGCTACTTCGGGCTTCGGAATCTCACTCATGGCGGCTCCTCCGGGGTTGCGCGAGGGAGTCCATGTTAAGCCCGTTGTGCTTATCGAGCCACGTCTTTACGGCCGGTTTGTACCGTCTATTCCCAAAAAATGGCTGCTTGCGGGGGAAGTTGTACTTGGATTCCAGGGCCGGGAGCATGGTGCGGAAAGCCTTATCCGGCACGCCGAGCCACCGGATCAGCTCTGCATCGCTCAGATACAGCTTATCCTTTTCCCGTTCGAGCGTTTCCGGTGCGGGGATGGTCATGTCATAATCCGTATGCTTCGAGCGGCGTCCCGCTTTTGATGTATAGCGGATGTTTCGGCGCCCCGGCCTTCGTCTTGCCAAAGCAATAGGCGGACGGCTTATGCGATCTAATGTAGCCCAGCAGGAAGTTCGACTTGCGCGCCGCCATCGGATGAGCGCCCCAGGCACAGATTACGATATCGCATCGACCTATTGCCGCAGCCACGACGCGCTCATTCATCGGCCCTTGCGGGTCGGGGGCCTTTAGGAGCTCCGCAGGATCGGTTGCCCGAAGGCCGAAGATATTGACGACCTCAAAGCTCCCGTAGCCCATGCCCTTCGCCAGCCTGATGCAGGACCGGATTGTTGCGTCATCAATCTCGGCGTCGGCTGTTGACGGATTGAGCATCACGTAAAGGACGCGCGGCTTGGCATGATCCCACGTCCGCCGCAGCAAATAACGATACTTCCCGCAATCGGAAATGACGGCATCGCGCTCTAGGAAAAGGTCAGTCATGGGGCCGCCCTCCCGCTGCGACCGGCGCTATCCCGAACTTGGTTTTGGCCCTCTCCGCTTTGGCGATTTTGCTGTACTGTGATTGCTCTTTAACCGCCGTATTTAGTGGCAATTCGTCCATGACCGCCTGCAAGTCACCGCATTCCTTGGCGAGTTCGTCACTGTTGCGGCCATACCCGATATCGTGATCCACGTCATAGCCGAACCGCAGGCATTTGGTTGCGGCCTGAATCACCTCGCCGCATTCCTCAATGAGCAGGATCAGCAATTCGTCGCGCGTGAGTTTCATGGCGTCCGCCCCGCTGATGAAGGCGGATTTCCAAGTCGCCAATGATTGCGCCCACACTTCGGACACTCGCAGGGCTCTCTGCCGTCACCTACTGGCGTTATCAGCGCCTCAATCACATCGGCGATCGATTGCCGCACTGTATTTGGAACGCGCGCCAGCGGTGGCTCTGGCTCTCGCAAAGCGGCTATGGCTAGCTTGGCTTTTTCTATTGTGGTCATGGCTCAGTCCGCTGGTGGGTGTAGATCGCCCTCGTCCTCATCAATCAGAACGCCCTCGCCGTTGCAGTATTGGCATGGTGACTCCATCACATCGGGATGAGAAACCCCGCAGCCGTGCTCGTAAACCCATATCGTCTCGGCATGGTAGCCCTTGCCACCGCAACTGTTGCAGGTCCGCAGTATTTGCGGTGCGCTCGGAAGATCGCTCATCGCCGCCCCTCTGCGGTTTCCGCTGGTGGGCGTGTATGACGATATTTCGTCCGCTGGATTGCGCGGTTGACGATTTGCATTCGGATCAGGCCGTATTTCTTGGTGTGAGCCTCGCGGGCTTTTTCGATTGCCTGGATGGCTTTGTCGGAGGCGGCAATCACCTTTGCCTCGTCCTTTGTCAGGCATTCGCGCCAGTCCCAAGATTTCTCCTTCGGCTTCCATCTCATCGCTGCCGCCCCTCTGCGGTGTGCGGGCGCGGAAATTGTCGGATGCGAAGATCATCAGGAATCGGCTTCTTGCCGGTCATCTGCTTGAAGAAAAACGGAATGAAGTTTTCAGCGCATTCGTCCATGATCTTGTAGGCCCAATGCGGCGGCATCGCGCGATGGCCTTGGCCGGATTCGCCACCACAGATCAGCCAATCCGGCTTGATCTTGTGGTTCTCCATCGTCAGTTCGCCGATTGCCGGCTCATAGCTGATGAACCGGACGCGGATATTGAACTGCGCCAGGATTGGCCAACGGCGATCGAAGCCTGCTTTATCCTCGCACGTCGTGCCGAGCCAGATATTTTGTGGAAAGCCAAGCTCCCAGAGTGGCGAAAGCATTTTTCTAATGTTCTCGGGCCGTTTCGTCAGAATCAGCCAATCAAGTTCTGGTGTGGCTTCGATCAGAGCGAACAGATCAGATCGCCACTGAGTAGGCCATTTATTGTCAAACACGTCTGCTAGAGAGGCGCAGAAAACTCGCCTCCGATGCCCGTGCTCAGAAAAAAAATCGGCGTGATCTTTATTCCAGGCGATTGGCTTACGCCAATTAGCGGGAGATGTTCGCTTTCGTTCGCCATGAGGTCCCCACTCGACCTTGTGATAGCGCTTATCCATCAGCGCCTCCGCGTAACAGTTGTCGCAGCCCGCAGATACCTTTTGACATCCAATAACTGGGTTAAAAGTCGCGTCGCACCATTCGATTTTGCTATTCTCAGCCACGGTCCACACCTCCCACTGGGTCGTCGAGGTCCATAGCCTCTAAGAGCTTGCAAAAATCTTCTGCGTGGATCACGGCGCGACCATCATCGAGCCGATATGTTCGGACCTCGATGCCAAGGATCATCATCTTTCCTTCGTGCGTCGCCTTCGGAATATCTTCTTCTCGCGCGGGCTTCATTTGCTGCTCTCCTTGGGGGTGCGCCACGCGCCGTTATTCACAACGCGCCAGTGGCGCATGTTCGCGGCGCATCGGACCGCTTCATCGACCATGGCTTGATCGGATTGCGGCCTGTAACTCCTGTCGATCTGACGTTGGCGTTCAGTCGCCCAATCTTCCACCAACTCGGGCGCGGATGGATCGCGCGCCAGTAGAATGAACATCGGCTCGTCCGGAAGCGCGTTGTGATAGCAGTCAAAATCACCTGGATTGTTTTTCGAGCCCATGTCTATTGCCGCTCCTGCGATGAGAATGGATGCGAGCCGTCAGGATTACAGACCGGGCACGAAACTATCGGCCCGTTGTTGTCTTGCTGCATCCAGCCGCCGCCATCGAAATCAGGGAAGCGCCGATCATATTCGCAATGAGGACAGTTGGCGGGTGTGAAGCGCCGTGACCGAGCGTCCGAAAAATCATTCTCGCGATATCGGATCATGACTGACCATCTCCTTTGCAATTCGGATGATTACAAATCTCGAATAGATGCCCGCGATTGCAGCGCGGCAGATGATCCGGCTCCCAAAAGTAGCTGGCTGCGCAAGTGCATGGCGCTGGCCCATCAGATACGACATACAAGCAGTCGCGATCGTGTTCCCATGGCTTCCTCGTCATGACTGTCTCCCCAGCGTTTTCGCGTCCGTTAGAATACCCGCAGGCGCAAGACGGCCAGTATTTGCACTGGTCGTCTTTGGTGCCTCGGGTCACAGGGGCTGCCATGATTTCTTGCCATCCTCAAATTCGACGAGGACGGAGCCGCGCCATCCCCAATCACGGCAGGCGTGGTTGGGGTGGGAAAACCCAGCCACCTTCGCCGGCCGCATCTCGGCGAGAAACTCATGCCGTTTGTTCGGGTGCGGAAGAACATATGCGCCCTGGATTGCTTCGCCGTAGTTGTAAATCTGCTTCATTTCGTTCCCCTTGCGTTAATTCCTAATATGAGTTATATAACTCATACGAGATATCGTCAATACCTTATACGAGAAATAATTACATGGGACGCACAAAAAGATGGGCCGAAGATATGCAGGCAAGATTCCCCGAGGGTACTTTTGACCGGATTGAGGCCGTTTTGGCCGAAAACGAGGATCGGACGGACTTCGTTCGGGAAGCCGTCGAAAAGGAGCTGAAACGGCGGGAGCGGCGATCATGACTGACCATCTCCTGCGTTGTCAGTATCCCGCCGCTCCGGGCGCGTGTGCACTTCCCCCGGTTCCTGCGCTTGGCGGGCGAGCGCGGCACCAAACCGAGCAACTAAACGCCTTGCAGTCGCGCGAAATGTTTCAACAACGTCAATCGGGACGAGATGTACCCAACCATCAGCGCTGCGCTGGCCGCTGTCATTCGGATGCAGCGGCCACGCATAGCCGGGGAAGTTGACAGGAGCGTCGGTTTCATCGTGCAGCCATTGAGCGACTTCTTCGACCAACGCCTCCCGCCCGGCAGGGGCAGCGGGGAGGGCGAGGGCGGCGTCGATTTTGTCGATCAATGCATGACAGGGATGGTAAGATGATATCCTACCAACATATGATCCAAGGCGCGGCGGCTTAATTATCTCGACAAGGTACGCGCGACATGCCTCTAACGCCTCCCGCCCGGCAGGGGCAGAGGCGGGGGTGAGGGCGGGTGCGAACGTTCCTTTGTTGTCCCAAAGCAACTCTCTGAGCGCTCGCTTTTCAACTTCGCCGCCTGGGCCTCGGCTAATCGCGTCAAGATAAGCATTGCGCGCTTTCTCGATTTCTTCCGCCAGTTCCATCATTCCCTGTGGGGTGGTCATGAATTATTCTCCGTGCGAAGGCGTGGAATGCATCCTGTAGCAATCGGCATCGTCAGGCATCCTGTAATGCGTGATGACAGATGGACCACTGCCGAACGCGCCGGTTCTCTGTCCGATCATGAATTGCTCGTACTCGACCCAGCAAAGCCAGGCGCGGCGGTTATTGATCTGAAGGCGAACCGGATACCACGCGAACCAGCGTTTAACGGCGGTCGTCATGAATGCCACTCTCTGCGCCAAAGAAGCCAAACCAAAAGATGTGCTCCGGCTATTGATCCAACAAAAAGACAAAGTGCCGTCATGGCTTGCGCTCCAGCTTTTCAATGCGCTCTTGCAGCTTCACTATCTCGCGGTCTTGATCCTTGACAACGGCATCACGCTTTTCGTTCTCATGATATTCAGATGCACTTTCCCCGCAGCCGGAAAGCATAAGCAGCATGGCGAGCCCGAGCACCGCGCCGATGGGTTGGAGGAGGGTCATGCGGGTGCCCTCGCATCGACTTCGCGCGCCATCGGCAAGTGTCGGCGGTTCAACGCCGCATCGACATCGGGCCGCAATTCTTTCGGGATCTGCGCATAGACGCGGCGCAGTTCGATAGTACCTTCCTTTGCCGCCTCGCCGAGCTTCACGTCCCATTCCGCCGCGGTGAGATCATCGGCCGCTCCGGCGGGCTGGCGTACCGGAGCGGCTGAGCCACCCTTCGCCCATCGTGCGAAAGCGGCGCCCATCCCCTCGTTGAGCGGCTTGCCGGCTTCGATATAAGGCGCGAGGTAGTTCGGAAGCTTGATGATGAAGTCCTCGCCGATCTTGTCGGATTTCCAGACCGGCACACCGTCGGCTCGCGGCGGCAGGATGCATGTCAGATCGAGCGTATGCACAATCTCGAGCGGCGCGACCGGCTGCCAGCCGATGTTGACGATCTTATCTTGTTTGTTTTTAGCATCCGGATTTTGTTTGGTTTTCTCGCGGGCGCGGAACGTGAAGATCAGAGGAACCCTGATCTTGAGTATCCCTGAGATCAGCTTCCTTCGACCGGCCTTCGGTTTAGACCACGCCGCCCATTCATTTCCGCCAAAGTTCTTGACCTCGGCATCGTGCCATTCGAGATAGGTTTCATGCTCATCGGACATGCTGTCGACGATGATCGCGGCGGGATTGGCTGGGAGCTGCGCGCGTATAGCCTCAAGTAAAATGTCCGATTTCGCGTCCGTCAGTTCAACGATCTTGAACGGGATTTGATCGTTGTATTTGCGCGACCGGCCGCCCTCGGTATCGATCACGATGATGTCGCCGCCGCGAACGGACTGGATGCCCCTGGCGATGCGCAGGCTCGAAAGGCTCTTGCCACCACCTGGCGGTCCGATCATGCCGAGCAACATCGGTTCTTCCGAGCGCGTAGCCGGCCTGGCTTCAAAGTTTCTCGCTTGCTCGTTCATATTACCCCGCCATAATCAGAGATGGATCGCGCTCAAACTCGCCGCTCAGTTCGCGGTCGAGCCAAACCTTCTCGCGGAAGCCTGGGTATTCGGGCAGGATCACGCGGTTGCTGTAGCCGGGCCAATAATCCGTTTCGCTACAGACGCGCCACAGATCGATTGCCCTCTGCAATTTCTTGCGGCCCATTGTCATGACGGACTCGGACAGCTCGCAGATCGTCAGCGCATAGGGCGGCTTGTTCTCTTGTGCGATGAAGCGATGGCGGCGACGTCCGGCACCTTTCGGGTCGAGCACGTCAAGGATGCGCTCCTGCATCGCAGCCTGAATATCCCAACCCTGGTCGACCATGCGCAGCCCGATAACATGCGGCGCGACCGATACGCCGCCCGACTTGTAATCATCACAGGATCGCAGATCGTGCCCGAGCCAATCGACCAGCGAGCGCAGCCAGATGCCATCTTCCTCGCAGATGATAGCAACTTCGCCAGAGCCTTCCTTGAATGTCAGATTGGCTTCGTGTCGTTCGATTTGCGCCCGCGCGGCCGCGACCATCACCTCGGCGCTAAACATGTGCTTTTTGAGGATGACGACGCGGCCGGCTTTCTCAGCGAGATCGCGCGCAAGTTTGGCCTCTTTGGTCCGAAAATCGTTGAAGTCCAGAACGTCGATTTCCTTGCCGCGCCCGAGCAGGATTTTGTGGGCTGCGTTGCCGATCGCCTGCGCCTTGACGTATTTTTCGTCCAGGTCGTCGTCGCCCGTGACAGGCGGACATAGCTTCGGATGCTCCAGCTTCGCGTGAAGAGGCGAATGATCGAGAATAATTTTCGCAATAGACTGCGAGAGGGACGGAGACGGCGCCGGATCGGAAAAATAAGTTGCCGAATCCATATCTGGATAAATTCCGGGCTTCATCCGATCCTCCGCTGTTCAGGAAATTGCACGCCCGGCGTTCGGCCATGGTTGCGCACGAAATCATCGAAATTGTCAGAGCGCGTGCCCCAGCGCAGATTTCCGCGCTCGTTGTTTGAGGGATCGTCATCCCAATGGCAGCAAATGGTGCCGGCCGGCGCGGGGCCGACGAAAGCCTCTAAGACCAGGTGATGGACGTAAACTTGAACTCCGCGGCCAAGCTGCACCCACAAGTGACCAGCTTCCTTCGGTTGCGCAATCAAAACCGTGCCTGCGTGCCGACGCAAACAATCAACTACCGTTCCGGTCCTTAGCGTTCGCTTCCACGGTAACATCCGATCCAAGCTGCGTACTCGACCATGGTCGGAAACTTCGTACTGCCCTTCAAAACCGATGACTGCGCGCCATTCTTCCGTCATGCTCGTTCCTCTTCAATCCGTGCCAGCGCATCGTCGACCTGCTGCATCATCATCGCGAGCTCCGTCCTGATCCGCCGTAATTTTTGCACGAGGTTGTGCACATTGATCCGCGTCGGGCGCTCGGTGATGGTGACGCGGCGCTTCATTCCCGCGCCCCTTCCAACATCGCGATCAGGATGAGCTCGTTGAAGATCAGCCAGATCATCACAACCGTGTAGAGCGTCATGCGAGGTCCGCCACTTTGACGACGCTGCCGCCGCGCTTCTCAGCCTTGCGGATCAGGCTGCCGTAGGAATTGAAGGATTGAATTTTCTCGCGATACTCGGCTTCACGAACGCTGATCATCAGCGACGTGCCGTCCGTGTAGACGATCTTGTGCAACTGCCGCAGGCGTTCCGCACGCTTCTTGTTGATAATCTCGCGATGCACGACGCGCTGCTGCGACGACGTGTAGCCGGACCATTCGCCTTCAAGGATGAACCTTGTCATTACGTGCCCCAAATCATCAGCCACACCGCGGCCGCGCAGATGAACAGCACCACGGCCAGCAATTCGGCGATGACGGGCAGCGTGATGTGGACGAGCTCGACGGGATCGAACTTATGCATCGGCGTGCTCCGGCGCGTAGCACCAATCCTCGACGGCTTGCTGAATCTCTATCGCCAGGCTGTGGCAATGCTTCTTGAAAAGCGCGGGATCGTCGCTGCAAGGTTCATCCTGCAGGAAGTACTCGGCGAGATCATAGCAAGCTGGGTCATAGGTCTTGACCATCACGCCATCTCCAATCGACGTTCGATCTTCGCGCGCGCGCCGTCGATCATGCCCAAAACGACGATGAAATCGCCCGGCGTCATGTTGCCATAGACCGGGTGAGGTCCGCCGAACGGCTGCTCGTGCAGATGCCAGAACCGGCGCATGTGCTCGGACCATGCACCATATTGCTTGCCGAGCATCGCGATCCGCGCCTGATCGTCAGGCAGGCGGGCGAGCGCCTTGTCGAGTTCGTCGCGGAGGAAGTCGGTGAGGCGGGCCGTCATCGCAGCACCGCTTCGTAAGTCGCTTCGAAGATGTCCGGCTTGCAGGGATAGATTTCGCCCTTGACGCCGCGGATGATCCAATCGTCGGGATCGGCGCGCATCACGCCTTCTAGCGTGCTGATCAGGATGGTATTGCCGGGCCCGACATCGTAATTGCTCATGACGAGCCAGAGAGGAATTGCCTTGTCCTCTGCCTCGACGCTCAGTGGCTTCCACTGAAACGCTTCAATCACTACCGGCTTTTTGCGGAATTGGGCCATGGGCGTTCTCCTGATGAGGAGAACACCATAAATCCGGTAAGCCTACCGGTCAAGCCAAATCGGTAGGCTTACCGATTTTTTCTTTTCCGTACCGGTTGAGGCGGGGAAAGCCGCTCGTCGAGGATACGATTGACCCGTTCATCGAAGTCCTCGTCCGCTGCAATGGCACCAGGCGGCCGCAGAAGCTCCCAGGAGCTTGTTCCGAGAGCCTTGGCTACCTTCTCAAGGGTGTCCAGCGTCCACATGCCCTTAAGCTCGCCAGAGGCATAGCGGCGCAGGTTCCGGATGGCGTCAACGCTGCCAGATCGCTTCGATACGGCGTTGTCGGTCGTCTTTTGGACTCGGATAAGCCGGTCGATGTTGTTCAATAATACTTTGAGATCCATCCCGGTAGAATAACCGGAACTCACAGACTGAGCATTCGGCAAGTTTACCGTTGACAAGACCGGTACGTTTACCGATATTGCGCCCATGTCAGCCATAGACGAACTGCTTTGCGTCGCACGCCGATACGGGGAAATCGAAGAAGTGCCCCTGTCGACTGTATCCTCGCGCGTGCTCAATGACGGCAAGAAGCTCCGCGCATTGGAGGAGGGCGCCGACATCACGGTCGGACGACTTGAAGATGCGCTCCGTTGGTTCTCGGACAATTGGCCGGATGGGGAATGGCCCTCCGATGTACCTCGTCCCTGTCGATCTGCGGAAATTATTGAGGCCCGAGCATGACGTCGCTTCGGGAAACGCACCACAACACCCATCTTGCCGCCCCACCGCTCTGTGACCGGAGCTGTTCATTATCGTGGCGACATCGAAGCACAACTTTGGCGAATGTGAAATTAAAATATCTCGCGTATGTCGAGGTTCCGCGTGTGGCTTTTGCGAAGTCACATTCTGTTGTTGAGCAAGAATCAACGTTGACATTTTTTGCGTCCGATTTTGTTGCGTCAGTGGGGGTTGCGTCATGGGGACAGTATCGGCGGAGGCGCGCGCGGAAAGTAGCCCAATCGAACGGACGATTGTCAGCGATGACGAACAGATGTTCGGTTCGGTACTTTCCGATGTCGCCAGAATGCTTTGGCCACAGAAAACCGCAGCGAATATCGCGGCTGTCGCCAATTGTTCGGTGCGAGCGGCTGAATTCTATCTCGCCGGTGACCGCGATTGGTCCGGCGATGCGCTCACAGCGATCGTTGCCGAAATTCTCAAGCGTCACGCGATGCGGAACGTGAAGATCGTCAAGCGTCGCTAGTCGCTATTTTTGTTGCGTCGTGCGTATCACCGACCCGTCGTCTCGGGCCGGATTTTGTATTTGGGGGAGAGTCTGATGATCGCACTGCCCAATCCGTTTGCCGAATCTTCCATGAGTACAGGAGGATATCAGGAAGCCCCGGCGGTCGTGCCGCAGTACCCAACGACGACCGCCGGGCTTTTGGAGCGGATCCTTGAGGAAGTGCTGAGTTTGCCGCCGATCATGCCGCCGGAGGATGATTTCCCCGCACCGAAATTCCTGCGCGCCGCCGAGATCATCCCGGTGCTGGCAGTGATGGCGGGGCATTGAATTTCACAACAGGAGGATGGAATGGGACGGAAGAAGAAAGACGAAAACGGCGGCCTGCCGACGGCCGGTCAGAACTCGGGCCTCAATGACGAGGAAAAACGCGCGCTGACGTTTCACCATGCCCGGGCCTTTGAAGCCGCGGATGCGCTGGTCGAGAAGGCCAAGGCCGAGCGGACGGCGATTGTCGATCTCGCAAAGTCGGATCTCGGTAAGGGCGCCAAGGCCGATATCAAGGATCTCTTGACCGCCAACACGCCGGCCAAGATGAAGGCTGTGTTCGACCGCGTGCAGCGCCTGGCGCGCTGGGCCGGTCTGCCGGTCGGCACGCAAACGCAGCTTTTCGAGAAGAAGGTGGATTCGTTCGAGGACGGCAAGGTGGCCGGCATGTCGGGCGACAAATGTGAGCCGGCGCACAATCTCGCGCAGGATTCCTCGCAGCGCTGGATTACCGGCTGGCATGAGGGCCAAACTATCCTGATGGCGGCGTTCAAGAAGAAGCGGCCGGTGGATGCGCCCGAAGTCGGTATACCGACATCGACCGATGCGATCGACGGCGGCGCGTTGTCGACGGCGAAGGAAGCGCAAGAGAACTTCAAGCGGACCCACGGGCTCGCCTGATGGACGCCTTGCCGTCATACACCGATCCGCCGTTCGCGGTGGCGCCGGATATCGTGCTGGACCTTCCAGTTCCTCCGTCTGTCAACCGGACACGGCGGATCGACTGGAAGTCCGTACGCACCATGACGGCATGGATCAACGTCGCCGACGCCTATCTGCTGGCGGCGAAAGGCCGAAGCCAAAGTCCGCTGAAAATGCAGAAGATCGCGCGGTTCGAACTGATCGTCACGCTGTCCGAGCATCACACCAAGATCGATTTGGACAACGGATTGAAGGCGCTGATCGACTATTTGCGGCGGATCGAGCTGATCGAGGACGATAGCTACAAGCATATGCGCCGGCTGGTCGTGCAATGGGGTGTGGCCCCAATGGGCTGCAGGGTCACGGTCAGGGGGATGCCGTGAGAAAGCCGCTGTCCAAAGCCGAGCTCGAGGATCTGCATTCAGTTCTGCGCCGCGCGGCCGAACGGGCTGAGCGGAACGGCATGATCCGGCACGCCGAGAGGCTGGCCAAGGAAGTGGCAGAGCTCGCGGAAGAACTGGCGCGAGGTGTGGGGTGATTCAGTCGTCCACCATGCTTTTCAACCGGGCATTCGCGATGCCGAGCGCTGAGACGTTTGCGATCCGGCCGATTGCGGATTTTGTCGCCCGGTATCTCAGCGCCAGCACGACGAGCATTGATCCATTTGCTCGAAACAGCGTGCTGGCAACATGGCGAAACGATCTTGATCCGGCGAGCTCGGCGCCGAGGCACATGGATGCCGAGGAATTCTGCCGTTCCGGAATCCCGAGCGTTGACCTGGCGCTATTCGATCCGCCGTACAGCCCGCGGCAGATCAGCGAGCATTACCGCGCCGCCGGTCGCGAAGTCACTCAGGCGGATACCCAAAGCGCAGCGCTCTACAAGCGTGTGCGCGATGCCATCGATCCGCTGATCATCCCTGGTGGGATCGTCCTGTCGTTCGGTTGGTCGAGCAACGGGATGGGCAAAGCAAGAGGCTATCAGCTCGAGGAAATCTTGCTGGTCGCTCACGGCGGCGCCCACCACGACACGATCTGCATCGCCGAGCGCAAGACCGGCCGCGCGGAAGAACTGGCGAGGGCGGGATGACTTGAACGCGGCGTTCGCTGGACGGTCACAGAACAGTGGCGGCGAACGTATCGATGCACAACCACGGGGCCCGACCCAGTGCAAGCCCGGTCCGAAAGGCGCGAGGGCGGTCGGCGCGGAGAGGAACAGCCGCGAGAAGTTGGCGCCAATTTGATCCGCATCCTCGCGCGATCAAGGTCCGAAGCGACGGCATGGCTCCGGTCGGCAGATCGCAAAGGGCACGGACCAACCTCACTTCGGTGGGGCTGGTCGTCCTGTGTCCTTCGCTCAAACATTCCACCAGTCAGCAGGGGATAAGGGCCGGCGAAAATGAAGATTGATCTCGAAATGCTTGAAGCGATGGTGGCGAGCGGCGCCACGGGGGAGATGGTTTTGAAGATGGTTCGGCTGCAATGCGAGCGACACGAGACAGCGCGAGCTACTCGCCGGCCGGTGGAAGCTGAGAGCAAGCGTCGGACACGTGGTGGAAACGCGCGGACATCGGTGGACACGAATGGACATGATGTGGACATGGGTAGGACATCGGTGGACATACGCTTCGCCGAGTTTTGGAAAACCTATCCGAAGCGCGCTGGCTCGAATCCGAGGGCGCCGGCTGAAAAGCTTTTCGTCGCGGCCGTCAAGGCTGGCATCAGCGCCGACGATATCATTGCGGGTGCCAAGCGGTATGCGACAGCGGAGGCCGCCAAGATCGGCACCGAATTCATTCCCCAGGCGATGAAATGGCTGCGCAACAAATGCTGGCAGGATTATTCAACTGTGGTTGAGCAGACAGCCGAGAAGGTTGATTGGGATGCGGTGCTGACGTCCTTCAAGAAGTTCGGGCACTGGTCACGATTTGCCGGGCCGCACCCCGATTCTCCCGCATGCCAATGTCCGCGAAAAATGCTTGAAAAATATGGGTTAGTTGCTGATTCGCAGTCATCCGCGCCACCACTTTTGAGGGCCATGCAATGACGCTATCGGACACCAGGCGCGCCGAGATTTCCGTAATCCAGGCCGAGATCAAGGCCAGCACGCGATATTTTTCGCAGCGTGGTGTCGAGATCACAGATCCTCGCGATGTGCTCGACGCGCTCGATATCATCAACCGAATCGAACTGCGGATAATCGAAAACATGCAGGCCGCCGAATGAGCGTGCCATATGGACGACATCACCCGCGCCATTGCTGGCCTCACTGCTCGCACCGTCGCGCGCCGCTTTACTCTGGAAAATGAAAGAATGTCCAAAATGGATCGACTAAGCGAGAAGATGGCAAAGGCGGCCGGCGTCGTCGGCCGGATCAGCTCGAAGATCGAGGCGCGGGCGGATTCGCTGATTGCGCGGGAAAGCGCGCTCGAGCAGCGAACCGAGCAGGTATTCACGCCGCATGAAAGCATCCTGGATGACGCAGAGAAAGGGCTGGATGCGGTGGAGCGGAAACTGGCGCTGTTGAGCAACGACCCTTTGCAGGCCTCTGGCAGCTCGCCGGAGCCGCCGCCCGAACCACCACCACCACTCCCGCCATCGCGTCCCGCAGGCTCAGCCGCGTCCACTGAGCCGCATCCGTGACCACTTTGGACGCATCCCGAGGTTTTGACTCATGACCGCCCTGATCCGCTCCATGCCCGGGATAGTCGAAACGCTGCGGATCTGGCGCGACGAGCGCGGAATCACTCACGAGGTATTTGATGAAATCGCCGGTTTTCCTTTGGGCTATGCCGGCAAGCTGTTGGCCCCGGAGCCGATCAAGAACCTCGGCTGGATGTCGCTCGGCGCAGCACTCGACACGCTCGCGATCGCGTTTGTGGTGGTCGAGAACCCCGAACAGCGAAAGCTTGTCGAGAAGCGCTGGACGCCTCGGGAAAGGCCGAAAAACGGGGCCGCTTTAGCACCTCGGTTTAGCACCGCGGAATTGCAGGCCAAAATGGAGCGAACGCAGTACATGAAAATGATCGGCAAACGCGGCGGCCAAAAGGGCGGCAAGCGCAGGCTCAAGACGATGAGCAAACGAGCCCGCCAACGAGCAGCCAGCCATGCGGCGCGGGCGAGGTGGAGCAAGGTGAGGGCAACGGCATGAGCGAGCAGCAGACACGGCATTATCTGGATCGGTGCATGATCGACGAGGCGCTGAAATGATCATATTTGCAGGCTTCCCGCTCAAATTGACCGACGCCGTTTTCCCAGATCACATCAAGGTCGAAGGTGCCGGCATATTCTGCGGCCACGCTGCATTCGCGGCGTTCCATGCATGGGCCCGAAATCCCAGAGCGCCAGATGATGCGCTGATGGACGCATTTCAGGAAGCGCTGCGCAGCAACAGATCGGTAAAGGCGCTGAAATAGCTATCGCCGCCCCGATCCATTCCTGACCATGGCCCACTCTATTTGCGCGGCGATGCACGTTTGACGGCGCGCCGATCAGCGGCTATTCCGCTTGATAGGCACGCCGCATTCACTGCAAATCAGGTTGGCCGCGCGCAATTTACGTAGCGTGATCTCGATAGAGCCAACGTGCTCGCATTCTTCGCACGTCAATATCCACCATCGCACATCGTCAATGTACGGCGGCTCAATGGCCCTTCGGACCTGGTGGCAAGTGCTTAGTGTTTGCCTCATCCCAATTTCTCATGCCCTTAGCCAGCTTGCGCCGGAGCTGCTTCCTAGTCGGCGGTCGCAACACCTTTCCATTTAACGCGGCAATCTCTCGGCGCCACATGCTCGCCTGCCGTCTCGACCATGCTCGGCGCCAATCGATGCCAGCATGCTGCAGCCAATACCGCACGAGCTGATGCGATACCCCGGCAAGCCGCGCTGCTTGACCTGGCGTAATCATGCCGCGTGCCAGCAATGACACGGCCGCTGATCGTGCTTCATCATCCTTTTCCACTTTACAAACATAAAGTGACATTTCCGGACCTGCCACGCACCGCAGCCGTTCGTACACAAACGATCGCCACTGATCCAATTGAACAATTGCGCGGTGCGTTGAAGGAAAACCCAAACCAGCGTCAGTTTCCGCGCGTCCACACCCGCGCGTGCCTTTCTTCTAGCAAGCAAGGGCTACGCCCGCAGCGAGCGCCTTCAGCAAGTCTGGTCTCAATGAAGATCACCGACGAGATGATCGAAGCAGCGGCGAAAGCCATACGAGAGCAAGCCGCAGCGCGATCAACCCATCGATGGGCAACACCGCGGCCCTGGTACGCTCTGCCGGACAGTCTCAAGGATGCATATCGCGCCGAGGCGCTGGTTGCACTCGATGCCGCTCTTGCGGTGCATCGATAAACGCAACACCGCGGTGCGTTGCTGATAGCACCAGGCCGGTATCGATTGCCCGGCTATGAACAGCCTCGCGACCAATAACCAGCCATCACCGCCGGCAATCCCGCTCAAATCCGAGAAAATAGAGCGAGTAACCGGTAAGGTCCGCCTCGCAATCGAGGCCATGATCTGGGAAGGCCTCCCACGCAACCAAGCCGCAGCAAAAGCTGGAATATCCGAGCACGGGCTTTACAAGGCACTCCGCAAGCCTCCCGTCAAAGCGTTCTACATGCATGAATTGGACGTGTTGCGTACCAGCGAGCGCGCCCGCGATATTCACACACTCAACGAAGTTCGCGATCAAACATCAAACCAAATGGCCCGCGTTCAAGCTGTGAAAGCCAAATGGCAGATCGAGGATGGCGAAACCGGTGCACGTTCGGCTAACTCATTGCCGGGATTGCAGATTGTCATCGTGCAAGGCAATGCTGCAGCGCCCATGGTGGACGTCACGCCAACTCATTCGAGCGAGCCATGACGAACGACATGCAGCAATATCAACGGGTTGAGCCCGATATAGCGCTCATGGGCCATGAGTGCACCGCGCCGACTGCATCGATGGGTGGGGGCGGCCCTCCATTTTCGGGCACGGCGCCAGGCGAGGGCCGGGGGGCAAAATCGGGCGCCGATCAGGCCGCTGGTAACTCCCGCACGCGTCTCCCCCTCGTTTCACCCGGACCAGATTTTAGTTTTTCCGCGAAATATCCCGGGGTGTTTTGATGACCCGCGTTCTCGATAAGCCTGTGACGATTTTCGAATACCGCTCTGGCCGGCCGATGCCGGATTATTTCGTCGAGCGGTACGACGATGAGATTTCGGCGTGGGGCGCGAATTTTGGCAAGATCGGGCCTATCAAGAACATTGTGCTGCGCGAGGGGTATCTGGCGGATTTGTCACCGAACCCGGAGCAGGGCGCGGTGCTGCTGCGGGTGAGTTTGATCGCGGAGATATCGGGGCGGGCTGACAGGGTGACGGTAAGGCCGCTGGGCGAGCAGGATGAGGCGCTGATCGCGCGGCATTGCGAGAAGATGATGCGGGCGGGTGTGCATCCTCGGGCGGTGATGAAGGAGCCGGAGCGGCCGGGAATTCCGTTTATGCCGGACCATATCAAGCCGAACTGAGGAGGCGAGCATGCCGTTGAAGAAGGGAAGTTCGAAAAAGACGATTTCGGCCAACATCCGCACCGAGGTGCGTGCTGGCCGGCCGCAGAAGCAGGCGGTTGCGATCGCCTATAGCGTTGCCCGGAAGTCGAAGGGCAAGAGCCGCGGCCGATAATGACCGACACCGGCGCCTCGAAATTCGTGCTGGTCGCCGGGACGCGGGTTTGCGATTTCGTGATGAGCGACCGCGAGGTCGATATCATCCAGGGTCCGATCGGTTCGGGCAAGACGCGGGCGTTGTGCGCGCGGATCATGCGGCACGCGCAGCAGCAGAAGGTTTCGAAGGTCACGGGCCTGCGGATGTCGCGCTGGGCAATCGTCCGCAACACCTATCCGGACCTGAAAACCACGACGATCCGGACCTGGCTCGAGATGTTTCCCGAGCACATCTATGGCCGCTTCAACTGGGGCCAGCCGCCGGCGCACAAGATCCGGTTTGGCGATGTGGTTCTCGAGGTCGACTTTCTCGCGCTGGACAAGCCCGAGGACGTCCGCAAGCTGCGATCGACCGAATACACGGGCATCGCCTTCAACGAGTTGGCCTTTATCGACAAGGAGCTGTTCGACGAGGCATCGAGCCGGCTGCGCTATCCGGGCAAGGAACATGGCGGATCGGAGTGGCATGGCGTGATCGGCGACTCGAACGCGCCGGACGAGGATCACTGGCTGGCGTGGATAACCGGGCAGATCGACCTGCCGCCGGGGATGACGGAGGAGGAGGCCCAGCAATATCGCTGGCCGGATCACTGGGGCTTTCATTTTCAGCCCGCGGCGGTGTTGGAAAAGCGCAATCCGCAAGGTGTGGTGATCGGTTACGAGGTCGATCCTTCCTGCGAGAATTTTGCGAACCTGCCGACCGGCTATTACCAGAAGATGCTGCACGGCAAGACCAAGGCCTGGATCGACAGCCGCATGCGCAACGTGGTGGCGCTGGTGGTCGACGGCTCACCGGTTTGGCCGATGTTCCGGGTCGAGGCGCATGTATCGAGCGAGGTGCTGCGGCCGAATCCGAAATACCCTGTTGACGTCGGCCTCGACTTCGGCCGCCAGCCCGCCGCGATTTTCGGGCAGGCGATCAACCAGCGCGCGCTGATCCAGCACGAACTGCTCGGGTTGAACGAGGGTGCGGTGACGTTCGCGCCGAAGGTCAAGCGGTTCCTGGCGCAGAATTATCCGGGCTTCGAGATCCGGCTGTGGGGCGATCCGAAGGGGCAGGACAAGGGACAGGCCGACGAACGAACGGCCTACGACATTTTTGCGGCAAACGGGCTTCGGGTGGTGCCGGCGCCGAACCTCAAGCAGAACATGATCGCAACCCGGATCGATGCGGTGACGTCGATCCTGGAAGACATGCACGACGGGCGGCCGCGGTTCGTGCTGTCGCCGATGTGCCGGACGCTGAAAGTAGCGATGGCCGGGCGCTATCACCTCGAGCGCGAGGAAACGGGCGAACTCAAGCCGAAAAAGGACCGCTATTCGAATCCGGCGGATGCGCTGCAATACCTGATGCTGGGCATGGGCGAGGGCAGGGCGATGATCGGCCTCGGCCCGATTGGCGATCTCAAGGGAATCCGCGTCTATGCCGGTCGCAAGACCATGCGGCGGATCGTGGCATGACCGGTTACGAACCCCTTGTCTGGAACGTGGTGTTCAACCGCGAGGCGGGATCAGGCTGGGCGCGCTGGGTCCCGGGACGTTACAAGCACGTCCGCGCCTATGCATTCATTCCGAAAACCCGGACGTGGCTGTTCTATGACGTGAGTTTTTCCGGAGCGCGGCTGTTTGCGGTGCCTGACGGTCCCGATGCAAAAGCGGCGATCTATTCATTCATCGGGCCGGAGGGCGTCTCCGACATCGTCGCGGTCAAGGTATTGCCGCCGCGGCATCGCCACTTTCCGTGGTCGAACTGGTGCACGTCGGCACTGCGGCATCTGTTGAACCTGCCGGGCGGTGCGTTGCTGCCCGACGGCTTCTATCGCGAATGTCTCGCAAACGGAATTCCGTTCGAGGCAGACGATGGAAGCACCGACCTACACACCCCCTCCACCGCCCCCGGCTGATCCCGCCATCGCCGAGGCAAACGCGCGCGCCCAGGCCGATCAGGTCACGGCCGCGCAGCAAACGGCCGGCATCGACAGCGCCGCGCTGATGGCGCGCTACGGCACGACGCTGGCGCTTGGCGGCAGTTCGCCTGTCGGCTCGCCGCTTGCGCCGCTCATGAAGGCCATGTGATGGCCGACGACGCGCCGAACGCGCTGGAAAAGGAAGGCAACGAACGCCTTGCTGCCTGCCGGGTCTGGAAATCGCTTTGGGATCTCGACTTGCGCGAGGCCTATTTCTTCTTCACCCCGCAGCGCCAGCGGCAGATTCAATCGACTTCGCAGCCGCCGCAACAGCGCTTGCTCGATGCCGCCGAGCTCAACACTGACCTCGGCTTCGAATTGTCCGGCGACTTCGCCACCGAAGTGATCAACACCTACATGCCGGAAGCCACGCCATGGTGCGAGCGCGGCAAGGGCATGTTCATCACCCAAGAGCAGTTCGACAGCATTGCCAAAGAGGTGAAGAAACAGGATAAGGCGATTTTCGACGCCATGAAGGCCTCGAACCTTTATTCCGAAATTTCCAAGGCTTATGACCCGGATCTGACGATCGGCACGCCGGCGCTGTGGATTCAGCCTTCGCGACCGGGCGGACCGATTGAAGTGCTCGCCGTTCCCATCCGTGAACTGGAAATCAATCTCGGTCCCAACGGCGAGATCGATGACCGTTTCGTCATCCGCTACACCCGCAATTCCTATGTGCAATCGCTGCTGGGTGCGGAAATCTGGGACAAGGTTGATGCCGAGACCAAGAAGACAATCGCCGACAAACCGGCCGAGCGCACCGAACTGCGTTGGGGCTTCTGGCGGCTGTGGGACGATTATTCCGATGAGTGCTGGCATCATGTCGTCTACGTCGGCAAGAAGCTCGTCCATGACGTGGTGATCAAGGGCGAAGGCTGTTGCCCGCTGATCCCGCACCGCTGGAATCCCAATCCAGACTGGCCGTGGGGCCATGGTCCGGGCATGCAGGGCATGCCGACACTGCGCCAGGTCGACGAATTGGAATTGATGCGGATCGAGCATGCCGAAATGGCGATCAAGCCGCCGATCGGCTATCCCGATGATAGCTTCACCGCGATCGAGCAGGGCCTTGAGCCCGGCATGGCCTATCCGATGCGGGTCGGCTCGGAGAAAGCGGTGGTCGATATCTACAAACCGCCGCCATCCAATCCCGCGGACTATCAGTACGAGGAAAAGGAAAAGCGGCTGCGGCGGCTGTTCTTTGTCGATTTCCCCGAGCAGACCGGCGACACCCCACCGACATTAGGGCAATGGCTCGACGAGATGGCGCGCGCGCAACGCCGCATCGGTCGCCCGGGGCTGCCGTTCTGGCGCGAGGGCCCGGCCAAGATTTTCCTGCGGTTCAAGTATCTGCTCGAACGCGCCGGCGCCATCACGCCGATCAAGGTCGATGGCAAGACGATCGCGCTGATGCCCTACAACCCGACGCAGCGCGCCGCCGAGCAGCAGGAAATCGCGATGGCCGTGCACGGCCTGCAGATCGCAGCGCAGCTCTGGCCCGAGGAATACAAGATCGTCATCGACGGCAAGAAAACCATCGAAAACCTGCTCGAAAAAATGCGCATCGAACTGGTGGCGATCCGCGACGAAAAGACCGTCAACGCCGTGCTGACCCAGATGCAGAAGCTCGTCGGCTCGACCCCGCCCGGCGGCCAGAAGCCGGCGCAGATCCAGGCTGAGCAGGGGCAGACCGCGGCATGACCGACGACTTCAACCCGTTCACCGAGGAAATCGAGGCTGTCAAACGGATCGCCTCGACCGGCGACGGACGCTTGCTGCACCGCTATTTGCGGCGGGTTTTGGAGACCGTGATCGATCTGCAGGAGGGTGGTGCGTTGCAGGCCCAGAACGGTCGCCGCAGTTTGGCGCGCGATCTGATGAAACTCATGGCCGAGGGAATAGATGACCGACGCGACGACCACGGAAACGACCCAATCCTCGCAAGGAGCGCAAGGCCAGTCGTCGTCGGCCGGCAGCGCCGCGACCGGCGCAACCTCCCAAGGGTCGACAGCTTCCCAGACGACCTCAACCCAGACGGATCAGTCCCAACAGGCGGCGACAGCGCCGACTAGGCCTGACTGGCTGCCCGAAAACTTCTTCGACACCAAGGCCGGTCCGAAGTGGGACGATTTCGGCAAGCATTTCTCGGAAATTGCGACCCGCGACGCCGCGAATGAAGTGCGACGGCTCTCGCTTCCGCAGAAGCCAGAGGATGTCAAGCTCGAACTGCCGAAGGATTTCACGCTGCCGCAGGGCGTCGAATTCAAACTCGATCCTACCAAGCCGGAATTCAACAAGTTCCGAGAAATCGCAGTAAGACGCGGTCTCGATAACGAGACGATCACTGACCTGATGGGCGTCTATGGCGAAACGCTGGTCAGCTCGCAAGCCACAATCGCGGCTGCTCATGCTGACCAAGTTGCCAAGCTCGGCGCAAACGGCACTGCGCGCGTCACCGCGCTGGGCACCTTTTTTGACGGCATGGGCACTCCCGAGCTCAAGGGAATGCTGGTCACTGCTGCCATCGTACAGGCCGCCGAAAGGCTGGTCTCGAAATTCTCCTCGCAGGGCGCGGCCTCGTTCTCGCAGGCGCACCGCGTGCCCGGCGAAGGCGGCGGCAAGGTTTCCGACGAGGAATTCGCGAAGATGGGACCTGCAGCCCGGCTCGATTACGCCCGCCGGTTCGACCAAAGCCAGTTCCAGAAGGCGGGATGATCCATGACCGTCCTCGTCGTCACCATCACCGATCAGGCATTCGACAAGAAATCGGCCGAGGTCGCCTATTTGCAGCGAACGCTTCAACTTCTCGGAAACGAGATCGGCCGCGGCCGGGGCGCCATCACATCGGGGACAATCATCGGGCAAAGCGCCGCCGGGGTCGCGAATTCAAGTCTCGGAAGCTGGACCTACGTGTCCAGCGCAAGCAATCCATAGAAGGACGATAGATCATGGCCGTCTCGAACCTCATCACCCTTCCCGAATACGCGAAGGGTTTTGCCAAGGAAGATGTCCGCCGCACTGTGATCGAGATGTTCACGCAGTACAGCGACATCTTCGAGGTCATGCCGTTCGAGAGCCTTAGAGGTTCGAAGTACACCGGCTATCGCGAGGCTGCGTTGCCGACCCCGGTTTTCCGCGCCATCAATGAATCGTCATCGTCCGGTCATGGCATCATTTCGCCCTTCGACGAGGCGACCTATATCATCGATCACGATATCGACGTCGACCGCGCCATTCAGGACCGCCATGGTCCGGAGCGGCGCAATTACGAAGAACGCATGGGCATCACCGCCTTTGCCCGGCTCTGGGTCGATACCTTCATCAAGGGCGACCAGTCGACCAATCCGCGTGTGTTCAACGGCCTGAACGTCCGCGCCCGCAAATTCGGCCGGCTCTACCACAACTCGACCGGCGCCGGTGGCGCCGCGCTGTCGCTCGCCAACCTCGACCAGTTCCTCAACAATATCTCGCGCAAGTCCGGCACCACCTTCATGCTGGTGCCATTTGTTTCGCTGCCGCTGTGGATTCAGGCCGCCCGCACCTCGACGCTAACCGGTTTCGTGATGCAGACCTGGGACGAGACCGGCATGCCGAAACTTTCCTACGCCAACCTGCGCATCCTGTTCGGCTATCCGAAGGACGATCAGGTTCCGGTGCTGCAGTTCAACGAAGTGGCATCCGGCGGCGGTTCGGCCGTCACCGCCTCGCTGTACGGCCTGACGCTCGGCGAAGGCATGCTGCGCGGCATCGTCGTGCGCCCGCTGACGCCGGAAGATGTCGGCTTGCTGCAGGACCGCAAGACCTATCGCACGCATATCGGCTGGGATGTCGGCGTGGTCGACGAATTCAAATACTGCCTGGGTCGGCTCGACTCATGGACCAACGCACCGATCGTCGCTTGATCGATCGATCACAGGGAGGCCCAGATGGGTGACCGCACTTATAGTTTCGACGCCAATGCCGCCCTTTCCGACGGCGCTGCGGCGATTGCGGCGACCGGCTACGCGCAATATGCAGGCGCTGACGGCATCGTCGACCTCGGCGGCAACCAGAACGTCACCATCACGCTACCGTCGATCGCCGATGTTGCGTCGAACACGCCGCAACAGGCCCGCATCGACGCGGTTTGCGTGGTCGACGTCACCGCAGTGACCACCTCGGGTACCGCGATCGCCAAGCTGATCATCGTCGGCTCGAACGATCCGGCCTTCGGGGCCGGCAAGACCGCGCAGCTCGGCATGATGGAATTCGGCGCCGCCGCCTCGCTCGAACAGGTCAACGGCTTCGTCACTCCCGCGCCAAACGCGGTCGGCGGTTCGCGCTACGAAATTCCGTTCACCAGTGAGCAGAACAACGTCAAATACCAGTTCTGCAAGCTGTACGTCGTGATCGCCAACGCTGGATCGATCACCTTCAAGGCCTTCATCGCGGTGCTGCCGGAGCCATAGGACCATGACCAACGACATCCCGCCCGAAAAGCTGCTGCCGCAGGACATGGTTGAAATCTTCGACCGTGGCCCGAAGGACGAGCCGCATGATCCGCCGCAAGCGCTGCGGATGCATGCCACCGACGCCAAACACGCGATGGATGTCGAGCCCGATCGCTACTCGCTCGATCCCGAGCGTCCGGAACCGAAAGCGGAACTGATGCCGGAGCCCTTGCCGAAGCCGGTTGTCCTTGGCCCGCCAGACGATGAACTGCCGCCGCCTGAGAAGGACGCCGAATGATCGACCAGATGGAATTCACCAAGGTTACCAACTCGCTGGCTCCCGAGCTTGCGAAAACCTACGTGGTCCTGTGGGACATCGGCCCGCCGAAACCGGTGGCGCCGACGAAACCCGCTTTGCCGAAGGGCAAGGAAGGCGATCCGGAGTATGATATCGCGCTGATCGAATTCAAGGAATCGCTGGAGGAATACGGCGAAGCGCTGAAAGCCTACAAGCACGCCAAGATCGAATATGCCAAGTGGCAGAAGGATCAGGGCGGCGCGATCGAACTCACGAGATTTTCCTGTGACGCGAGCGATTTCCTAGAGCGAGATCCCGAGCGCTATTTCATTTCGGCCTCGACTCGCGGCCATGAGCATCTGAAGAATCGCGGCCTGCCGGCGGGATACAAGCCCGGCCGCGGCCATGAAGAAAATCTACGGCGCGCGCAGGAAGGCGAGGCCGAATTTGCCCGCGCCCGCGCCAGTGATCCCGTATTCGGAAACCCGGAGCTACGCCCATGACGATCCGCCGCCTTCTCCTCGCGTTCGCCGCTCTTGGTTTCCTGGCCGCACCGGTCCATGCCGCCCAGGTCAATATGTGCTCGGCGGATGTCGCCGGCGGCGTCCAAGGCCCGCGCACCATCGGCGGCGCCGGCAGCCCGG
>WNFQ01000182.1_pt1 | contig 41612 bp, 38 predicted proteins | sample 5400171 | NCBI WGS metagenome assembly WNFQ01 (sample SAMN13153356, study PRJNA577476) | soil metagenome | isolation source: 20 cm soil under Madrone tree | place: USA:California | collected 2016-06-14
CGGGACACTCGCGCGCCCGCTGGTTGCCAAGAAATCCCGCATTGATTGTCGCGCCCGAGCAGCCGAGCGGAATGAAGGTGACGGCGAGATGCGGGTTTTCGACAGCAAGCGCGAGCGAGGTGCGCATCTGATAGCTGTAGAGCGAGCGGTGACAGGGGCCGCTCAGCCAGCGCGCGCTCTGCTGCGCCCACTCGCCGGCGCGCGTGTCGTCGTTCGCCATCACCGTGCAGGATCTATTGCCCCTGAAGCCCGCTCGTCCCGGCCGGTAATATTCGCCGCCGCCGAAGCGCTTGAAGCAAAAGCCCTCATCCGACAATTGCACCGCCCGGTCGGGATTGCCCTCGCCGGCCGCGATCGAATCGCCCATGCCGGCGATGAGCACATCGCGCACTCCGATCTCGCTGATGAGCCGCTGCGCGGTGCCGTCCGGCAACACGATATCGACGCTCGCAAGAGTCGGCCGGCTACTCACGAGACGGGCCCTGACTTCCTCGTCGCAAGCGGCGTTGACTTGCCGCGGGTGACCGTCGCCGTCGTCGAAGCTCCATACGCAGCCCTCATTGGCTGGCAAGGTTCCGCTCAGCGTCACGCCGACGCGGTGATCGTGCGGCGCCAGGTAGATCTCGCGCTCGCCGTCCCGCTCGCAAAATTCCAACAGCCGGCCGGCGCGATCGACGCATAGTCGCTCAACGACGTCGCGCGCCCAGCCGCGGCCATCGCTCTCTTTCGCCAGCCGCCGTTCGGCCGCAAGCACGCCATCACCGTGCGCTGCGTCAACATGGCGCTGGAAGTCGGCCTCGTTGCGGAACAACCGGAAGCGGTTTTTGACCTCCCACTCGATGCGCGGCGAATTGCCGGCTGAGGGCTCGGCGCGGGCAGCCTGGCCGCCGAAACACGAAAGCAGGAGAAGGAGGACAAGGGCAGCAACGGGGAGCATGGTGTCTGCCGCGATCAACTGCGCGCCTCCATGCTTAGCACGGCGGATGCGGCGGAAATGTGAGGTTCGGCAAATCTGGGCCGTCCCCGCTAACCATGTACGATTGCAGTAGTTTTGACCGTGGGAGGGGGTCCGAGATGCGCGCGGAATGGCGCAGTAAACGTTCCGTGCAAATTCGTCCGTTCTGATGCCAGCGCGTCGCGTCCTCCTTGTCCTGCCCCCGCTCGACCCGGGCAGCCATCGAAAAGAAGCACTTTGCTCCAAGAGGTGGGCTCATGAGCGCGTTCACATGCCTTCCGACGCGCTATGCTCGGCAATGAAAAGCGTCACTGCCGGTGGTGGGGCGGCGCCCACTGTCGCCGCGCCGAACATCCTCGACCGCGAGAATTTTCGTGAGTAGAATTTTTGCAGAAAACAGAACCGAGCACGCCGGGAGGATGACGATGAATCGGACCCGCACGGGAGTTAGCTGCGCTGTGGCGCTTTTCATCAGCGCCTCGTCCGCCTATGCGCAAGGCACGGTCAAGATCGGGCTGATCAATGTTCTTTCAGGCCAATTCGCCGACGCCGGCGTGCAGCTCGACAACGGGGTCAAGACTTACATGAAGCAGCACGGCGACACCGTCGCCGGCAAAAAGATCGAGATCATCCGGCGCGACGTCGGCGGCCCCGCGCCCGACGTTGCCAAGCGCTTCGCGCAGGAACTCGTCGTGCGCGACGGCGTCGATATCCTGGCCGGCTTCCTGCTCACCCCGAATGCGCTCGCCGCCGCCGACGTCTCGGCCCAGGCGAAGAAATTCATGGTGGTCATGAATGCTGCGACCTCGGTCATCATCACGAAGTCGCCCTACATGGTCCGCACTTCCGTAACGCTACCGCAGGTGATGGATACATTCGGAACCTGGGCGGCCAGGAGCGGCCTCAAGAAGTGCTACACCATGGTGACCGATTACGGTCCCGGACACGATTCCGAGGCGGCATTCCAGCGTGCGTTCAAAGAGGCCGGGGGCGACATCATCGGGTCGGTCCGCTTTCCTGTCGCAAACCCCGACTTCTCTGCCTTCGTGCAGCGCGCCAAGGACATCAATCCGGAGTGCATTTTCATTTTCATCCCCGGAGGGGCGCAGCCGGCCGCGCTGGGCAAGGCGTTCGCCGAGCGCGGTATCGATTTTACCAAGACCAAAGTGCTGGGATCGGGTGAGCCGACCGCGGAGCAGGCGCTCAAGGCGATGGGCGATGCCGGGTTGGGTCTCATCTCGGCGTGGCATTACGACTACAAGAGCAACGCTCCACTGAACGTCGAGTTCGTCAAAGTGTTCAACGAAATGCATGGACGCAATCCTGATTTCTTCTCGATCGGCGGCTATGACGGTATGCATGCAATCTATGAGGCGCTGAAGAAGACGGGCGGCAATACCGACGGCGACGCTTTGATCGCGGCGGCCAAGGGATTGAAGTGGGAGAGCCCGCGCGGACCGATGTCGATCGATCCCGATACGCGCGACGTGGTGCAGACCATCTATATCAGGCGAGTAGAGAAGGTCGGCGGCGAGCTGGTGAATGTGCCGTTCGACAAAATCGAGAACGTCAAAGATCCAACGCGTGCGCGGGGCGGCTAATTCTCCTGCGTCACATGCCGCGGACGCACCATCCCCGCTTGTGCGCTCTCCCCAACGGGGAGAGGGCAACTCTCTTTTGCGCCATGAAGGAATGGGCGAGGGGGGCGGATCTCTCAGCGGCGCCGGTAACCCCAACCCTCTGCCCAAATGGGGAGAGGGAGCACACTGCGTTTGTGACTAGAGACGGCGAGAGGACGGCGATGCGAAACATGCTCCTTGCAGTTACCGCTGTCGCCGCTGTTCTCGCCGTCACCTCGGCGCAGGCCCAACAGACGATCAAAATCGGCCTGATCCTCGCTTATTCCGGACAGTTCGCCGACCCGTCGGCGCAAATGGATAACGGTATCAAGCTCTACATGAAGCAGTATGGCGACACGGTTGCCGGCAAGAAGATTGAGCTCATCCGCAGGGATACCGGCGGGATCGCGCCGGATATCGCCAAACGGCTGGCGCAGGAACTCATAGTCCGCGACAACGTGGACATGCTGGCGGGCTTTGCGCTCACCCCTAATGCGCTCGCAGCCGGCGACGTGTCCGCGCAGGCGAAGAAGTTCATGGTGAATATGAATGCGGCCACTGCAATCATCACGACGAAATCGCCCTACATGGTGCGAACGTCATTCACGGTGCCGCAGTTGAACCAGACGTTTGGCACCTGGGCCTATAGAAACGGGATCCGCAAGGTCTATACGATGGTTTCGGATTTCGGCCCGGGGCATGACGGCGAGGCCGCGTTTCACAAAGGATTCAGGGATGCCGGCGGAGAGATCATCGGCGCGGCGCGCTATCCGGTGGCGAACCAGGATTTCTCCGCCTTCGTGCAGCGCGCCAAGGACGCCAACGCGGACGCAATCTACATTTGGACACCCGGCGGGCCGCAGCCAGCGGCCATCGGTAAAGCGCTCGCCGAGCGCGGCATCGATCCCAAGAAGACGAAAATTCTCGGGCAGGGTGAATTGACGTCGGAAGACGCCCTGAAAAACATGGGCGAGGCCGGGCTCGGCATCATCACAGCTTTCCATTACGACTACAATCATCAGTCTTCAACGAACACGGCTTTCGTGAAGACCTACAAAGAAAGCTTCGGACGCAATCCTGACATGTTCTCCGCCGGCGCGTTTGATGGCATGCACGTCATCTTTGAGGCGCTCAAGAAGACCGGCGGGAAGGCCGACGGCGAGAGCTTGGTCGAGGCCGCCAAGGGCATGCAATGGGAGAGCCCGCGCGGCCCGATGGCGATCGATCCGGAGACTCGCGATGTCATCCAGACGGTCTATATTCGGCGGGTGGAGAAGATCGGCGGGCAGATCGTCAACGTCGAGTTCGATAAGGTCGAGAACGTGAAGGATCCGTTCAAGGCCACGATGAAAAACTAGGCTGCCCGATCATGCTGACCATCGTTCGGGCCGCGGCATGATTGCCTCCGCCTTCGGCGTTCTGTTCGACGGTTTCTCGGCGGCTTCGTCACCGTAACTTTGACGAATGACCTCGGCTGGCCGTTTTTGGCGAGCCTGCCGTTGGCGTTTCTCTCTGCGGCGCTGGTGAGCATCGGCTTCGAGCGCGTGCTCTACCGGCGGCTCTATGGCGCGAGCGACCTCGACCAGTGCCTGCTGACGATCGGCATCGTGTTTGTTTCGGTCGCGGTTGCCGCTTATACCTACGGCACCATCCAGCAGCTCGTGAACCTGCCGTCGTACCTGCGCGGCTCGGTCTCGATCATGGGCCAGAGTCTCGGCGTCTACCGGCTGTTCCTGATCGGCGTTTCCATAGCGATCACGGCCGTGCTGGTCGCTGGGCTCGAATTCACGCGCTTCGGAGCGCAGGTGAGGGCTGCGGTCGACAACCAGCGCATGGCCCGCGGTCTCGGCATCGATGTCGATCGCGTGTTCGCCGTTACCTTTGCGCTCGGCAGCGGGCTTGCGGGTCTCGGCGGCGCGCTCGCCATCGAGATCGTCGGGCTCGATCACGCGTTTGCGTTCACGTATCTCATTTACGTCCTCATTGTCGTGGCTGTCGGCGGGCTCGGCTCGATCGTCGGTTCGTTCGTGGCGGCGAGCCTTCTTGGAATCAGCGACATGGCGGGCAAATATTATTTTCCCGAGCTTGGCGCCTTTCTGATCTATTTCGTGATGGTGGCGCTGCTGATGTGGCGGCCACTCGGGCTATTCGGGAGACGCTGATGACGTCTTCCACGCTGAGCGAGCCGCAACGCCATCTCGAGGCGCAGATTCGCTGGCAGCCGGTTGAAATTGCCTTCTGGCTCGCAACACTGCTGCCGTTCGTGCTGGCTGCCAACTACCTCGTGCTGGCGAGTCAGATCGCGATTACGGCGCTGTTCGCATTGTCGCTCGATCTTATCCTCGGCTATGCCGGCATCGTGTCGCTGGGCCACGCCGCCTATTTCGGTTTTGGCTCTTACACGGCGGGTCTGATTGCGAAGTGGGGTTGGGGCGAGCCACTGACCGGGTTGGCCGCCGCCGCCGCGGCGGCAGGCCTGCTCGGATACGCCACGAGCTTCATCATTGCTCGATTTCGCCATCTCGCTTTGATCATGATCACGCTTGGGCTGGGCTTGTTGCTCGCGGAGGCGGCCAACAGCGCAAGCTGGTTGACCGGCGGCGCCGACGGTCTGCAAGGTGTGCGCATGTGGAAGCTTTTCGGCGCCTTCCAATTCGATCTCTACGGCACGACCGCTTACACCTATTCGCTGGCGGTTTTGTTCCTCGCGTTCCTGCTCGCGCGGCGACTGATCAATTCGCCGTTCGGCCTCGCTTTGCGGGGCATTCGCGAGAACGCAATTCGCATGCGCGCAATCGGCGCGCCTAATCCGGCGCACATTCGTAAGGTCTACACCATCGCCGCCGTCATGGCCGGCATTGCCGGCGGTTTGCTGGCGCAAACGACGGAAACCGTTTCGCTCGAAACGCTGAGCTTTGCACGCTCGGCAGACGTGCTCGTGATCCTGATCCTCGGCGGCGCCGGCCGGCTCTATGGCGGCCTCGTCGGCGCTATCGTCTACATGGTGGCGCGCGATCAGTTCTCCGGCATCAATCCACAATACTGGTACTTTTGGATTGGAACGCTGCTCATTGCCGTGGTCCTGTTCCTGCCGAACGGCATTCTCGGAGGATTGACGCGGCTTACGCGCCTTGTGCGGAGTCGCGCGTGAACGCCTCGGCCTTGGCCACGCGCGGCCTGGATAAGAGCTTCGGCTCGCTCGTCGTCGCCAAGGACATCGAGCTCAAACTGCCGCAAGGCGAGCGTTATGCGCTGATCGGACCGAACGGCGCCGGCAAAACGACGCTGATCAATCTCATGACCGGCATGCTCAGGCCGGACAGGGGACATATTTTCCTTGGCGAAAACGACATCACGGCGCTCAAGCCCGAGGAGCGCGTCAAATACGGCCTCGTGCGCACCTTTCAGATCAATACGTTGTTTCCCCACCTCAGCGCGCTCGAGGCGGTGACGCTTGCGGTCTGCGAGCGGCAAGGCTACGCCCGAAGTTGGTGGCGGAAGCTGCCGGCCTATGGCGATGCGATCGAGGAGGCGCATGCGATCCTCGTTTCGCTGCGGCTCGCTACGAGCTGCTATCGGCCGACCCGCGAGCTCGCCTATGGCCAGCAACGGCTGTTGGAGATAGCGCTCGCACTCGCCACCAAGCCGAAGGTGCTGCTGCTGGATGAGCCCGCGGCGGGCGTGCCACGGGGCGAGAGCGCCGAGCTGTTTTCGGTCATCTCCGATCTCTCCCGCGACATCGCGGTGCTGTTCATCGAGCACGACATGAATGTCGTATTTCGTTTTGCGCACCGCATCATCGTGATGGTGGGCGGTCGGATTTTGGTAGAGGGCACGCCGCGGGAAATCGCCGCCGACATGCGCGTGCGCGACGTCTATCTGGGCGGGACGCGCCATGGCTGAGGCGCTGCTCGCGCTCGAGGATGTACGCGCCGGATACGGCGACGCGGTCGTGCTCGACGGCATCACGATTGCTGTGCCCGATGGGGGGAGCCTCGCCATCCTGGGACGCAATGGCGTCGGCAAATCGACGCTGCTTCTCACCATCATGGGCTTCACCCGTGTCAGCCGCGGCGCGGTCATTTGGCGCGGGCGCGAGATCACGCATGCTGGAGCGCATTGGCGCGCGCGCAACGGGCTTGGCTGGGTGGCGCAGGAGCGCGATATTTTCCCTTCGCTTAGCGTCGAGGAAAATCTGATCGTCGCGTCGCGACCCGGGCGGTGGGACCTCGGCGCGATCTATCGTCTGTTCCCCCGCTTGTGCGAGCGGCGCGCCAGTAGAGGCAATCACCTGTCCGGGGGCGAGCAGCAGATGCTGGCGATCGCGCGCGCGCTGATGACCAACCCGATGCTGCTATTGCTGGACGAGCCGCTCGAGGGGCTTGCTCCGATCATCGTCGAAGAGCTGACGGCTGCGATCCGGCGCATGACTGCCGACGAAGGCACCGCCTTCCTGCTGGTCGAGCAGCACGCCGAAGTCGCGCTTTCGTTGAGCGCCGAAGCGGTCGTGCTGGAGCGCGGCAGCATTGTGCATCGCGCGCGCTCCCAAGACTTGTTGAAGGACGCGGCGATGCTCGAGCGGCTGATTGGACTGCGTTTGGCGGAGGAGGCAAGCGGTCTCTGACCGCGGGGGCGAGCCGCTAGGCGGGCTCGCCGCCTGAATGCATCAAAGCTTCTCCGCGATGAGTTTGAGGATCTCCGCGCATTTGCGGTTCGCGTCGCTTCCCGCTTCGCGTGCGTCCTGTGCTTCTGCTTGGATGGCTCTCGATACTGCTTCGTCGAGGACGACTCTGACGACTTCGTCGCGGGTGAGTAATCCCTTTTTGATGAGCGTGCGGAACAGCACGACGGTGGCGCTGAGCGCTGCCCTCGCATAGGCCGCATCGTCGGATGATTCCATCTCGCGGATTCTCGTGCTGCGCTTACTGGACCTATCCCGCCGGTGGGTTGAGCGCGGCGAAACCCACCACCCGGGCTGGGGACAAAAATTGGGTTTGACTTTCGCGCAACCCATTCTTCGAGCCCCCGGCGGCTGTCGGAACCTTAGGCGAGGCTCGTTCCTAGATGTGTGACGCCAACGCAACAGTTCGTCACAAAATTCGAACCCTGGCCGATCGGCCCCTTGTTCCGTCACATCACGGCAGGAATACTCGCGATGGTCACGGGCGCTGCGGGGAATTGCTCCCCGAAACGGCAAGCGGCGCACGGGCCATGTGTGAGAGCGCGTGATGTCGTCGTATGTAAAGTACTGCAAAGCCCAGGCCGTCGAGTGCGCGCGGCGGGCCAAATTGGCGAGCTCGCCCGAGCTCGCGGCCGAGCGCCGCAGTTTGGGGCTGCGTTGGCTTAAGCTCGCAGAAAAGGCGAAAGCGACACCCCTCGGCCGTCCACGCGAGGTGGAATCCGCCGCGCTGGGCGTCCGGCCTTGAACTTTTGCCGGCGCTTACCTGCCACAGCCTCGAAGCGCTTCGCGCTCGCGTTCAGCAACCCGCTGTATCGGCACGCCCGCGGGCGTGCCAGTTCTCGGACGGCCGTTATGGCGTCGCGGCGATGACCGCATCCTCGTACCTGCCGGAACCCATGCCGCTATCGGCGAAGATGCCGTGGTCCGCGATCCACCTGAAGGTCTCTTCGTAGACTTCTTTGGTGTAGGTCTCGAACACGAGGCGCTCGCCCGGGCCCCAGCGGCGCGTGTCCATCATGGCATGGTACCGCGCTGGGAATTCGTTCCTGTAGTAGTGAGTGTAGAGATCGGGCCGCAGATCGATGTCGCGCTGCGCGCGCCTGAGCGCGCGGAAGAGCTTGCGCAGGTCTTCAGGGTCGGGTTCGCCCGTCACCATGGTAGCAATCATGAAGGTCGTATCGATGACCTTGCGGAATCCGAGTTGCTCGGCGAAATAGTAGGGGCCGCTGAACAGGGCTGACGCTTGCGCCTTGCCCTCGATCAACCGATCGAGCCGGTGAAACAGCATGCCGTCGGCGAAAGTCAGGTTGATCTTGTCGGCCGGCATATATTGCTCGAGCGCCTGGATCGTCGAGTAGTGGCTGCCCGACTGATAACCGACGGCGATCGGAACACCGGCGAGATCCTCCGGCGTCCGCACCGGCGAGTCCGGGGCAACGAAGACACCCGCGGGGGCCACCGAGTACACGCCGGCATAAAGGCGACCCTTTCCCTTGGAGGCAGCGACGCCGACGGTCCAGTGACAGGCGCAACTCACGTCCGAGGTCCGGCCGCGCTCGAATGACTGCATGGCACCGACCTTGTCGCCCTTGTAGTGATGCGCGCCGTCGGTCGATTGGATGAGTTCCTGAAAGACGTAATCGAGCCCTTCGTCCTTGAAGTATCCCTTCTCCTCCGCCACCCACTCCTGCAAACGGAAGTGCGGTTCGATGATGAATTTCTTCTCGATCATGGTTGGACCTCTCGCTGCGGTTCGACTTGAGTTCAACAGCAGGCGCGGTTCGCTGCACGCTTATCGCTGTGCTCGGCAACCCGCCGCGCCGCGATCATTTTCACGTGCTCGTCCATCAGCCGCCGAGCGCCGGCGGCGTCGCGTTTTTCGATGCGCGCCGCCAATTCCATATGTGCGTCGAGAACGCGCCGCGCCACGCTCGGCGTGAGGGTGGGATTGTGCGCAGGCCAGGAGACGTGCTGCAGCGACACGAGTTGCACCACCAAGACGCGGTTATGGGACGCTTCGGCGACCGCGAGATGAAACTCGCGCGAGGAGCGTGTAAACGCAGAGACCTCGTCGATCCTGCTCTCCGCTTCGGCGATGAGCGAGCGCAGCCGAGCGTGATCCTCTGCGGTGGAATTCGCTGCCGCGAGCTCCGCTGCGAGGCATTCGATGGCGCGCTGCGCCTCCATGATTTCGCCAACCGAGACGCCGGCAAGGTCGAGCTGCACCGCCAGCGCCTCAGCGAAGAGGCGGGCATTGCCGCGCGCAATGCGCGCGCCGCCGCCCGAGCCGACTTTGATCTCGACCACGCCCTGCGCGTCCAGGGTTCGCAACGCGTCGCGCGCGACGATGCGGCTGACGGCGAAACGCTCCGCGAGATCCTTTTCCGTGCCGAGGAAATCGCCCGGCCGAAGCTCCTTTGCGAACAGCGCCTCGCGCACCTGGGCGACGATCTGCGTGGACATGGTCGCGCTGCGAAGGGGAACCACGTTTCGTCCGCCGCTCCCGATAGCCGGATGAAGCCGCATGCAAAACTCCGGGCCCCTGACACGAAAGATATTAAAGATAATATCTTTCGTGTCAAGCGTCGACCAGCCAGGTTCACCTGGCTTGACCGCCTTGCGCGAGGGCGCAAGCTGCTGTCGCCATGTTCGTCGCTTTCTTCCGCGAACTCAAAACCGCCGGCGTTCCGGTGACGCTGCGCGAATATCTCACGCTGATGGAGGCAATGGAGAAAGACCTCGCCGGTCGTCGAGTCGAGGATTTTTATTACCTCGCGCGCACGGCGCTGGTGAAGGATGAGCGCAACCTCGACAAGTTCGATCGCGTCTTCGGCCACGTGTTCAAAGGCCTGGAATTCATGAGCGAGACGCTTACTGCCGAAATCCCGGCCGCGTGGCTCAAAAAGCTTGCCGAGAAATACCTCACCGAGGAGGAAAAGAGAGAGATCGAGGCAATCGGCGGCCTGGATAAGCTCCTCGAGCTCTTGCGCCAGCGCATGAAAGAGCAGAAGGGGCGCCACCAGGGCGGCAACAAATGGATCGGCACCGCCGGGACCTCACCCTTCGGCGCTTACGGCTACAATCCCGAAGGCGTGCGCATCGGCCAGGATGAGAGCCGCAGCTTCCGCGCCGTCAAGATTTGGGACCGGCGCGAATTCAAGGACCTCGACGACCAGGTCGAGTTCGGCACCCGCAATATCAAGATCGCGCTGCGCAGGCTGCGCAAGTTCGCCCGCACCGGCGCGCCCGAGGAGCTCGATCTCGACGGCACCATCAAGGGCAGCGCACACAAGGGCTATCTCGACATTCTCATGCGGCCGGAGCGCCACAACGCGGTGAGGGTTCTCCTCTTCCTCGACGTCGGTGGATCGATGGATTGGCACGTCAAGGCGACCGAGGAGTTGTTCTCGGCTGCGCGCAGCGAATTCAAGCACATCGAGTATTTCTATTTTCACAATTGCCTCTACGAGAAGGTGTGGAAGGAAAACCGTCGCCGCTTCGACGACACGACGCCGACCTGGGACGTGCTGCACACCTATCCGCACGATTACAAAGTGATCTTCGTCGGCGACGCGTCGATGTCGCCCTACGAGATCATGGCGCCCGGCGGTTCGATCGAGCACTTCAATGAGGAGACCGGCGCGATCTGGATGGAGCGGCTGGCGCGGACCTATTCCGCCTGTGTGTGGCTCAATCCCGTGGCGGAAAAGGATTGGGATTACACGCACTCTATTCGCATCATGCGTCAGCTCATGGGCGGGCGGATGTATCCGCTGACGCTCGAGGGGTTGGACAACGCGATGCGAGAGTTGGCGCGCTAAAATGTGTTCGCGGCTAGTGCGAAGGCTTGGACCCTCTCCCCGCCATAGCGCGTCGAAGACGCGCGTAAACGCGCTTATGGCGGGGCGAGGGTACTGCGCGGGGCGGGCGCTCTAAAGATTGCTCGGCGTTCCGATCCAGCGGCCCATGCGGAACAAGTGACGCGATATGGCGATATCGGTGACGCGTCCGATCAGATTTGCGACCGGCACCGGGCCATGTGCGACCTGGTCGCGACTGTCGACGCTGTTGGCGCGATTGTCGCCCAGCACGTACACGTGTCCGGGCGGCACCCGCATTTCCGCTTCGTTGGCAAAGGGCGCCTGCGGATCGCCGGCGTCGACATAGGGTTCCTCGGCCATCACGCCGTTGACGATGGCGCGGCCGCCCTTGATGGCGATGCGGTCGCCCTCGATTCCGACGATGCGTTTGATATAGTGAAGCTGCTCCTGCTTGGGATGAACGTAGACGGCGACCTCGCCGCGGCTGGGATGGCGGGTGCGATAGTAGGTGGCGTCGGCGAGAAAATATTCACCCAGGCGCAGCGTGGGCTCCATGCTTGCACTCGTGGCGTTCAGCCACAGCAGCCGGCCCGACGCTTTCGCGTGGAGGGCATAAATGCACGGCCCGGCGAAGATCAGGCAGGCGAGCACAAAAGCGCCCGCGTAGGTCGTCCAGCGACTGTAGCGCTGGTGTGGGAACTCCCGCATCCGATACGCGCACGAAATCGCGTCGACCATGATGTAGAGCCACAGCCCGACGAGGAGCGCGAGACTGACTGCGAACATCCAGAACCGCGCCAACACCCCCATCATCGCGAACATCAGTAGCGTGTCGGCGATGATGACCAGAATGAACAGCGTCACGCCGCGGCGGGCCTGGCCGATATAGAGGTGGCCCAGCCCGGGGGTCAGCGCGGTCAGAAGGGCCGTCACCCAGGGCGATGGGCCGCTTCGCTTGGTCGTTTGGTCGTTTGCCTCGGCTGGCGCGAAGTCGGCAAATGCCATCCAAAGAGCTCCGGATATCGCCCTGGCGCACGCCCGACAGGTCGCAATCCCCCGTGACTTTTAGTATCGCAAGGGCCGGTCAAGGTTCGAGGGGCCCTGCCGATTATTTGATCGATGCTACAGCTTAAGCGAGTACGGATGCCCCGGGGAGCGCAATCTGGGGTTGCGCGTCCCCAACCGGCGGCGTCTCCGCTCAACGCCGCACGGCGACGTAGGCTCCCGCCAGGGCCATCACGGCGGCGAGGGCGAGGGCCACCAGATTGACCGCGAGATTTAGTCCTGCGCCAACGGCCTCCGACCCGGCGCTGGGATCGCCGATCTGCGCAAGTACGAAAACGATCGCGCCGCCAGCCGCCCATCGCAGCAGGCGAAACCGTCGCCAGGGCAGGGGAAGACGGCTCAGTGCCGCGGCGGCTATTCCGCCAGTGAGGAAGGCGAGGCCGGCGATGGCCCACCAGGGACCGGCGGTACGCAACTGCCGGGTCCCGGTGGCGAACATATTTTCCCACAGACTGGCGAGGTCGAAGCCGGCGCCGCGCAAATAGACCTGCAGCGCAAGCGAAGCCAGCACGCCGCAGGTCAGCGCCACCGCATAGATCAGGGCGGGGGCCTGCGCGAGAGGGACCACTTCTCGCTTGGGCGACTGCATGCGGACCATGCCGGAGAGCTCGGAGGCGGCGAATGCCCGGGCTGGGCCCGGGCATCAATTTGTGCTGGCTCAGAGAGCTTAAGTGCTCAGCCGCGACGCTCGGCTTCCCAAATGCCCGAACAGGCGTTCGCGTTGCCGCTCCAGGACCCGGCGCCGCTTGTCGCCGCAAGGCGACCCTTGCCAACCGCGCTCTTGTCGCCGGCGCTGACGTTGACGATGACGGCGCCGTTCTTGGCGACCTTGCCGGAGATGTTAATGGGCGCGGAGCCGCCATTGACGAGGCTGCCGTTGGTGATGCGGACCGGGTAGCGATACGCGGCATCGCATTGGCCCGTCTTGGTCACAATCACCACGCTCCAGAGCCCGTCATAGCTCGGACCGGCCTCGGCGCCAGGCAGCGTGGCCGCGCAGGCAAGCGCCAGCGCCACCGATAGGCCCGCGGCCCGGGTGCAAATTCGCGAATAAGTCATTGTTGCCCCTTCCTGTTTTCGTGCCGGGCGCTGCCCCCTCAATCCCGGGCGAAACGGCACCGAATACAGTGATCCTCATTAGCGCCACCCCGTTAGTCGCGGAAAAGATGCGACTGGTTCAAATCGCGTGAACGTCGCGTATCGGGGAGAGGGTGCCGAGCCGCCCGCTCGGTTCGCTTGCGGGGCCAGCGTTCACGGTGCGATACCCCGCAGAGGCTGAGCTTTCGGCACGGCGCAAATCCTGCTGTGCTTTGCCGGGGCAGACCCGCCCTCGGTCGAACGGGAGGAGAGCATGCCGGCTGAGCGTTTCGATTTTCCCAACGCGCAAGGACAGAAGCTCGCCGCGCTGCTCGATCGCCCCGCTGGCGAGGCGCGCGCTTACGCGCTGTTTGCGCATTGCTTTACCTGCGGCAAGGACATCCACGCCGCCAAGCGCGTTGCCGAGGGGCTCACCGCGCTCGGTATCGCCGTGCTGCGCTTCGACTTCACCGGATTGGGCTCGAGCGACGGTGAATTCGCCAATACGACTTTTTCCTCCAATGTCGCCGATCTGGTCGCTGCCGCGAACGAATTGCGCCGTCGCGCCCACGCGCCCGCAATCCTCATCGGCCACAGCCTCGGGGGTGCCGCGGTGCTCGCGGCGGCTGGCGAGATAGCCGAGGCGCGCGCCGTGGCGACGCTTGCGGCGCCATGCGATCCCACCCACGTGACCGGCTTGTTCAAGGACCGCCTCGACGAAATCGCCGCCAAGGGCGAGGTCGAGGCCACGCTCGCGGGCCGTCGATTTCGCATCAGCCGTGCCTTCGTGGACGACCTCGCTGAACACAAGCTCCTCGCGCGCGTTGCCGATCTGCGCAAGGCACTGCTCATCTTCCATTCGCCGACCGACGAGGTCGTGGGCATCGAGAACGCGAGCCGCATCTTTGCCGCCGCCAAACACCCGAAAAGCTTCGTGTCGCTCGCGGGCGCCGATCACCTTTTGAGCCGCCGTAGCGATGCCGCCTATGTCGCCAACGTCATCCATGCCTGGGCCGAGCGCTATCTCGACGTGCCGCAGGCAGCGGCGGAGACGCGGAACGATGCCAAGACGGTGGTGGTTCGCGAGACCCGCCAAGGCCGGTTTCAACAGGAGATCACGGTCGGCCGTCACCGCTTGCTCGCCGACGAGCCGGTCGAGGTCGGCGGTCTCGACAGCGGGCCGGGTCCTTACGATCTGCTGCTTGCGGGGCTCGGAGCCTGCACGGCGATGACGCTTCGGCTCTACGCCGAGCGCAAGGCGCTGCCGCTCGAGCGGGTGACGGTCGAACTCGCCCATTCCAGAATTCACGCCGCCGATTGCGCGGACTGCGAGACCAGGGAAGGCATGCTCGACCGCATCGAGCGGGCGATCACGTTACGCGGGGCGCTCGACGCCGAGCAACGCCGCCGCCTGCTCGAGATCGCCGATAAGTGTCCGGTCCACCGCACGCTGAAATCGGAGATCGATATACGGACGGTGGAGCGAGCCGAGGCGTGATCGCGGCGCAGTGCATTTCGGATGGCGTTGCGACACCGCGGCGACGACCGGCCAGCAGGGCTCCTGCCACAAAGCGGTGCTGCGACACTGTGGCCTGCGGCATCATGCCCGCGGGTTTAAGGCGCGACCGATCGTCTCGCACTGATTGATCCCTCTCCAGGGCCTCGCTCAGTCTTGTCGGCGCACTCAACGCCAGGGGGCAAGCATGGGCCTGCTGTTAACGTTCATTATTTGCTTGGTGATCGGTCAGTCGCTCACGATTGGACTTGGTTTGCTGGTCGAACGCTACTCGACGCCCTACACCGGTCTCGTGACCTTCATCGCGACCTATTTCGCCATGTTTTGGGTGGCTTGGCGGCTTGCGGTCCGCATCACCGAACCGCGGTCGCGCCTGGCGGCGAAGTGAACGGCGCCGCAATGCAAGCGCCGAGGCGACGCGGCGCCAGTCGTTATTGTTGGCTGCTCGAGCCGCGCATCGAGAGATCGGGCAGGGTGTCTCCGAAAGCGGTGCCCTTCTTGCCCGCCGCGACGCCGACTTCGTAGAGCGCCTGCATGTATTTGCCGTCGAAGGGGCCGCGGCTCGGAAAATCGAAGCTCGGGTCGACATGGGCGATGCGCAGCGCGATTGCGTGTCGCTGCGCGCCGACATAGATCAGCATCAGCTCCGCACGCAGCGCCGCCGTCAGCGCCACGCCGATCGAGCGGCCGAGCACGCCGGGGATATTGCGATCCGGCATCTTGAACTCGGGCCCGAGTTTCGAGTTGACCATCACGTAAAGCTGGCCGAGCGGCGGACGCGACGTGCTGCGCGCCGAAAGCATCGTTTCCGGCATGACGAAAAACGGCGCGGTGAGCGTGCCGTCGCCGTGCAGCTCATGGAATTTCTTGCCGTTCGCCTCGACCTCGATCGGAACCGGCGAAAAAAATCCCGGAATGGCCGAGGACGCGAGCAGGATATCGCGAAACAGCCGCACCCCCTGCTCGCCGTGTGCGGCGATCGCGCCCATATTCCAGATCACGCGCCGCCCGGCATCGAGATTGGTGGTCGCCACCCACAGGCGCCGGCCGCGCGCGTGCTCGGCCGCGATCTCTGAAAGCAGCGCCGGCGTCACGCGCTGCTCGATCAAGCGCTTGAGCGGCCAATAATCGAACAGGCTCTCGCGGGTAGTGCGATCCTCGAAGATGTCGGCTGCGCCGATGGTCGTGAAATTCTTGTGCAGCTCCTCGTCATATTGGGACCCGAGAAAGGCAAAAGGAGCTATCAGCGCGCCGATGCTCACCCCGCTCACGACGGCGAACTGTGGCCGCGTGCCCGCTTCGCTCCAGCCGGTGAGGACGCCCGCACCGTAGGCGCCGTCGGAGCCGCCGCCCGAGATCGCCAACCACGGCCCGCTTGCCTGCGGCAACAGCCGCGTAAATGCGGTCTCGGAATCACCCCAGATGCGCGCGTCCGGAATCCCGGGAATGACCGCGGCGTCGTCTTCCTGCGCGGTGAAAGCGGGGCGCTCTTCCTGATCCTTCGCGCCGGGTTTGGGCGGCGCACCTTTTCTCTCGGCCTTTTTCTTTGCCGCGGCGTGGGTCTGTGCCTGCGCCGACGTCCACGAGGGCGGCGGGCATGCCAAGAGCAGCATGCAAACTAGTCCCGCAGCAAACCCGCAACCCATGCGCAGCGTGTGCAAAGGTTTCTCCGATCGCTCTGACGCGCCTTGTGTTTGTACGTTCTACATTCGGGACTGTGCTCTTGGCAAAGACGCGTCGACGCCCGCTCGTGTTGCGAATGCGGAGAGCCGCTCTGGATTCAAGAGCATTGATCGAGTGATTCGCCCGTGCCTCAACCTCGCGTCGCGCTCCACACGCCGGCGCAGGCCCCGCTCGGACCTTGGCCGCGCCAGCTTCCGCTGCCGGTGCTGCGCGACAGTCGCCCCGTGCCAATGGCGTATTGCGAACCGCCGGACACGCGCACGGTGACGCCACCGGACGGTGACACACGTCCAGTCAGGCTGACCGGGCCGCCGCCCGCGTAAGAGACCACTCCCCTGACGATCGTGACGCCGTAGCGGTAACCTTGGTCGCAGGGGCCGCTCCTGGTGACGACAAGCACGCTCCATGGGCCGTCGAACGACGCTGCGTGCGCGGATAGGCCGCCACAAGAGATCGCGGCGGCAAAGCCCGTGGCCAGCGCGGCGGCGCGGATGGAATGGCTGATCATTGGAACCCTCGTCTTGCGGCGCCTTCACGGAGCGCCAGGTTGTGCTCGTTATGGCCTTTCTTCATCATGGGAGAGCGATCGGTGGGGCGGCTCACAACTGGCGCGGCATCGTTAGCAGAAGGCGCGGGGTGAAAGAAGGGGTTTCGGCACGGCTGAAGCGAGCGGCACGGATCCGCCTCACGATCGTGTTATTATTGTGTTCGACGCGGTCATGGCTCGCGCCAAAGCTCAATGGCAGGAGGAACGCCGTGCAACTTATTGGGCTCGGTCTAGCCTTTGCCGTGGCGCTCGCGCTTGCGCTCACGCAAGCTTCCGCGCAAGGCGCCACGTCAGGGGTCGAGCGCCTTTATATCTTGAATTGCGGAGAGGGCGTCGCCGGCGACATTTCGCGCTGGTCGCCGGGCGTGAATGTGGGCAAGTCGATGGACTTCGCCGACAGCTGCTATCTGATCAAGCACGCGCAAGGCTGGCTTCTGTGGGACACCGGCGTCGCCGATGCTATCGCCGCCATGCCCGAGGGCCAGCGGCCGCCCGATCCGCGGATGACGCATTGGCGGCGTCCGAAGACGCTTGCCGCGCAGCTCGCTGACCTCGGGGTGAATCCGTCCGACATCAAATATGTCGCCGTCTCCCATACGCATCCCGACCACATCGGCAATGTCGCGATGTTCCGGCAGAGCATGCTCCTGGTGCAGAAGGCCGAGTACGAATGGCAATCGCCTGTGGGTCCGCGTTTCAAACCAGACCACCCTGTGATGAAGCTCGAGGGCGATCACGATGTTTTCGGTGATGGGAGCCTGGTGATCATTTCCACGCCCGGACACACGCCCGGTCACCAGAGCCTGCTGGTCAAGCTGCCGAAGACGGGAGCCTTGTTGCTGTCGGGTGACGCGGTTCATTTCAAGGACAATTGGGAAAACCGGCGCGTGCCAGAGAACAACGACAGCAAGGACAAGACCGCGGTCTCGATGCAGCGGATGGCGGAAGTCATGGCGAAGGAAAACGCGCGGCTTTGGATCAATCACGACAAGGCGCAGCGCGACAGCCTGAAGATGTCCCCTGAGTTCTACGAGTGAGCCGACGGATGTTTCTACGCCTCGCCATGACGTGCGGCGCGCTCGTTCTCGCGTTGATGATCGGCGCCGCGCAGGCGCAGAGCGGCTATCCCAACCGCGTCATAACCTTGGTCGTCCCTTATCCGGCTGGCGGCACCGCCGACCTCTTGTGCCGCTTCGCTGCCGACAAGGCGGGCAGCAACCTCGGTCAGCAGGTGGTGGTCGAGAATCGGCCAGGCGGCGCGGGCGGACGCGTGGGCACCGAGTCGGTTCTGCGCGCATCACCTGACGGTTACACGCTATTATGCGCGGCGCAGCTCACGTTCAGCGTCACGCATCTCCTCTTTTCCAAAGCATCGTTCGACACCCGCGCGCTCGAGCCGATCAGCGTCCTCGCCGCCTATCCGCTGATCCTGATCGGGCGCGAGAGCCTTCCCTTCGATAACTTGGCCGATGTCGTCGCGTATGCGCGCGCCAATCCGGGCAAGATCAATTACGGGCATCAGGGCAAAGGCCAGACCGGCCATCTCCTCGGCGAGCTCCTGATGCTCAAGGGCGAGTTCCGCATGACGGAGATCCCCTATCGGGGCAGCGCGCCCGCCATCAACGATCTGCTCGCCGGAAATATCGTTATCGTCCCGGATTATCTCCTCGCCAACAAGTCGAACGTAGACGCCGGCAAGCTCAAACTGCTTGCTACCGGCAGCCGCGAGCGGCTCAAGGATTACCCGCGCGTCGCCACGATCGCGGAGACGTTGCCGGGCGTCTATGCCGACACCTGGATGGCGGTCGCGGCGCCCCCCGGTACGCCCAAGGAGATCACCACGAAAGTATCGCGGGCGATCGCGCACGGATTCCAAGACCCCGAATTGCGCTCGCGCATCCGCGCGCTGGAAGCCGAGGCGCTCGCGGGCACGCCGGACGAGATGCGCGATTTGATCCGGCAAAGTTTCGAAACATGGGCTCCGGTGATCGACGCCGCCAAGATCATCGTGGAGTGATTGAACCGCCAAGGGAGGATCGTCATTGCCGGGCTTGACACCGCAAGTCGGGCCTGCCCGACTTGCGCGTGCGTTGATAATTACAGAACTCGGGATCGTGTCAGGGAGACGCATATGATTCTCTGCATCGGCGACTCGAGTCGGCATGTCGCACGCTCATTGATCGCCGCGCTCGCGCTCGCTGCCATGGTGGCGCTATCGCCTGCGGCCCAGGCGCAGGACTATCCCTCGCGCGCGGTCAAGATCATCGTGCCGTTCCCCGCCGGCGGGACCGCGGACGTGATGCCGCGCATTTTCAGCGACTGGCTGGCGAAGAAATGGGGCGAGCCGGTGGTAATCGAGAACCGCACTGGCGCCGCCGGCAATATCGGCGCCGAGGCGGTCGCCAAGGCCGAGCCCGATGGTTACACGCTGCTGGCCGCGCCGGCGCCGCCGCTCGTCATCAACCAGAACCTTTATCCCCGCCTCGGCTTCGATCCGACCGAGTTCGTCCCCATCGTCATCATGGGCCGCGTGCCGAACGCTCTCGTCCTCAATGCCAGGGTGCCCCTTGCCAGCGTCGCCGACGTGATCGCCTACGCCAAGTCCAGTCCCGGCAAGCTCACCTGCGCCACCCAGGGCAACGGCACGACCTCACATCTGACCTCGGAGCTGTTCCAGCTGATGGCGCAGGTCAAATTCCAGCAGGTGCCCTATCGAGGCTCGGCGCCGGCGTTGACCGATCTCGCGGCAGGGAATGTCGATCTCATGTTCGACAATCTCGGCGTCTCGCTCGCGCTGGTGAGGGGAGGGCAGCTCAAGCTATTGGGCGTGGCCACACCCAAGCGCATGGCCGCATTGCCGGATGTGCCGACGATCGCCGAGACCCTGCCCGGCTTCGAATCCGCGGCATGGTTCGCGATCGTGGCGCCGCCGAAGACGCCGCAGGTGATCGCCGACAAGATCAACGCCGACGTCAACGAAGCGCTGCAGCAGGGTGAGATCCGCGATCGCCTCGCCCAGCTGTCCGCCGAGCCGATCGGCGGCACGCCGCAGGCGACCGCCGCCTATATGCGTGAAGAGATCGAGCGCTGGCGCAACGTCATCAAGGCGGCCAATGTGAAGCTGGAGTGAAGCGTGCTGCCGCGCCCCCTTTTTTTGTGATGCATTCTTTGAAGAGTTAGTGCTCATGAGTGGCCGCATCGAGGATTACGGGCTGATCGGCGATTTCGAGACGGCTGCGCTGGTGTCGAAGGGCGGCTCGATCGATTGGCTCTGCTGGCCGCGCTTCGACTCCGATGCATGTTTTGCCGCCCTTCTCGGGACCAGCAGCAATGGACGCTGGCGGATCGCGCCGACACAAGAGAAGCCGCGCATTACGCGCCGCTACCGACCTAATACGCTGATTTTGGAAACGAGTTTTGTCACTGCCGACGGCGAGGCCACGCTGATCGACTTCATGCCGTTGCGCGGACAAGCCTCCCACCTTGTGCGTCTCCTCGTCGGCAAACGCGGCACCGTATCGATGGCAACCGAGCTCATTGTCCGCTTCGATTACGGTCAATCGGTCCCGTGGGTGAGGCGGGCCGACGCGGGAGCTCTCCTGGCAATTTCCGGACCTGACATGCTTGTGCTGCGAACGCCGGTTGAGCTTCGCGGCGAGGATCTCACGACGGTCGGAGGCTTCACGGTCGCTGCGGGAGAGACCGTTCCGTTTGTCCTCACATATTCGTCCTCATACACGCCGGCCCACTTGTCGATACCTGACCCGATCGATCCACAAGATGCCCTGCGGCAAACGCACGAGTTCTGGGAGGATTGGGTGAGCACCCACCAGAGCACAGGCCTCTACGCGGATGCCGTCTCGCGTTCGCTCATCACGTTGAAGGCTCTGATCTACGAGCCAACGGGGGGCATCGTGGCAGCGCCGACGACGTCGCTGCCGGAGTGGATCGGCGGGCCTCGCAATTGGGACTACCGCTTTTGCTGGCTGCGGGACACGACGCTTACGCTGCTCGCCTTCATGAATTCGGGTTATTACGACGAGGCCTGTGCTTGGCGTGATTGGTTGCTGCGCGCCGCGGCGGGAAGCCCGTCGCAGATTCAGATCATGTACGGACTGGCCGGCGAAAAACGGCTCGCGGAATGGGAGGTGCCCTGGCTGTCCGGATACGCAGGATCGAAGCCGGTGCGCATCGGCAATGCCGCGTGCGACCAGTTACAGATCGACGTCTTTGGCGAGGTGATGGATGCGTTGTACCACGCGCGTGTCGGCGGCCTTCAATTTCTGGCAGAGGCATGGGATTTCCAGCGCGTGCTTGTGTCCCATCTCGAGAAGATATGGTCGTTCCCGGACGAGGGCATCTGGGAAGTGCGCGGAGGGCGCCAGCATTTCACCTATTCGAAAGTGATGGCATGGGTCGCTTTCGATCGCGCGATCAAGAGTATCGAGGTTTTCGGGCTCGAAGGGCCGCTCGATCATTGGCGCAACATGCGCGCGCAGATTCACGCGGAGGTCTGCGAGAAGGCGTTTAATCCCGCCCTCGGCGCGTTCGCCCAGGCCTATGGATCGCAGCACTTGGATGCAAGCGCGCTTCTCATCCCCGCGGTCGGTTTCTTGCCGCCCGAAGACGCGCGGGTGCGATGCACGGTCGAGGCGATCGAGCGCAAACTCGTCAAGGATGGCTTCGTGCTCCGCTACGACACGGCCGCCACGCAAGATGGGCTTCCTCCGGGGGAGGGCGCGTTCCTGGCGTGCAGCTTCTGGCTGGCCGATGCCTACGTGCTTCTCGGCCGCGGTGAGGATGCCCGCAAATTGTTCGAGCGGCTCCTGTCATTACGCAACGATCTGGGCCTGCTCTCGGAAGAGTATGATCCCGCCGCGAAGCGACTGCTGGGGAACTTTCCGCAGGCCTTCTCCCATATCGCGCTCGTGAACACGGCGCACAATCTCGAACGGGCACAAAAGCCCTGCGAACAGCGCTCGGGAAACATCTCGCTCGGAAAGGCGGCAGAATGAGGCTCGCCCATCAAGCGTGGAAATCCGCGCCTGCGCGGCCGGCGGAGCGGTTGCTCTTAGCGGCAGCCGCCATCCTCCTGTTCGTGGGGTCGTTCCATGCGGGACACGCGCAGGAGCGATCCTCAGGTGTCCAGCAGGTGAAGACGATCGGCTTCACGGTTGGAGACGTGGACCGCGAGGTGGGCTTCTTCGCTAACGTGTTGGGTTTCGAAAAGATCGCCGATTTCCGCATCGTCGGAAGCGAGTACGACGCGCTCGTGGGCGTGTTCAACGCCAATATGCGCATCGTGCAGCTCAAGCTGGGCGAGCAAGTCATCGAGCTCACCCAGTACGTCTCGCCGCCGACGGGACGGTTCATCCCGGTGTGGTCCAACAGCAACGACGCCTGGTTCCAGCACATGGCCATCGTCGTCGGCGACATGGATGCGGCTTACAAGATACTGCAAGACAACAATGTCCGGCAGATTTCATCACACCCCATCACCATCCCCGCCTCCAATCCCGGCGCAGCGGGCATCAAGGCGATCAAGTTTCACGATCCGGAGCGCCATCCGCTCGAATTGATCTTCTTTCCCGCGGGCAAGGGCAACGCGTCGTGGCAGAAGCCGAGCGACAAGCTCTTTCGCGGCATCGACCATAGCGCGATGACGGTGCCCAGTACGGACAAGGGCGTGTCGTTCTACCGGGACCTGCTCGGTTTCAACGTGGGCGTCACCACCTTGAACGGCGGAACGACCCAGGAGGTGCTGGACGGGCTCATCAACGATACCTGCCTGGTGACGGCGATGATGCCGCCCTCGGCACCCCCGCACGTCGAATTCCTCGAGTACAAGTCGCCGCCTGGCGGCCGGCTGATGCCTGCCGAGAGCAAAGCCAACGATCTCTGGAATTGGCAGGTCACGCTGGTCAGTAAAAATATCCAGGCGCTCGCCGGCCGATTGCGCCAGGCGGGTGCGCAGTTCATCAGCTCGAACGTGATTGCCATACCGGAGGCCGCGCAGGGCAAGCTCGGTTTCAAGAAAGCGCTGATGATCCGCGACCCCAACGGCCACGCGCTGCGCCTGGTCGAAGAATAGCTGCACCGTCTCGAAAATTTTCGGAGCGGACCATGAACCAGAAGAATCCAGTCCTCGCTTTCATCACCAGGCTTTGCCTGGTGATGATCTTTCCGTTCAGTGCGCTCGACAAGATTTTCAATCCTCAATCGGCGATGGCGCAGGCCGGCGATGGATTGATTGCGCTGCCGCAGCCGTTGGCCGTGCTGTTGTTGGCGCTCGGCGGCACGCTCGAGGTCCTCGGCCCCATCTGCATTCTGTTCGGGTTTTATCGCCGCCAGGCGGCGCTGTTGTTCGTATTCTATGTCGTCGCGACCGCCGTCCTGTTCCACAACTTCTGGAGTTTTCCCTTCGCTAGCGATGCGTGGACTAACAATTTCTGGCCATTTCTGAAGAATTTCGGACTGGCCGGTGGATTCCTGTATGTCGCTGCCGATGCCCAGATGGCGTCGTTGCGCGGTGCCTTCTCGTTCCAGCCGCGATAGGCGCAGCAAGACTTGCGGTGTGCGGTGACGCAGACGCCATCTCCGATCCGGTTCTCTCGCGCGATCTGCGGCGATCTCGGCCAAGCCGAGCGGCGCGAATGGTGGATCGCCAACGGCCGCGGCGGCTACGCGGGCGGTACGATCGCCGGCAGCTTGACCAGGCGCTATCATGGCCTGCTTATCGCGCCGATTGCCTCGCCGCTCGGGCGCCGGCTCATCCTCGCCAAGGCCGACGCCACCGTGATCGCGCCCGAGCGCTCGTGGCCGCTGTTCACTAACCGCTGGACGAGCGGCGCCATCTCCCCGGCGGGGCACATTCGCATCGGCAGCTTTCGGCTCGACTACTCCGTCCCGGTTTGGAGCTACGAGATCGGGCCGCATCAGATCGAGGCGCGCATCTGGATGGAGCCCGGCGCTCACACGACCTATGCGGCCTGGCTGCTGCGGTCGCAGCCCGATCCGCAGGAGCATGCGCTGTCGTTGCGCGTGATGCTGCTTGCCAACAACCGCGACCACCATGCCACGGCCGGCGTCGGTAGCTTCGCGCCCGAGATCGCGCTCGACGGCGAGCGCCTGCTGGTCACCGAGGCGGGATCGTTTGCGCTGACCATCCGGGCGCCGGCCGGCACGATCGTGCCCAAGCACGACTGGTACCGGGATTTCGACCTACCGCTCGAGGCCGAGCGGGGCCTCGGCTCGACCGACAATCACCTCTGCGTGGGCGAGGTCACGCTGCCGCTCGTGCTGGGACAATGGCGCGGCATCGTCGCGAGTCTCGAGGCGGAACCTTCAGGCGACATCGATGCGGCGCTTGCCCGACGCATTGACCATGATCGCAGCATCGTCGCGAGCGCCGTTGCGAGCAGCCCCGCGATGTCGGATGCGCCGCCGTGGATCGCGCGCCTTGCGCTTGCGACAGATGCCTTCATTTTTGCGCGGCCGCTTGCGCGCGTGCCTGACGGCCAATCCGTGATCGCCGGATACCCGTGGTTCGGCGACTGGGGCCGCGACACCATGATCAGCTTGCCGGGCCTGACCTTGGCGACCGGGCGGCCACAGATCGCGCGCCGCATCCTTGCGACTTTCGCGAACTTCGTGAGTGAGGGCATGCTTCCCAATGTCTTTCCCGGCGCCGGCGAGCACGCCGACTACAACACCGCGGATGCGTCGCTATGGTTTTTCGAAGCCTGGCGCGCCTATTTCGACGCGACCAAAGACGTGGCCGCGCTGCGCAGGGTCTTTCCGGTCCTCTCCGACATGATCGACTGGCATCAAAGGGGCACACGCTACGGCATTGCCGTCGACAAAGCCGATGGCCTGCTCAAGGCCGGCGTTGCCGGCGTGCAGCTGACCTGGATGGACGCAAAGGTCGGGGACTGGGTGGTCACCCCGCGCATTGGCAAGCCGGTCGAAATCAATGCGCTGTGGTACAACGCCTTGCGCGTCATGAGCACTTTCGCGGCCATCCTGGGAGAGCCGGATCGCTTCGATGCGCCGGCGGAGGTTGCAAGACGGAGTTTTGCGCGCTTCGTGCGCGCCGACGGCGAGGGCTTGTACGATGTGATCGATGGTCCGAGCGGCGATGATGCCAGCATTAGGCCCAATCAAGTATTTGCCGTGAGCCTGCCGCACAGCCCGCTCGCTCGCGCCGACCAGGAAAATGTCGTGCGGGTATGCCGGGATCATCTTGTGACCGCGTTCGGGCTACGCTCGCTCGCACCCGGCTCTCCCGCCTATCACCCGCACTATGGCGGCAGCGTCATGGAGCGCGACGGCGGTTACCACCAGGGGCCGGTCTGGGCGTGGCTGCTCGGGCCATTCTGCCTCGCAATGTATCGCGTTGGCGGCAACGCAAGGGCGGCACTCGACGTGCTTGCGGGGATGTGCGACGCGCTCGAGGACCAGGCGGTGGGCACGATCGGCGAGATCTTCGACGCAGATCCGCCGCACCAGCCCCGCGGCGCGCCCGTGCAGGCCTGGTCGGTCGCATGCACGCTCGATGCGTGGCGCCTGCTGCGGCAGGCCGAGCAGAGCGCCGCAGGCTAGCACTCGTGTCCCGGGCGAGTGCTTCCAATGCTCTTCCGCTCGGCCTTGAGCGTCCACCGCCTCTTTCACGAGCTATGGCATCACTGCCCTTGCCCCAAAGACCAGCTATGATCAGTTCGTTTGATGGTTGGAGTTGACCGCTGATGCCGCAGATCACTGATGCTGAACGCCAGCGCATCGAGCAAAGCCGCCAAGGCGTGAAGGCTTGGCGGCGCTGGGGTCCTTATCTCAGCGAGCGGCAGTGGGGCACGGTGCGCGAGGATTATAGCCCCGGCGGCACGGCGTGGGATTATTTCACCCACGACCAGGCGCGCAGCCGCGCCTATCGCTGGGGCGAGGATGGCATCGGCGGGTTTTGCGACGACCGCCAGTTACTCTGCCTCTCGGTTGCCTTGTGGAACGGCCGTGATCCGCTCCTCAAAGAGCGGTTGTTCGGCCTCACCAATTCCGAGGGCAATCACGGCGAGGACGTCAAGGAGCTCTACTACTACCTCGATGCGATCCCCAGCTACGCCTATGCGCGCATGCTCTACAAGCTGCCGCAAGCGCCGTATCCCTACCAATGGCTCCTCGAAGAGAACGCGCGCCGCCGCGGTTCGCCGGCGATGGAATTCGAGCTGATCGACACCGGAATTTTCGACGACGACAAGTATTTCGATATCGAGATCGAATACGCCAAGGCGGACGCCGACGACGTGCTCATGCGCCTCACCGTGCACAATCGCGGCGCCGACGAAGCGTCAATCCACGTCCTGCCGCAAATCTGGTTCCGCAACACCTGGAGCTGGTCGCAGGGCGTGAAGACACCTTCGTTGAAGGCCCAGGGCGGTGGCCGCGTGCGGGCGCAGCACGACGAGCTCGGGGTCTACACCATCGAGTTCGAGGCGGCCGATCGGCTGCTGTTCTGCGATAACGAGACCAACTTCGCACGATTGTTCGGTGTTGCCGGCGCGCAGGGATTTTTTAAGGACGCCTTCCACGACTACGTGGTTCACGGCCGCAGCGAAGCGGTAAACCCCGCGGGCAAAGGCACTAAGGTAGGCGGAGTTTACCTGCGCGCCATTCCTGCTCGCGGCAGCTCCTCCATCCGCGTGCGGCTGCGCGCGGGCGAGCCGCGCACGCCCCCCTTCAGCAACTTTGAGGGCATTCTCGCGCAGCGCCTTGCCGAGGCGGATGCCTTCTACGCTGTCCTGCAGAAAGGCATTGCCGACGAGGACATGCGGCGCATCCAGCGCCAAGCCTTCGCCGGCATGCTGTGGAGCAAGCAATTCTACGACTTCAACGTGCGGCGATGGCTCGACGGCGATCCGCTCCAGCCGCCGCCCCCCGAAGGCCGTAAGCACGGCCGCAACAGCGGCTGGGCGCATCTCATCGCCGCCGACATCATATCGATGCCGGACAAGTGGGAATATCCCTGGTTCGCCGCCTGGGATCTCGCTTTTCACTGCGTCACCCTTTCACTCGTCGATCCGGATTTCGCCAAGGCGCAGTTGCTGCTCCTCTGCGAGGTGCGGATGATGCATCCGAACGGCGAGTTGCCGGCCTATGAATGGGCATTCGGCGACGTCAACCCGCCGGTGCACGCCTGGGCCGCCATGCGCGTATTCGAGAACGACCGCAATCAAAGCGGTGGCAGCGGCGATTTCGAATTCCTGGAGCGCGTCTTCCACAAGCTGCTGCTGAATTTCACCTGGTGGGTGAACCGAAAAGACCCCGAAGGCATGAACATCTTCGAGGGCGGTTTTCTCGGCCTCGACAACATCGGCGTGTTCGACCGTTCACGCCCGCTGCCCACCGGCGGCAATATCGAGCAATCCGACGGCACCGCCTGGATGGCGATGTTCTGTCTCAACATGCTGCGCATGTCGTTCGAGCTCAGCCAGCGCGATCCCGCCTACGAGGACATGGCGCTCAAGTTTCTCGACCATTTCCTGCTGATCGCCGGCGCCATGACGGACATGGGCAAGGAGGGAATCGGACTCTGGGACGACCAGGACAATTTCTTTTACGACGTGCTGTCGATGTCGTCCGGAGACAAAATTCCGCTGCGGCTACGCTCAATGGTGGGCTTGATCCCGCTGTTTGCGGTGGGGTGCCTCGAGGAGAATGCAGTGGATGACATGCCCGAGCTTTGGCGCAAGTTCGAGCTCTACCGCGAGCGGCGGCCGGACCTGGTGAATCAGGTGTCACGCTGGAACGAGCCGGGTGCGCAGGGACGCCGGCTGATTGCGCTGGTGCGCGCCTTCCGCATGACGAAGTTGTTGCGGCGCATGCTCGACGAGTCCGAATTCCTCTCGCCCTACGGCGTGCGCGCCTTGTCTGCTGTCTACCGCGATCATCCTTACGACTTCCAATACGATGGCGCGCACTACCGCGTGCGCTATGAGCCGGGCGAATCCGAGACGGGCATGTTCGGGGGCAATTCGAACTGGCGCGGCCCGGTCTGGATGCCGGTCAATTATCTGCTGATCGAGAATCTGCGCCGGTTCTATCTGTTTTACGGCGATGGGCTCAAAATCGAATGTCCGACCGGCTCCGGCGTCATGCTGACGCTTGATGAGGTCGCGGACGAGTTGTGCCGCCGCCTGCTCAAGCTTTTCTTGCGCGGCCCCGACGGCAGGCGCCCGGTTTTCGGCGGTTACGAGAAATTTCAAACCGATCCGTATTTCAAGGACTACATCCTCTTTCATGAATACTTCCACGGCGATAATGGCCGCGGCTGCGGCGCATCACACCAGACCGGTTGGACCGGGCTCATTGCCAACCTGATCAGCCAGCTCGCGCAAGAAACGAATGCTGACGCGGCGTCCGCGGAACCGGTTCCGGCGGAGCTCGTTCACGGGTGAGAGGTAGCAACCCATGTGCGTTGTCTTGAGAGCGTGCCCCAGGGCGCAGCGAACTATCCTCTTTCCCTCGCCCCGCGAAGCGAAGCGCAGCGCAGCGGGGGACACGGGACTGAGCCCAACTTCGAGGACAGCATGTCGCTGAAGAACAAGGTTGCCATCGTTACCGGCGGTAACAGCGGGATCGGCCAGGCGATCGTGCTGGAGCTCGCCCGGCAAGGCGCCAGCGTCGTCATCGACTACGTGGCGCATCCGGAAGCGACCGAGGCGCTGGAGCGCGAGATCTGCAAGCTCGGCAATCAGTCGCTGGGCGTCGAGGCCGACGTCAGCAAGCTGGCCGACCTCGAGAAGCTGATCGATGCGGCGGTCAAAAAATTCGGCCGGCTGGACATCATGGTCAACAACGCCGGGATCGAGACGCGCACCTCGGTACTCGATACGACCGAGACGCAGTATGACCGCGTGATGGCGATCAACCTCAAGAGCGCGTTTTTCGGCACGCAAATCGCCGCCCGGCAGATGATCAAGCAGGGCGGCGGCGGCCGCATCATCAATATCACCTCGGTGCACGAGGATTGGCCGATGCCCGGCAACACGCCGTATTGCCTCGCCAAAGGCGGCATGCGGATGCTCACGCGTACCGCTGGCGTCGAACTCGCCAAGCACGACATTCTTGTCGTGGGCGTCGGTCCGGGCGCGGTGGCGACCCCGATCAATCTCAGCACGATGACCGATCCGGCCAAGCTCGCGCAGCTCAACGCCGCCATACCGCTCGGGCGTATGGCGCGCCCGGAGGAGATCGCGAGTGTCGTCGGATTCCTTGCCGGCGCCGGCGCCAGCTATCTGACCGCAACCACGATTTTCGCGGACGGCGGTATCATGCAGAGCAGCGTCGGGCTGTAGCGGCTGATCGTGTCGGATGGCAGCAAACTCGGCGGACGAACGCGATCTACCGAAACCGGAAATGAATCAGCGCTTCGACATCATCATCATCGGCAGTGGCGCCGGCGGCGGTACGCTCGCGCGACATCTTGCCCCTTCGGGAAAAAGCATCCTCATCCTCGAGCGCGGCGATTGGCTTAAGCGTGAGGCGGAGAACTGGGGCGCGGCGGCGGTGTTCGTTGAGAACCGCTATGTCTCGCCCGAGGTCTGGTACGACCGGCACGGCCGGCCGTTTCAGCCGCAGGTGCATTATTTCGTCGGCGGCGCCACAAAACTGTTCGGCGCGGCGCTCTACCGGCTGCGGGAGAAAGATTTCGGCGAGCTCAAGCATTACGACGGCATCTCGCCGGCCTGGCCGATCAGCTACGCTGATTTGGAGCCGTATTACGCCAAGGCCGAGGCGATGTACCACGTCCACGGCTTGCGCGGGCATGATCCGACCGAGCCGCCCGCGAGCGGGCCTTATCCGTGCCCGCCGGTCTCCAACGAACCGCGCATTCAGAAGCTGTTCGACCAGCTCACCGCGGCCGGCTACCGCCCGTTCCCCGCGCCTTGCGCGATCATGTTGGACGAGCGGAACATGGCGTACAGCACCTGCATCCGCTGCCAGACCTGCGACGGCTTTCCCTGTCTGGTGCACGCCAAATCCGACGCCGAAGTCGTGGCCGTGCGTCCGGCGCTCGAATTCCCCAACGTGACGCTGTTGCGCAATGCCAAGGCGGTGAAGCTCGAGACCAATGCGGCGGGCACCGCGGTCACGGACGTCGTCGCCGAAGTCGCGGGCGCGCGAGAGGTCTTTCGCGGCGATATCGTCGTCGTGTCCTGCGGCGCGGTGAATTCGGCAAGCCTGCTCTTGATATCGCGCAACGACAAGCACCCCAATGGGCTGGCCAACCGTTCGGACCAGGTGGGCCGCAACTACATGTTTCACAATAGTCAGGCGGTGCTCGCGATCTCGCGCGAACCCAACCCGACCATATTCCAGAAGACGATCGCGCTGAACGATTTCTATTTCGGCATGGATGGTTTCGATTACCCGATGGGCAATATCCAGATGACCGGCAAGTCGCTGGGTCCCATGTATCGGGGCGAAAAGCCGCTCCAGACCGCGCTCTTGCCGATGGGTCTTTTGGGCAACCTCGCGCGCCACGCCGTGGATTTCTGGCTCACGACCGAAGACCTGCCGGATGCGGACAATCGCGTCACCGTGGATCGCGCCGGCAAGGTGACGCTGAGTTACACGCCGAACAACCAGGTGCCGCGGCAAAAATTATACGACCAGCTCAAATCGATGCTGAGTCATCTCGGCATGCATCCGCAACATCTGATCCCGCGCGACGTCTATATGAAGACGGACATTCCCGTTGCCGGCTGTGCGCATCAAGCCGGCACCTGCCGGTTCGGCCGTGATCCCAAGACGTCGGTCCTCGACGTCAACTGCAAGGCGCACGACCTCGACAACCTCTATGTCGTGGACACGAGCTTTTTCGTCAGCATCGGCGCGGTGAACCCCTCGCTCACCGCAATCGCCAACGCGATCCGCGTGGGCGATCACCTGTTGCAGCGATTGTCGTGAGGGCAAGAGTCAACGCACAGGCGGCTTTGCTGTTCCCGAAGTTTCGGCCCGCCCCAGGCGCATTCGCCGCCGCCTGTCTGCGGAAACTCGGGAGATCGCGGGCGCGTTGTCACGTATGGACGAGGCGCTCGCATATCTCTCTCCGATCGCATCCCATTTTCAGGGACTGATTGACTTCGTCGGATCGTATCCGCACTTTGCAGTGAGCGCGGTCTTCCTGCTGGCGCTGTCTGAAGCAATCCCGGTGGTCGGCACTGTCGTACCCCCGCCGCTCCGAATCTATTTGCAATTCACGAGATTTTCGGCCGGGACACCGACCTGGACGATCCGAGGCTTGTCGACGCCGGCGACGCCCACATATTTGAAGACACGATCATCGATTTCGCGCTTGCGCGCCGCTTGGATCACAACGTCCTTGTCGCCGCTGATGAGGGGCCAAAATGCGGACGCCTGCGGCTGCTTTGTCGGGTCCGGACTGAACGTGAAGTCGATGCCCGTGTTGGTCAAGTAAACGTGACCCGACGAATCGGTAATCCAGAATTCTTGAATGGCAGATTTCTCGGCGATTCCTTTCAGAATCGTATCAATGTCGGCCTTCTTCATTCCCGTCTTCTCCGCCAAAGCGACCAGGTGCGCGGTAAGAAGGGCTTCCCCAACCATGTGCTGCGCAATGAGGTCCTCGCAGCCGGCGGCTTGCGCCGTCGGACGGCCGTTGCAGACCACAGTCAGAGCGAGGATGATTGCGGCGACGTTCCGAGTCATGTGCATGGCGCGCTTTGCTCCAGTGTTTTGCCGTTGACCGATATCATGAATGAGAGGGCGAATACGTGGCAGCTGACTGATCCCTGGCAATCCGATACGGTATGAAGTGGCTTGGCTGGGAGCGGACCCGAATGCAATCCGATCACTTGCGTCCGGATGCGGCGAGCGAGTCTCTCGAGCGAAAGCGGGCCATGGCCAAATCAATGACTCCGGTCGCAGTCTCCCTTGCCGCAGTCCTTTTTACGACTTTGATCCTTTTCGTAATCGGTTCCTATCTGGCTACAGAGCATCTCGTGCTGCTTTATCTATTGCCCACGATCTTCATAGCAATCTATTTCGGCAGCACCGTTGCAGTTCTGACCTCGCTCGCAAGCGGGCTGGCCGCCGCCTACTTTTTGTTTCCGCCGCGGTTTAGTTTTTACATTGCCGATCGTCTGCACATTGCGGAACTGGGCTTTACGATATTGCTCGCGGTGATCGCGAGTAAGGTAGTTGGCGTTCTCACCGACGATATCCACCGGAGGTCACGTTTGAAACTGGGTCAGCTTTCAGGTCAATCAGCGCTCACGGACAAAAAGCGGTCATAGGCTGGATTGAAATCCCGCAGCACAGCAGTCTCGTTCCACGGTGCCGTCTGCTATCCTTTAGATCAGAAGCAGAGGGGAAGCTCGCTGTGGAAACCGAAAGGGCCAGCATGAAGTGTCCTGCGTGCGGCGCTGAAATGCATCTGATGACGGTGGCGCCGAGCAAAACCATGATGGTTCCCGGTTACGAAGAACACACATTCGAGTGCTCGGGCTGCCGCGATCAGGTACGACGGCTTGTGTTCATCCCTCACGCGATTGAGCCTCTCACGAGCGAGCGAATGCGGTTCCCTCCAGCTCGGCTCAAAAGTCCGGTCGACGACTGGACGTCTAAAGGTGCGTGGTCACGCGCTCTCCGGGCCGTCCCACGAGTCAACGCCATATACGTGGGCGCAGCACTAATTGTGATTGGGCTGGCCGGCTCAATCATAACTTGGGGCCAAGATCTAAAAGGACCAATGGGTGATCAAGGACCACCAGGTCCCAAAGGCCCGACAGGCGATCCAGGTCCACCGAGCGCGGCATCGGGCATTCGGATCGTTCGCTCCAACTGCGACGAGATGAGCTGCCGTGTGCAATGCGGCGAGAGCGAGATGCTTTTAACCGCGTATTGCGGCCCCAAACGAAACACCGCCATCATCCCAACCGAGCGAACCGCGACGTGCCGCGTCGGCGGGCCGGCGAACAGTCCCCTTGTAGCGGTATGCGCGCAGATTGAGCCATAGCATCGGCATGCGTGTCTTCTGGGCCGTCACTGCCATTGTTCTGGCTGGGGCAGTCATGAGTTGCGGTCGAAGTCCGGGGCCGAAGGGTGATCCGGGGCCGGCCGGACCTCTCGGCCCTAAAGGCGATCCGGGCCCACCCGGCGCCGCCCTGGGCATTAGGCTCGTTCGATCACCTTGCGATGTGACGACGTGCACCCTGCAGTGCGGGGACGACGAGATTCTCTTAACTGCGTATTGTGGAGCAAGCCGCAATGCAGCCGTCATCCTCACCGAACGGTCCGCAACTTGTCGCAGCAGGGTGTCAGCCAATAGCCCGCTTGTTGCTGCGTGCCTGAAGATACCATCTCAATAGCATTCCATGTCAGCTTCAAGCTTGCATGCGGTTGATCCCGCGAGACAGTGCGAAGGCAAGTTGTCGCATCTCAGCGCGTTCGCTTGACCTCCGTGCAGCTGACTACGGTGGACCTGCTCTTGCCGCCCGTATGCATGTAGCAGAACGAGAGCGTGTCGTTGCCGTCGAGTTGCCCGTTCCAGAAGCCGTCGGTGTCGGCGAAGACAAAGCCCCTGTTGTCCTTGCCGGTAAGTTCGCCGATGAACGGTTCGTCGGTCTTCTCCCCGCCGCCCGAGACCGTCGTCACGCCCCAGAAGCGGCGGCCGTCCTGCCCGGTGATGTCTATCACCAGGTCCTTCTCGAGCAAGGCCGGTTTGTCCCAGGTCCCACGGCCCTTCGGCCAATGCCCGCCCTTGCCCACAATTATGGTGTGAGTCTTTCCGATCCATTTGCCCTTGACGTCGGGCGCCTGGTCTGCGCCGAGCGCAATTGCCGGACATGCAACCAGCGCGGCGACCGCGAGGTTCCGAATGATCCACCGATTCATAGACCCTCTCCCAATAATCAAATTCAAACTCCTAACATCTGAAGGGCGACCGGAATACCCCACGCGGACCAAGCCCAGGCGCCAACTTGAAGGGAGAAAGGCCGCCCGCAATCCTGGCGTCCTAGTGCCACGCCGATGACTGATCGAGTAGAGCGGCGCTGCATCTCTGCTAATGGCGGCACATGGCGTCAGTTCGCGGCGCTGCGTCATTCGATCGCTATTGAAAGTAAAGCGGACATATTGCGAGTATGTCGTGGCCACACTCTCTCGAGTTTCCGCCAGGCGATCGCGCGGCTATCGAGACAGCGTTTCCGCTTCTGGGAATGGCCGGTATTCAGCGCCAGCGCATTCCTCCGGCTTGGCCTTGACCATCTGGTCCAGCCTGCCGGTAACAAAAACGGCCATGTATTGCTCCGCCCCGGCATATTCTCCATTGCTTTTCTTCGCATTAAACCGAAGACAGACAACGTACCGAGTCCTCTGTCCGACCAGTTGGAGTTTCGGCTCGGATGCCGCGGCGTCGCGGATTTGCGTCGGATCTCTAAGATAGACGTGCAACATGGCGAGAATGTCCGACTTGTAGTTTTCCGGCCGAGGATTTGTGGACTCACGACTGGGATCTTCTTTCAGGCGACCAACGGTGCAGGCGCTGAAGGTGAGCGCAAAAGCAAGGAGCAAGGCCCCAAGCCGGACACTAAGCCGGACGCTCTTGCCGTTCCTGGTCGCCGCTTCCATTCCCTCGGGCCTCAACTAGGCAACGCCACGCGATCACACATTTCACGCGCCTGGCAACACGAGTTATCGCACCGTGCGTCATCAGGGCCGCCCAGTTGCGCGAGCGCCCCTCTATTGCCTGCAGCAATTCCACCGCGTCGTCGTTGACGCTCCTATGGTGCACGCGGCGCCGCATAAGGTGTAGAGTTTTGACCCGCGGTATAGGGAGGAGGGCGAATCACGTACAATTCCCTCATAGTCCCTGGAGCGCTGCATGACCTGGACCGCGCACTATTTCGATCGGCGGTTGAACAGCAATGGTGTTAGTCGAGCCTGCGCTTCCAAGGAGGATGCGCTCCGTCTAGCCTGTGATATGATCCGCCGCAATTGCATTGTGAATTTCGTTAAAGGCCCTAACGACGAAAGAATAGACGCAGTCACGATCACTGCGTGGTGTAAGCGACATCCAACGCGCCAACGTCCCCCGCCGTAGAGGTGCATTTTGCAGGAACAGCGCCCACAGGATCACTGCGCCGCCGATGGCGCCCGAATGGATGGCAAAGTACCGGGCGATGACTTGGCTCATCGATGCGGGCAAAGTGGCGGCGCAGGGGCACGACTACGGGAGTAGCAAAAGTGTCAGCCACCAATCCAACGTCCAATGTGATCACGGAGCAGCTGACGCGCGCCTTAGGCGAGGCTGTTGTTCGGATATGGAGCAACTTGCCCCAAGACGTGCAAAATCATCTGTTTCAGGAAGCGGTCATGTCGCAAGGCGAGTCCATACGATCGCAGCTTGCGGTCTTCCTGCACGACAAGCATTCACGCACCGCAGATCCATTAGGAAAGCCTCGTGACGTGCCGGAGCCGGACAGTCTTGGCGGTTAGTGTTTACCTGCCGAAACGCAGAGCCACTAGACAAAGGAGCCCGCGACTCGTTCTGATCGCGCTTATTTGCTGCATCGTTGATGATCTGTCCTTTCTGAAAATTGTATTCGGCCTAGATTCGCGTCATTTGCCAGAATTAGCGCATGATTTGGGCGATGCTTTTAGACCGCCACCGCCTGAGCTCACAAAGGCCGCGATAGCTCGCTCGATTTTACGAAGTGCTCACCGGCAAACGTTCACACAGGCGTGATAAAATCGTTGTCCGAAGCGGTGCATAGTGCAGCTGGCGGGCGAAAGCGGCCCAGGCTGCTCTGCCGTTACGGAGCCGCCAACCTGGTTGCAACGAAGGAACGATGACATGACTGGACGAGCTCAACTGCATAGGGCGCGTTGCTTGATGACAGGCTGTCTGACCATTGCCGCGCTATTGAGCGCTTGCCTGGCCATGACCGCCGCGACGGCGCAGGATCGCGCGCCCGATTACGCCGCGATCATCGCCGCGCCCGACCGCACCGAAGCGGACCTGCAGACCGACAAGCGGCGCGACCCCGTCAAGCTGCTCGCATTCACCGGCGCGCATCCCGGCATGAAGGTGCTCGATATGGGCGCGGGCGGCGGCTACAGCACGGAATTGATCGCGCGCGCGATTGCCCCAAGCGGCGTGGTCTACGGTCAGAATCCCGCAGACATCGGCGAGCGTGCGAAGACGCGGTTCGAAGCGCGGTTGAAAACCCCGGCCGGCAAGAACATCATGAGCGTTGCGCGGCCGTTCGACGATCCGCTGCCCGCCGACGTGCGCGACCTCGACCTCATCACGTTTCTGTTCTTCTATCACGACACCACCTACATGCCGGTCGACCGCGCTGAGATGAACCGCAAGCTCTACGCCGCGCTCAAGCCTGGCAGCATGCTCGTGATCGCCGACCATTCCGCGAAACCCGGCGATGGCACATCGGTCGGCAAGAGCCTCCACCGCATCGAGGAGATGGCGCTACGCCGCGAAGTCGAGGCGGCCGGATTCAAGCTCGTCGCCGAAGGCGATTTCTGGCGCCACCCCGAGGATGCGCGCGACTTCTCGATCCAACCGCCGAGCGGCAAGGCGGTGGATGAGTTCGTGCTCAAATTTCAGAAGCCGATGTGAGCGGCCTCTGGCGCGGTCCGGTCCTGGGAGCTTCGCCGGAATGGACGTCGGCAAAGGAAGCCGCAAGCGAAGGGCAAGGCCGAGAAACCGAGCGGAAAGATTCGCAACGCGGTCGGCAGCAAAGGACGCGATGCGCGGGAGGTAATCGGTCGACGATGCAGTTTTGTTGCAGTGCATTCGGTCGCTAATGGCGCAAAGCGGACCTACCAGGACAGTCTGCTATTTCTGCGCCTCGAGGGCAAAGCGGATATCAGCATCGGCGTTAGTCGTTTTTCTTCGGCGCGAACTCTCAGCGTGGTGCGGCATCGTCCGACGAAAGACCTTAGGCTCGGTTCGCCATCTCCTCGTTGCGCTCAATCCGGGCTACTTAAGGTGTCTTGGATGAGCTGCGCGCACCGCCCATGATGAGCAACGAGCGGCAGGTTGACCTTCTTGTGCTCGGCGGCGGCGCTGCCGGGATGACGGCTGCGCTCACCGCAGCCGTACTCGGTCTCGATGTGCTGCTGGTCGAGAAGACCGAGCGCGTGGGTGGCACGAGTGCCCGCTCGGCCGGCTCGCTGTGGGTGCCCAACTCTCGCCACAGCCCGCCCGGCAGCGACAGCCCCGACAACGCTCTGCGCTATCTGCGGGCCGTTCTCGGCAATCGTCTCGACGAGACACGAGCGCGCGCCTTCCTCGACGCAGCGCCCGAGATGGTGGCGTTCCTGGAAGACAACAGTGCGCTCGCTTTGCGCGCCTACGCGCATCACCCGGATTACCGGGCGACCCTGGAGGGAGCCACATTGTCGGGGCGCGTGCTGGAGCCGGTGCCATTCGACGCCTCCGTTCTGACGAACGACTTCGCCAAGCTGCGCCCACCTCTGCCCGAATTCATGCTTCTTGGCGGGATGATGGTCGACCGCCCGGACATCACCCATCTCCTCAACGCCAGGAGATCGTTTTCCTCCTTGCGCTACAGCCTGGGACTCCTCGCTCGCTACGGCGCCGACCGCCTTCGCTTCGACCGTGGCGCCAGGCTGGTGATGGGCAACGCGTTGGTCGCTCGCCTCTACTACTCGTTGCTGCGGCGGAGGGTCCCGATCCTTGTCTCCACGCAGGCGCTGTCTCTCACGCAGAGCGAAGGACGGGTGACCGGCGCGCTGCTGCAATCGGGCGCCGGACGCATCGCCGTGCGCACGCGCGCCGGCGTGGTGCTGGCCACCGGCGGCTTCTCCCATAACCTTGAGATGCGGCGGCGCCTGCTGCCGGCCGGCGTGTCTAGGCATTCGCCGGTTGCCGAAAGCGCGCAGGGCGACGGCATCGCACTCGGCGAACAAGCCGGCGGATGGCTGAGCATCGGCCGTGACGGCAGCAACGGCTTCTGGTCGCCCGTGTCGCTACGCCGCCGCCGTGACGGCTCGATCGCCGTCTTTCCTCACCTCGTGCTCGATCGCGGCAAGCCGGGCCTCATCGCCATCACCCCGCGCGGACACCGCTTTGTTTCCGAAGCCGTGGACTATCACCGGTTTGCCGAGGCCATGCTGGCAGCGCTCGCGAACTCCCCAGGCGAGCCGTGTTTTCTCATCTGCGACGATGCGTTCCTGGCCAAATACGGGCTCGGCATGGTGCGACCCGGCCGTATCAATCTGCGCCAAGCGGTTGCCGACGGTTACGTGAGGCAGGCCCGTACGCTCGAAGCGCTTGCGCAGGCGATCGATGTTCCGCCGCAAGCGCTCGCGCAGACCGTTGCGCGTCACAACGGCTTTGTGCGCACGGGCGTGGACGCGGATTTTGCCAAGGGCAGCGACGCCTATCAGCAGAACCTGGGCGATCCGCGTCAGCGCCCCAATCCTTGCATCGGCCCGATCGAGAAGCCGCCTTTCTATGCGCTTGCCGTTCATCCCAGCGATATCGGCACAAGCTGTGGCCTCCTCACCGACGAGTTCGCTCAGGTCTTGCGCGAGGACGCGTCGGCGATCTCGGGGCTCTACGCCTGCGGCAGTGACATGGCGTCGATCATGGCGGGCGCTTATCCCGGCCCCGGAATAAACATTGGACCTGGCATGACGTTCGCTTTCATCGCCGCCCGCCACGCCGCGGCCGATTTATTGCCCGGGGCCGCGCGATCGTTGCCGTGCCCGGCGCCTAAGCCGGCTCGAGCTCGTCCTCCTTCATGATGCGCTGATAAGGTTCGCGCTCACTCTTAACGCGATACTGAAGCTCGCCCTCCCGCTCCGGAAGCTGCGCCACAATCTGATACAGACCCGGCGCTGCATTGCGCAGGGGACCGGTTCTGCTAAGCCGGACCATGTCCCCGATCCCAAAGCGATGGTTGACCGCTGGGTTCTCCTGAATTTCTCTCATGATCGTACCCGTGTCGATGTCGTCCATTCATTGTCGCATACGCCGCAACGCCAATCGTGTTCGGCCGTTCTCGATTCGCGGTAGCGCGATCCTATGGGTGCCGTGGGTCGAGCGGCGTCGCATTTCGAGCGGCGCATGTCATCCGGCTTATCTCGTTCGACTTTGCCGCATACTCCAAAGACACTTCGTCCAGTCGATCGCATCATGAAGCGTTCGTGCACCTTTCGGCGTCATTCGATGCAGGATTGATGTTTCATTGTTTTGCCGGGTGCAGGCGCTTCGATTGCCGCAAGAGTCGCGCGGCGTCAAAACCAGCACAAATCCGATGCCCGCGGGATTTCTTCGGCCGTTTGAGTCCTTCGACTCCGTCCTGTCAGAAGAGTGCGCCAACCGACGTTAATGCCGCGTACCGTCTGTCGATCTATGCATTCGGATCTCTATTTCGATACGCTCGGTTGCGATCGAAAATTCAGCAGCAAGGGCGGAGACCAACATAGAAGCTGTTTCGAACGAGTCCACAATCTCTTCGCCGCACGCGGTGGTCTCGGGTTTTCCGTCGTTGTAAAGTCTGACCTCGACTGTGAAGCCGCTCTCCTCTTCGGTAACGCAGGCGAATAGGTGGGTGTAGCGAGTGATGTGGGCTTCCGACTGTACAAGCATAGGGCTGTGCCCTCACCAGATACACCATTCGGTTCCCGTGCAGAGCAGTCTCACCTAAACTCCAGCCGAGTCCGCATTAAACAACTTAAAATATCGGGACATTACGCCCTGGATAAGGACGGACGCGCTTGGAAATTCGCGTCACGCGTGAGCTTCGGTTTTCTTCGCCAAGCGCCAGAGCTGAAATCCCTGCGCATCGATAGCTTCTTCGATTGCAGCCCGAGAGAACTTATGCGGAGGGGCCTTCTCCGGGCCTACCGCGCCGGTGGCGGTCCAGGGACCAAGCTGTTGTGGAAGCCTGCTGCCCGCGAGGTCGCCCGCGAAGGCCAGCAGACCTTTCCTGGTTTCCGACTTGAAAATGTAAATCCGCATGGCTCAACCTTCTGCGGTGACGGCGGGATGCAAACTGTCCCCCCGCGGCGCGCCAACCAGGCCGCGCTCTGCGTCATCCGTTCGACGTGCACCATATTTGCTGTACGCCACGGCAACGGCGGCGATGCCGAAGCAGACCGCCGCACTGAACGCCAGGCCAAATAAAATCATCCACACGCCACGCTCCTCCGGTCACAGGCGGGAGCGCGCCTGGTCTCTCTGCCACCAGCGCCTGCACGTTGAGTATTCATGCCCGTGACGACCAAGGCTGCGCCTTATTCGTGAGGTTGTCGAGGGCGCTGACGTCTAATTTTCGATCCGGTTGCGCGGTTGAACCCCGCGAGAGAACCGGGTACAATACCCGGGATTCGAGATTGGCCTTGTTTTGTCGCGCACCTCCCGGTGCCTTCTCCATAGGCAACGCTGACTTCGGATAAGCGATCGCGCGATGGTCGTGCGGCCGGTATTACGTTCGTGCACGCAAAGGAGGCCATGATGGCTACTGGCACTGTGAAATGGTTCAATCCGACGAAGGGCTATGGTTTCATTCAAGCCGAGGACGGCGGCAGAGATGTATTCGTCCATATCTCCGCGGTCGAGCGCGCCGGCCTGAGCTCGCTCAACGAAGGTCAGGTGCTCGAATACGACCTGGTCAACAACCGCGGCAAGCAGTCGGCAGAGAATCTCAAAACCCGTTGAGCGCTATATCCTCATCAACAGCTTGACCGCGCGTCCTGCGCCGGCAGCAGATTGGAAACATTTTGCAAGTCATCGTTCGCGACAACAATGTCGATCAAGCGCTTAGGGTCCTCAAAAAGAAGCTGCAACGCGAGGGCGTTTTTCGTGAGATGAAGCGCCGCAAGGCGTATGAAAAGCCGTCCGAGCGCAAGACCCGCGAGAAGGCGGAAGCCATCCGGCGCGCACGCAAGGCGGCCAGGAAACTGGCACAGCGCGAAGGCTTGATCCCCATGCCGAAAAAGCGGGAACCTTCGCCTCGTCGGCCGCCGCCCAGGTCGTTTTGAGTTTGCCGCGAACATCTCGCGTCATACGCCGACGGCTTCATCGCCAAACGCATCATCGAGCTTGCCAAGAGCGGTGAGCGCTGGGGAAGCGTTGAAAGGTCTCAGCTGGCATCGCCGCATGTAGTTCACCGCTCGGCGTGCTGACCAGAAGTTTCGCGCGGCGAGCGTTGAGCCGATTGGCAACAGTCCCGCCGAAGCAGAAGCAGCTGCGTTTATCGCGCAGGAGGCCCAGCGCTGGGGCGAGGTCATCCGCACGAATAATATCGTCGTCGATTGATCGCGACGTCGCCGCCTGTCGGGCAGCGCGCTCGCGCCCGAAAATGCGTCGCCGCGCTCCGAGCGCGTCCCGATTTCGCTGTGGTTGCACAACGACGTGGTATCTTACTTTTCCGCTCTCGTTGGTCCCCACGTCGACGAGGTGATCGAATGAAAGGGCGCGGGTTCATCACGATGCGCGGCGGCACAGCAGCTTGGCGGCTCGCGACCGCAGTTCTCCTCACCAGTTTGCTGACGTGGAAGGCCGAGGCCAGGACTTGGATATGCTGGTGGGACTACCCAGGCCCGATCTGCACAATCATAAAACCCGCCAAATCAACG
>WNFQ01000641.1_pt1 | contig 41563 bp, 37 predicted proteins | sample 5400171 | NCBI WGS metagenome assembly WNFQ01 (sample SAMN13153356, study PRJNA577476) | soil metagenome | isolation source: 20 cm soil under Madrone tree | place: USA:California | collected 2016-06-14
TTTCCTCTGGTCTATCTGATGTCGGCGAAGATTCTCTAGGAGCGCGAGAGTTATGGAACCAGATCAAATAGCCATCGCTGAACGAGTTGCGGAAGAGCACCGCCATCACAAGAAAGCGCAATTCTTCTGGGTGTGGGGTGCGCTCCTGGTGATGACTGCTATCGAGGTCTATCTGACCTATCAGAATATGGAGCCGATCAAGATGTTGACGATTCTGATGGGCTTGTCTCTGATCAAGGCCGCGCTCATCATTGGATTCTTCATGCACTTGAGATACGAAGTTTCGCGGATGAAGTGGCTGACGATGTGCTCGGTCGTCGCGTGCCTCATCTTGATGACCATCTTCTTTTTTCCGGACGCCAAGCGTATTATCGAACTGGGAGTGAAATGAAGCTTCGCGTCGTGATACTCGCGTTGTTGCTTTCGTCGGGTTGGGCCGCGCCTGCGTTCAGCCAGGGCTGCGCGATGTGCTTCAGCACTGCCACGGCGGCTTCCAAGGATGGGCAGAAGGCGATCAGCAAAGGTGTTCTCGTGCTGGTTCTGCCGCCAGCGGGTTTCATGACCGTGGGAGTGGCGCTGGCGTTTTACTACGGGAAGAAACGGGATTTGGAAAACAGCTGAGTTCTCCGCGTCCGGCGCAGTGCAACGAGTGTGCGGTACCCCCCCACCCCCCGCCATTTTGTATGAATGTCAAAACAAAGAGCTTATGAAATTTGCAATTCGTAAATGATTGATTCTAAAAGACGCGATTTTGGTTGTTTTGGACTGGCAAATGGCGAAAGGACTACCCCCAAAAAGAAAAAGCGGGAGCAAGCTCCCGCACTTCACATGCAGTTTTCTACAGGGTTAATTGTACCAGGGAACATGGGAAAGTCAAGGAAAACTTAGGCAGACGTGAGCAGGGAGCCGAGTAAACCCCAACGGAAGCGGCGCAGGACCGACTGCTGCGGCGGGAACTGAGTTGAGCCAGCCGCTAGACGCCCCGGAAAGACCACCCTCATGGCCGTTCCCGGAAGGCGTCTAGCAAAACCGAATCGCCATCACGCGACGCGAGAGCAGGGGAAGCGCTCGCCGATTTTCGAGTGATAGTATCCCTCTTTGGAGGGGGCGCTCATGAATTCATCGAACACACTTGAAGGCACATTGAAAAACTGATAGACGCCGCCCTTCACAAATTGGATCTCCAGCGTCTCCGAATCTTCCTGGTAGCCTACCTGGGTGATTTCCTTCGAGGGAACAGGGAACCGATGCATTTTTGAGAGCCCCCTTTCTGGTGAGAGACGCTTCCGAACGATGGCGCAGGGATAGGCCATCGCGTCACGGCGTTGGGTGGAAACCAGTCTATGGTCTAGTCTAATTTAGTCTAGTTGGTCTTTTCCCCCGGCCGTGGCCCTGGATTGTCCCTCTGGTAGTGGCTCAACGGCGGGATTCTAGCATAAATAAAATGGATGCAAAGCATGTTTTCTTCTGATGAAGGAGGAGGCTATCGGCAAATACGATGCAAAAGTTGGAGTTGCTTCAGGGGCTGAAGCCCGCTGATTTCGAATGATTTACGCCGGGGCTGAAGCCCCAGCCTCCTAAAGAGAGATGCAATGAATTTCTGAGACTGGACAGTAGAAACGCCTCTGACGACCCGCACTCAGGAAAGTGCAGCTTGCTTCGCGGAATGCAGCAGAGCCTGAGGGCGAGATTCAGATGAGTCCCGGCCCGTCCAGGAAGTACGCAACTCTTCTGCGCGGCGAACCACACGGTCAATTAAATCCTTGGATGCCAGCGATTTACCGGATCCGATGGACTTGGCGCTGGTTGGAAAAATTTGCAGGAGCTCCAGTTTTTCAAGGATAGGCTTCATGGCGCGATCGGGATTACGGAAAAATTCGGTGGCCCGGATGCGGGTGAAAATCCAGCCCATACGCTCGAGAATAGACTGGCGCTCCATGTCCTCGGCGAGTCTCTCCAACGGATGATAGCGGTCGCCATCGCACTCGATGGCGAGACGCTTGTCGTCGCCCTCGACAACCAGATCAATCCGAAACGCACCGACGCGCCACTGCGAGGCGACTTGATAACCAGCGGCTGTAAGGCGAGTCATGACTTCTCGCTCGAAGGCGGACTGGGTGCGCTTTTCTTTTTCTTCCAGCGCGCGCATGAGGCGAGTGGGATCTTGCGCGTGCTCAATGAGCTGGCGGCGAAGGTCATCGGGCTTGAGATCGTCGCGGGGGCTGAGAGAATGGACGATCCACATCTGGTCGCGGGCGCGGCTGGCGGCCACGTTGAAACGCTGCTTGAAGAGTTCCTGATCGCGAAGAGACAGGGGCCCGCGCTGGGCAGTATCAACGAGGGAGATAAAGATGACGTCGCGCTCGTCGCCCTGGAACTGCGCGGCGTTACCGCAGAGAAGGTGGCGTTGTTCGTAGCGGTCCGGCGAGATGTGCTTGCGAAGGAGATTGTCAATTTCAATGGCCTGCTCGTCGCCCACCAGAGAGACGACGCCGAAGCTGAGCGGCTGACCGGCGTCGTTCTTTTTGTATTCAGGCTGCTCGATCGCGGCGGCGACCAGCGAGGCTACTGCAAGAGCTTCCTGGCGGTTGACTTTGCCGTCGCGGCTGGAGCCAGAAACGCGATGCGCGACAGTGTGCGGGCGCAGCTGAACGCGGCTGGCGTCCCGCAGAGGCTTGATGCGCCAATCGTAGGAAATCATGTTGCTGAACTGAATGATCTCCGGCACACAGCGGAAATGTTCGACGAGGCAGGTTGTGCCGCCAAAAGATTGGCGCGCCAAATCGTAGATGGAGATTTGACCGTCATAGAGATCGGCGTTGGGAATGCCGGGGAGGTATTGGAAAATGAGGTTCTGGATGATGCCGAGATCCTGTCCGACGGCAGAGGGACTAACCTGTTCATGGTCTCCAACGACGAGCACGGTCTTGCCCAAATACAGCGCGACGAGAGCCATAACGTCACTCTGGCTGGCTTCATCAATGATGACGACGTCGAAACGAGTGGCGCGGGGATCAAAATTTTCGACAACGCGCGACAGCGGCATGACCCAAACCGGAACGGCGCTGCGGCACTCGCTCATTTTGCGGGCGGCCTCGGCGCGAAGCAGGGCGACGCGGACGCCATGGCCTTTGCCGATGCGGCGAATGGTGTCGAGCCAGCCGACGAGTGCTTGACGCTGGCGAGGAGACGTGCGGCGCGCTTGCGCGGACCATGCGCGCTTGTCGATGAGTTCAACGGTGGAGCGGCGAAGCTGCTCTCGAAGTTTTTCGCTTTTGACCTGGAGCGCCTCGAGCGAAACGCTGGCGCGGCGATCGAGCTCATCGTTGAGCTGGCGCCAGGTCCAGGCAGCCGCGGGATCGCGAGGTGGTTCACCCTTGCCGTGCACGCTAACGCGATTGCGAATCGCGCCTGCCCACGCGGGCGCTGCGGTTTCCAGCTTGGCAATCAGTGCGCGGCGCAGATCGAGATCGGCCTGACGGCTTTTGAGTTCGAGAAGACGCTCGTGAGCGCTGCGGTAGGCGGTGGACTCTTCGTCCTTCACTGCTTCGAGGAGTTTAGCGACGACCTTGGATGATTTGGCAAGGCGCGCGGCAAGCTTGAGCCGGTTTTTCAGTTCACGGAGTTCTTCATTCAATTGGAGCAATTTCAGCTTCTTGAAACGCGAGTCCAGGATGGGAGAAAGAAAATCGGTTACCGCCAGGCCGATTCGAATCAGCTCGCCGTCGGAACCGACAACCGCGGGCTGCTCAGCAAGGAATTTCTCCCATCGGAACCCGAGATCTTCGAGTTGTTGCTGGAGAGGGAGCCAAGTGCGCTCTTGCCATCGGAGACAGTCTTCGATGGGGTCGCAGAACTGTATTAGTGTTTTTTCGACTTCTTCGCCCATTTCATTTGAATGGGGAGCTCCGAGGGGAGCTACTTGGCGATCCCAACGCGAGGAGAGATCCTGGCGGAGGCTCTTGAGCCGGGCGAGTTGGCGCAACGCATGAAAATGTTCGGGAAGCCGAGGGTGCGCGTTATTGACAGCGGTGTGTTCTATGAATTGGCTCCAGGACTTGTGCGTGAGGAGAGTGAAAGAGCCGAGCTTACCGCCGTTTTCGAGATGACTCAGGATTTCTGTGGCAATGCGCTCTTGATCTTCCAAAGAAGAATGACCAGAGATTTTCGGGCCGAATTTGACGAATGATTCCTGCGTGTTGGCGGCTTCTCGATGAACGCGGCGGATGAAGCCAACCAACTGGTCCCAAGGCTGGCGGTAGACGTCTCCATATTTTCCGGCGTAAACGGCGGCCAGTTTCCACTTGTCTTTGCCGGAAAGAGGCTCGACGGCATGTGCCAGATTGACGATGAGGGTTTGCAGCTCGTCCGCCGAGACTTGAGGAGCCTGCGACTGCCAGAGATCGGAGCGAAAGTCCAAATCCTCCATGCCAAGGCGATTCTGTTCATTCACGGCAGCGTCGAACTCTTCGGGGCCCGGAAGATCATGGAGATCGGGCAGGTGGCCGGAGAGCTCATTCTCGTCTTCACGGGAGACGGAAGCGTTGGTGCGGTAAAGGTCGGCCAGTTCGCCGGGCGAAAGCGGCAAAGGGGCAACGGCCGCGACAGGGCCGGGAATCCAACTGCAAGTGTCTTTTTCCCGCGCCGCTTTGCGAGCAGCGTCGGCGGGCGCCCAGGATTTTCCACCCAAGACGATGTCGCGATACTCGTCCGCGCGAGCTTCGCTTAGCTGATTTCGAATTTCGTCGAGCTTATTGAGAATATCGAGGCGCTGACCTTCTAGTTTTTTCGCTTCCGATTCGAGCAAACCGGCGTCGACGCGGGAGAAACGCTCCGCGATCGAGCCGACGGCGCTCTCTAATTGTTTGCGGCTGTCCAGGTCGCTTTCAAGGACGCTGACACACAGTGGACGCAATTCAGGAACGATGTGATGCCGCACCATGCGCAAGGCTTTCGTTGTGTGACTCGTGACCAGAACGCTTTTGCCGTGCGCCAGCAAATGACCGACGAGATTGCCAATGGTGTGTGTTTTTCCTGTGCCCGGCGGGCCTTGCACCAGCACTCCACCGTGTTCTTCCAGCTGCTTCGCGATTCGTATTTGCTCAGGATTTGCAGGCTTGCTCAGAAGGACGTCAGCGTCGCTCTGATCACTGCCGCTTTCGGGCTGGTCTGTTTCCGCGACACCTGGAATTGGGGATTCTTCTCCGACGATGTTCAGAAGAGACCAGGGCAAGTCTTCGCGTGTGCGGAGGTCTGCGAGGATTCCTTCGATTGCCGCCGCATAGCCAAGCGTTCGGGCGCGTAAAAATACAACTGGGTCACGGCCAATGCGAGGATCACTGTGCTCCCCGTCCGGCGCGCCATCCTCGATGAATTCTCCACGCGGCGAAAGCTGCACGACCAGGCGTTTCAGGAATTCGGAAGCAGTGCCATTAAAAAGAGGATGAAATCCCTCCCGGTCCAATTCTTCGCGGCACCGTCCGATCGCGCGGCCGTCCACGTCGGTCATCGATTGGAACAAGGCGGAGTAAAGCTCGGCGGGATGGTCGGCCTCGGTGAGCGTAAATTCGGGCACCGAAGCATTGAACTGCAGTTGGAGGCGCTGGAGCAGTATAGGATGGTAGATGCCGCCCTCGGGGCGACTCCAGCTCAAAATGCCGTCTCCCAAAACAAGCTCGACGCGTTCGGCCTCGCGATCGATGCGGCCGTAGAGGGCGTAAAGCGTCTCGAAGATTTTCATGCAAACGCGAGCGGGCTTTTCGTTTCTTGCCCAGTCGTCACGGAGGGCTTTCCATCGCTGAAACGCCAGAGGTCTCGCGATGCTGTCGGCGAACTTCACGGCTCGAGATGCGATTTGGTTTTCAGGCTCAGGCCAGGATTCGAGGAGGGAGACCTCATGCGAAGGGTCATCCCAGCCGGGCTCCAGCCACTCGCCAATTTCTGCCGGAGGAGGGGGAGGAGACGTCAGCGCCGGCCGCTGGACCCTTAGAACAAAGCTTGCGCCGGTCTCACCGTCCTGACTATCCGAGCCCGCAATCTTTGACGTCCTGGACTTGGTCCCGCCTCGCTTGATGGACGGATGATCAGGAAGGTCGTACAACCACAAATTCCAAAGCTGCTCGCGAATCTGGCGTTTGGCCGGATTGCGATGCTGATTTAGCGCTTCAAGGTATCGGAAGACGCGCGTGAGCTTGTCACGGGCGCCCCGGAGTTTCTCGGGATCCATGTTCAGTGGCCCTCTGAGGACACAAATAGAGGCTAGGCAGGCCGGGGAAGCATCAGAATATCAGGGTTCAGCCGACATTCACAGCCTCGCAAGAATAGCCTCGCAAGAATAGAACACGGACTGCCTGGTTTTAGTTGCACTGTGCCTGATGTCGCAGGGCGCGGTCCTCCGAGGGATTTAGACGGGGCGCCGGACAATTGAGAATTGCAATCTCTAATCCTGCGCCAGACCAAGGAGGGCCGAGAATATTTGGGTTTTCAGGTAAAACCATTTGCAAGAATCCTGTGTCTAAGTATGATTAAGGACGCGAAGGCCTGCTGGCTTCGCCTAAACCCAGTCCCGGCCTTGCCGATTTGGCGATTCTTCTTCCCACCTGCCTGTTGAAGAGTATGCCGAAAATTTGAAAAAACCTTCGAAAGCCATGATCTGGGAACGTCGCCGACAAAAAAGAGGTCCTCTCGAAGAATTTGTATTCATTCAAATCGAGCAGGACGATGGTGGAAGGGTACTAAACGTTTCCGAAGGGGGGCTCTGCTTTGAAGTGTTCTCCCGCATCCCTCAGAGCGGTCCGGTTTATTTCTGGTTTTCGCGGAACCTACGGGAGCGAATCGAAGCGTTTGGTGAGCTGGCGTGGACCGACGCCACCCAAAGAGTCGGGGGACTGAAGTTTCTGAAAATCAAACCGCAGGATCGCGAGCGAATTAGCGCCTGGGTCAACCAAATCCCGAAGGCTGAAGGTCCCAGGCGTCAGCCGGTCCCATTGACAAAGCGGACTGCTGAAATCTCCACGATTTCGAAGGAGCCAAGTTCCTCCGTAACGTCCTTACCTGTTGGAACGTTTTCGAACCCGACTCCTTCACAAGACAGTGTTGCTTCGGAGGACGTTGTTCCGGAAGTTCCCGAATCTCGAAGTTCCTTTTATGGCGCACGCCTCGTTCCGCTGGAGCGTTTTCTTACTGCCACTCGGCGCCAATTTATCTTTGGCGTTCTGCTTGGGATCCTGGTTTCCGCTATTGTAGCTATACCTGCCTTCAAATACTCCGGTAACAATAAGCAACTCACGGCGTCACCGGCGCCGCCCCGTTCAACGGGCGTCGAGAAACAAGATGCGCAAGCCGATCCCGCGCAGACCGCACCCTCTTCAGAAGGCGCACGCTCTCCTTTGACTGCTTTGACCAACTCCGCAACAGGAAAAGTGCAGCGTTCGGTGCCAGCAAACTCCCGTCCCGATGACCCGTTTAGATCGACCCCATCCCAAGCTCACGTGTCGCGAACTCACGTCGAGGCACCACGGCGGTCTTCCGGAGGTCAGCTGACGGCGACACCAGTGCAAGCTCAGCCGGAGAATCCAAAGGGCACAAGCACAAGAAAGATGGCAGCCACGCCGCAACAGCTTTGGGCCTCCGTTCAGTCAGGAAATACAAAAGCCGCCGTGGCACTCGCTGATCTTTATATCCGGGGTGACGGAGTTCCGGTGAATTGCAATCAAGCCCGCGTCCTATTGCTCGTGGCCTCAGAGAAGAGCAACGCAGACGCTATCCGGAAATTGCGGGAATTGGACAAGACCGGCGGCTGCGCTCAGCCTTGATAGACTCGGCCATGCTGGAATGACAGCGTCGTGATGTGTAAATTGCCGATAGGCACGTTGGAGTCAGTTCGTCTCCTGACGCCGTGGCATCAGAAACTGCGTTGAAAAAACGGCGGTCGGCGCCCGGATTTGAACCGGGGTACTGTAGCGCCCAACGTAAGTGCAGAACCTCGGGTCGAGGAAGAATAGACTTGCGTTCCTCGTTTCTCGGGAACACTCGCGAAAAAAGCATCCAATTTCCAATAGGCTGACAGTGTCCAAGGGATTCGACGGGCAACTCTCGGCAGCTGAGGGTTAAGTCCTACCTGCCTAACCCCCTATCCTCCTTGCTGCCAACATCTTGCATGAATGCTCGGTGCCCTTCGATAAACGGTGCAACGCGTGCATTCGACCAATGTGGAAGTTGAAATCGAAATGGCACTTAGCCTAAGGGCGAAGCATCATGAAACCAATCACCCAGGAGAACGATAGGCTTGGATTTGTCGGGGTCGGCTATATGGGCCGGCCGATCGCACGGAGATTGCTTGAATCCGGCTTCAAGCTGACAGCGTACGACCGGGACCACAGCAAGACGGAAGAGCTAATTCAATATGGCGGCACCGTCGCGCAGAGCGTTTCGGAACTTTCCTCCAGTTGCAGCGTTGTGTTGTCGTGCCTACCGAGCGACGAAGCTGTCCTGGACATTTATGAAGGGCCTGACGGGGTTTTCGCCAATGCGCATCGCGGCTCGCGGGTCATCGACCTGAGCACGGTGTATCCCGAGACCTCGCAGGAACTCTCAAGATTGGGTTCAGAGCGAGGAGTTGCAGTCCTAGATATGACCATATCAGGGAGTACTCCGGCCGCGGAAAATGGGTTGCTGACCCTGTTTGGGGGCGGAGATAAGGAGTACTTCGATGCTGCCGAGTCGATCTTTCGCGTTATCGCCAAAAAGTATTTTTATCTCGGGCCAAGCGGGTCCGGAGCAACGATGAAGCTTGTGGTGAACACCTTACTGGGAATCGGAATGCAGGCGATTGCCGAAGCCGTCGCACTCGGTGAGAAGGCTGGTCTCAATCGCAATCGCATGTTGGACGTGTTGTCCCAGACTGCGGTTGTCGCCCCAGCGCATGTGGGCAAACTGCAAAGGGCGATGAAGAGCGATTACAGCCCGCAATTTCCGATTCGGCTGATGAACAAGGATTTCGGCTTGATTCTGAATCTCGCGGCTGCTGTTGGCGCGCGAATGCCCGCCGCAGATGCTGCCTTCGAGATCAATGCGAGGCAATCGGACGAAGGAGCGGAACAAGATTTTTCCGCGGTGATTCTGGAAATGGAAAAACGTGCGCATCTAGGTTCAAACGGCAATGGGCGGACGTGATTGGGCGTAGATTTGGTTGGGCTTTGACCCAGTAGGCTGAAGTTCATTACCTTTGCACACGTTCCGGGCGACGGCAGGGCGGGAAATGATTCAATTTAAAGTGAACGGAGTTGAGCAGTCTTTCGGCGGTGAACCGGAAATGCCGCTGCTCTGGTATCTGCGCGACGTTTTAGGATTGACCGGATCGAAATTTGGGTGCGGCGTTGGGCTTTGCGGCGCATGCACGGTCCACTTGAACGGACAAGCCACTCGATCCTGCGTAACAACCATGGCAAATGCGGCCGGGAAAGAAGTCACGACGATCGAAGGACTCGACAAGAATGGATTACATCCGGTCCAGAGGGCCTGGATGCAGATCAACGTGCCGCAATGTGGCTATTGCCAGGTGGGACAGATCATGCAGGCGGCAGCGCTATTGAACAGCAAGAAGAAGCCTACCGATCACGAAATCGATGAGGCTATGGCCGGAAACATCTGCCGCTGCGGAACTTATCAGCGCATTCGCGCGGCGATAAAAGCAGCGGCGGGAGAAATGACATGAGCACGATTGAGAATGTCAGTCGGCGCCGATTTTTGGCAGGGGGCGTCATCGCGGCAGGCGCGCTGGTGTTGGGTGTACGTTATTACCACAAGCTGTCGTCAGGCGAACTTCCACACGATACAAACGCGGACCGCGCGACCTTACATCCTAGCGTGTACCTCGGAATTGATCCGGACGGCACGGTGTGGATCGTGGCCAGCCGCTCGGAGATGGGCACGACAAGCCGCACCACACTGCCGCTTATTGTGGCCGATGAATTGGACGCAGATTGGAAGCGAGTAAAAATCGAGCAAGCCATTGGCGACAAGCGATACGGTGACCAGAATACGGACGGGTCACACTCGATACGCTCGTTCTATGACGCGATGCGCGAGGCGGGAGCGACGGCGCGATTCATGCTGATTCAAGCCGCGGCTCAGCAGTGGGGCGTTCCCGCGGGAGAGTGCAAGACTGATTTGCACGCTGTTGTTCATCGTTTGACAAACCGCCGAGCGGGTTACGGGGAACTTGCGACCGCGGCAGCGAAATTAGCAGTTCCCAAAAGAGAAGAGCTGAAGCTCAAAGCAAAGAGTGCCTGGCGGTATATAGGCAAGGGGCAAGTGAGCTGCGACCTCGAAGCACTTGTGACCGGGAAAGCCATCTACGGCATGGATGCCCAGGTGGACGGCATGGTGTACGCGTCAGTGGAGCACCCGCCGGTTCTCGGCGGAAAAGTGAAATCGTTTGACGATAAAGAAGCATTGAAGGTCGCAGGCGTGCGTCAGACTGTTCCCATTGATCCTTTCCAGCAGGCACCGGCATTTCAGCCGCTCGGCGGGATCGCGGTGATTGCGGATAACACCTGGGCGGCGTTTCAAGGCCGCAAGAAGCTGAACATCTCATGGGACAACGGACCCAACGAAACCTACAACTCGGACGCGTACAAGAACGAATTGCGAGAGACCTCGCACAATCCGTGCAAAGTAGTGCGCAATATTGGCGATGCGGATGCGGTGTTTGCCAAAGGCGGCAAGGTACATGAGGCGGACTACTATGTTCCGCTTCTGGCGCACGCTTCGATGGAGCCGATGGTCGCGCTGGCGGAATTTAAGGACGACAAAGCGACACTATGGGCTCCGACGCAGAATCCGCAAGCTGTGCAAGACATCGTTTCGAAAGAGCTCGGGATCGCGAAAGAAGATGTGATTTGCCACGTCACGCTTCTCGGTGGGGGATTCGGGCGCAAGTCGAAGCCCGATTACGTGGCGGAGGCCGCGGTTTTGTCCAAAAAAATGGGCCGGCCGGTGAAGGTGGTTTGGACACGGGAAGACGATATCAAGTTTGACTATTATAACGCTGTAGCGTCCATGTATATGAAAGCGGCTTTGGGCGCCAACGGCAAGCCAACCGCATGGCTCCAACGATCTGTCTTTCCACCGATTCCTTCCATTTTTGATGTAAATGCAGTCTATGGGGATCCGGCCCATCTGCAGCAGGGCTGGACCGATAATCCTTACGATCTGCCAAATCTCCGCATCGAAAATGGCCCGGCGAAAGCTCACGTGCGCATAGGCTGGTTACGCTCGGTGGCGAACATCTATCACGCTTTTGGTATCCAATGCTTCACGGATGAACTGGCACATGCCGCGGGCCGCGATCCGCTCGATTATTTGCTTGACCTGATTGGGAGCCCGCGCACCATCGATTTCAAAGGTGTGGAGTACCCGAATTATGGAGCTTCCATGGATGAGTATCCGTGGGAAACCGGTCGCCTGCGGCGAGTCACAGAGATGGTGGCCGAGAAATCGGGATGGGGAAAGCGGAAGCACGGGAAGGGAACTGGCGTCGGGATTGCGGCGCACCGTAGTTTCCTGACGTATGTGGCAACGGTCGTTGAGGTGGAGGTCAATAATCAGGGTGAAGTGCGGATCCCCCGCGTGGATACGGTTCTGGATGCGGGGTTGGTAGTAAATCCAGAAGCGACGCGAGCCCAGTTCGAGGGCGCCGCGGTGTTCGGGACGAGTATTGCACGAACCGGCGAGATCACGGCTACGAAGGGTGTCATCGACCAATCGAATTTTCAGGATTATCCCGTAGCTCGAATTAATGAGGTTCCTAAACAAACGAACGTATACATCGTCGATAGCGACGCTCCGCCGGCCGGCGTTGGTGAGCCGGGAGTGCCGCCGTTTGTGGCGGCGTTCTGCAACGCTATTTTTGCCGCGACCGGCAAGCGGGTGAGAGATTTGCCGATCACCAAGCTTGGCTTGAGTTGACGGTCTGTGCGCCTTTGGATGGGGACGTGTCCGGAACTGGAAAGGAAAATTGCGAGTAAAGGGAAAGCTATGAATCACGAAAAATCTCAACACCATATGATGTTTGGCACTTTAGTTCTGGTTGTGCTTTTTGCTGGTCTCACGCTTTTCGTTGCCTCAATTGTGCGGGCTAACCCCGTTCCAGACAGCGCGGCCAGCGGTGCGACGTTTCGTTCGAAGTGCGCAATGTGCCACGGTCAGGATGGGGCCGGTTCCACGGTCGGAAAGAGCATGAACGTTCCAGACCTTCGCTCGCCGGCAGTTCAAAAGCTGCCGGATGCGGAACTCGCTCAGATCATCTCGAACGGCAAGGGCGGGATGCCTTCTTTCAAGGATTCACTCAGCGAGGAACAGATTCACTCGCTGGTTTCCTACGTTCGCTCACTGCATCAAAAGAAATAGCTTGCACCCTGGAGACCGCGGTTGTCGCAACTGGAAATGGATTCTCTTGAGGCGTGAGGCGGTCGAAAGCAGGTTTACCATGAATGACAAGAAAAATGAGCGCAGCCAAGATGAAGCAAGTCATACGAATCTCGCGCAAGATCCGGGAACTAGCAACGCTGTGGACGGCGGCATTTCGCGGCGGGGATTCCTGGGGCTTGCGGCAGCCTCCATATTGTTGGTGCACTCTGGGCAGCAGTCCCCGCGAGCGGAGTCCAGGAACGGCATTCCTTATCGCACCTTGGGCCGCAGCAAAGAGAAAGTCTCGCTCATTGGGCTCGGCGGCTATCATCTCGGCAAACAGGCCGATCCAAAGGAAAGCATTCGCATCATCCGCACCGGTCTCGATGAGGGCGTCAATTTTCTCGACAACTGCTGGGACTACAACGGCGGCGAGAGTGAAATCCGCATGGGCAATGCGCTGCGCGATGGTTACCGCGAAAAAGCGTTTCTGATGACCAAGATTGACGGACGCACAAAAGCCGCTGCCGCGAGTCAAATCAACGAGTCTCTGCGCCGCCTGCAAACCGACCGGATCGATTTGCTCCAATTCCACGAAGTCATTCGCGACACGGACCCGGATCGCATTTTTGCCGAAGACGGAGGGATGGAAGCCGTCCTGGAGGCGCAAAAGGCAGGCAAAATTCGCTTCATTGGCTTCACGGGCCACAAGAGCCCGGACATCCATTTGAAAATGCTGGCTACCGCCTCAAGACACGGATTCACGTTCGATGCCGTTCAGATGCCCCTCAACGTAATGGACGCGCACTTCAATAGTTTTGAGAAGAAAGTGCTACCGGTCTTGCTTAAGAATGAAATCGGCGTGCTCGGCATGAAGCCCATGGGTGACCACGTTATTCTCGAGAGCAAGACAACTACCCCCGTGGAGTGCCTTCACTACGCGATGAATCTTCCCACTAGCGTTGTTATCACAGGCTGCGACTCGCTCCCGATTCTTCAGCAGGCTCTTCAGGCTGCCCGCAGTTTTCAACCGATCTATTCTTCCCAAGTTGCGGCGCTTCTTGAAAAAACAGCAAAGTCTGCGGAAGCGGGGCAGTTCGAGCTTTATAAGACGAGCCACCGGTTCGACGGCACTTACGCCAACCCACAGTGGCTTGGCTAAAAACGGCGCGGTATCGGAACAAGTAGCGAGAAAAGAAGGAGAGAAGAATTTTGGAGGACAATCATGGACAAGAAAGAACTCTCTGCAAAAGCGGCTGGTAATATTTCGCTGGGCGGGGAAATCTACGTGCATCGTCTCGGCTACGGGGCGATGCGCCTTACCGGCGAAGGAATCTGGGGACCGCCCAGAGATCGTAATGGGGCGTTGGCGGTGCTTCGCCGTGCCGTCGAGCTTCATGTCGATTTCATCGATACCGCGGACTCCTACGGTCCAAATGTAAGCGAGGAACTGATTGCCGAGGCGTTGTTTCCTTACCCGGCTAGCCTGGTAATTGCCACCAAGGGAGGCTGGAACCGCCCCGGCCCGAATCAGTGGACCCACGATGCTACTCCCGAGCACCTTCGCAAGGCGGTTGAGGGAAGCCTCAAAAGATTGCGCCTCGACCGCATCGACGTTTATCAACTGCATATCCCGGACCCCGTTGTCTCGTTTGAGGCGTCGGTGGAAACTCTGGCTCAGCTGCGAAACGAAGGCAAGATTCGCCTGGTCGCGTTGTCCAACGTCACGCAAGAGCACATCGAGCGAGCACGCAAGATTGTACCAATCGTCTCGGTGCAGAACCGCTATAGCTATGCGGACCGCGAATGGGACTATGTGGTCGATTATTGTGAGCGCAATGGAATTGCTTTTATTCCTTGGTTTCCGCTGGGAGCAGGTAAAGTTGCCGGCGAAGTGCTGAACCAAATTGCCAACGCACACCGTGCGAGCCCCACACAGGTAGCGCTCGCGTGGCTTCTGCGGCGATCCCCCATCATGCTGCCCATCCCAGGAACTTCCTCGATCGAGCACCTTGAGGAGAATGTTGCAGCGGCTTCTTTGCGCCTAACCGACGGAGACTATGAAAGGCTTTCGAGCGTTCCCGAACTGGTGGGAACGCGGTGAAGGAATTGGTCCTGAGGGAATCTCGCTTCAGGGCTTATTCTCTGTTGTGTCAGACTTCAACAGAGTTGCTCTTGCGCCCGCCCGGGTTCGCAGATTTCCTGAAGGAGCCCGCGATGCATGGATTCACGTAACTTCCGGCGTCCTTGGAAAACGCGAGCTTTAACGGCAGTAATTGAGGCGCCCAGAATTCGAGCTGTCTCCTGGATAGATCGTTCTTCGATGTCGCGCAGCAATATTGCTCCTCGAATTGTTGGACCTAAGCGATTAATGGCTTCAGTCAAGAGTTGCGTACGCTCGCGCCGCCAGCAGGACTCTTCGGGATTGGGGTTCCGGTCAACGAATGCCTCTGAGCCGGACTCGACGCCATCGTCCGGGCTCTCCGGCAACACTTCCAGAAATCCGCGTCTCCGGCGGAGCAACATGAACGCTTCGTTCATGGCGATGCGTGTCAGCCAGGTAGAGAACCGCGACTTTTCTTGAAAGGCGTCGAGATGAAGGAAGGCTTTGTGAAAGCTTTCCTGCGCCACATCTTCGGCATCCTCCCGGTTGTTGGTTATCCGCTGCGCCACGGCGAAAACTCTTTGCTTGTGACGAAGAACCAGTTCCTCGAAAGCCAGCGTGTCTCCGAGCTTTGTAGCAGCTACTAGCGCCTCGTCGGAGTTTTTGCTCGTACTGGTCATACAAGACGTTTTCATGAATCCGATCCTTCGCCGCCGCTGCGGCACAAAGTAAAGAGAAACTAACTAGCGCGCCAGCCACAGCGCATATCGAATGGACTGGAATAGGGTCCACTGATGGTGGGCGCGCAGAATGCGATACCAGTCGAGAATGGATAGAGATTTCATGGTTGCACTCCTTTCTGCGTCCCGTTTTCTGGTCTGGCGTCGCTGTCGTTGACGCTTGCTCGCTGCGAATTCCGTTCACCGGGAAAATGCCAGCCGCCACTGAAAAGGCAATCTGCATGCCAGAGACTGTGATTGACGAATACGGCTTGCAAATTGCTGGCAGAGTGGGAGATACGCCAGTTCATGCGTCTTTGGGCGACGTGAGCCGAAATGCGAACCTGTCAGAGTCTTGGCATTCCGTCCATCGGATTGGATGAGTTGAGGGTAGCTACCCCTCCGCGAGGGGAGGTTGACATGCGCCACATGACCGACCTGCCCGAGCGGGACGCTCTCTGATGTTAAGATTCCGATTGTAAGGAGCAGCACCTTGCTTCGCCGGAGCAGAAGTATGTCCAGGTCCAATCCCCTTCTGTGGCCTAAGCCGCCTGCGATTTGGAGCTATGGGATTGCTGTTCTTTCAGTTGCCGCGGCACTGATCATTTCACGGTGGCCGGCGCTGCATTTGGAAGCCGCTCCCGTGTCACTCTTTCTTTGCGCCGTCATATTGAGTGCGTGGTTCGGTGGAGTCGGGCCGGGATTGCTCGCGACGACCCTCTCTGCCCTAGCTTTCTATTATTATTTCCTGCCACCTATGTATTCGTTGACAGCAAAGCCCGAGGAGATACCACGCTTTGTCATTTTTATGGTGTCAACGCTGTTTGTTGGTGCGCTAAGCGCCGCACAACGGAGCGCCACAGAATCGCTCAGGCGCGCGCGCGATGACCTGAAAGAGACAGTTCAAGAACTCCAGACAACCAACGAGGCGTTGCATGCAGAGAGCCTTGAGCGCAAGCATGCCGAAGAAGCACTGCACCAGGCGCAGGCGGATCTCGCGCGCGTCAGCCGGGTAACCACCATAGGAGAACTGACTGCCTCCCTGGCGCATGAATTGAATCAGCCGATCGCCGCCGCGGTCACGAACGCCAATACCTGCTTGCGCTGGCTTACGCGCGAGCAGCCCGATGTTGAAGAGGCTCGCGCGGCTGCGATGAGAATCGTGAAGGATGGAACGCGCGCAGCGGAAATCATCAAGCGAACCCGCCTCCTTTTCAAGAAAGGTACTCCGCAACGGGAGCCGGTGGATGTAAATGAAGTCGTCCGAGAGATGATCGTCCTCTTGCGCGGCGAGATAACGCGATACAACATAACAGTCCGGATGGACCTAGCATCAGATCTTCCCCGGATCATGGGAGATCGTGTGCAATTGCAACAGGTGCTGATGAACCTCATCGTGAACGGCATCGATGCGATGAAGGATGTGGACGGGGCGCGCGAGTTGGCCGTTAAGTCGCAGAGAACGGAGAAAGAAGAAGTTCTGGTGTCTGTCGGCGATACAGGCGTAGGGCTTCCCCCGCAGCAGGCGGACCAGGTCTTCAACGCGTTTTTTACAACGAAGCCTCACGGAACCGGCATGGGGCTTCGCATCAGTCGCTCCATCGTTGAATCGCATGGCGGGCGCTTGTGGGCTGCCGACAACTCTCCGCGCGGCGCAAGTTTTCATTTCGCTCTACCCACGAAAATCGAGGCAAAGGAATGAGTATCGACGGTTAATTTTTAATTGAAGCGCGGCGCACTGTTCCGCGTGGCAACCGGATGGAGTCACATGGCTGCCGTGAATTTGATTGGCTCATACAACTACGCGCTCGTGGCGCTTTCGGTGTTGATCGCCATCTTTGCGTCGTACGCTGCTCTGGATCTTGCAGGTCGTGTAACGGCCGCGGGGGGTTGGACTCGCGCGATTTGGCTGCTCGGCGGGGCCGGTGCGATGGGGACTGGCATTTGGTCCATGCACTACATTGGGATGCTGGCGTTCATTCTGCCGATTCCCGTGGCCTACCATTGGCCGACCGTTCTGCTGTCACTGTTTGCGGCCATGCTCGCTTCAGCCGTTGCGCTGGGCGTGGTGAGCCGGCAAAAAATGGGTGCGTCCCGAGCGCTCGCCGGGAGTGTCCTGATGGGTGCGGGTATTGCAAGCATGCATTACATCGGCATGGCCGCCATGCGTTTACCGGCTATATGCCAGTTTAATTCTTCCCTCGTCCTCATGTCCGTCGTGTTCGCGATTCTAATTTCTCTCGCTGCGCTATGGATTACCTTTCACTTCCGAGATGACAAAACGGGGATCGGCTGGGAAAAGTTAGCCGGATCTGTCGTGATGGGTGCTGCGATCCCCGTCATGCATTATACCGGCATGGCCGCTGCCAGTTTTATCCCCTCCGGCATGCCGACGGACCTGTCTCATGCCGTAAGCATCTCCACACTCGGCACCGCCGGAATTGCCGCCGTCACCTTTACCGTCCTCGGACTGGCTCTGCTGACGTCCTGGATCGATAGGCGATTCGCTACCCAGGCCTTGGAAGTACAGGAAGAGAAGCTGCAGCAAAGCGAGGCGTATTTATCGGAGGCACAGCGATTAAGCCACACGGGCAGTTTTGGCTGGAGGGTTTCAACCGGCGAGATCATCTGGTCAGAGGAAACCTTTCGAATCTTCCAATACGACCGATCGACGAAACCGACCGTGGAACTTGTGCTCCAGCGGGTTCATCCGGAAGACGCAGCCCTCATGCGACAGACCATCGAGCGCGCGTCGCGGGACGGGAGGGATTTTGATTTTGAACATCGCTTGTTGATGCCGGATGGTTCCGTCAAATATGTCCACGTTGTGGCTCATGCCTTGAACGATGTATCGGGCAGCGTTGAGTTTGTTGGAGCGGTGATGGACGTAACCGCAGCAAAGCGTGTGGAAGAATCGTTGCGGCGGACCGAGAATTATCTGGCAGAAGCGCAGAGGCTCACGCATACGGGGAGTTGGGCCTGGCGGGTAGCGGGAAGAGACGCCTTGCATCTCTCCGAGGAATGGTATCGCATATATGGTTTCGATCCGGAAGAGGGCCTCTCGGCCTGGGAAAAACGGCTGCAGCGCATGCATCCGGAGGATCAAGCCAAGTGGCAAGAGACAACCGATCGAGCGATCAGTGAAAAGTCGAATTACGAAGGGGAGCACCGAATTCTTCTTCCGGACGGCACTGTCAAACACACTCACACCGTCGGCCATCCTGTTTTGAACGCATCCGGGGATGTGGTGCAATTCGTGGGTACAATGATGGACATTACTGAACGTAAGCAGGCGGACGAGGCCCTGCGCCGGAGCGAGGGTTACTTAGCGGAAGCCCAGAGGCTGACACTTACAGGCAGTTGGGCATGGAATGCAGCCGACAGACAGAGTGTCTACTGGTCACAGGAAAATTACCGCTTGTTTGGATTCGATCCGGAAGGGGGTATACCGTCAGACGAGGCGTTTTACGAGCGCATTCATCCAGGGGATCGAGATAGGGTGCGCAAAGAAGTTTTTCTTGAAAGCCCGAATGAAGGATCGCACTTTGACGTGGAATTCCGAATCGTTCTTCCAGGGGGAGCGATTAAATACGTTCGCTCGACAGGGCATCCCGTTCGCAACCAGTCCGGCGATCTACTTGAATACGTGGGCACATCGATCGACGTGACCGAACGCAAGCGGGCGGATGAAGAGCGCGAGAGATTGCGTCAGGCGCAGTTGGAGCTCGCACACGTTAACCGGATGACTACCATGGGAGAGCTGACCGCTTCCCTGGCGCACGAAGTGAATCAACCGATTGCCGCCGCTGTCACCAATGCCAATACCTGCTTGCGCTGGCTTACGCGCGATCAACCAGATGTGGAAGAGGCTCGCGCGGCTGCCACGAGAATCGTGAAAGACGGAAAGCGGGCGGCGGAAATTGTCAGCCGGATCCGCCAGCTCTTCAAGAAAGGAACTTCGGAACGGGAGCTTGTGGACGTAAACGACATTATTCGCGAGATGATCGTTCTTCTACGCGGCGAAACCACGCGATACAAGATAGTAGTCGGGATGGAACTTGCGGCGGATCTTCCCCAGGTCATGGCCGACCGCGTGCAGTTGCAGCAGGTGCTGATGAACCTCATGATCAACGGCATCGAAGCGATGAAGGACGCGCTAGTGACGCGCGACCTCGATATCAGGTCGCAGCGAATGCAAAACGAGCAAATTGTGGTGTCCGTCAGCGACAGCGGCGTGGGGCTGCCTCCACAGCAGACGGAACAGATCTTCAACGCCTTCTTTACTACCAAGCCGCACGGGACCGGCATGGGACTTCGCATCAGCCGCTCCATCATCGAATCACACGGTGGCCGCTTGTGGGCTGCGGACAACTCCCCGCGCGGCGCAAGTTTTTATTTCACTCTGCCCACCAAGGCCGAGGCGCCTGAATGACAGCCGCAGACGCTCCCACGGTGTTCGTCGTTGATGACGATGCCGGCGTGCGTGCGTCGATCCAGGGACTGCTGAAATCGGCGAAGTTAAAATGCACATCCTACGGGACTGCGGAAGAATTTCTGCGCAACAAGCCACCGGACGGGCCAAGCTGCCTTGTTCTGGACGTGAGCCTTCCTGGCGTCAACGGTTTGGACTTTCAGCGCCAGTTGGGTGACGCCGGTATCCAAATTCCCATCATCTTCATCACCGGTCATGGAGATATCCCGATGACTGTAAGGGCCATGAAATCCGGCGCCTTGGAGTTTCTGACCAAACCTTTCCAGGACCAAGACTTGCTGGATGCGATTCGCCAGGCTTTGGATCGTGACCGCGCGGCGCGCCAACAGCAGGATAACCTTGCCGGGCTGCGAAAATGCTACAACGCCCTAAGCGAGCGCGAGCGCGAAGTCATGGGCCTAGTGGTTTCGGGCATGCTCAATAAACAAATAGCTTTTGATCTGGGAATCAGCGAAATCACCGTGAAGATCCATCGCGGCCACGTGATGAGGAAGATGCAAGCTGCATCGCTGGCAGAATTAGTTAGAATGGTGGCGAAACTGGAACCTCCACCCGGTAAGAAGTAGCCTTATCCCAACGTGCCGTCGTCCCGCAGGCCAGTTTGCCAGTTCGCAGCCCTCCGATCTTAACTGCCGCTCTCTCAACTACCACCTCTGAAAATTGTAGTGACCTCTCTGATCAGCGTGGAACTGGGGCTCCTATACCAAGGTATAATTGCGCCCCTTTGGCCACGCTGCTAGATTTCAAGCATGGTCACTCAGGGTAACACCAAACTAGTAGCGATTGTCGATGATGATGATTCAATGCGCAGCGCGCTGCAAGGCTTGCTGCAAAGCGCCGAACTGCCTGCACAATCATTTGCCTCGGCGGAAGAATTCCTGAAGTCCGGCCAGCAGCATCAAATTGCATGTCTGATCGCGGACATCCGTATGCCGGGAATGTCCGGCCTCGAACTGCAGGCGCAGTTGAACGCCGAACGTTGCAGGATTCCGATCATCTTCATCACCGCACATGGCGACGAGAAAATGCGGATGCAGGCGTTGCGCGCAGGTGCAGTGGAGTTTATGGCAAAACCGTTCAACGACGAAGCGCTGCTCGAGAGTGTTCGGGCCGCTCTGGAAAGTTAAGCCCCTGGTAGAGGCGTGTAGTGCGCAAGGAGGTTCCTCGTGGGAGCTGTCGCAACACTCGGGCCTGTCGATCACGACCGTAGTCCGCGCAGGTTCGAGCAGATCATAGGCAGCAGTCCTGCTCTGGAATCGGTGCTTGAACAAGTTGAGCAAGTCGCGCCCACGGATTCCACTGCTCTTATCCAGGGAGAAACAGGCACCGGCAAGGAACTGATCGCGCGCGCGATTCACAATCTGAGCGCGCGGTGCGGACGCCCATTTATCAAATTGAATTGCGCTGCCATTCCGTTCGATCTACTCGAAAGCGAGCTTTTCGGTCACGAGCGAGGCGCGTTCACGGGAGCCATAGCGCAAAAGGTTGGCCGTTTCGAATTGGCCGACAAAGGGACGCTGTTTCTGGACGAGGTGGGCGATATTCCGCCGGGCTTGCAGCCCAAACTGCTGCGGGTCCTGCAGGAGCAGGAGTTCGAACGCTTGGGCAGCACTCGGACTCACCAGGTGGACGTTCGGCTCGTGGCCGCGACCAACCGAAATCTAGTGGACATGGTGAAGCGCAACGAATTTCGCAGCGACCTCTACTACCGTCTGAACGTGTTTCCGATCCCGCTGCCGCCCTTGCGGGAGCGCCGGGAAGACATTCCGGCGCTGGTCGAACATTTTGTCGAGATTTATGCCCGCCGGATGGACAAGCGAATCGAGCACGTTCCTCCTGAAACGATGTCTGCCCTCGTCTCGTATCAGTGGCCGGGGAACATTCGCGAGCTCCAGAATTTCATCGAGCGGAGCGTTATCCTCACTTCAGGCAACGTCCTGCACCCCCCTCTCTCGAGTTTGAAGAGCACCCCCGAAGCGGAACCCCTTGGAGCAATTACCCTGGAGGACGCGGAGCGAGACCACATTCGCAAGACTCTCGAGCAGACCCGGTGGGTTGTCGCAGGTCCCAACGGGGCGGCCGCACGTTTGGGAATGAAGCGGTCTACTCTTTACTTCCGGATGCAAAAGCTTGGCATCTCACGCACCAAGCGGGATCTCCTCCCCACGTAGGGCAGTTGAAATACCGCGCGAGCCGACCTTCTAATCGACTGATCTTGTCGATGCATTAGCCATCAGACGCACTTGCCCTCACATCTCCGGCCGACCTGAATCTGGAGCTGTTTGAAATTCAATCAAGCAAATAACCTCATTGAGCCTGTCGGCATGCGGACGCAGTGTATAGCAGGCTGGCATCGTACACGGCGGCATTGCCCGTGCCGGCCTCTACTTTCAGTCACTTACGCAAATGATGTTTTGGCAACCGCTTTGCCTCTTTCAGTGGTGTCGCTCGCCGCACCGAAACTTTTCGTGGCGACGGAAACGACGAGAAATCGCGAAAACAGCGGCAGGCTGGAATGGCTGCCGCTTGATCGTGTGAGCTCCGTTCTTTAGGGCGAGAGGCCATATCTCGGAGAACTCAAAAAAGGAGGAAGTATGAAGTTTCTATCAAGAATCGCAGCATCCATCGGATTAACGCTGGTTTTGGCGGCTGTTTCGTTAGCGCAACACGTCAAAACCGACTACGACCACAACGCAAACTTCGGCCAATACAAGACGTACTCTTGGGAGAAGGTCCAGACGAAGGACCAGCTCATGGTCGACCGCATCAAGAGTGCCGTAAACAGCGCCCTTGCCGCCAAAGGCTTGACGGAAGTTCCGTCGGGCGGCGACGTTGAAGTGTTTGCCATCGAGACCACTCAAAACCAACAAACCCTGGACACCTTCTACAACGGGTTCGGCGGTGGCCGCCGCTGGGGAGGATTCGGCGGAGTTGGCGACGCAACCACGACAGTCGAAACCTATACGGTGGGTACCCTCGTGATCGATCTCTTCGATGCCAAGACAGAGAAGTTGATCTGGCGAAGCTCGTCGAGCGACACGCTTTCCGACAAGGCGGACAAGAACACCAAGAACCTCGGCAAAGGCGTGAACAAAATGTTCCAGCATTTTCCTCCCGTGCCGCCGAAGGGACACTAAGGAGAGCGAGATGAATCGCTATCTGACCGTTTCACTGGCTATCTCGGTGACTCTGACTACGCTGGCCATTCCTCTGCGTGCGGCCAATCGGCCGCACGCGGGAACGGACAGCCAGAAGTTAAAGGTTTGGACCAACGATGACCTCGAAAAACTCCACGACGTTGGCCTGATTTCCATCGTGGGTCAAGTGGACGAAGGGACGCCAATCTCGGAAGCCGCGCCTACAGACTATGAGAAAGCCCTGGACCCAAAGTGGTATGCGGAGCAAGCAGCAAAGCTGCGCGATGAACTTGAATACAGGCAGGGCCAGCTTCGCGAATACCAGCAGGCGCTTGACGACACGCGAAGTCTCAAGGAATCCACCGGTGGCATAAATCTAGTTGGAGAAGACTTTGCCATTACTCCCGAAGCCGGCATTGAGATTCTGCAACAGCGCGTAAACGAAGTACAAGCCGCGCTCGACGACCTTGAAGACTTGGCCCGCCGTAATGACATCAAGCCGGGCACGCTGCGTGGCCAGTGAGATTCCATAGCGTTGTTGACTAGGATTCATGAAAGCTTCTCAGCGCTGGTTTTGAAACCAAGGGGATAATCCCAATTTTGTACTGGAGAATATACCATGAAGTTGTCCAAGCAGGTTTTGACCCTACTTCTCTGTTGTTTGCTCGTGCGATTCACTGCGCAAGCCGAGTCTTTCGGTCCTACAGGCCAATCCAATGAGCAGCCGCCAACGACGCCCGTGCAAAAGTCATTCCAACCTCAAGGGTGAAGAGCTGGCAAAAGAAGTCGATAAACAGCCCTGGGACCCGAGCGTAAAGGCCCTTACACAATTCCCCTCGGTTCTTGAAAACATGGACAAGAACCTCTCTTGGACTTCATCTCTTGGCGACGCTTATGCCAACCAACCGCAGGATGTCACGGACGCCGTCCAGGTGATGCGTCAGCAGGCTCACAAGGCCGGCCACCTCAATAGCAATGATCAGGAGAAGGTAACGACTCAAGGGAACACCATTATCATCGAACCGGCCAATCCCGAAGTGGTCTACGTGCCGGCGTACGATCCTTGGCTCGTCTACGGTGAGCCGATCGTCGCATATCCAGGCTGGTATCCCGTGCCTGGGATCTTCTTGGCCGGAGCGGGGATTGGATTTGGAATCGGCTTCGGGGTCGGCTTCTTCGGAGGATTTGGGTGGGGTTGGCATCACTGGGGATGCGACTGGCATGGCCATCGCGTGATCTACAACCACAACACCTACATCTCCCACAGCCGAACAATCATCAATCGCAACAACTTCAACCACGGGAACTTCAACCATGGCAACGCGTTCCATGGAGGCAGATCTGGCGGCGGAGGTTCGGGATTCCACGGGTCTTCGGCTCCTCACTTTCAGCCAGGAACACGCTCCGGCGCGTTCAGCGGCTTTGATCACGGCGGCAATGTCCGAGGCTTTTCATCCCGCGGGCGGTCGAGCTTTGGAGGCGGCTCCCACGGAGGTGGTTTCCATGGTGGCGGTGGTGGACGACATCACTGATCGCATGAACGTGTGGTAGTGCGTAGCAATAATCTACAAATGGAGAGGAATACCATGCTTCAAAAGATTTCGATTTTGGTTCAACTTGAGTGCAAGAGGTTTGTTCGATTTGCCTTGTTCGTTGTGTTCGCACTTTCCTTGGGCTGTTCGCCCGCGCCAATGTTCGCCCAGGAGCCGGGACAGCGGACCTTTGCCTCCGCTGAAGAAGCTGCCGGCGCTTTATTTGCCGCAATGCAGGCACAGGACGGTCAAGCTCCATTGAACATCCTGGGGCCAACCGGGAAAGAGGTCCTCTCGTCCGGTGACCCGACGGAAGATTCGGATACTCGCGCGGGATTCGTCGTCAAATATCAGGAGATGCATCGGTTCATGACAGAACCGGACGGAACTGTCACGCTGGTCGTGGGAGCCGAAAACTGGCCGTTTCCGATTCCCTTGGTGAACCACCACGGTACGTGGTATTTCGACACGGACGCGGGGAAAGACGAGATCGTATTCCGGCGCATCGGCAAAAATGAACTTGCGGCCATGGATGCGTGCCGCGAATTGGTCGAAGCGCAAAAACAATATTTCGCGCGCCCGCCAGTTGACCAGCCCAAGCAATTCGCCCAGAAACTCGTCAGCGATGAAGGCCGGCACAATGGTCTGTACTGGCACGGCGCGAGCGATGAGTTCGCTAGCCCCATCAATCCTCTCATCGCATACGCGCGCCAAAATGTCCCAACGGACCAAGCTGGCGAGCATGTTCCCTACAATGGATATATGTTCCGTGTCCTCACCAGCCAGGGACCACATGCACCGGGCGGAGCCAAGAACTATATCGTCGGTGGGAAGATGAGCGCCGGATTCGCCTTCGTGGCTTACCCCGTGGAGTACCGCTCATCGGGTGTGATGACTTTTATTGTCGACGAATCCGGAGCCATTTACGAAAAGGATCTTGGCCCTGACACAACAAAGCTTGCACAAGCGATGACTGTCTATGACCCGGATTCCTCCTGGCACAAGGCGGAATGAGCGATAGCTTGGAAGCCGCCAATGTCACGCCTTGCATCTGTTCCACGAATCGTCGCTGCCGCCATTGCTATTGTGGCGGCTGCGGTCTTCTGTTCGCTCGAACTCACGGGAAATCCGTCAGGCCAGTTTCAGAACCCTCCGGAACTTCACGCGAAACACCATACACTTTCCTTAGCTCTGTACGCTGGAATCGCCCGTGATGGAAAGAACTCCTTCTACTTTGACGGCCAGCCAAACGCTCCGACCTTGCGCCTGGCACCGGGAGATCAACTGAAGATTAACTACATCAATGATCTTCCTGCCAAGCCGCAGGAAAGCTGCGCGATTGCTCCTTGCATGGACATGACCAATTTGCACTTTCACGGCCTGACGGTTTCTCCCGACGCTCCCCAGGATGACGTCTTGGACATGATGGCCATGCCTGGACAATCTCTCCGCTATACCGTGCAGATCCCTAAAGACCATCCGCCTGGCTTGTATTGGTACCACACGCACCCTCATGGAGAGAGCCACCGGCAAGTGCTCGACGGCATGTCCGGAGCGCTGGTGATCGAGGGAATTGAATCTTATTTTCCGCCGCTAGCAGGTTTGCCTGAGCGCGTCTTGGTCGTGCGTGGCCGTTCCATTGGGAACGATCTGCAGTCTGCCGATTTGAGGCATCGCGTTGAACTCAGTTCGGATGTCTGTGGTGCCGAACATGAGCCGCCTGAAGAAGTCTTCACGGTGAACGGATCCGTGCGACCGCAAATTGAAATCGCTCCTGGTGAGCGCCAGTTTTGGCGTCTTGTGAATGCTTCTGCAGATCGCTATCTCGACCTGCAGCTTGAGGCGCAAACGTTTGAAATCGTTGCCATGGATGGGATGCCCATCGCCCTGCACGACCCGAATCACCCAACGCGTCTCGCCGATCACGTCCTGTTGCCCCCGGCGGGCAGGCTTGAAGCCATTGTCACGGGTCCGCCAGCCGGCACACCCAGGCGTCTAGTCTCGCGCTGTGTAGATACCGGGCCAGACGGCGATCCGAATCTGGCAATGGTCTTAGCTGACATTGTTCCCCGACCAGCGCCAGGGTCAATGCCAAAAGTTTTGGAGAGCTCGCGCAAACCTGATCGCAAGACTTTGAACCTAGATGCGGAAGGGAAGGCGCCGCCACGATTCATCGTGACGTTCACGGAAGACAAGAAGGGTTTTTATATCAACGGCGAAAAATTCGCGCCAGACGCTGCTCCCATGGTGCGCGAAAAAGTCGGGACGTATCAGCATTGGAGGATTGTCAATGCCACCCGGGAACTGCATCCCATGCACATCCATCAAGTTCACTTCCTGGCCTACGCCGAAAACGACCACCCGATTGCCGAACAAATGTGGCTGGACACGGTGAATGTTCCATATGGCGGTTCTGTCGACGTCATTATGGACTTCACCGACCCCGTCATCAGGGGCATGTCGGTGTTTCACTGCCATCTCCTCAATCATGAAGACAAAGGGATGATGGCGAAGATTCTCTTTGAATGAATGATCTAGCGCATCTTGCCGTTCGAGAATCGACATCGACGCCCGCCGAATTGCGCGGTCTTCGCAAAAGAGTCCCGTTGCTGTCTCTTCTGCGGAAGGACGTGGCTTCCAATGGACCGGCGTGGCTTCCAATTGTGTTGGTCTTGGGGGCCATTAGCGCGGTCGCGTATGCCGACCATCTCGTTGTTTCGATTTCGCTTGTATACCTCTACATCCTCCCTCTTGCTGTCGGTGCAATTTTTCTGCGCAAGGAGGTCAGCTACAGCCTCATCGTCATTTCTATCTTGCTCCATGATTCTTATTCCCATCGGCCTATTCACCCAGCGCTCCGGATCTTCCACAATCTCTCCGCGATGTTGTGCTTCGCCTGTGTTGTCTACTTCATCCAACGGTATATCGAACAGAGAGAGGCGCTTGCCAAAACTGTTCGACAGCAGCGTGACGATCTGCTCCAGGACGTGAAGCTGGCCGCGCAAGTCCAACGCCTGTTTCTCCCCTCGGGCAAACCAGCGATTGATGGACTTGAGATAGCTGGGATGATGCGCCCCGCTCGAGGTGTAGGTGGCGATTACTACGACTACATTCCCATCGATGCGCACACCATCCAGGTAGTGATTGCCGATGTAGCCGGAAAAGGTGTTCCCGCCGCCCTCTTGATGGCCGCGACGGCGGCAGCCCTTCGGCTTGAAGCGAATCTTGATCGGAATATGCTCCGACAAGTGGAAAGGTTGAATACTGAGATCGGCGCCGTGTCAGATCCCGAACAGTACGTGACGTTGCTGGTTGCGGAAATCGATACGCACAAACGGATAATCCACTACGTCAACTGTGGCCACAATCCCGCGCTTCTGTTTCGAGCAAAGACGGGCACCCTCACCCGCATGGACTCGTCTTGCCCACCCATCGGACTATCTCCAGACGAGGTTTGCGAACTGGCCTCTGCCGACCTTATCGCCGGCGATGTGCTGATTTTCTACACCGATGGAGTCACTGAGGCAGAGAACCGGCTTGGCGAAGAATTCGGCATGGAGCGCCTTTCCGTGGTAGTGCGAGATGGTTCTTCACTGTCGGCGGAAGAGCTCACTATCAACATCTTTAACAGCGCTGCAGATTTCTGTGGCGACGTTGGTTTCCATGATGACGTCACCATTGTTGTGGTCAAATGCCGCCTCGACAGTTCCCCCGCCATAATTGCTTAACTCCGTCCACCCTCAACTCCATAGACCAAAGAAGCGTTTTAGGACCGTGCTGGGATCCAGAGCCGTGCAGAAAGGTTCCGTCCACACTCGCTCTCCCTCTGTCGGGAAGTCGATTTCCATTGAAAGATATGTCCACGTGTCGGGGCGCTGGCAACCGTCCAATAGGCTGGACTGTCTTCGCCCCTAGCCATTCGTCACTTAATCTCCGACTCCCTTCTAAATGCCCTTGTTTTCAACCACTTCCTGAAGTTCTCGCTCAATTTTCATAGTGGCATGCAGGCTGCATCCTCCAGGATCCGAGGCGAGAAGAACCGTCGGAGGGATATCACATGCGAAAGTTGTCGAGCTTCCTGAGCACCATTTTATTGGTTGTCCTGCCACTCCTCACTGAGGTGGCGAACGCATCGGACAAGACGAAAGATGACGATCGATTGAGAAACTGTGGCTCGGTCCTGAAAGAGATTCTCGACGTTCCGGACAACATTCCGCAGGACCTGCTCGACAAGGCAGATTGCGTCGTTGTCTTTCCGTCCGTTCTAAAAGCCGCATTCATCGTTGGCGGAAGCTACGGCCGGGGCGCCATGTCGTGCCGTAAGGGTGAAGACTTTCGGGGACCGTGGGGCGCTCCCACGATGATGGCTCTTGAGGGCGGCAGCTTCGGCTTTCAGATCGGCGGACAAGCTACTGATTTTGTCCTGCTCGTTATGAATGAAAGTGGCGCCCGGGGCATTCTCGCCAGCAAGGTCAAGCTGGGAGGCGACGCTTCCGCGGCCGCTGGCCCGGTTGGTCGCGATTCATCGGCCGAAACGGATGCAACCTTACGTTCCGAAATCCTGAGCTATTCAAGGGCGCGTGGCTTGTTCGCCGGAGTCTCTCTTGAGGGTTCCACAATCCGTCCGGACAATGGCGACAACCGCCGCGTATACGGTAGGGATATTCCCGCGCGGGAAATTGTTCTATCCGGAACAGTTGCCGTGCCCCCAGCGGCCGAGCAACTGATCTCGACTTTGGACGCCAAGACTCCGAAGCATAGGACATAAGTTCAATTTGGTTATTGGAATCCGGCCACGCCGGAGGGGTGAATCATGTGGATTGTCAAACTAGCGCTGAGGCGGCCCTACACATTCGTGGTGATGTCCATACTCATCGTGATTATGGGGACGCTTGCGATTTTCCGCACCCCAACCGACATTTTTCCGAACATCAACATTCCTGTCGTCAGCATCATCTGGAACTATAACGGCCTCGTGCCAGAGGACATGGCCGACCGAATCGTTAGCATCACCGAGCGAGCGCTTACCACCACCGTTGATAATATCGAGCACATCGAATCGCAATCGCTGTATGGAATTGCCGTTGTCAAAGTGTTTTTGCAGCCGAACGCGAACATTCAACAAGGCATTGCGCAAATTACGGCTGTTTCTCAGACCCAATTGAAGCAGTTGCCTGCGGGATCGACGCCGCCTCTCATTCTTGCCTACAGCGCATCGAGTGTGCCGGTTCTCCAGTTAGCCCTATCGGGGCAAAACCTGTCGGAGCAAGAGCTAAACGACTATGGCCTAAATTTTATTCGCACGCAGCTCATCACCGTGCCTGGCGCATCTGTGCCCTATCCCTATGGCGGTAAACAGCGGCAAGTGCAGGTGGATCTGAATACCACCGCGTTGCAGTCGAAGGGCCTGTCCGCTTTGGATGTAGTCAACGCGATCAGCGTTCAAAATCTAATCCTGCCCACGGGAACGTCCAAGATCGGCTCCAGGGAATACGATGTTTCCATTCCCAATGCGGCACCCCAGACGATTGCCGACCTGAACCGGATCCCGATCAAGACGATTGGCAGCACTACGATCTACATCAAAGATGTCGCCTGGGTGCGCGATGGCTTTCCCCCGCAGACGAATATCGTGCGCGTCGACGGACAGCGCTCTGTATTGCTGACCATCCAAAAGGCAGGCAATGCATCAACCTTGGATGTGATCGCCGGCATCAAGGCTCTCCTGCCTCAAATCAAGACCACGGTTCCGCCGCAGCTCGATATAGCACCGCTGGCGGACCAGTCGATTTTTGTTCGTGGCGCGATCAGCGGAGTCGTCCGGGAAACCCTGATTGCCGCGTGCCTGACCGCCTTCATGATCCTCGCTTTTCTGGGCAGTTGGCGAAGCACCGTTATCATCGCAACCTCCATCCCTCTGGCAATCCTGACCTCTATCATTGTGCTTAGCGCGCTCGGTGAAACGATCAATATTATGACGCTCGGTGGACTCGCCCTGGCCGTCGGCATCTTGGTCGACGACGCGACCGTTGAGGTCGAGAACATCAATCGCAACCGGGAGGCGGAACCAGACAAGGACATGGACGAAGTTGTCCTCGACAGCGCGTCCCAAATCGCCACACCTGCCTTCGTGTCCACGCTGTCGATCTGCATTGTGTTTGCTCCCATGTTCTTGCTGTCTGGCGTGGCGCGGTATCTCTTTGTGCCGCTCGCCGAAGCGGTGGTTTTCGCTATGTTGGCCTCTTACCTGCTTTCCCGGACGATCGTCCCGACGATGGCCAAATACTTGTTGCGGGGAGATAAACACGGAGTCGGTGCCCCAAGCCGCAATCCACTCGTTCGGCTTCAGAAGCGTTTTGAAGAGTCCTTCGAGAGATTTCGTCACAGCTATCGCGGCCTGCTAGACATTTGTCTCCATCACCGGCGTGCTTTCCTGATTGTGTTCTTCGCCAGCTGTCTTGGCTCTCTCGCGATTCTGATTCCTTGGCTAGGCCGGGACTTTTTTCCCAGCGTTGACAGCGGCTCTTTCAAGCTCCATCTGCGGGCGCCCACCGGAATGCGCATCGAGGAAACCGCCAACCTTTGCGATCAGGTCGAGCAGTCTATTCGACAGCAGATTCCGGCAAGCGAAGTCCAGAACGTCATCGACAACATAGGTCTACCCTTCAGCGGCATCAATCTTTCTTACAGCAATTCGGCTCCGGTCGGATCATCGGATGCCGACATTCTTGTGACTCTTTCCGCCAAGCACCATCCCACGGATGACTACATTCACCAGCTTCGTCTTACACTCCCAAAACAGTTTCCGGGTGCGAGCTTCGCATTCTTGCCTGCAGACATGGTCAGCCAAATCCTGAACTTTGGCCTGCCGGCCCCGATCGATGTCCAAATCGTCGGGAACGACCTGGAGGGAAACCAACGCTATGCTGATGCGCTGCTTAGCAAGTTGAAATACGTCACCGGAACAGCAGATCTGCGGATCCAGCAGCCCTTCGATCAGCCTTATTTGCGCCTGCGGGTCGAGCGTACGAAAGCAGAGCAACTTGGTTTTACTGCCCACGATATTGCGCAAAATCTTCTGGTGTCATTGAGTGGCAGCTTCCAAACCTCACCAACATTCTGGGTTGACCCCAAGAATCGTGTTAGCTACCAAATCGCCACGCAGACTCCGCAATATCGCACGGACACACTGCAGAATGTTGAGAACATCCCAGTCACAGGCACGGACCCAACGGCTCCTCCGTCGCTTATGGCCAGTCTGGTATCAACGCAACGAGGCGCAGGAATGGCGGTAGTTTCTCATTACAACGTGGCGCCCGTTATTGACATCTTTGGCGCTGCCACGGGACGCGATCTGGGCAGCGTGGCCGGCGACATCTACAAAATTATTGACGATACTCGCCAGCAATTACCCCGTGGCTCTCGAGTCGTTGTCCGTGGACAGGTTCAGACGATGCGAGCGTCCTACGTCGGTCTTCTGAGCGGACTAGCGTTCTCGATCGTGCTCGTATACCTGCTGATCGTTGTTAACTTTCAGTCCTGGCTGGATCCTTTCATCATGATTTCCGCGCTGCCCGCAGCACTCGCGGGCATTGCATGGTTTTTGTTTATAACGCACACGACTCTCAGCGTACCCGCACTCATGGGGGCCATCATGTGCATGGGCGTCGCAACATCCAACAGCATCTTGGTCGTGAGCTTTGCTACGGAAAAAATGCAGGAAGGCAGTGATTCCGTCAGCGCCGCGCTGGAGGCAGGTTTCACGCGCTTTCGGCCCGTCCTGATGACCGCTTTGGCCATGATCATCGGCATGGTGCCAATGGCCCTCGGACTAGGAGACGGAGGCGAACAAAACGCTCCTCTTGGCCGAGCGGTCATAGGTGGCTTAATTTTCGCCACGGTTTCGACGCTGTTCTTTGTCCCGGCATTTTTCAGCGTTCTGCAGGGCTCGCGCCGGCATTCAGCCCAACCCGGATATCAGCACTAAGCAAGAATCTGTGTGGAGTCATCATGTCACAAGAAACTGAAGTGAGAAAACAAATCGGCGGGCAAGCGCTCCCATCGAACGATGTGGGAAGACGGCAGCGTCCGCTCAGACGATGGTTGGGCCTGGCGCTCGCGTTGATCGCCGTCGCCGCCCTGTTGGTCTCGGGCATATGGTCCCGTGTCAGGGCCCGCACAACGCTGAAGGCGGAAACGGCGCAAGTTGCCCTCACTCCAGTAGCGGTTGTTTCGCCAAGGCAAACTGCCCCCGCCCAGGAGATCATCCTTCCTGGAAATGTACAACCATTCATCACCGCGCCGATTTATGCCCGCACCAACGGGTATTTGAGGAAGTGGTACGTTGACATTGGAGGACGCGTCAAGCAAGGCCAACTGCTTGCCGTCATCGAAACTCCGGAAGTCGACCAGCAACTCCAGCAAGCCCGCAGCAACCTGCTAACCGCACAGGCAAATCTCGAACTCGCTGCCATCACCAAATCTCGATATCTGGGACTCTTGAAAAGCAACGCTGTATCCCAGCAGGATGTCGACAACGCCGTCGGTACCTACAACGCGAATAGAGCGATCGTCGAAGCAGACCAGGCAGCCGTAGAGCAGTACGCCGCGCTGGCATCTTTTGAAAAAGTCTACGCCCCGTTCGATGGCGTTGTAACCGCGAGAAATACTGATATCGGCGATCTGATAAATTCTGGCAGCACTGGCGGAGTGAAAACCGATCTCTTTCACGTCGCTCAGCCCGGAAAGCTGCGTGTTTACGTAAACGTTCCGGAGGAATACTCGCAAGGGGTCAAGGTTGGCATGACCGCAGATCTCAGTCTGGCTGAGTTTCCAGGCCGCAGATTTCGCGGAAAACTGGTCCGCACTGCCGATGCCATCACTGTCACCACCCGCACGTTGCTGATTGAAATCGATGTGGACAATCCTACGGGCACGCTGCTCACCGGTTCTTATGCGGAGGTCCACTTGGCTGTCCCGACGCAGTCCTCCACTTTGCTGCTCCCAGTCAATACTCTGCTATTCCGCTCGGAGGGTCTACGAGTGGGCGTCGTAAAGGATGGGAAAGTTGTGCTTACTGCCGTGACTCCTGGACACGATTTCGGCAATCAGATCGAGATCGTCTCCGGCCTCAAACCGGACGATCAAGTCATTATCAACCCGCCAGACTCTATCATTACCGGACAGCAAGTCCAGATTGTTCAGGCAGCATTGCCGGGGGATATCAAGTGAAACGCGCTCGAAAGTTGCTCTGGGTTCCGCGCCAGCGCCAAACATCTTGGCGGATGGTTCTCCTCGTGATCGCTGCGTTCCAGTTGAGTGGATGCACGGTTGGGCCGAAATATCAGCGCCCGGCAGCAGAGGTCCCTCCAGCCTATAAAGAGGTGGGCGACTGGAAACCTGCCCAGCCGAATGATCAGAACCTCGATGGCAACTGGTGGGAAATTTTTCAGGATCCTCAACTCAATGCCCTCGAAGCGCAGGTCAACGTTTCCAACCAGAACTTGAAAGCCGCTGAAGCCCAATACACCCAAGCTCGCGCGCTGCTCCGCTACCATCGGGCCGATCTTTTTCCAACTGTGACCGCCAACCCCGTCGCCACTCGCAACAAAACGTCCGCCAACCGTCAGCCGCACAGCCCGGCGTTCAACGGCATCAGCTACACCGACTTGCAAATTCCTCTCGAATTGTCTTACCAGGTCGACGTCTGGGGACGAGTACGCCGCACGGTTGAGTCTTATCGCGAGCAGGCACAAGCCAGCGCAGCCGACCTGGCAACGGTCAACTTGTCTATGCATTCCCAGTTGGCCCTGTTTTACTTCCAGGCCCGGATGCTCGATGCCGAAGAGCAGCTTTTGAACTCGACCGTTACCCAGTACGAACAAGCATTGGAATTGATTGAGAACAGGTTTGCGGGAGGGTTGGCTTCCGATCTTGAGGTCCAGCAGGCCAGCACGCAGCTTGAGACGACTCGCGCCCAGGCAATCGATGTCAGGGTTGCCCGCGCGCAGTACGAGCACGCGGTAGCAGTTTTGATTGGCAAACCTCCAGCTTCTTTCAATCTCGCTCCTCTTCCTCTCACCATGCCTCCTCCCCCGATTCCCGTGGGCCTGCCCTCAGAATTGCTTGAGCGGCGGCCTGACATCGCCTCCGCCGAGCGCCTCATGGCCTCCGCCAATGCGCAGATTGGCGTCGCGAAGTCCGCCTATTATCCGCTCCTCAACTTGGCAGCCCTGGGAGGCTTTGAGAGTGGCTCTGCCACGACTTTACTCTCCGGCCCCAGCATTTTGTGGTCGGCCGGTCCATCTGCTCTGTTCACCATCTTCGACGTGGGGAGGCGGAGGGCCGCTTCAGACCAGGCCATCGCCGCGTACGATCAGGCCGTCGCCAACTATCGCCAAACCGTGCTGACGGGCTTCCAGCAGGTCGAGGACAACGTAGCTGCATTGCGGATCCTCGAGCACGAAGCTCAGGTCCAGGACAAAGCCGTCGTGGCAGCTCAGAAATATCTGGAACTCGCCGTCACGCGCTACAAGGGTGGCGTTACCAGCTACCTCGAAGTAACAACCGCTGAAAGTGCAGCTCTCTCAGACGAAGTCACTGCGGTGAATCTTCTCGGCCGCCGCATGGTAGCTGCCGTTACGCTTGTCCAGGCGCTTGGTGGCGGCTGGGATCGCTCCGCCTTGCCCGAACGTCCCGAATGTTGCGGCAAGCTGACGAGCGCTGCAAAGTAGTGGCGCTTGTTTCTCGCATCGTTGAGTCCCGATGTGTGCTAATTACGTCCTTTCAGATATCGCATCCACCATTCTGACACCATGCCAAGTTACGGACGCGCGGCCAACGCCCGCACTCTGCGAAAAATTGCACCAAAGGCTTAAGTCACTGACGGTGTTCACCTTCCGGGCGATCATCTTCCATGCGGTTTGGCATCAAGAATGCCTTTCTATCCTGCGTAACTAAATTCCGCGACGATATGAATTGAAGCGCGGATCTCAAAGAAAGGAGATTTAAACATGTACCGCAAAATGTTCACTGGCATGATCTGCCTGATGCTGTTGGGGGGGACGTTCTTTGCCCCGAAGGGTCGGGCCGACGAATCGGATAGGAAAACGATTGTGACTGTCAACCAGCCCATCCAGGTTCCCGGGAAAGTGCTTCCCGCGGGCACCTATGTATTCAAGCTGCTGAATGCTAACGATCTCACCCTCGTCGCAATTTTCAACGGCGACGAGTCGCATTTGATCACCACGGTTCAGGGTATTTCGGATTCTCGGATGGAAACCCCGGACAAAGCAATCCTTCAGCTCGAAGAGCGCCCCTCCGGCCAACCGGAAGCCTTGAAGGCTTGGTTCTACCCGGGTGAAAACTTCGGCGTTGGGTTTGTTTATCCAACGCAGAAGTAATAGTAGGATTTAGCCCCCGCACCTGGCGCTGCCAGCGGCGCCAGGCGCTCCCCGGGCTAGCTCAGACTCGCCATCAGCTCTTATCCGTGACGTGCGTCGCAAAATTAGGTTAGTGGTCGGGGCGCCGAGATTTGAACTCGGGACCTCCTGCGCCCAAGGTAAGAGCAGGAACGCTAAGTAGTTGGTTCGTCTAGCATTTTCCTATGTCATGTATCACGGTTTTGCATGGTATTCGTCAATGTTTGTTCCCAAGTTGTTCCCAAGCGGTTTCTTCGACATCGTCGAGACCTCTCAGGATCCGGATGTTCACGGAACCACTTCTACGGTAACCGCGTTTACCAGGACTTAGCGCGGATTATTTGTTTTTTGTTCTGCACGGATGACATCCATGAGACTGGACTTGCCTGCCCACATTTTTTGAAGTTCGCTCCAAACCTTCTTTGACATTGGGCCGAAAAATTGTTCGTATGCCTTATTGCCCTGGGGTCGATGCGACGCGACATTTTGTAGGGTCTCAAAGAAACCAAGACCGATAAGGTTTCTGGTTTCTTGGTCAGCTTCTACGAGAAGCTTTTCCAGAAGCTGAAAGACGCCGCGTGTCTCATCGAGGTTTCCCTTTTCATATAAGTCCTCGACAACGAAATGAACAAACTCAGCCATATCGTTGTAAGAGCCGGCGGAATTTCCACCCCACGATGCGACGTGCTTCTTCCAACGACGTCCGAAATCCGGGAAGGCTTGCCGAAGCGCGGAAATAATAGGGCTCGTGGAGGGTTCTCCGCGAGCGAGCAGGAGGGCCACGGCTTCATCCTGGTCGATGGGCTTTAGGCCCATAGCTGCAAAAACCCTTTCGGGTAGGGTGCCTAGGTCGCTCGACGTTGGCCGCGACAGACCCGCAAGCTGTTGCAAAGCAGTTCCGTCGAATCCTTGCTCTAGTGCTGAAACTGCTATCGCTACGAATTGTTCCGGCTCAATGCCTCCGAGAACCCATCGGGCCTGCAAGAGTTCCGGGTCAAGATTGCTTCCTAATCCACTCATGAAACGTATGTTAAACCATCCGGAGCCACTCAGTGCCTGGTTTGTCGCCTTACCGAACATCTGAAAAGAGACCGGCGTAACCCTTATTCCTTCACGGAAGGTTGGTCCGAATCTAGTTGTTTCCACATGGCGACTCCAAAAAAATAGCCAGCTGTGGACCAAATAATCAGGCCGATAAGCAGATGGATAATCTCAGAGGACAGATCAGTGCGACGGGGCGTATGCCATCCGTAGTCATCGTGCCATCGCCAAAGTGTGGAGAGCAGCAGCACAGGCAAGCCAAAGGCCAAGATGCCCCTGTAGAAAATATAGTGCTTGCGACCCTGGGCTCGAATCCTTCTTCGACGCTCAATCTGCTCAGGAGAGAGTACAGCTGGCTTGAATAGGGGCACGAAAAACCTCGAAATCGCAGTTTATCATCACATGCCTGGTTAGTCGCGTTACCGGTAACTTGGGTACTAGCCGCCACTTTTCCGGTTAGCGTGGTTCACGGGCGGAACGCTGCGAAGTAACTCAATTGGCCCGGTTCGGGCGACCACCCAGACTGAATAATCCGAAAGCGATTAGGCCATAGACGGCTGCGTTAACGCTTACCATTACAAGCAAGAAAAAGATTCCACCCGCATGAATGCCCCAGATTGAGGCGGCGACAATGAATCCAGGACATTGCAGCATGAGCAGGAAGTCGCGGTCCAAATCCACAGGCGCTGCCTGCATGGCCAAAAGGAGCGCAGAGATAAACACGCCCGTCGCGCTCGCGAATTTGAACCGTCTACGCAGAATATTATTTTACTCGAACCTACGCGGCTAAGTCCCGGTTAGTCGCCTTACCGGACATTGAAGATTTGACGGCCGCGCTCTCTCTGGGAAAGGGGAGTCTGATATGGCTAGTCGTCGGGAGGCGGCTAACCATGAAGCGCAAACTCAAGAGCGGGCATTCCCGACTGAAAACAAAGCTCGGCCTTCCCGATTTGGAGCATGCCAAGGTCGCCGTGATCGTAAGCTTGAGATCGTTCGAATCGCAACGCAGTTATCGGCATTCGATCGATGAGTTTGTGGCTTGGTATTGCTCCGCTCCGCGACTGTCGTTCAACAAGGCGGTCGTCCTCCGTTACCGCCTTTATCTCGAAGATCGTCACCTGGCTGCAGGCACCATCAACGTCAGGCTGGCCGCCGTACGACGGCTGGCATATGAAGCAGCAGATTCTGGATTGTTGAGCCCGGATCTCGCAGCCGGCATTCGCCGGGTAAAGGGCGCAAAGAAACTGGGGTGCCGACTCGGGAATTGGTTAACGGCCGACGAAGCTCGAACGCTTTGGCAACTCCCTGATCCTGCCACTTTGAAGGGCAAGCGAGACCGAGCGATTCTTGCTTTGCTATTGGGTTGTGGCCTGCGGCGTCGCGAACTGACGGAACTCACCGTTGATCACTTCCAGCGTCGCGAGGATCACTGGGCCATCGTTGATCTAATAGGAAAAGGCGGTCACGTTCGAACTATACCCGTGCCCTCGTGGGTTAAGCGGACCGTTGACGATTGGCTCGCAGCTTCGAGCGTCGTCCACGGGCGGTTATTTCGTTGCGTCTGTAGGACGGGAACGATTTGGGGCACCGAAATGACCGAAAAGGTGGTTTGGCATGTCGTCAAGCAGTACGCAGGCCAGGTTGGAATGGTAAAACTCGCGCCGCATGACCTTCGAAGATCATGTGCCCGCCTCTGCCACAGCGCCGGGGGCGAGTTGGAACAAATTCAGTTTCTGCTGGGCCACGTCTCGGTGCAGACTACGGAAAAATATCTCGGTTGCAAACAGCGATTGCGAGAGGCCGTGAACGACAAGATAGGAATTGAACCTGTTTTCAGCTGAAGAAATGTCTGAGCGGGGGCTAAAGATTACCCTCGGCAAAAAAACTTGCTTCGTGTTTAATCTTGGCAATCTTCTCTGGTTGGAGACCGTGAAGGTCGCCCTCCCTTAACCATCCATCTGATAGCAGTCTGCCGAAAACTCCCAAGAGCCGTGAATACCGGTAATCATAAAGCCCATCCACAATCCTTCTTTGCTCCGTAAGATATTCTTGAACTCGAAAGATTTCAGAGGGAGCTGTCGTAGTCTCCAGCATTCGTCTCGCTTCTTGAGTGATCGCCGTGCACTGTCTCTCGAATGCCTTGTCAAAAGCGACCCTCGCCAATTTCTTCTCGGTCGGTGCCCACGTTTCGTCTCGTTTATATTGTGCAATAGATTCCATCGACGATCTGCCTTTCTGCCTCAGATTTCCATGTCGAGGACAGCCCAATAATAATCTCTTGAAATTCAGACTTCAACGGAGACAGTCAGATTCTTTGTGTTTTTGGGGCGGTACTAGTAGCGACTTGTTCGGTAAGGCGATTTATCAGGACTTACTCGGAGTTATCCGACCTTTGGCTCGTTATTTGCCCCAATACTTCAGAGTCCGAAAGTCCGTCTCGTACAGTTTCCGCTCCCCAAGCTCCGGGCTCCATACCCACACTGTTCGCTTCGTCCAATTCCCAAACTGATCGAGCTCGTATTTGTAGTCAGCCGACAGTTTCAACACGCCCGCAGGGTCATGCCATTCAATCCGGCTGGCACAATGTCTCGCTTCATCTGGAAAATAAGAGATAACGTGGTCGCAGCCACCATCGCTATGGCAAGAGTAGGATTCCTGTGTTTTGCCAACCGGATCCATGAAAAAATTGCTGCCAAACACCTGCTGTTCACTCGGTTCCTGCCAGTAGGAAATCACCCTTGTTCCTACAGTTGTGAAGGTCACTTTTATCGAGCCATTTTCATTGAAGTTTGTGAACGTGAAAGTATCTGTCTTCAGGTCGTTGGTTTGGACGAAGTGCACGGAAAAGCTGCCATTCGGTCCGGAATCCCATTCCTCTTTGAAATTGCCGCTAGCGTCAATCATCGAAAAACTGCTGCCAACAATGACTCCATCCCGATCGTAGTTCCTATACTCGGTCAGGTGCCCGTTCGCATCGTAGAACAAAAAAGACCGGGAAATCAGTTTTCCATTCTCGAACCCGTCTTGCTCTATGATGCCGTACGGGCCAATGACTTCCCGACGATACATTTCCCCCTTATAGTTCTCCACGATTTTCTCAATGACCTTGCCAGCGCTGTCTCGCAGGACTCGAACGACATCTCCCCGGAACTCCCCATCAATGATCTGCCCCGTCTTGATCCGGTTTCCTTCCGGATCGTATTCGCATTCGGGGCACCCAGCGGGCAGGGCGACCGTTGGAACCAGGCAAGTGGAACCAGACCCGTAAATCGCAGAGCAGTGACAAAGACGTTAGAATTATGGGCATGCCGCATCTAGTCTTATTGGGAGATTCTATCTTCGACAACGCTCACTACACGAGCGGCGGTCCGGACGTTGCGTCGCAAGTTCGCAGGCTGCTGCCGTCCGCATGGGACGTATCCCTGCTGGCCGTGGATGGGTCTACGACTCTGAACATTCCTGACCAAATGCAGCGACTGCCAAAAGAAGGTACCCATCTCGTACTCAGTGTTGGGGGCAACAATGCCCTGACGGAAGCATCAAGGCTAGGTATTTCGTTCTTCAATTTTCCTGGCACACCCACTTCAAGAGCGCTCGATTCTTTGGTAGACATTTCTGCTGATTTCGAGGCCCAATACCGCTCGGCAGTGGATGTTTGTCTGCGGCCCGGGCTGCCGCTGGGTGTCTGCACGATTTACAATGGATGCTTTCCGGATAAGGCGTATCAGCGAATCGCCTCGCTCGCTCTGGCGGTGTTCAACGACGTAATCTTGAGAGTAGCAATCGAACGAGGCCTCTCAGTAATTGACTTGCGCTTAATCTGCACGGACCCCACAGACTATGCGAACCCCATCGAACCCTCGTCGATCGGGGGAGAGAAAATTGCAAGAGTAATCGTGGCATTGGTGACCGGGTTCGACGACCACGTGCGCGGCACGCGAATCCTCGCTGCTCCGCGAATGCCCGAAGACAAGAGTAGTGGGCACGACTGACGCAACGGCGCGGAGGTCAACCCCGTCAGAGTATCGGAACCGCAGGAATCTTGTGCGGCCGCCTTCGAAGCGTAAGCTGTCCGATCATCCACAGGGAGGCCTCAGCGAACGCGGCGGCGTCTGCAGCGGCAAGCATGATCGGCTCATGTGCGATCGTGTTGCGGGTGCGCCGGAGCTTCGAGAGGGCCGACGCAAGTTCCGGCCCAAGCTGCGGATCGTTTGCGATGCATCTCTCCGCTTCGCGACTCGTGAGTGGGCGCTTCTCACCGAATGAGTGGAAGTAGTCGACGAGTGCGAGGTCGACGCGGCGCCACCAATCGAGCACGAGCGCGTGTGGCGCGTTCCTACCAACGATGTCCACGTACTCGGCGAATGTTTTGAAATCTAAACCTTGCACAGGCAGGCTTCCTCCTTGTGAGCCCGACAAAGCATATCTCGTTTTTGGCTGCGCGGAGGGTTGCGAGCGGGGTGAGTACTGGGTCAGTTTCCGATTAGCCGACTACACAGGAATTAGGAAAACGCCTTATAGACGTGGCGTTTCTTGCTTCCCCATGTAATTATTTTTTCCGCCTGTCAGAACATGGACGCAGGGAGAGGAGGCTACACTTTTGGACATCATGCAAATGGCCATAGTGATTGTTTTGGGCGTGCTGGCTTTCTTCGTCGCTATCTTAGTCATATACATCGGAGGGAATTGGCTGCTAGCGCGTTTCAG
>WNFQ01000557.1_pt1 | contig 41556 bp, 72 predicted proteins | sample 5400171 | NCBI WGS metagenome assembly WNFQ01 (sample SAMN13153356, study PRJNA577476) | soil metagenome | isolation source: 20 cm soil under Madrone tree | place: USA:California | collected 2016-06-14
TGCGCGAGTTCCGTGGTCAGAGAGTCGATACGTTTGCGCAGCATGTCGTTCTCAGAAACCAGCGCCTCCATAGCGCGAAATTCGATTGCATCGTCTGCTTTGCGCTGGTCATTCTCGGCCCGCAACGCTTGCGCCAATTCCGGCGCATCGTGGTGCGACCAGAGCGTATCCTCTGGCGGCTCGCCTTTGAGCGCATTCACCACGCCGCATAGTAAATCACCTTGGCGCTGAATCAGGCGGTAGTTATTGTCCTCTTCCTCCTTCGCGTCGGCGGCGCTTTTCCAATCGGTGACTTGCCGGCGAACCGCCGCTGCCGATTCCGCGACCATCGCGGAGTAGTCGGCGAGCAACTTGTCGTAGTCCGCCGCGGTCACAAATGCCGTAGTCGCTTCCATGCCAGGCATCTGGTTCGGCGCGATTTCGTGACGCGTGTAGCGATTAACCATGGCACTCATCCGCCTTTTTAAGTAACAGTTGTGCGAGCGCTCGCGCCTCATCGGGCGAGAATATGATGTGCCCGCAGCCGTTTTCATCGGTCTTCAATTCCGGATGATTAATGATGACCTGGCGCTCATCTTGAGTAAGCCCAACTTCGAGCCAGCCGTTCATGCGGCCGCCAATTTATACGCCACCGCAAAGACCGCAACGCGCGGCATATCGTCCCATTCGATGAAGTACGCATAACCGAGGTCGGGCGCGAAGACCGAGCCTAAGACCGTGCCTAAGGTGCCGGTGGGCGTGGTGTCGCCCGGATCGCTTTTCGCTTTGACAATGCGCGCGCCCTTGCGGTGCGGCACATCCTCGGTCGCGTCCTCATCGCAGAAGGCGCCCGTATAGCCTTCCTTGTATTTGAATTCAGGCGCTTTCATGGGTATCACAATTTCTCTGGCCGATTGCAACAGCGCGATACGTTTCCATGGTAGTGGAATGAGCCGTATGGAACCATCGCGGCAACAGTGGCAGCGGGTACGTGCACCTGCCGAAGTGCGGATTTTTCGGGTACGCAGTCTTGTCGAAATAGCGGCAGTTTGCGCAGACGCTCATGAGTCGATCGCCTCATTCCACGGATTGACCCCCGGATTAGGCTCCGCGCCATTGTTGCGGATTTTGGCCCATGACCAGGGTTCGGTCGGTGAGACGTGTAGTTCCACGGGGTGGCCTCTTGCGCTGCGGGAAAAGAATCACTTGCCGGACACACTTTACGTTAAGTAAACTAATCCCCTATGTCAAGCGCACCGCATTTCACGCTAGAAGAGTATCGCGCGGCGGTGCAGAAAATGCGCGAAGCGGCACGCTTGACCGCTGTCAATAATCCAAGCCCTGAATTCTCATTCACTGCGGGCATCGTCGGCGGCATGCTGCTGGCGGCGGCGGAGCAAATTGAACGCTTAGCCAAGATAATCGCCGATGATCCACATCAGACCGAGTATTGGCGCTTGTGGTGCAATGTCTATGATGGCCCGATTGCTTGGGGCGAGCGCGATGCATTCGAGCAAATCGAATTTCTCTCGGAGCAATTGAAGCAGGTTCTAGCACGATGACCTATTCGATGATTCCTGGGAGCCGCAATCCCGCCGAGTGGGAGTGGCAAAAACTGCGGTGGCGTGCGGAGAAAATTAGTGCCGCCGGCTCGCCCACGTTACGGGCTTAATTTGACTTAAGTTAACTTTGTTGTACGCTTCGTAAAACAGTGAGGGGGCCGACAATGAAGCTCATTCAAGCGATGAAAAAGCTCAAGGATTTGGCGATCAAAGCCGAAGATTTGCGCAAAAAAGTGGCGCTCTACTGCGCCGACCTATCAATCGAAACCGCGCAATATCCCGACCAGAAGCGGCAGATTGCCGAATGGATTCAGGCGCACGGCGATCTACTCAAGGAAATGCTTAAGCTACGCTTTGCGATTCAGAAAACCAACTTGGCGACCGAGGTCACCATGGAACTGGGTGGCAAGCAGGTTTCGAAGTCGCTCGCCGAGTGGATTCATCGGCGGCGTGACTTGGCCAAGTTCGAAATGGAAATGTGGACCCGCTTGACCGATCGCAATTTGAAAGAGCAGAACGTACAGACCACGCCTGGTGGTGTGGTGACCGAGGTACGGATTCGCCGCTACTTCGATCCGGCCGAGCGCGATGCGAAAGTCGAACTGTATCGCGCCGAACCATCGGTGATCGACGCGACATTAGAGACAGTGAATGCGGTCACCGATTTGCTTGAAGTTTAGGTATGTCCAACACGCAGAGTAAAGTCCGAAGTAACGAAACGCGCGACTCACGGCGATACGGGAGTCAACATCAACGGCACTTGAAATGCCGAGTAGCTCAGTGGTAGAGCACTGCACGTTAATGCAGCGGTCGCCGGTTCGAATCCGGTCTACGCTTGGAAATAAAGTCTCAAGATTCAAGGTTAGGAGACAGAAAGGCTTAATTTTTTGAAGGGCGAGAGGTGGAAGGTTGAAGGGCGCGGCACGGTAACACGTGAAACCCTGATTCTAGAGTTAGATTTTTCGTTTTCTATGGATCTCTACAGGCTTCCCGTCGTGGGTGGGCTCTTTATGATGGAGTTGAAGTTCGATCAAACAACCTAAAGGGGCAACCAAGATGAACATCGATGAAGCGATTAATAAAGCCGCCGATCATATCGAGCGCAATCCGCAGCACTACAGCTTTGGTCAAGGCCAAGTGATACGCGGCCATCGGGCGTGCATGCTGGCGCGCATTGGCGAGATGGCCGGCATGCTGGAGGGGACCGGGCACGATGTGGTCGCACAGCGGTTGTTAGGCATGGGTCCGAATGAATTCTATTCGCAGATTGCGCAGGTAACGCCCTTGGACGGCACTGATCCGGTGCGCAACGTGCGCACCATCCCTAAGGCCATGCGCATGGTAGCCAAGCAGTTCATCGGCATTCCGGTCAATGTGCGCGAGATTTTCGAGCCGCGCATCATCCCGCCGCCGGCTCCCCCCGCTATTCACGTCAATGATCCCGTGATCCCTGACGAAGTCCCGTTTTAAGGAGCATCCCATGCCACTATTTGAAGTTGCGATTATTCAAAAGCCCACCAAGAAAGAGATGGAAGAGGGAACCGCCATCGAAAAATTGGTGTTTGGGCCGGAGCCGGTTATTGCGCGCGATGGGCAATCGGCGGCCATCACCGCGGTGACCGGACCCAAGGCCCCGGTGGGTCTCGATATGACCCGCGCCGAGGTGATCGTCCGCCCTTTTGCCTAGGGCCTTCGGAGGACGCGCAGGCGGCCCGATCGCGGGCCTTCGATCCGAAGGCAGCGGCCAGTCAGGTGTTGCGCGCGGCGGCGATGCCCGGCTTATCGGACGCGATGTCCGATCAATTGGTGATGATAGGCGCGACCGCACTGGGCACCGGTGTGAACTATGCCAGTGCCAAATTGGGCACGCAAAGTTACTCTGCACTGTCATTACCTGGAACCATCCGTAATTGATCGTCATTAGTTTGCGATGATTTTTGACAGCTAGAAAATAACGCCTAGAGTGAGTGGAGACCTTACCGGTCTGGGGCTCACTCTTTGATTAGCGAGACACGTCGACGACTCAAAGAATGGGGCAAGTGGGCCGCCGGTGGTGAGCCCACCTTGTCCTCCATGTTCAAGTCGATTTTCAGCGGTCGCGGCGCGCAGGACTTGCGCGAAATGCCGGACTATATCCAGGAAGTCGACCATATCGTGTGCATCGCGCCGCGCGACATTCGCGCGGTCCTCATCAAATTCTACGGTACCGGTGGCACGGTGCAATCGAAGGCCATCGCGATGGGGCTCGACCGCCGTTCGTTACGCCGTCGCACCGATCGCGCCGACTGGTACGTCCACTCACAACTTGACCAAGCGCCCGCAAAGGCGTATTCAGGCGGGCACAATGACACCGCGTGTCGGACACGCCCGTGTATTGCCCCTCACCCATCAGGAAAACCCTGGAGTCTCTATGCCCGGCAAGAATGAGAATCGTCCATCCGAACATGGTATGAGCCGCGCCAAAGGCTCGCACGGTTCGGAAACCGTGAAGTCGATTGAGCATGTGGGCTCGTCTGGGTCGCATGGCGTGCGCTTCAAAATGCCGAAAGAGGTCGTTGACCACTCGCGGGTGCGTGCGGAGCTTAAGGAATAATGTACAAGAAATCCGAGCACGCGCCACTCAAAGGCATGCACGATCCGGATTCGGCGCTCAGCGGCGCGGCCTTGGTCGCGCGCGTCATGGCGCATAACGAACGCGTGGCGGAGCAGAACAGCCCGAAGCAGGGCGTGCGTTTTGAGTTGGAGGCCAACGACCACGCCAAGACATGCCGTTGATGGCCGCGCAACCGCAAAAATCCTTGAGTGACTTCATCGGGCGCCTCATGGGCGCGGTGAAGCGCAAGCCCAAGCCCTATGCGCAGGTGCGCGAGGCACAGAGGAAAGCGAAAGCATGATTACCCCAACGGTCGGGCGCGTGGTTTGGTATCGGCCGGCTCCGACCGAGACTATCACCGGCAATGATGGCGCGCAGCCGCTGGCTGCAATCATTGCGCATGTTTGGAGTGACACATGTGTGAATCTTGCGGTGATCGATGCCAATGGCGCTATGACCAATCGCACCAGCGTGTTTCTGTATCAGGGTGATGACTACCCGCGGCCTAGCTCGCAATTTGCCGAATGGATGCCGTACCAAAAAGCGGTAGCAGCTGGGGACATTCCTCCAGCCAAACATGCAACATGAAGGCATGTACCAGTTGCAAAGAAACAAAAGACCTTTCCGAATTTTATTGGACGACACGAAGAAATGGTGATCGCGCACGGCATAGCATTTGTTGCGTTTGCCGGCGTGCGCAATTTCGTCTATGGGCTTCTAGTGAACGCGGCAAAGCAGTGAAACGCTCTGGAATTATGCGACGCGAATACGGCATTACGGAGCAATGTTATTCAGAAATGATGGCCCGCCAAGGTGGCGTATGCGCCATCTGCATGTGCACGGAGAGAAAACGTCATCGCACTGGTGGGGCTGTTCGGCTATGTGTGGACCACGACCATGTAACCGGTAACCCTCGGGCGCTATTGTGCAGTTCGTGCAATGTAGGGCTCGGCTCCTTTCAAGATAAGTCGCGATTGCTTGGAGCGGCGGCCGCTTACTTGAATCACTACGAAGCGCTGGAACTCGCCGCAGCGGCGCGCGCCGCAGGGCCGGAAGCCTCCTACGAAACCTGATGCGCGAGTTGAAGTATCGGCGCCTGATGTTGGTCGCCTTTAACAAGCATGCGCGGGAAGAGAACTGCTTTCACGTCGTGGCGGAATTGAATCCTGACGTCCACTGGACGTTTGATTTGATTCAGGCGCAAGTTTTGCGCCCGATGTTCCATACGATTTACAGCAAAATGATTCCTACCATGCCGAGTCTTGGCAATGACGGGCACGGCAATCCGACCGAGAAAGGGATGCAGGCGCTCTGCGAGTGGGAAGAGAAGTATTTCGGTGCGCCCGATCCGCCATGAGTGGTCGCGGTGTTAGGCTCGCGGATAAAGCGCTCAACTTTATCGCTCCCGGCCGGCGCATACGCCCGCTACGCGACCAGATCATCGTCAAACCGGTGCCGCTCTGGCTGTCCGACACCATCAACGCCGATTGGAGCGGTGAAGTCGTGCGTGGAGTCGTCATTGCCGCCGGCCCCGGCTGTTACCCCAACATCCACCGCCGCGGATTCAAAGACGGCAAGCCATACCGCACCGTGCGACAGTCGAGCGTATTCCGGCCCACCGAGGTCCGAATAGGCGACATCGTACAGTTGGGCGGCATGGAAATTGGCGGTTACCTCTGGCCGAAAGTCTGGGCTGAGGGTGAATGGTGCGTCATCTGCCGCGAAGAAGATGTGGCGGTGCTCGAATGCCGATGACCCCGGAACAGAAAAAAATCAACGGCGATCGGTTGCGTGCCTACGCCAAGAAACCCGGCGAGGGCGGTCGGCCGGTGGGCTCGCGCAACCGCTTGCAAGCGGGCTTTATGCACGCGCTCGCCGATGATTTCGCCAAGTACGGCAAGGGCGCCATTGAACACGCGCGGCGCATTGACCCCATGGGCTACGTCAAGACCATCGCGGCGCTGATGCCGAAACAGTTTGAGCAGACCACCCCGTTAGAGGAATTGAGCGATTCCGAACTCATCGGCGCCATTGCCCTTATCCGATCCAAACTTTCTATTGGCGTTGGAGAAGGAATTAGAGAAACGCAAGAGCCGCAATCGGCTGACCGACTACCAGCCTTACCCGAAGCAACTGGAGTTCCACCGCGCCGGTCTCGACTACCGCGAGCGGTTGTTGATGGCGGGCAACCAGCTGGGAAAGACGCTGGCCGCCGGCATGGAAACCGCGATGCACCTGACCGGCCAGTATCCGGAAAAATGGCCGGGCCGACATTGGGGCCGGCCAGTGGTGGGCTGGGCCGCGGGGGTCACGGGCGAATCGACGCGGGATAACCCGCAGCGAATTTTGTTAGGTCGCACCGGCGCGCTCGGTACCGGTGCGATCCCCAAAGATTGCATCATCGATACCAGCGCATCACGGGGGTTGGCCGATGCGGTCGATACCATCCATGTGCGCCATACCTCTGGCGGCGTATCGATCCTGCAATTGAAGTCCTACGAAAAGGGCCGCGAGAAATGGCAGGGCGAAACCCTGGATTTCGTTTGGTTCGATGAGGAGCCAGATGAGGACATCTACACCGAGGGCCTCACGCGCACCAATGCGACCGGCGGCATGACCTTCATTACGTTCACGCCGCTCAAAGGCATCACCGGCGTGGTGCGGCGTTTCATCATCGATCATTCGCCCGGCACGCACTACGTGCAGATGACGATTGACGATGCCGCGCATTATACCGCTGAGCAGCGTGATGCGATTATCTCAAGCTACAAATCGCACGAACGCGATGCACGAATTCGAGGTATCCCGCAATTAGGATCAGGGCGCGTGTTTCCCGTCAATCAAGATGATCTCACGGTGGACGCGTTTCCGATTCCGGAACACTGGCCGCAGATCGGCGGCTTAGACTTTGGTTGGGATCACCCTTCCGCGGCGGCGCGCCTCGCCTGGGATCGCGACAACGATATTCTCTATGTCACCGCGGTGCACCGCGCGCGCGAGCAAACGCCGGTGATGTTCTCCGCGTCCGTCAAGCCATGGGGCGCCTGGTTGCCGTGGGCCTGGCCGCACGACGGGTTGCAGCACGATAAGGGCTCCGGTGAGCAGCTGGCGGCGCAGTACCGCGCGCAAGGGCTGAACCTCATCAAGGTACGCGCGACCTTCGAGAACGGCACCAATGGCCTAGAGGCCGGTGTCGCCGAGATGCTCGACCGCATGCAGACCGGGCGTTTGCAAGTGTTTGCGCATCTCGCGGATTGGTTTGAGGAATTCAATCTGTACCATCGCAAAGAGGGCCTCATCGTGACGCTGAACGATGACCTCATGTCGGCGACCCGTTACGCCATGATGATGCGGCGGTTTGCCTGCGTGCACGCTAAGAAAGTCGCGGCGCTCTTGTTCGAACAGAAATTCCCTTCATCGGGCCGCAACGACGGCCTAGGGTGGATGCAATGACCCCGAATGAAATCCGTTACCGCGAAGCGCTTCGGCATGTCGCGGTGCAGATTAATCCGCGCTACGAAACATCTGAGCTAATCATTCATCGCTTGCCCGCTATTCTCGAATTCATCGAGGACATATTGGAGGGCGGCAAGCGCCCCGGCTTCGATGACTTCATCCGTGAGAAACTAGACGCTAGTGCCTAGCATCCCGCGTGCGCAGGATAAATCAGCAGTCACGGATCAAGAAATTATAGCGGAGTGCGCGGCACGGTTGCGACTCTGTGCCGATGCGGAGACTGAAAACCGCAGCAACGGCATGATGGCGATGGAATTTCGCGACGGCAATCAGTGGCCGGATGACCTGTACAACCAGCGCAAGATTGATAAGCGGCCCTCACTCACCATCAATCATACCAATACCTTCGTACGCCGCGTGGTCAACAACATGCGCCAGCAACGGCCGCGCATCAAAGTGCACCCGGTGGGCGATGGCGCCGATGTCAGCAAAGCCAATGTCATCGGTGGATTGATTCGGCACATTGAGAATCTCTCGCAAGCATCGATTGCCTACGACACCGGCGGGGAATCGGCGGTCACCATCGGCTGGGGTTATTGGCGGGTGGCATCGGATTTTCTGGCGCCCGACAGTTTCGACCAGGAACTGAAAATTGTGCCGATTCGCAACCCGTTCACGGTCTATATGGACCCGTCCTCGGTGATGCCAGCCGGTGAGGATGCCGACTGGGTGATTCTGTCGCACAAAATGAAGCGCGTGGATTATGAGCGCGAATTCCCCGATGCGGACAAGGTGAGCTACCAGGTGGTGGGCTCGGGCGATGAATTGTCCGACTGGGAGAGCAAAGACGATATTCGTCTCGCCGAATACTATCGGGTGCGCAAAACTCAGGACACGCTATATCGCATGACCAACGGCATGGCGCTGTTCAAAGATCAGATCGAGGAATTGTCCGAGGAATTGGCCGCCGCGCAGGTCACCATTGCGACCAACGGCCAGGGCAAGCAAGTGTCGCGCCCCTCGACGCGGCGCTTAGTCGAGTGGTACCAATTGAACGGGTTGGCCATTGTCGATCGGCGCTCGAAAGATGATGACCCGTTGCCGGATGAGTGGATACCGGTGATCCGCTGCGAGGGCAACGTACTCGATTTGAATGGCCGGGTGCGCCGCAAGGGCATGGTCGCGGATTTGATGGACCCGGCGCGCATGTACAATTACTGGCGCACGATGGAAACGGAACTCCTAGCGCTCGCGCCCAAGGCGCCGTTCATCGTGGCCGCCGGTCAGTTAGATGGTCATCCGGAATGGAAAGATGCTAACCAAAAGCCTTATTCTGCATTGGTCTATGAGCCGGCGTTTGTTGAGCAGCCTGATGGCTCCAAACAAGTTTTGCCGCCGCCACAGCGTATGCAGCCCATACCAGTACCGGCGGGCGCAGTGCAGGCCGCGCAAGGGGCGCAGCAGGATCTCATGGCGGTGGCGGGTATGCCGCACGAGCCGTCCGCGGACGTGCCTGGTGCGGCTATCTCCGGCGTTGCGTTACAACGGCGTCAAGCTTTGTCGGATATCGGTCACTTCCAGTATTACGATAACCAGACGCGCGCGATAGCCCATACCGGGCGGATTCTGCTGCAACTGATCCCGTTCTACTACGACACCGAGCGTATGCAGCGCATCATCGGTGAGGACGGCGTGCCCTCGATGCAGGCCATCAATCAGCCGCAAGCCGGGCCGCCCACCGGCGATGGCACCGCGGTGATGCAGGTTAAGAATGACCTTACCATCGGCCGTTACGATGTGGTGATGGACACCGGCCCCGGCTACGAGACCAAGCGCCTCGAAGGCGCGGAGAGCATGTTGGAACTCCTAAAAACGCCACTCGCCGAGCCCATCGTCAAGGTGGGTTCGGATGTCATCGTGCGCGGCATGGATTTCAACGGCGCCTCGGATTTGGCCGATCGGCTGATGCCGACGAATCCGCAGAGCATGGATAAATTGATCCAAAGCTTGCCGAAAGAGGCGCAAGGCGTGGTTCAAGCGTTGCAACAGCAGATGGGCCAGCAGTCGCAACTGATCCAGCACTTGCAACTGGAAATCAAGTACAAGACCGATATTGAAAAAGGTTGGATGGGTGTGGAGCGCGACAAGTTGCAACTCAAGCAAAAAGAGTCGCACGAATCGAATCTCACCAAGAAAGAAGACACGCACGTGCGGGCGGTCACCGCGCGCGATGTCGCCGAGATTCAGGCCGGCGCGCAGTTGCTCAATACGCACGCCGAAGCCGCTCATGAAAGTGTGGCGCGGCGCGAAACGCTGGCCGCCGCCGAGAAAGCCGAACGATCTAACGGCGCCGCTTAAGTCGGCGAATCAATTTTCCCCCAAGCAATGCGCTTCACTGCGCAGAGAGTTCTATGGCCAAAGTCGTCACCTCCCAAGGTATTCAGGATTTCGTGCAGGCGGGCAAATTTGAGCAGATCAAAAATGATCCGCCCAAAAAGAAGCAGACAGAGGCACCGCCGCTGGAGGTCAAAGACAAGCCCGTGGTCGCCGATGTCAGCGATGATAAGAAAGACGACAAAGAACCGAAAAAGCCGGCGCATGACGCACCGGATGAAGACTTGGATGACGATGACGACACGCGCGCCGATATGGACAAGGATGAAAAGCTGCGCGATCGCATTGCGCGCAAGAATGCCACCATCAATCGTAAGCATCGCGAAATGCGCGAGGCGCGTGAAGCGGCGGATGAAGCCGAGCGCTTTGCCGAGAATCAGTATCAACGGGCTACGCGTGCCGAAGCGCGAGCCGAGGCGCAGGAGCGCGAGTTAGCGGAGTGGCGGGCGAAAGCCGCGCCGCTAGAGAAGAAAGAGGAAAAGACGAAACCTGACCCGAAGGCGTTCTACGACGACAAAGGTCAATTCAAGGCGTTTGAATACGCAGAGGAACTAGCCGCTTATTCAGCCAATAAAGCGGTTGCCGATGATCGGGCCACGCAGGCCGAGGATAAACGCAAAGCAGAGCACGCCGCGGCCGAAACCCAAGCACGGGAACGGGTGGCGGAAACGTCGAAGAAGTATCCGGATTTTGCCGAAGTGATGCAGGCGTGTGACTTGCAAACGCATAACGCGGTGCTGCAATACCTCTCCGCCAGCGAACACATCGGCGAGGTGAGTTACTACCTCGCAAAACATCCGGACTTCGTCGAGCGCATCAACAAATTGAATCCGCTCAAAGCGATTGCGGAAATCGGCAAACTCGAATTGACCTTTGAAAAACCGCCAGCAAAAGCAGACGAGAAATCGGATGCAACGCCTGCGGTGAAAACCTCTGGAGCGCCAGCGCCCATCAAGCCCTTGTCATCCGCGACGACCGTGAACACCAACACGGACCCTGCGAAGATGAGCTACAAGGAATTGCGCGCGTATGAACGGTCGCGGAACCGTCGGCGCTCCTAAAACAACTTTTAGGAGAACGTCCCCGTGGCAAACAATTTGCTCACGATGAGCTATATCACTAACGAAGCTCTCGTGGTTTTGGAAAATGAGTTAGTCATTGCGAATCGAGTGGAGCGTCAGTACTCCAACGAATTTGCGCAGACCGGCGCGAAAGTCGGTAACACCGTGAGCATCCGCAGGCCGCCCCGTTACAAGGGCACCTACGGGCCGCCGCTCAACGTGGAGGACAGCAACGAGACCTATGTTCAGATTCCGCTGAACTATCAGTTCCACGTTGACGTGCAGTTCACCACGCAGGATTTGGCCTTGAGCATGGACATGTTCAAGCAGCGCATTTTGCGGCCGCAGATTGCGGCGGTGGCGAATCGCGTCGATTCCGATACGGCGCAGTTCGCGTATCTGAATACCGCGGCTTCGTTGGGCACGCCAGGCACCAGCCCGAACAGCCTGAAGCTCTTCACTGATGCGCGCGCCATTCTGGCGGCTGAAGCCTGTCCGCGACAGGGTGAGAAGAACGTGGTGCTCGATCCGATCAGCATGTCCTCGATGGTGGCAACGGTTCAGGGCTTATTCAATCCGCAGGCGCGTATCAGCGAATTCATCGATGCGGGCATGATCGCCCGCGAATTCGCCGGCCTCGACTGGTGGGAAGATCAGAACATTCCGGTATTCACCGCAGGCGCTCAGGGCGGCACACCGATCCTCACCACGCCGATCGCGGGCACCGCATTCCAGACCACCGGATGGTCGCAGCAAGGTACCGTCTCGACGCAAGGCTGGAGCAACAGCACCGGCGTGATTACGGTCGGTGACGTGATCCAGTTCGCAGGCTGCTTTCCGGTCAATCCGCAAAACCGCCTGCAGTACGGGAAGACCACGCGGCAGTTTGTGGTGCTACCACCGGGCGGCTTTGTGACCCCGGCGAACGGCGCGGCGGCACCGGGCCTCACCTACGGGGCGGCGACCTTGGCGGCCGGCACCTTCAACCCGGCGACCGGCGTCTACACCTCAAGCGGTACCGGCACCCTGACATTGACCATTGGCGATGCGGTCATCAGCGGCGGGCAGTTCCAGAACGTTACCGCTGCGCCGGCCTCCGCTGCGACGATCACGGTCAATGGCGGCGCCGCACAGGCGAACCTGGTGAGCCCGCAATCCTTAGCGTTCCACAAGTACGCCTATGCGCTGGCCTTCGCGGACTTGCCGCTCCCGCGCGGCGTGGAATTCGCAGCGCGTGCCTATGACGATGAGGATGTGGGTATGTCGATTCGCTGCGTCACGCAATACACCATCAACAACGACAGCGAGCCCACGCGCGCCGATGTGTTGTATGGCCCCGCGAGCTTGTATCGCACGCTTGGCATCCGGGTTGCCGGCTAATTAGGAGCATAGAACCATGGCTAATCTAGGACCCGCAACGACCGTCACCGCTTCCACGGTGGCGACTCTGACCCCGGTCAATACCCTCACCAACCCCGGCCCGCAGGGCCTTAACTCTCTGCGGCTTTTGGCCTCGGCGCGCGCGGTCAGCTTGGCGGCCACCGGCGATGCGGCGGTGATGCCGGTCATCAACGCGGCAAGCTACGTGCCTACCGTGGTACTCACCACCAACTCAACCGGCGGCACCGTCGCCGGTGTGTCGTTGGGTGTGTTCACCGCGGCGGCGGCGGGCGGTACCGCGGTTCGTGCGAATGGCGCGCTCACCGGTCAGACCACATCCACGTTCGCGTTTGTGCAAACCGCGAGTTCCGCGGCCACCTTGAGCACCGCACAGAACCTATTCGTGAACGTCGGCACCGCAGTAGCGGGCACCACCACGGATATTTTTGTGTACGGCTACGACGTTTCGTAAATCCCCCCCTGACGAAGGTCTCATCAGCCTTTGTCTACTTCGGGCTCCGCTTATGGGAGCCCGTCTTTTTTTAGGAGTATTCATTCCTATGACGACAGTTATTCCAGGGGGTTCCCCTTCCGTCGTATTCAATAGAGACGGTGTGCGAATCACTTCTTTAACAGCGACGGTATCGTCACTGCCACCCGCAGCGATTGTTCGACATTCCGCAACTACGGTTGCTTTGGTCTCTGCCATCAATACGGACGATCACGTGATTTTGCCGGCGGATGCAGAACTCGGTGACACAGTGGAAGTGTATTTCAGCGGAAGTTTCGCATCCGTGGTCCCGGATTCCGGCTCGCAGATCAATGGGAATGGAACAGATATTGCTGTTCATGTGCTTTCTGCAATTTTCAGAAAGGTGTCAGCTACACAGTGGTATGGACCATCAGTTGCCTAGGAGAATTTCATGCTGAATGATATTTGTCGCGGGAATGTACAAGGAACATTCCTTCTTAACGTCACATTTTCAGGTGCGTCAGTGGCCGCTAATACGACCGCACAACAAACCATCACGGTCCCTGGAATACTTGTGGGCGATCAAATTTCCGAAATTGGCAAAGCAACCTTCCAAGCGGGTCTTATTATCGTGGTTGGCTCGGTGACCGTTGCGAACGCTGTTTCCATTACGTTCGGAAATCTAACGGCCTCTCCCATCGTGCCCACCGCGGGCGATACCTATACGCTAGAGGTCAATCGGCCTTCGTTGCCAAATCCACAGCCCTCAGTAATTCAGTGATATATGGCTGACTACATCGGCACGCAGGGGCAATCAGGATTTCCCCGACAGAATCGATATCCCACCACCAACACGATTTGGGGTAACTCGCGGGTACAACAGGACCCAACCTCGCTCTTTTTCGATTCCTTCGATGCGTCCATTGATACCGCCAACAAATGGGCCATCAGCAACGGCGGCGGTGGTGTGTTGCCGGCCTATACGGTGGCGAGCGCCACTTTAAGCAGCGGTACCACATTGAATGGCTTCTCAGTGATGAAGACCATTCCGACGTTTCCGCCGCGCCAGCCCTCGCTGCTGATCTTCGAAACCGCGATCAACATTGAATTTCCGGTACTCGCCACCGGCTATCGTTTTTGGGGCTTTGGCAACGCGCCGACGACACCCACGATTGCCGCGCCGGTCACCGATGGGGTGGGCTTCGAGGTCTCGACCACCGGGCAAATGTATTGCGTGAGTTGGGCCGCGGGCACACGCAATGTCATCGCGGATTTATCCCCCTCCACCGGCAACGGCGCGCAGCCGCAAAACGGCGGTGTGCACGGATACTTCGTGTATTTTCGCGCGAATCAGTGCTTTTTCGCGATCGACCAGCCCGATAACGTCGTGGCGCTGTTCCCCAACGGCGCGCCTGGGCCGAATGTCAACACGCTGCCCATGACGTATGTGGCGGTGTCGAATGGCAGCACCGCGGTGACGCTGGTAGTCAATGGCGTGTCGATGGGCGATTACGGCCGCAACAACATTTCGATTTCCGATGGAACATTTGCATTTCGCCAGATGACAGTGGGTGTCAATGGGGGCCTTGCGAATTCCCCGCTCGATGGGTCGAAGGCGACCTATAGCGCATCGGTGACCGGGTTGGTTGGGCTCGCGGGCGATATCTTTATTCTCAATGGCAGCACGACGAAAACCATTCGCGTGACGCATGTCGAATTCAGCGGCATCGCGACCGCTGCTGCTGACATGGATGTCTCGCTCATCAAGCGCAGTACCGCCGATACCGCAGGCACCGCGGCCGCCGCGACGCCGCACGATTCAGCCAGTGCCGCCGCGAGCGCCGTTGCTCAATCGTACACCGCCGCACCAACCCCCGGCACGACGGTGGGGACCGCTGTGCGTGTCGCCAAAGTTGAAATTGCGACCGCCGCCGCGCAAGCACAATTCATCGTATGGGACTTCGGTAATCGTCCCAGTCAAGCGGTGGTGCTGCGTGGGGTGGCACAGGGTCTTGCGATGAACGTGAGCGCCACGCAACTTGGCGCGCTCTACGACATTAGCTACGAATGGACCGAGGAATAAATGGCGAGCACCGCGCTCGATATCATCACCGGCGCGCTATTAAATCTGAACAGCTATTCGCCGGGTGAAACGCTGGCCAATAGCGACGCACAAAGCGCGCTCGCGGTGCTCAATGATTTGCTCGACTCGCTCTCGGTCGATCAGTGCTTTGTCTACACGCAGACCGAGACCGTCTACAGTTGGATCGCGGGCCAGTATCAGTACAGTGTCGGCAATCCGGTGGGCGGTACCTTCGTGGGCTATACGGTGGTCGGTAGCCCGATCATCACCGGGGTCACGGTGCCGGCGAATATTGTCGCCAATGGCGATCTGACTGACCTCAATGTGGCAATTCCCGCAGGCGCCACTATCCTCGCGTTTTCCGGCAACACCAATGCCACGGGCATTACCTTTACCGTGCCGCCGGTGGGTTCGGCCGGCACACTGACCGCGATCTGGCCCGCCGCCAGCGGCCGCTATCTCATCACCTTCAGCGATGGGGAAACGCGCACCGGCATTTTCACATTGAATAGTACCGCGGTGAACTGGTTCACCGCATTGACCGGCACGCCCACCGTGGTCGCCTCGGTGAACATCAACACCATCACCATGTCGGCCAATGCGTTAGCCACACAAATCACTGCGGATACCTTCACCTACACCGTGCCCGGTGATATCAAGATGGGCCGCCCATTGCGCTTCCGCGATGGCTTCACCCGGTCGAGCACCGGCGGCATATCCAACCTCGACTACTCGTTCTCAATGATTTCCTTTGATCGCTACAAAGAGGAACTGTTGAAGAACGTGCAAGGGCCGTGGCCCTATGTCGCGGCGTATCAGCCGACCTTCCCCTATGGCACGCTCTATGTGTACCCCGCGCCCGGCACCAACTATAGCGCGCACTTGTTCACCGATCTGCTGCTCTCGAATTTCGCACAGACCACCGCGCCGTATGCGTTGCCACAGGGCTACACGCGGGCGCTGAAGAAGTTGCTGGCGTTGGAACTCGCGCCGAACTACGGCAAGACACCGAGCCCGTTGCTCATGACCCAAGCGAAAGAAGCGAAAGAACTCATCAAGGCGGTGAATGATACGCCGGTGGTGACCTTGCGCTTCGATTCGGCGATTGCGCGCGCGCAGACCCAAGACGCGGGCTGGATTATTCGCGCCGGATTTTTGTAAGTGTTCAGGGGCGGCGATTTCGGGTTTGTCGGGGATGCGTATCAAGCGCCGATGGTACTGCAGGATGCGCAAGATGCGATTAATTTCTACCTCGAAAGATCGCCAAAAGAAGACTCTAAGATGCCGAACGCGTTGCTAGGCGCGCCCGGTTTGAACCCGGTGACCTCGACGCAAACTGGCCAAGTGCGCGGCGCCTGGGTTCTGCCCGGCAATATGCAAGCGTTGGTGGTCACCGGTAACGGGTTGTACTTGGTCACCATCACGGTGCCAGCGACTCAGACCTCGCCGCCACAGTACGCCGCTGCGATGGTCGGAACCTTGCTCACCAATTCAGGCCCGGTGGTGATGCGTGATAACGGCGTGTTGCAGAATGGCTTCGGCGGCTATTGCCTGATTGTTGACGGCACCTACGGCTATTACTACTTGCTGTCGGGCACGCCGTACGTCAACACCTTCGGCGCGAGTTTGAGCCTGGCGAGCAATCTGATTACCTTGCCGGGCGTGTTGCCGCCGGGTCTGATTGTGGCGAGTACCCCGACCTTGTCGGATACCAGCGGCGTGATTCNNNACCACCGTGGTCTCGGTCGACACGGTGGGCCTGACCATCACCATGTCGGTGGCCTCCACCGGCAATGCGTTTACCGACACCGTGAGTCTCACCATTCCGGTGTTTGGTCGCATCACTGATCCGGGGTTTTTGGGTGCCGATCGGATTCTCTTCATTGAGGGGTGGTTGATGTGCAATCAGCCGCGCACCCGCACTTTTTACACCACCGGGCCGGTGCCCTATTCGATGCTGTTTCCCGGCGCGTTCTTTGCGCTCAAGGATTCAAGCACCGATAATTTGGTCACGCTCATGGAGAACACGCGCGAGGCGTGGCTCATCGGCGAGCGCACCAGCGAGGTCTGGTTCAACGCGGGCGGCACCAATTTTCCGTTTCAGCGCTTGCCGGGTGTCGGGCCGCAGATGGGCTGCGCCGCGGTGCATTCGATCGCGCGCGGTGGCGCCCAGTTGGCCTGGTTGGGGCGCAATGAACAGGGCCAGAACGTGGTGGTCTGCACCAGTCAATACACCTGGTCGCGGCTCTCGAATCATGCGGTGGAACACGCCATCTCACAATACCCGGTGGTCTCGGATGCCATCGGTTACTGCTACGAGGAAGAGGGTCACCTGTTCTACATGCTGACCTTTCCAACCGCCGATGTCACCTGGTGTTATGACTTCACCAGTCAGACATGGGCCAAGCGCTTAAGCTACGACCCGGTGGCTGGCCTGTATCACCGGCACCGCTCCAACTGCTTCATGGATTTCGGCGATGTGCGCATTGTCGGCGACTATTCCACCGGGCAGTTGCATCAGATGAGCCGCAACTTCTACACCGATGCCGGTAACCCGTTGCGCGCCTTGCGCCGCACGCCGCACCTATGGAAGAAAGAGGACCGCGAGCGGCTATTCTTTGCGCAATTACAGATTGAATTCACCCCCGGCGTGGGGCTGCAGGTGGGTCAAGGGTCGAGCCCGCAAGTGATGTTGCGCTGGTCGGATGATGGCGCGTTCACCTGGAGCAACGAACATTGGACCACCATCGGCCGTGCTGGTCAGACCAAGAACCGCGCCATCTGGCGCCAGTTGGGGCAAGCGCGCGATCGGGTTTGGGAAGCGGTCATCAGTGATCCGGTACCGCGCGACATCATCGGCGCCACCCTCTTTGCGGAATCAAGCTAATGGGCACCAGTCAATACCGAACCGTCCCGACCTATGAACAGCAGATGACACCGGGCAGTCACAATGATGCTGCGTGGTACCGCTATTTTCAGCAAAACGAATCCGGTACGCCGCCGAGCAGCGAGATGCCGGTTACCATCGCAGGTTCGCCGTTTAGCTTCACCGCGCCGTCCAAGGGCTTTGTGATTCTGTCGGGCGGCACGGTAGGCAATGTGATGTTCTCGCGCACCACCGGTACCTTCTACTTGACCGGGCAGACCGCGGGCGTATTCCCCATGGCACAGAACGATGTGCTCAAAGTCACCTACAGCGTGCGACCCACGCTGATATTCGTGCCCACGTGAACGCACTCGAATCGGCGACCAAACTTGAAGGCGCATTGCAAGCCCTGCCGCAAGTCGCTTGCGATGTGATGCACGCGTTTGCGCCGGGGATTTACATACGGCAAGTAATCTTGCCCGCGGGCACCTTCGTGATGGGCCATCGGCACAAAAACGCGCACTTGAACATTATGCTGCAGGGACATCTGACACTCTGCAATGACGATGGCACACGCAGCGACTTGCGCGCGCCCATCGTCTGTGTCGCCGCACCGGGGCGCAAGATTGCCTACGTGCATGAGCGCACCGTGTGGCTGAATCTGTATGCCACACCGGACACCGATGTCGAGAATCTGGAGAGAACCTACCTCGATAAAACTCTGGAATGGGAGCAATTGAACACCGAATTCAACAACGCCCTCACCCTCAATCGAGAGGATGATCGCGCCGACTTCGACAATTTTCTGTGGGAGACCGGCTTGAATGCGGAGAGCGTGCGGCGCGAATCGGAAAACACCGTGGATCAAATCCCGTTTCCGGTAGGCGCCTACAAGTGCAAGGTGGGCGCATCGCAGATCGAGGGGCACGGGCTGATCGCGACCGCCGATATCGTGCCCGGCGAGATGATCGCGCCCGCACGCCTGGAATTGAAGCGCACGCCCGCGGGCCGCTATACCAACCATGCCAAGCTGCCGAACGCGCGCATGGAGCGCTCGCGCTTTGCCGATTGCGATGATATCTACTTGATTGCGGCGCGGCCGATCGGCGGCACCTTAGGCGGCCAAGATGGCGAGGAAATCACCGTCAATTACCGCGAGGCGCTCACCTTGAATCAGCGAGTCACGCAATGAGCGCGGTCGCGGCGGCGGTGGTCGCAGGCGGCGCCATTGTGGGGTCGGTAATCAGCGCGGACGCATCCAAGAGTGCCGCGAATCAACAGGCACAATCGGCACAGAACGCGCTCAATGTGCAAACAGGCATGTATGACAAGACCGTCGCCAATGAAATGCCCTACATGCAGGCGGGCCAGGGCGCGACCTCGCAATTGAATTACTTGCTAGGCACCAGTGGCACGCCCGGCACTGCGCCGAACGGCAACAATTCGGCCGGTGGTTTCGGGTCGCTGAATGCGCCGTTCACCACCGACATGATGAAGCAGTATTCCCCGGCGTACCAGTTCCAGCTGCAGCAAGGGCAGCAAGGGGTGCTCAACCAGTCGGCCGGCCAGTCGGGCGCGCTCTCCGGGGCCGCGCTCAAGGATCTGACCAGCTTTAATCAGAATTACGCCAACACCGCGTTCAACAATGCGTTCACGCAGTACCAGACGCAACAGTCGAATACCTTCAATCGGTTGGCCGGCATTGCGCAGTTGGGTCAGGGCGCGGCCTCGAATCAAGCGACCGGCGGCAGTAACTTTGCCTCCGGCATCGGCCAAAGCGCGCAGAACATCGGCACCGCACAGGCCGGTGGCACGGTGGGCGCGGCCAATGCCATCAGCGGCGGCATCAACGCGGCAACGCCGTGGCTGTATGCGGGCGGCGGCGGTGGCGGCTTCACTCCGCTCAATGCGTCAAGTCAATTGGGTACCACCTCCGGGTGGGGTAATGGCGCCGATGCGATCCAGGTGAATTTCTAATGGCCGACTATCAGGCCGTCGCGCTCGGCATTAAGCCGGCGGACCCGAATCAAGGCTTTGACTCGCTCAATAATATCTTAGGCTTGCAGCAGAAGCGCCAGGGGCTGCAGATTCAGGCGCAGCAGTTACAGCAAGAACAACTGAAGACGCAACAGCAGCAAGGCGTACAGGATTTCTTCAAAGACTTTGACCCGACCGCGCACATTGGCACTGACGGCACCACCGATGTCAATAGCGTGCATACCAGCGACAGTTACAAGAATGCCGGCAATGCCAAGCCGCTGATCGATCAGACCTTGGGCCAGATCAAACAACAGCAGTTGACCGCCAAGCAGGGGCTGCAAACGTTGGACGATGATACCTTGGGCAGTTACGCGCGCGCGATGAACACGGTGCAGAACGATCCCGATGTGCAGGCGGATAATGAGGCAGGGCGCAAAAAAGTCGATCAACTGCACCAGCAATTCGCTTCCTTGAGCCCGCAGGCGGCGCGGGTGGCAGGGACCTTTGCGCCGATCACGCAACACGCGCAGCAAGGGCACTTGTCCAAAGCGGTGGGCGCGGTCGGGTTGATGGGCGCCGATGTCATCGCACAGCGCGGCCAGCAGAATCCGCAACAGACTTCCAACGCTGCGGGACAGGTTCTGAATCGCGATGTGGGCAGCGGTGCGCTCAGCCAGCCGCCCACCAGTACGGCGGTCAATCCAACCACCTCTGAGGTGGCGGGACGCACCGCACGCACCACGGCGGTTGCGGGCAGCGACACCGATCGCGCGAATGAAATCAGCGCCAAAGTTCAGCCCTCGCAAGCTGGCATCGGCATTACGCAACGGGTCGATGACTTAGCGAATCAAATCAAGTCCGGCAAGTTTGCCGACTGGGTGGTGAAGAAGGCCGCCGCCGCGGGCGGAGAAGATCCGGCGATTACTGCGCGGCAATTGCTCGAAAAGGATTTGGGCCAGGTCAAGGCGTCCGCGACCGCAGGTGCCGGCACCGATCAGAAAATGCAAACCGTACTGTCTGGTTACCCGGAAGCGACCAGCGCCACCGATACCATCCATGCTGCAATGGATTACATTCGCGGTTCGTTCCGTCAAAACCTCGCGCGTGGGGAACTGTTGAACAATTACCGCAGCAAGAATCCGCAGTTGAATGGGTTGCAGCATGCGGATGATGTGCTCACTAGCCATACCGATCCGCTGATGCACGAATTCAAAGCCTTGAAAACACCGGGCGAGCGCATCGAGTTTTATAAGCGCAATTTTCACGAGCGCGGCAAAGCCGAAGACTTCAAGAATCGAGTGACCGGCATGGATCATTTAAATGTCTTTGGACAATGAGCTTGATGCGGCTTATGGTCCTGCCGCGCCGTCAGCGGATGCGCCACCGTCCGATAGTGAATTGGATGCGGCTTATGGGTCAGCGGCCGACATAAAAACCGCCGCCGCTGAGAAATCAAAAAATCCCTATGATCCGAATCGCACTGCTTTTGGTGATCCGATCGAGCAAGGGCTGCATGAAATGGGCAGCGGTCTGTATCACAATATCGTGGGCGGCTATAAGGGGCTCTACACGCTCGCCGCCACCCGTGACGCATCCAAGGCAGCGCAGGCCGTCACGGAGGAGACATCCAAAGCCTATCAGCATCCCGCCGAGGATGAGGACGCGAACCTGCCGCCAGAAATGCGTACTCCGGCGATGCGCAAGGCGCGTGAGCAACTGCACATGGCACCGGCCACCGAATTAGGTGACATCGCAGAGCGGCATGGCGCACCGCCATGGCTGAGCACTGCGGCGGCGGTATTCCCCACCGCCTTGTCGACGATGGCGGGCGCGCGAGGCTTAGGCCCTGAGGCGCCAAAGCTTACCCCCGCCGGCGCACCGGAAACCGCGCAAGCGGTCGTGAACAAGGCGAGCGGCGCTCAGTCGATGGGCGCCGCGGGCGTGCCGGTGGATGTGTCGGCTATATCGCCCGAAGGGCAGGCCGCAGTTGCAAAGACTGATGCGAACAATTTGAATACCGCGGCACTGCAAAATCACATGGAAGCAGAAAAGCATGGCGTGCAGTTGACCGAAGGCCAGGCGCGGGCCGATCCGGAAATCTACTCGCGCGAACAGAATTCGACGCATCCCGATATCGTCAAGCGCATCAATGCGCAAGAGGGACAGATGACTGATGCGCTCGATACCATTCGTCGCGAGGCTTCGCCATCGACCGTTCATAATGATGTGATCCAAAACGGGCAAACCGCCGTGGATTCCTTGAAAGCCTATGACGAACCGGTGCAAGCGGATATCAGAGCCAAATATAAGGCACTCGAACAGGCCAACGGCGGTAGTCTGCCGATCGATGCGGGTTCCTTCGTATCGGATGTGGATGCTGTGCTGAAAAAGAAATTTCTAACGGGTAGCGTCCCAACCGCAGCCAAAGAGTTTTTAGACAGTATGCGCGCCGGTGATCCGCTTGATTTCGAGCGTTTCGAGGACGCGCGCAGTCGTTTGGCCGAAGCGCAGCGCAATGGGGGAAGCGAAGGCACCGCAGCGAAACTAATCCGGGGCAAGCTTGAGCAAATGCCGCTTGCGCCGGAAGCCGCGAAGTTGAAAGGGTTGGCGGATACCGCGCGTGATGCCGCGCGCACACGATTCGAAGCCCTGGAGGCGGACCCGGCATATCAGGCGGCAGTCGATGATGTCGCGGGTGGCGTTAAGAAAAGCGCTCCCTCGCCGCTCGCGGATAAATTCTTAGATCACTACGCGCTGAATGCCCCGAAGGCGAATCTCGACACCATGATGGCGAAATTAGATGAGGGTGGCAAAGGCGCGGTGGCCTCGCATACGTTGAATGCGGTTCGCAAGGGCGCGATCAATTCGAACGGCAAAGTACTACCGAAAGGTTATAACGATGCGATGCAAAAGTATGGCCCAAAACTCGATTCGCTGATTGCGCCGGAGACCAAAGAGGGCTTGGAATCTTTGGGCCGCGTCATCACCAAAGCCAAGGTGGCGCCGCCCGGCCACTCGGTTAACTACTCTAAATCGGGTGTGATTATCAATGCCGCCAAGGGCATCGGTGAAACGGCGCTCAATGCCAAGACGCTGGGGATGGGAGTGCCCTTCGTTAAGGGCATGTTGGAGGATCAGTTTGCCAAGAAAGTCTTGGCGCCCTATGCCGGAATCGAGCGGCCCTAGTCTCGTTCAATTCCTGCGTAGGGTGCCAGGGATCTTTTTGCGAATGCATCCTCATTCTCTTGAGTGCCAAGCCGATTCACGCGGTTCTCGTGATCGCGGCGCATCCCGTCTTTGATGAAAAGATAGAGGACCACAAGTCCGAAGCCAATGTAGATCATGCGCGGCGCCTCTTGTGTTCATCAATCGCGAATCGCACCAGCAAGAAAATACCGCCGATACCAACACACACCATGAGCATCAACACTGAAAGGAATCTTAACATTTAGGTCTCCATGACAACGACAGTTCTCGCGCCCTACCTCACACAACAGTTCTTCGGCAATAACGGCGCTTTCTTGAGTGGTGGGCAACTCTTTACCTACCAGGCCGGCACTAACACGCCGATCTCGACCTACGTAGATAGCATAGGCGTTACCACCAACACAAACCCGATTGTACTTAATGCGCGTGGCGAGTGTTCACTTTGGTTAATTCCGAATACTGGATACAAGTTCGTGCTGCAGGACAGCAGCGGCAATCCCATCTGGACCCGCGACCAGGTGATCCAGGCGCAGCTGCTGACCCTGTTCGGTGGGGTTGACACCGGGGCTGCGAATAACTATCTGCTCAATTTCACCTGGCCGTATACCGCCTACGCGAACGGCGAAGTGATTTACTGGATTCCGGCCAACAGCAACACCGGTCCGTCGACGCTCAATGTAAACGGTCTCGGCGTGATCCCGATCACCAATATCAATGGGTCTGCGCTCGGCGCGAATCAAATCATCGCCGGCACCACCGCCGCAGTGATGTATTACCAGGGCGCGTTCCAGTTGCTGTCGATAGGCGCGTTTGCCGGGGTCACCATCGGCACCTTCGGCCAAGAGGTGCCGATCGCATCGGCCGCCACCGTCGATCTAGGCACCGCGCCCGCGCATGTGGTGCAAATCACTGGCACCACCACCATTACGTCGTTTGGTTCGTCCGCCAATATTCTCGCGCCGGTCTACCTGGTGCGCATCGCGCAATCGCTCACCCTCACCTATAACTCGGTCTCAATGATTTTGCCCGGCAACACCAATATCATCTCGACCGCAGGCGATACGCTGATAGCGCAGTACTTAGGCTCCGGAAACTGGAAAGTCGATTTCTATCAGTCCTCCACCGGTAGCACCGCGAACGCGAAAATCAAACCCGCGGACACCGTGCTGGTGAGCAACGCAACACTCACCCCGGACCCGGATCTACAGAGCAACATGCTGGCGATCGGCCGCTACGCGTGGGAAATCTTTTTGTTGTTCGATTCGGTCGCGGGCGGCGCGGGTTTCAAATGGAGCAATGACGGTACCGCGGTCGACTCGCGCGCCGCCGCGCCCGCGGTGGTCTCAGGCTTTGTCAATGGCGCGGCCTATGGGCCGAAAGCCGAATCACCCTATGGCGCTACCATCAGCTATGCGACGGTGGGCACCGCCGCCAATAGCAACGCCGTGCTCTACAAGGGCAGTTTGCTGGTGTCAACTCCCGGCACCTTCGGCATCACCTGGGCGCAGGCCGCCAGTACCGCAAGCTCGACCACACTGCGCGCGGGGAGTTACTTGACCGTGTCGTTGCTCAACACGGGCGCGAGCGCCAACATCATTCAGCACGTCTATTCGACTCCCGGCTCGTTCACCGAAACCGTACCCAATGGCTACAACACGCTCACGCTGGAGGTGTGGGGCGCGGGCGGTGGCGGCGGCGGTGGTCTGAATAGCGCACCCAATGGCGTTGGGGGCGGCGGTGGCGGGTCGGGCGGGTATTGCCGTAGCTCGATCAGTGTGACCGGCCTAGGGGGCAGCACCGTGGCTTATACGGTCGGTGCCGCCGGTATCCCGGCCGGCAATGGCGGTAATTCGAGCGCATCCTCCGGCACGTTGGTGATTGCGACGCTCACCGGCGGCGGGGGCCTCACCGGCGCGAGCGCGCCTCCGGCCGGTCAGGGCGGGGTGGGTGGTACGGCCACCGGCGGCACGGTGGTCAATACGGCTGGCAACACGGGCGGTGCCGGGCAAACCAACGCCGCTGGCGGCTCTGGTGGCCTTGGCGCCTTTGGCATCCCCGGCATCAATGGCGGCGGTACCGCGGGCGGTGGCGGCGGGTCACTGGCGCACCTCGCCGGCTTTGCGGGCGGCACCGGCTTAGTGATTTTCTCCTACGCGCCATGACCGCCATCCTCGCACCGCCGTTACGCTTTCGTGGCGTGGATAACTTTGGGTTGGCGCTGGTCGGCGGGCAACTGAGCAGCTTCATTGCCGGCACCTCCACCCCGCAGGCCACCTATGTAGACTCTACGCAGACTACGCAGAACGCCAACCCGATCATTCTCGATGCGCGCGGCGAGTGCAATCTCTGGCTTGACCCCACCAAGATTTATAAATTTGCGCTGACCGATCAATTCGGCAATCCCGTATGGACGCAGGATCAGGTTCAGGGGTCACTCACCGCGGCGGCACTGACACAAGCATTTCTCGGGTCGATTCTCTATCCGCAGACGGCGGCAGAGATTGCCGCTGGCGTAAGTCCGATAAACTATGGCTATGCAGCTCTAAATCCCTACCGATATGGAGCCGATGGCCTTGGGGGCGCCAACGATGCAACAGCACTAGCAAGAGTGCAGTTGGTGCTCACTCAACTCTATCCCGCCGCGCCTCCCGCTACCGGAATAAACACATGGCTTAACGGCATGGCCGCTGCGGGCGTGCCGCAAACATCGCAGGAAGCCGCCGCCGCGATTGTTCCAACTTTCTACATTAACAAATTTGTTCCAACGCCAAAACGCTACGGTGCTGCGGGGGATGGCGTTACCAATGATACCGCCGCTTTGCAACGTTGGATTAATTCGACTGCCAATGACCTTGAACTCGATGACCTGACTTACCTAAGTTCAGGACTAAATATCAGTCGAGCCGGCGTGCGAATCTACGGTAACGGTCAAAACTCGATCCTCAAAATCACCGGCGCGGTCGGTTCCTGCGGATTGCAGTTCGTCACCGCGGGACAAGTGGGTGTGCCTGGTGGCGCAGCCGCCGCTACACATTTCGGGGCTGGATTTATCGGCCGAGATTTTCGTATTCAATGCGTTGCATCGGCTAATCAGATTTACGGAATCTGGTGCAACAATGCTGAGATTACCAGTTTAGAGAATGTGACCATTGATTTAACGGGCAATACCTTCGCTGGCGCCGTGCGCAATGCAACGTATGGTTTGCTGGGTTATTTCCAGCAGGATGGCACGTTTCGCAAGTGCACCTTCACGAGCGGAGCCGGCGCGAATTCCGATGGCATCATATTGACCGGTACTCTAGCATCCAACATCAGTTCAAATAATAATCTCTTTGAAGCTTGTCGAGCGCAATCTTGCGGCGGGTATGGAGTGCGCAACGTCATTGGCGATGGGAACGTATGGATTGGCGGAAAGTTGCAAAACAATACGACAGGCGGTTGGATAGAATCAGATGATGGTCTAGGTAACGGACCTAGCAATACATTTCTCAGCGGTACCGCATTCGAAGTGAATTCGGGCGATGACATACGCGTGCAGAACGGCAATCATCTGATTGTCCGTGACAGTGCATTCGAGAGCACCACCGCAACCAACCACATAAACCATACGTTCGGGAACAATTCAGTTTACGACAATAATCTTTCTTTCCCTGGGAAACCGGTCATTATCTCAGGCGGTAGCAATGTAAGGTGGAACTCTAACAATCTGTCATTTGGAACTCGCACCTTTACCGATGGTGTATTACAGCGCGAGCCCGTCACTGCCCTGACATTTGCCGCATCAATCGCGACTGATGCATCACAGGGTGATCTATATCGAGTCACGGCGACAAGCAATACTGCGATCACCTTTACGACTCCAACCAATACGAGCTTAGGACAGCGACTTCGTTATGAAGTAATCAACAATTCCGGCGGTGCAATGGGCGCCGTCGCGTTCAGTGCCGCCTTTCTATTGGTTGGCGCAGCAGCATTCGTCTCGCCGGCATCAGGCAAGCGCCGTGTCATTGAATTCTATTATCCCGTTAGTGGATTAAATCAATTCGTTGAAGTAACGCGCAGCACGGCGGACATCTGATGAGCGTCGCCGACCTCATCAAATCCTTCGAAGGCTGCAAGCTCATCGGCTACCCGGATATCAAGGGCGTGCCCACCATCGGCTGGGGACACACGGGGCCTGAGGTGTATGTCGGTCTCTTGTGGACGCAATGGCAGGCGGACAACGCACTCGATCATGACGTGGCGGAAGCCGCGCTGCTGCTGCATCGCTACTCACCGGGTCCCTTCGCACCGGGCGCCCTCGATGCCTTGACCGACTTCGTGTTCAACGAAGGCGTCGGCCATTATCGCACCAGCACGTTGATGACCTACGTCAATGCGCGCGAGTGGAGCGCGGTCAAAACGGAACTCCTCAAATGGGAATATGCGGGCGGCCAGCCGATCGCCGGCCTTGAGCGACGGCGCCAGGCCGAAGCGGACTTGATCGCCGCATGAACTGGCTACGCACACAATGGCAGTGGCTCAAAGCGAATCGCACCAAAGTCGCCGGCTATTCGGGCGCGCTCGCGGGCGCAGTGCAAGGCGTCTTGCCAGAAATGGGCGTGTTCCTCTCGGTCAAGCAAATGGCCGCGACCACGATGCTGGTGGGCATTGCGGTGGCCGTCATCGGGCACTTGAATACCCGGAAAGACGATGGTCTATGACCCCACCATCACGCAACGTGTGCGCTCAGCGCTCATCGATGCCGGGCACCCGGACTTAGCCATTGAGACCATCAGCGCCGGCATGCGCGAGATTGAAACGGAACTCGCGCGTCTGAAACGCGATGTGAAGATCCTGCAGGATGCGGAGCGCGACCGCTTGACGCAGACCGGCGCTTGGACCTTTGTCAAGGCGAAACTCGATCGCGAGTCGGTGAATTGGATGAAATGGGGCATTCGTGCGACGCTCGCCGCGGTGGCCGCGTTGCTGCTTAAACTCGCATGGAAGGGCTTGCACATATGAGTGATTTATCCGATGAAGAACGGATTGAACTGGTAGCCGCGACCTTGCGCGGACTTCGCTTGGAAGTCGAAGGCATGCGCATTCACAACGCATCAAGCGTGGATTTTCTGTTAGAGGAAATCAAAAACCTAACTAAGGCGGTGTGCCTCTTGGCGAGCAAACGCAAGTGACCGCGATCGAGCGCCTGGTGCTGGAAATCGCGGGCGCGCTCTTTTTGGTATGGGGCACGGTGCTGTACTTAGAGCATCGGGGCGCCGCGCAGTGCCGGGCCTCGGATATGCTCGCCGCCGCCGCGCAAGCCGCGCGTAACGAAGCACAGGCACACGATGATGCGAAATTGGTCAATTCAGAGGCCGCAAGCTATGCGCAAACATTGGCTCTACCCGCTCCCGCTGATAGTCCTCATGTCAGCTTGTGCCACTACACGCCCGCAAGCGTGCCCCAGACCGCCGCCGCCCGACCCCGCACTGATGAGCCTGCCGCAGACCGAACAGCAGATACGCTCGCTGCTGCGCCCGATCTAGGGCCGGCGCTGGTCAAGTTGGGGGTGAATGCCGATGCGCAGATGCATGGGCTTCAGACCTACATTCGCGAGGTGTGCTTACGCTAGCGCCGGAACTTCGTCATTCGCTCTTCGGCGGCGCCTGCTCCGCCTGAATCCGCTGATAGACTTCTTCGCGGTGCACCTTGATGGTGTCTGGCGCCTCAATGCCGATGCGCACATTCGCGCCGCGCACCGCCAAAATCCGCACCGTAACATCAGCACCGATCTTCAATGACTGTCCGCTCCGCCGCGTTAGAATCAACATAGCTGCATTCCCTCGCAAAGCTACATCTTACCTTCGAGCGTCGCCAACACCAATAATGCGGTCAAGTGCACCGGATCTTCATTATTCGCCTTGGCGCGAATCCCCTTGAGCAACCCCACGCAGGCGTGGACGCGCCGCTTCATTCCTACATCTTCACCATTGCCTACTTTGAATGCCGCGTTCTTGCGTTCCTTTCCCGGAGCACCACTCTTCCCGTTAATCCAATTGGAGAGCATCCCGGTAGTAATCTTGAGGTCCCTCGATACGTTCGTTATTCGCTCACCCGTTTTCACCCGATTGATCGCCGCCCATTTGAACTCATCTGAGTATTTTTTTGTTCTGCGATCCGATGCGTTTTCTTTCTTCATCCAGCGCCGAAGCACCGAGTGACTGATTGCAAGCTCATTAGCGACCTTTTGCACCGGTTCGTTAATGAGGCGCGCCAGGATCGTAGCGCGTTGCTCATCCGAGAACGTGCGTCGTCTACTCGCCATTTCGCTTCGCTCCCTTCAATTGTTTGCGCGCTACCTTGCGCAGTTCCGTGGCACTGACGAACGGTTTCGGGACCGGCACCGCGCGCAAGTTGCCGGGCTCGCGCGCGACCACCTCCATGCGCATATCGTAGATGTGCAGCTTGCGGCGGCGATTCAGGATCTCAGCGTTGGAGCGCTTCGACCAGCGGCCGAAGGATGAGCGGCAATTACTACAGGTCGTCAGCTGCGATTTGGGCGCAAGCTCGTTCTCTTCACACAGCACACAGATAGCCATTAGGGGTTCCCTCCTTTCATGTGTTAAGCGAAGTTTAGCGCGTAATGCAACCCATTGAAAAGCGTGATTAACTCTCTCTCTCTCTCTCTCTCTCTCTCTGCGAATGGCGTTTGGTGGCGAGTGTTGGCGCTTAAAGTGTTACCAGGTGTGTACCGGCACGGCTAAGTCATTGATTTAATAGCTATGGCGAATGATGGGGAATCACCTACGAGCATGTGTTATAATGCGAATCGTACCGATATCATGCACTTACGAATATGCAAACGTCGGTAAAAATAGACTGAAAACACGATGAAACATGAAACAACATTACTCACCATCACCATAACTGTTACCAGTTTGTGACCAAAAAATTTTGGTAACAGTTAAAGGAAAGGAAACACATGGGAACTCTAGTAAAGCGCGGATCGAAACACCGCGCAGTAGTGCGCATAGTCGGGCAGAAAACGCTTACGAAAACCTTCGATAAAATCCGCGAAGCTCAAGTCTGGATAGCGGCCACCGAGACCGGCCTACGCCAGATCCGAGCGACCGAGCCCAACGATAAATTGAATTTGAGCCAAGTGCTCATCAAATATCGAGATGAAATTCTCGCTCAAAAACCCTACAAAGTAAGCGTATCAGTGCCGTCGCGATTCGCTGTCGAATTCGCCGGTGTGACGCTGGTACAGATGACACATGAATGGTGGTTAAAATCCGTGCAGGATTGGGCGGTCAAACCGGCCAGCGCTAAACGCTACATGTTGTTCCTAGTGGGTGCATTGCGGGCGGCTGAGGATTTGAAATGGGGTATCAAGGTAGATTGGGAGAGTTATCATGAGGCCCGTAAAGCACTCAGTCGGCGGGGTTTGATTGCGACTGGCAGAGCACGTGATCGGCGCGTGAGCGATGAAGAAATCGCATTGCTCAAGCAACAATTGACAGGCGCATCAATTCCCCTCGCTGATATGATGGATTTTGCTGTTGGAACGGCCATGCGGGTCGGTGAAATTTGCCGCATAACCTGGGTTGATATCGATCAGCGCAGCAAAGTTGTCATCATCCGCGACCGCAAAGACCCGAAGCATAAATCAGGAAATGACAAGAAAGTGCCGTTGCTGGGCAGTACACTTGAGATAATCAAGCGACAACCGACAACCGATTCCAAAGTTTTCCCATGGAAACCAAACTCAGTCAGTCGTCTATTTACCTATGCGGCGCGCGTCGCAGGCATTCAAAATATTCATTTCCACGATTTGCGCCATGAAGCGATCACGCGATTGTTCGAGCAAGGGTTCGCAATCCCAGAGGTCGCGATAGTGTCAGGCCACACAAATTGGGACATGCTTCGCAAGTACACCCACATCAAACCCGAAAGCCTGCACGGCGGCCCGCGGCAAGCGAGGATCGCATGAACAAACCCATTCACCCCTCGCGGTTCGGCAGCGCACGCAAGCCGCGTATGTATGTGAAGCCCGGCGAAGCCTATAAGGTTGCTCAGCGACGGTGGCGCCGACGATGGGACGATTATCGAGATGGCGCCATCATGTGTGAGTGCCTGTATCAGGCCAGCGTATCAAACAAAAAACATTTCTTTCGCGCGTTCTACGGCATCGAAATGCATTGGCTGATAAAGGAGTTCCCAGCATGAAAACCTTCGAACTGACGGAACAGAAAGCGATCGTTGCGGCGCTCGACCGAGCGCTCGCGCACATCGAATACAATCTGCGACATCCGGCGAGTCACTGCCTGGCGCTCGCGGACATTGAATTCGACATCCAAACACTGCAGCTGATGCGCGTCACCCATCAGTTGATTATTCAGCTGATTATTCAGCGCAACACCGCACACCCGCGGGGGAACGTATGAGCAACCGCTTCCGCTGTATTCCTGAGTGGCGAAATAGCGCGGGCGTAACGCTCACCTATGCCGAATGGGTGGCCGACGGTCGGCCGATAATTCATCGCTGGCTTTTGATCGACCTCGACGAGTGCGCCATTGTATTCGTGGCGCACACGCTGGAGGACTGCCAGACGCGCCGCGATGCGCTCTCCAGCTAACGGCGCCTGGCCCGTCCCTTCGGTGGGGCGGGCCTTTCTTTCAAGCCCTGCATCCCCTCCGCCTTGCGCTCGGCCCAATACGCGGCCAACACCTCCCGATCGATCACGTGGCGCTTGCCTAGCTTGTAGCTTGGCACCGGGAAGCGGCGCTCCAGAATCGAATTCTTGATTGACGCCGCCGTCATACCAAACTGCGCCGCGATCTCGCGCACATCGATCCAGCTTTGCTCGGCGGCCGCGGTGATGATACTCGCAACTGCTGCGTTCATTTTAGTAGACCTTGATTTTTTGATCGTCATTCGGTTGACATACCATGGTGTTGCGGCTGGCGACCGTGTTCCCGCGACGCCGCCAGTTCCACCCCTTGATGACCATCCGCATACGGATAGACAAGGGGAACTTTGAGACGCGCTCAGCATCCCTTATAAAAGCGGCGCGCAAAATATATTCAGGATCAGTGCGCGTCAATTCCTCGCCGGTGTACAAGCCCCGCATAAACGCGCTCGCTTGCTCTTCATGCTTGCGGCTGAACATCTCATAGAGCGCGGTACCTGAGCCTAAGCTCATCGGCCGCGCCTCATGCGGATAGCCCGTGAGCGTTTCGGCGCATTCAAATAGCGAGGGATGAGCTTTGACGTATTCAATGATATCCGTATTGCTTAATCGGTCTTTGCCGCGCATCACGCCGCGCTCGATACGCGCACACCATTGCACGGCGGTGGCCACGGCATCGATTTGATACTTGAGCCGATCTTGAAAATGCAGCGACAGCGCATCGGCTCCGGTGCGCACCGCGCCGGTATCTATGGTGCGAAATGCTTCTGGCGAGATACCGTAGACCACCAGCGATTGAATCGACTTACCCGCCTCGATGATCGCGAATAGCCGGTGCTGACCGTCCAAGACTTGCTCATCATCCGCAATGACGATGGCTTGACCGTTCACTTGCCAATTGCCGGAAAGAATCTCATTCGCCAAGAACGTGACGTGACGCTTGCGCAAGGGACGATTGTTTTTGTTACAGCGCAGCCATTCGGTCGCATCGCGCGGCGTGATGGTCATCACTTCGGCCACGATGTTTTTATCGGTGCCGTAGATCTTCGCGGCGTGCGGGAATTGGATAATTTTTGGGCCGGTCATAGTGGTTCCTTCAGAATGGGATATCGTCACCGAAATCAGTTTCAGGAACCGGCCTCTTAATCGGCGGCGGATTGCGCACGCCGCCGGGCACTTCGCTTGTCTGCTTTGGCTTGAAGCGCAGACTCATAAATTTCTTGCCGCTGCGATCCACGTTCACCCACGCGTCCACCCAAAAGGCGACGCGGTTGACTTCACATTGGCCGCGATAGTCGGGGCGCGCTTCGTTGCCTTCCTTGTCGTTGCGGAACAGCGCACCGCGCATGTTGTTGTCGTAGACTTTGTCGCTCATACCGCCTCATTCATGATGTGCTGATACTCGCTCTCGACCTCGCTCAAGAATTTATGTGCCGCCTGTTCGTATAGCGGTATCTCGGCATCGCCACGCTCAACGCGCACCCGTAGGAACTGCTTGCGCGGCGGCAAGCGGTCATCGAAGCTGATGAGGTCACAGAACACCGCGCCCGATACCCACAGGTTGTGCCGCACTTGCGCGCGATAGTCGTTGAGCAATGATGCGGGATTCGCGCGGTAGGCTAAGTGCTGCGCGGTCATCGGGCACTTCAACTCGATGATGCCGGAGAAATTATTGATGTCCCCATCGAGCGAACAACCGGCCAAGCACTCGTTCATGGCGAGAAAGCCAGTACGGCGCACCAGCGCGCCCATGGTGGCCTCATAGGTCGCGAACGCCAAGGGTTCCAAGCTGATGCCGCGCTGCATATCAGCGTTCGCAAAGAAAGTCTCGCGCGCCTCGCCGTTCACGCGCTCACCGATGAGTTGGTAGAGATACTTCTCGCGCGTCTTGGAGGGTTCATTGCCGCGACCCTTCATGAAAATCACTTCGGCCTTCGAGCCGGTCAGGCGCCCGGCGCGCGCCGCACGCCATTCAGGTGAGCGTTGCTCACACTCGATGACGGTGAAGGCTAGCCCCATAGCAGAAACCAGCACCAGACACCCAAATAGAGCGCGACAATTAGCTCGATGAGGTCCCCCAACCGCGAGTGATTCGGCGCGCGCGGATAGACGTTGACGGCCACAAAACTGAACCGAAAAATAATTTCGGCCATATAGATCCAGAACGAGAGGAGGATGAACGTTCTCATGGCGTCTCAGGCGTGCGTTGCGCCAGCACCTTTAAGCTGGCCCAGTCGGCCGCGTAGTGCAGCACCAGCGTCGCACGCGTGGTATCCGAGAGACCGCGCCAGGCTTCGGCCAATGCGCTTGAGCCCTCGGTGGCGGCATCATTGAGCGCGGTCCATACATCGGGATGCACCGGCGGCGGTGGTTCACCGGTTTGCGCGCCATCATCGTCGGGCATATCGACGGTCGAGAGGCCGGTGACCGCGAGCAAGGTGTAGCGCTGCAAATAACTGTTGGCCGAAGCGATGGCCTGAATCGAATTCTTGCCGCCCGAATCATCGGCGAGCGAGTACAGCGAGACGCTTTCCTGGTGCCCCGCAACATGGGTGAGCGTGCAAGTGACGGTAATTTTATTTTGCTCTTGCAGCATGCTCCATGAATGCGCGAGGCCGTGCGGCGCCAGGGCCTGGGTAATTTTCGTGGTCACCTCATAGTGCGTCGCATGATCGTATTCGGTCACGGTGCCGGCACGGTTGGTGAACTTCACGTGCTTGTCTTTGAGTAAGGTCGGTGCATTCGCTTTGAACGCCACCATCGCCGCGGCATAGGAGCGCGCCGCCTGTGCGCGGTCCCAGCGGTCTTTCAGGTCGAGCAGTTGGCTCACGCGCACTAAATCGAATTCGGTGGCGGTTGTGGCGCGCTCGATGATGTGCAGCAGCATACTCACATCCGTGCTGGGCACCGCGCTGACCATTTGAGTGGTATCGATGGTTTCAGTCATGGGGGAATCCCTTATGTTCGGTACCGTACTGATACGCTAAGGATCGTTACGCTACGCTTTATTCGAGGGCCGTCAAATTTAATTCGTACAGCGCGTCGTGCGCGTGAGGGATCACGAGAGAGTTAACTTTCGTAATAACCCGGCGTACAATGTTCCATGTGGAAGTCAAGTGTTTTACGGCATTACAAGTCAGCAAGCGCCATCGCGCGCCTGCTCGGGATTTCAAAAGCCGCTATTTCTCAATGGGATGAGTTGATCCCTGAGGGACAGGCGTACAAGCTCGAATCCCTCTCGCGCGGTAAATTGAAAGTGCAGCGCAAGCTCTACGCCAGGGCGGCGGCATGAGCGAGTGGGCGCAGCAATACCGCGATCCGCGCTGGCAGCGTCGGCGGCTGGAGATTATGGGTCGTGCAGATTTCCGCTGCGAATACTGCAACGCGGGAAATGACACGCTGAATGTTCACCACAAGCTTTACCGTAAGGGTGCCGCGCCGTGGGAATACACGGATGAGGAGTTGGTCTGCATCTGCGAGTGCTGCCATGAAGAAGAGCATGAGTTATGGCACGACTTAAAGTTTATTTGCAGTAAATTTAGCCTGCATTTTCTACGGGGCCTGGTGTATCACGCTGCTGACATGCGCGCCGGGTTTGAGGCCGCGCACCCTGAGTTATCCGATGAACAATAAGTGGATCAAGTTCGAAAAGGAACTAGCCACCGGGGACCCTAAAGTGCTGCGCATCGCGTCACGCTTGCGTAACGCATGCGTAACGCCGGAATCACTCTACACACTCGCAACCTTGGGCGCTTTGACCCGTTTGTGGAGCTTCGCCGACACGCACATACGTGACGACGACACGCTGTCGAGTACCATCGCAGAGATAAATGAGGTCATCGGGATCGCAAATTTCTGCGACCTCTTGCCACCGGAGTGGCTTCAAGTTCTCGACGGCGATCGCGTACATTTACCTGATTTCCTTGCGCATAACGGCATCAAAGCACGGACCCGTGCGCTCGGCGCTGGGCGCCAGAAGCGCTATCGGGCAAAGCATAACGGTAGCGTAACCCCTAAATCACGCAAGAGTAACGGAAAGAGTAACGCTGAAGTAACGGAGCATGCGTTACCTAAGACCTCAGACCTTCAGACCTCTAAAGAATCCCCTATAGATCCCCCTTTACCGAAAAAAGCGAAAGCGGAGAAGAAACCCACCGAGAACAAACGGGGAGCGCAAATCGCCGAAGACTGGGCGCTGACGCCAGCGCTGCGCGAGTTCGCGGCCGATAACGGGCTGGACGCGGAGCGCACCGCTGAGCAGTTCAAAGCGTATTGGGGGGCGGCGAGTGGCGGCACGTCGTACAAACGCAATTGGAACTACGCGTTTCGCACCTGGTGCTGGAAGGCGCTTGAATACGCGAAAGCCAATGCAGCGCGCAATGGCAACGGCCACAACACCGCGCCCGCCGCCAACCGGGATGCCGCGGCCTGGGCCGAAGCGCGCACGCATGCCAAGGCGACCGGCTTTCGCCCGCCGTACGAGCACGAATCGGTGAGCGCGTACCAAACCGCCGCGAAGAACGCTTCGCTTGCACGCCCGCCGGAGGCGCTGCGCTTGGGGCTCGCGGGCCTGACCGCGAGGCTCACCCGATGAAGCCCATCAAACACGCCTGGATGCTGCGTGGGCGCGATTACGCCGACATGCGCTACCAGTGCCTGCATTGCGGCGCGGTGAAAATCTCGCATCGCGGGCGCGGCAACTTCGCGGTGCTGCGCTACCGCACGGCCGCCGGCCAGGTGACATTGCTGAATCCGGTATGCGCGCGCTTGCCGGAGGAGGTCTTGCCATGACCGAGAAATATTTCCGCGGCTTCCACGCGATCGGCGAGGTAGCGAAAAAAGCGCAGCGCATTGCCGACCATGCGGGTAGATTCACCCGTGGCATGGTGATCCTTCGGTTGTATCGCACCGACTACGACCTGGTGGCACGCTGGCCGAACGCGGCCAAGATGCATGGCTTCGAGTTCAGCGAAGGGCTGATTTCATTCAAGGGCTTCCGGGTGGCGTACAGCAGCGGCGCTGAGCGCTACGCAAGGGCCACCAGCGGCGATCGGCCGTTACCCCTATGAGCCGCGCCCGCGCCATCAATGAAAAGTGCCGCGATTGCATCTACGACGCGTGCGCACCGGGCAATTGGCGCCAGCAAGTCTCGCGCTGCACGATCGCAGCGTGTCCTCTGTGGCCCTATAGGCCGCAATCTAAGTCTACTTGCGCTGCGAAATTAGCCCCGCAACAGGATAGTGTGGGCCTACCCCTTACCGAGGGAGCGCACCCCGGTGCGTAGGGCATCCCGGCGCGACTCGGTGCACGCACCGGCCATGGCTGAACTGATCGCCATGGGCTTCAGTGTCGCGGACACCTCGCTGTGCGGCGATGACTTCCCGGATTTGGTCATCGGCAAGCACGGGCTCACCGGGTTGGTAGAACTCAAAGTCAAGCGTCCCGGTCGCATGACCATGGACAAGTTGGTGAGCGTGGGCCAGCGCGAATTCGCCACCAATTGGCGCGGCGCGCCGATTATCTTTGCGTTCAACGCCGACGAGGTGCGTGCGGCGTTTGATTTCGAACTGCGTAAATACGGGGTACTGAAATGAATCTATGTAAATGCGGTCGAAAGAAATTCGGGCACGAAAATCTATGCGCGCACTGTCGCAACGCACACCCGGTGCGTCAGCACGATACCGACAGCACGCCAAGTTATAGCCCAAGCCTGTATCCGGATACCAGCAGCGGCATGGATAGCGGCAGCGCGAGTGCATCGGACACCAGTTCGTCCGATAGCTTCAGCGGCGGCGGCACTAGCGACGGTGGCGGCGCGTCGGGGAGTTGGGAATGAAGCCGCTCAAAAAAGACTTGGTGCCCGCCAAGCCGGTCAAGGCGAGCGGCTCGAAGGCGATCCGCGCGCAGCGGCGCAAGGTGTATTACGCAACGCGCCCCGGCATCACGCTCGCCAATAAAAAGCGCACGCTTTCCAGGCACCTCCGCAACTTTCCTGAGGACACACAAGCGAAGGTGTTCTACGTGGAACGCTATCGCGAGGGGGCGCTCGCCGCGCAGCTGGAGCGGGTGAGCGGCAAGGCGCGCAAGCGTGCCGTGGCTCGCGAACGTCGCATACGCCGCCTGGCGCAGATCCGGCACGACTGGTTTATGCCACCGCCCGCGCCGCCCGCGTATGTCCCCGACCTGCAATAGCTGCAAACACTTCGCGGAACGCGCGTATAAGCCCGTGGAGGCGTCCTTGGGCGAATGCCGGCGCTACCCTCAGCCGATCGCGCAGCGCCGCTCCTATGGCTGCGGGGAGTGGCAGGCGGCGAAGCCTGAGTGGATACGTGAGGCATGCGCACCGTTGCGCGCCAAGGCGAAGGCACGTGCCCAAGCGCATACACGCCAAACTCTCGACCGGTGACGTGCTGCGCTACCAGTGCATGGTCTGCAACCTCACCATGGCCGCAGCGGCGCGCAAACTTGGGCTCGATCCGCGTACTTTCCGCCGCTACGTGCGCGGCCAGCGCGATGTTCCACGCTACTTGCCATACGCCATGCTGGGGCTCATCACAGAACTGAAAGGACGGGGGCGTATTGCGCCCAAGCCGCCCCGATTAGACAACCTGACGGCCGCTTGAGCGATTTGGGCCTCTCCCGCGTCCCTACGCACGTGAGCGGTGCGAGCACCATGCTGCACCACAACAGTAATGCGTATCATGGCGCAACTGTTACCACGTAGCTGTTACCAGGCGAGCCTAAGTCATTGATTGCGCACGCTATGGTCGCGCGCAGTTTATCCTAGCCTAGGATTTCAGCCTGGGGAACGCCCGAATTCAGGGTCCTGAAGGGCTTCAACCTTAATTTTCGAGGGGGTGGGTCCCGGTCTAGGTATGAGGGCCCCATCCCGCAAAGATTCGTCTGGCTACATGTTGCGTTGCACAACGCTTTCATTAAGAGCGATCGCGAAAAATTTGGCCGACTTATCCACAGCTTATTGCAACGCACAATCAATCTTAACTTGACACGCAATTTTACGTAACGCAGGCTCTAAGAGTATGAATAGAGGCGGAGCCACCCTGTAGTTAGGTATCGGAGAGCGGTTGGAATTAAGCGTGATTAACTTGTAGGACAGGTTATCCACAGGTGAGGAGGAAGGGGTGATGACAACCGTAGATTCAACCAGTGATGCGAGGACCGTCAACAACGTAATGCGCCACGCGTATCGCGTCCTGACTGACGATGAGAAGGCAATCATGCAAAAAATCAAAGACGATGGCCTGGCGCTTCACCAGTACGTCGAATCGCTCGGCGTCTCGCGCGAGCTATCGGTCGCAAAGACCAAGATTGAAGAAGCTGTGATGTGGGCAATTAAGCATTTAACACGCTGAACTGCTATGGCTCTCCGCGCCTCAGACCTAGACCCAGCCACGCGCGAGCGATTACTCGCGCTCACTGGCCTGTTGCCCAAGAAAAAGCGCGTCAAGCCCAACGGGGGTAGCGGGCTATTAATGCTTTTCTCGGTTTCTAGCGTGCTTTTCTGCTTCTCCGCATAAAAATATTAATTCCTTCTGATTTGGCGGGGGTTCGAATTTCTCCTCGCCAAAAAATGCCACCGAAAAGCGGATCGGTGCCGAGGAAATGATCTCCATTTCTACCTCAATCTCTTTGCCGCGCAAGGTGGTTTTGAAGCGCTGTTTATTCACGGGGTTGCGAATGCTGTGCTGAAGCGGGTGTGTCGGAAGTGTCACCGGGAGCGTCTGAGCGTGGATCTGCGGCGGGTTTTGGAGCAGCGCTTTGCGCGCAAAGCCTAGCCAATTTCGCGACTGATCCAGTCAAGTCAATAAGGGCTGCTTCGAGCCTAGTGACCTGTTCGGCCAGATCCCGCAGGCGTTTTTCTATGCTGCTCATTGGCTCGGTAGCGCCTCTATCACCATCCGATTATCGCCCCCTCTCAACTGCATCACCCAGGCGTGAAAGCTTAAAGTCGCCGGGCACCAGGCGCGAATCAGGCGCCGTTCGTGCAATTCGTCGATGGTCGCTAAGAATCCATGGGCGCAGTCCGGGCACACCGCATAGCTGCCGAAGAGGTATCCGCCCGACGTTGGGTTGCCGCACCATTCTTTGTTACAGAGGTCGCAGCACACCGAATCGCCCATGTCGTAGGAGCGTCTCATTCGCCCCTCTCATACGCAATGCAGTCGCAACCTTCCACCGTGCACGCGGTAGAGCCAGGATAGCCGGGCACGTGCCCATGCTCCTCCGGCGCGTGTCCGCAGTGGCACGCCACGCTGAAATGGGGCGAGGCTTCATCCCGCACCGCGGCCCGCATGCGCTCCAAGGTTTCTTTGATTCTATCGGCGGTGAGTTTCACTGCGGTAACTCCTGTTTCCAGCGCACGCCACAGTTCGAGCATTCCATGGTGACAATGTCCCCGCCCGGATAACCGTCCTCTTGTTCGCCGACTTCATGAGCCGCGTCATGCTGTACGGGAAAGCCCATTTCCGGCTTCCACGGATTTTCCTTGGTGCAAATCATCGCTTCACCGCGGCAGGCTGTGAGCCTATGGCCGGATCGTTGTCGATCTGCCACGACCAAAAGGCATTGCGAGCGGCCAGGTATTCAACCATCTTGGTGAGCGCATATTCGTTGACGAAACCACCAGCGGTCGGTGCCCAAACCCAAAACCCATCGACCTCCTGATAGATACGGTTCTCAGCTTCCTCGCGCTTGATCCATTCGTACAAACCCGCATCCTTATTCATGGCTTTGCCGGTCTAAATTCGTTCAGCGCCTTCCAAAACTCAATACAAAGACGCCGGGTATGGGCGCGTCGCTTAACCGGGATTTGGCAGCGAGACTCTGCAACCACGATTGCGCCTTCCAACATATCGTCCACCGTCACATCGCCAGGGCATAGTTCGTCCAGCAGCGTATTGAGCATCTGTCGCGCTTCGGTGTATTTCACGGTTTGACACCTTCTGTGTCGAGAGTGAATCTAGGCTAATAGTGCCATCGGGACGCTCTTGCCAGCCCAAGGCGCTCACCATGTCCTGAACGAATAGGGACTGGCGTGCGCATCGCAGCCTAACCATGCTCAGTTTCTCCGCTGTCCTGTGACCGTATCAAGTAATCGCAATCACAATATCCTGCCGGAAGCACACATCCGATCCCGTCACACTCGAAAATATGGCACCCGTAGCGGTGTCCCACTGCCGGACCACCCTCTGCAATATCCTCGCGCTCGATTCCTGATTCAGCCATGCTCTGTTCCTCCATCGGCCTGTGAATTAGCATTCTTCAACGGCTTCTCCAATGATCTTGCGAACCTCAGCGGCGACCTTTTTGTAGACCTCGGCAGCCCTCGGCTCAGCCGATTCAGCCAGCCAATCCCAGACCGCACAGGCGGCACTGAGTGTGGCTCGAAAGGTCTGCAACTGCATCTCATCGATCGGTGGCATGCTCACGCCTTCACCTTGGCATCAGACTGTGACTGTTTACGTTCGGCCTTCGCTCCGGCCACAAAGGCCTCTACCAGCGGGGCGTAATATTTGGTCACGCCGCGTCTGCTCTTGGGGAACTCAGATTCGACGTACGCCCTTGCCAGGCGGTACTGGCGGGCAAGGATCGATTCACGAGCCATGTTTCACCTCTTCCCGGTCGCAATGAGCCGCAGGCGCCAGGTGGTCACGGTAGCCGGCTCTGGTATCGTTCGATTTCCTTGAGCAATGCGAAGATCACCGCATTCTCATTGCCGCCGATTAGCTTACCGGCGCGCCACAACCGCGCGATATGCAGCGCGCGGTCGAGTGGGTAGTTTTCTTCATCCGCCAATGTGTGCGCGAGTTCCGTGGTCAGAGAGTCGAT
>WNFQ01000141.1_pt1 | contig 41397 bp, 35 predicted proteins | sample 5400171 | NCBI WGS metagenome assembly WNFQ01 (sample SAMN13153356, study PRJNA577476) | soil metagenome | isolation source: 20 cm soil under Madrone tree | place: USA:California | collected 2016-06-14
ACGAGGGTTCGATTCCCTTCACCCGCTTATCCCTCACGGAATCAACGACTTGAATTCCGCCAAAGAACGTGCCAGAAAGGTCTTTCCTTTGGTATCACAGGTTCTGGCGCGGCCTGTGATTCTGTTCAGTTGCGACGATCTGAAATGAAGGCACCATTCTGCATCATAGGAGCAACGCGCGGTACGGGCTTACTAATCGCTCGGCAATTATTGGAGCGTGGGTCAAACGTCAAGGTCGTCGTGCGCGATCCGGGTAAGGCCAGCCGGCTCCTAGGTAATCGAGCAGATGTACGCCAGGGTGACGTGATTGATGCTCGGTCGATCCGTGACGCTATAGCCGGGGACTACAGGGCAATATTTTTCACTGTTGCTGCTACAGGTGGAATGGATGGTCGCGCCCTGTTCGGGTCGAAGACCAAGATCCGCGAGGTGACGTATCAAGGATTGCTGAACGTGGTCGACGCAGCGCGTTCAAGCGGTTTCAAAGGACGTATAACACTGCCGTCGGTTGTGGGCGCGGATCGGTCGTCGCTCATCATTAGCATTCTCAATACAATCAAATCCGGCCTGCAGTGGAACCTGATTGAAAGAGAACTCTATCTACGAGCAAGTGGACTAGACTACACGATCGTGCGAGCGCCGATTCTCACGAGCGCGCCGGCTGGCCAAACTAATGTCCGCATTACTCAAGCAGTTAATAGGTTAACAGCTGGACCAAAGATCTCGCGTGGCGATCTGGCTCGCGTAATGATTCTGGCGTCTGAACAGGCCGTGGCCTCACGCAAGACGTTTGACCTGTTTGCCGAAAAAGGGGCCGCCCCTTCCGATCAGCAACTTCTTGACCAGCTCGAACAGATACCGGCGGATACGGAACCATAATGAGCCCGAAAAGGAGAGTTGCTAAGAGTAGCGCTGCGTTTAGCGGCTAACCAATCCGATAGCGTCGCTTACGTCACGCCAACGCGGGCAACGATCTTGTGGTTGAGTGGAACTCAGAGCAGTTTTCCCAACAACTAAACGAGATGGAACTAGGAAAAATGCAGCACTCCATGAGTTGGCTTTCGTCGATTTGATCGCCAATCGGTTGGTCAGTCGCAGCTTCAGAACGATTGACGTTCTTCAGAGCGTACAGATTTGGCGGCACCCGTTCCAGGTACCAGGCGTGAGCCAGCCAGCTTTTCTCGCCGGCTCGCATCACGCTCTCAACGGCTTCCTCGTGCTGCCGTTGAAACCGGATCGCCTCGGCTTCCTTGATCCGCGGCTCAAGCCGAGGGTTCGATTTCCTTCGCCCGCTTAAGTTTCTAAACCCCAGAGAGTTATATTGCGGGATGCCTGCCGGCTAACCAGATCTTGCCTCGCGCTTTTCGGCAGAGCCGGGCAAAGCCAAGAGTAGCTTTCGCGATAAATCCATTCCAGCGCAGGAAGAATTCCCGCAATTCGACGGTGGCCCAAGCATCCAAGTTGATAGAATGAGAAAGCTAACTTTGGCAGACTACTTTTTGGCAACGTTGGCGGTTGGCATCGTCATCGGCTTCCCGGTCTGGAACTGGATTTCCGAGATGCTCTGAAAGCGTCTAGGGCGGCGGTCTAAGCTGAAGATGTTACCGGGTTCAAACGGGAAGCGACGCCGCGCGGGAGCACACGGTAGGAATCGTCATAGCCAACAGCATCAAAAAAGCCGTTACATCCGCTTCAAACCCCAAAGTTTAGGCGAGCTAGAGAACGACAGGTTCGCACAAGCGTGGTTTGAAGCTGTTGGCATACGCCGCCGCAACCCTGGCGGCGATGCACCGGTTCATATTCTACCGGCTCGGCCGATTAGTTGGTAAAGCGATTGCTCCGGCCGTTTTTTGAGCGAAATTTCTTGTTACCGAAAGGAGATCCTCATGCCAGTAAAAGAGATCCACAATCATGATTACACGAGGGGCACGGTTCGGTATACGATTCACGTCGAGGAGGGGCAAGGCGGTGAAAAATGGGGTACATGGAATTGCCATGACTGCAATGTCGGGGGTTCCGCTAGCAAAATGGCAAAGACCATCGACGATGCGGTGGAAGCAGCGAAAGGTGATCTAGAACGACACCATATAACAAATCACGAAATCTAAGCCCGTTCCCAGCAGCGAATGACAGTGAGCAACAGCGAACGACGATGAACAACAACAACGACGTTCGCATTCGCTGTCATTCGTAGGCGTCCTCTGACGCTCGTTGACGCTGGTTGACGTTCGCTGGCTAGAGGAAAGAATCCATCAAGCGTGCGGTGTTTTGCGCGATTCTGGCAAACGCCGAACGTTTAGCCCAACCTTCGTGCGTCAACAGTTCGCTATTCGCGAAGTAGCTTTCTTGAATCTTTTTTAGGGATTCCACAACCTGCCGATCGTAAGTCAGCAAATTGATTTCGGCGTTTAACGCGAATGAGCGAATGTCCATATTCGTCGAACCCAACAGCGCGATGTCGTCATCAATGGTCAGAAGCTTGGCGTGCAGAAAATGCGGACGATAAAGATGGATTTGGATACCTGCCTCCAGCAGATCATCGTAATAAGAGCGCTGGGCAAGCTGTGTTATCAGCTGATTGGCATGTTTGGAAACAACCAGGTGCACTCTAACATTGTCTCGCTGACCGGCTGCGCATATGGCCTGCAAAAACGGTTCATCGGGCACGAAGTACGGGGTGACGATTCCGACCCGGCGCCTGGCTTCATACAGCATCGAGATGATGAGGTCCCGGCCGTTTTCCTGACCATAACCAGGTCCGCTCGGTACCAGCTGGGCGATCGAGTTTCCGGTGGGGTCAAGTTCCGGAAAAAGTTCTTCTCGATCCAGAGCCTCTTCGGTCTCCAGGTAGTGGTCGGCTAAGAAAACTGCCTGAAGTTGCGATACAATCGGGCCGGTGACGCGCGCTACTAGCTCTTCGTTAGGATAGTTCTTCACAAACACGGGATCAGCCACGTTTTGCGATCCTATGTACCCGACGCTTCCATCGATTACGACCAACTTTCGATGATTGCGCAGGTCAAACCGCGCCGCGTTGCGACGAAACAATCCGACCGGCAACATCGATCTTACTTCGACACCCGCGCTACGAAGCTCCGGCCCAAGCCGCTCCAGGGCTACCCGGGAGCCGACTGCATCCAGCAAAACGCGACAATCGACATCTCGGCGGGCCGCTCTCTTTAACGCTTCGGCTACCTTGCTACCGGTTCGGTCGATGCAGTAAATATAGGTTAAGAGATGCACATGTTTGTTCGCCGAATCGATATCCTTGATTAATCGGTCGATGCTTCCTTCGTAGTCGCGAAGAAATTCCAATGCGTTGCCGGCGAAGGTTTCAAAGGCGCCGAGCTTTCGGGCTTGTTGCGGGATGATCCGGAGTTGAGCTGGAAGATCCGGCTCCAGGGTTATTCGTTTGCCGATCTGAGCCTGCGCCTTTTCAATTTGGAGCGATGCCTGCGCCTGTAGTTTACGCCGCAATTCCGGCAACCGGATTCGGCCCACCAGCGCGTACAACGCGAGCCCGGGCCACGGCAGGAGAAAAATGAACAGAAGCCACGTTCGTGACGCCGCAGTGCTCCTCCGCTGAGGTACGTACAGCAGCATTACTAACCTGATGGCCCATTCGCTCGCGAGATAGAGAAAGCTCCAGTCGATCATGTTGTCTCCACAGAAGATCGCAAAGAATGTCCAACCGAAAGGAAAACAAAGAGGAATTCCAAAGATCTCTTGGGCAATCGGTCCGTCAGTCCTCGTCCTGCACCCAGAGCTTGTCCACCAAGGCGAAGACAAAATAACCAAGAATGGACACGAACAGCTGCTCTTTATTCGCGTCGATTAGTGTCCACTCGGTTTCCGGACTGCACGACTCGACTTCCGCGATGCTAATCGCTTAACCGCCAGACCATTCCGGTGTCTCTCTCTTAATAAATGAGTTCACCCCGACCCGAAAATCGTTACTTCCATAGCATTGCTCAATGACATCGAAAAAGTCGACGGACTGAAGCTTGTCATAAACTCGCAGCAGCGCTTCTTTAGCCGCCCAAATTGTCAGTGGAGCGTGTTGAATGATCCGGAGAGCGAGAGCGCGGGCGTAAGATAAAACCTCTTCCGGTGCATCGACAATTTCGCTGATTAGCCCGGCAGCGTACCCCTCCTCCGCCCCCATCAGCCTGGCCGTGAACAAGAGTTCTTTGAACCGGCCGGGACCGATGAGAAAACTTAGGCGAGCGCAATTGGCCAGAGACAAACAATTACCCAGCGTCTTCGCCATAGGATAACCGAACTTCATGTTCTTCGCTCCGATGCGTAGATCGCAGGCTGTAGCAAGGGCGGCCCCACCGCCCGTACAAGCGCCGGCGATCGCGGCAATCGTGGGCACGCGACAACGCTCAACCGCGCCGACCACCCGTTCGATCTTCTCCTCGTAATCGATTCCGTCTTTCCCGCTGACCAGAGTCTGTAGCAAACTGATATCTGTTCCCGACGCAAAGGCCGACGAACTCGAACCAGCAAAAATGATCGCTTTGATTTCGCGATTCTTGTTCGCCTCGATACAGAGATCGTAGACCCGATCGTACATTTCAAACGTCAGAGCGTTGCGTACCTCGGGACGATTAAAAACGACCTGCGCTATTCCATCCGAATGGTCGATGATGATCTCAGCCATAGTTCGTTCAGAGCGGTTTATAAAGCAGCATCCTCGAAAGAGCGGCGACAAGGTAATCGGTAATCAGTAATCAGTAATCAGTAATCGGTAATTTCACCAAATGTCAGCCCGAGGAGGGGCCTAGTCATACGCAACCAAGTGGACACCGATTACTGATTACTGATTATTGATTACTGGTTACCGATCAGTCCGCTGTCTTCACCACTCCCTCATTCTTTAATTCTTCAATTTCCTCTGCCGTAAATCCGATCTCCGCGAGAATCTCGCGGGTGTGTTCCCCTAGGATAGGAGCACCTCTTAAAACCGCGGCCGGAGTACGCGAAAACTTGACCGGTGCCCCGATCGCTTTGGTGCTGCCGAGAGTCTTGTGGGGAACATCGATCAACATCTCTCGCGCCTTGGTTTGCTCTTCTCCGAGAACTTCTTTGATATTGTAAATCGGGCCCGCGGGTAAGCCGGCTTTCGCGAACCGGCTTAGCCAGTCGCTCGCCGTTCGGCATCGGAAATAGCTTTCCAAGACTTCCGACAGATCATCTAAATGTGCCATGCGATCGGAGTTTTCCAAGAATCGCTCATCCTTCAGAAGTTCCGGTGCTTCAATCACCTCGACTAGTCGCAGCCAGTTGGCCTGGTTCGCTGCGCCGACCGTAATCCAGCCATCAGCGGTGGGAAACGCCTGGTAAGGCGCGCTCATGATGTGCGCTGACCCGATCGGACCCGGCGATTCTCCAGTCGCCAGAAAAATGGCGGCGTGAAAATACGTTTGAACGATGCCCGCTTCGTACAAAGAGGTGTCGACCAACTGGCCTTCACCGGTCTTGAGCCGATGCGCATAGGCAGCCAATACACCCATGGCCCCAAGTATTCCGGCGGTAATATCGGTGACCGGAGGACCAACTTTCACCGGTGTTAGATTGTGACGCTGGCCCGTAATACTCATCAAACCGGACATTCCTTGAGCGACCAGATCAAAACCGCCTCGCGACGCATATGGTCCGGTGCGGCCGAACCCGGACAAAGAGCAGTAAACTAAGCTCGGGTTAAGCTCCCGGATCATTTCGTACTCGAGCCCAAGCCGCTCCATTGTACCGAGCCGAAAATTTTCGATCAGAATATCGACTTCCTGGATGAGCTTCTTGACGATTTCAATACCCCGGGGAGACTTTAAATCGATCGCAATTCCACGCTTGTTTCGATTCAAGACAAGGAACGCCGCGGACTCGTCTTTGATCTGCGGGGGAACCATTCGGCGAGAGTCATCCCCACCGGAGGTCTTCTCCAATTTGATGACGTCTGCTCCCATGTCGGCTAACATCATCCCGCAGACCGGCCCAGCCATCACATGACCGAGTTCAAGGACCTTCAATCCGTGGAGGGGACCAGAGGCGGGTTTATCTGTCATTTGTTTGATCATCCTCGGGTTGAATTGTCCTCGTCGCCGTGCTCGTCCTCGAATGAAACCAGACAGCCAATAACAGTAATCGCTAATCGGTAAATCAGTAATCGCTTACCCCATTTGCTATCTGCTATCTGTTATTTGCTATTTGCTGCTCATGATCGTCCATCGCCATTCGCAACACTTCAGCAATATGAAGCGGCTCCCGATTCGTGTTTTGTGCGATTTGCTCATGGCAACTGAAACCATCAGTGAGTACGATCGTCTCTGGGCCACAGGCGCGCACCGCCGGCAACAGGACACGCTCTCCGAGCGCTTGTGAAATAGCCGTGTTTGCGCTCTCGAAACCGAATGGACCGGCCATACCACAACAGCCGCTATCAAGGGATTTCAGCTCAACTCCCATCCGTCTTAGCAGCGCTTCTTCGTCGCTAAATTTGAGTACCGCTTTGTGATGACAGTGCCCGTGCAGGAGAACTTTCCTGCCAGGGATCCTGGGCGGCTCGTAATCATTCTGGGTCTGCAGAAAACTACTGAGCGTAAAGGTCTGTTGCCTGAGCCGATAAGCGACGCCGTGATGCGGGAACAGGCCGCGCAGCTCGTCGCGGAAAACGCTGGCACAACTTGGTTCCAACATAATCACCGGCAGACCGGCATTGACGTATGGCTCAAGCGCGTGAAGAACCTTTTGCAGATATTTCTTGGCCGCACTGAGCAACCCAAAATCATAAAGTGGCCGGCCACAGCAAAGATGTTCCTGTGTTTGCGGGACATGGACGGCAAAGCCGGCCCTTTGGAGTACCTCCCAAGCGGCTCGAGCGGTACTCGGTCGAAAATAATTGTTAAATGTGTCGGCAAAGAGAACAACTTCACGCCCCGGACCACTACCAGCCGGTTGCTTTCTAACCCAACTGACAAATATTTCCTCGGCTAATTTCGGAATCTCGCGTTGCTGGGCAACCTGCAACATTGCCTTCGCGACTCGACTGACCACAGGGGAGGAGTTGATGGCATTGACTAACTTGGGCGCGAACGAGGCAAGTCGCGCCCACCGATCAATGAAACCAAACGCATAGTGGTTGAACGGACGTGGTCGACCCTCGTAGTAGTGCGAAAGAAACTCAGATTTATAGGTGGCAATGTCGACGTTGGTTGGGCATTCGCTCTTACATCCTTTGCAGGAGAGACAAAGGTCCATCGATTCTTTGACCGCCTGATCGCGCCAACCACCCTTGAGCACTTCGCCTTGCAGCATCTCGAAAAGGAGATGGGCTCGGCCCCGAGTACTATGGATTTCGTCTCTCGTCACCTGATAGCTCGGACACATCGTTCCGGCATCGGTCTTGCGGCAAGCGCCTACACCCACGCACCGCTGGGTTGCCTTTTCCAATGAGCCCTGATCGTCCGGGAAGTGAAAGTGGGTCTTCACCGGTAAAGGATTGTAGTCGGCACCAAGTTTCAAGAACGCTTCGGGCGGATAGGGGTCTACCACTTTGCCGGGGTTCAGCTTGTTATCCGGATCCCATAACTGCTTGAACTGGCGAAAACCGTCCACCAGTTCGGGGCCGAACATTTTCTCATAAAGGAACGCACGGGCATGTCCATCCCCGTGCTCTCCGGAAATCGAACCACCATATTGCACAACCAAATCGGCAGCCTCTTCCAGAAAACGGCGAAAGGTGCGAACACCTCGGTCGGTCTCCAGATCAAAGTTTACTCGTTGGTGTACACATCCCTCCCCAAAATGGCCGTAGTACCAACCCTTGTAGCCGTGCTTAGCCAGCAGAGCTTTGTAATCACGCAGATAACGGCCAAGCATTCGCGGATGCACCGCAGCGTCCTCCCAACCCTCGTGCGTGATTGAGTGCTGGCCAGGAATCACAGTGGTGCCACCGTTACTCGCTTCACGAACTTTCCAGATGCGTTTTACCTCGTCTGGATCGCGCACCACCTTGATCACCGGCGGCTCAGGTTGCTTGCGAAGCCAGTTCACCAGTTTGTCTGCTTCTGCGTCCGCTTCGGCTGCCGTATCGCCCCCAAATTCGGCCAACAAGTAACCGTTTCCCGGCGGCAACAAAGCAATGTTTTCCGGCTGCAGATTCTTCTGTCGCATGACCGCAAGGACATCGCCTTCGAACCCTTCTAGCGCGATCGGCTTAAATCGCAGGATGTCCGGAACGGAATCGGCGGCGACAAAGACATCTTTGCAGCCAAGACAGACGAGCGACTTATAAGGCGGGCTGTGAACGAGCCTCACTTTTGCGTCCAGGACAATTACGCAGGTCCCTTCACTGCCAACCAGGGCGCGAGCGACATTGAACGATGTTTCCGGTAGTAGTTCATCAAAATTGTAGCCGGACACACGGCGCGGGATCTTGGCGAAACGGTCTCGCGCGAAAGCGCCATAACGATCCCGTAACCGCAGAAGCCCCGAGTAGATTTGCCCTCGCCGGCCGTTCTCGCGTATCACCCGCGCCAATTCTTCCGATGAGGTTGCGCCCACGGTAAGAATCGTCCCGTCGTAAAGCAGCACGCGTAGTTCCTCTATATTATCCTGCACTTTGCCGCCCATCAGTGAATGGGTACCAGAGGAATTGTTGCCGATCATTCCTCCAAGCGTGCACCGATTGTGGGTAGAAGGGTCGGGTGCGAACGTCAGCCCGTATTTCTCAGCCGCATCGCGCAAAGTGTCCAACACCAGACCGGGCTGCACCCGTGCGAAACGTTGCTCGGGATCGAGCTCGAGAATTCGATTTAAATACTTCGAAAAATCAAGCACCACCGCAACGTTACATCCCTGACCAGCCAAGCTGGTTCCTCCTCCGCGAGAGAGAATCGGTGCACCAAATTTACGACAAATAGAGACCGTTGTAATGACATCGGCTTCGTCGCGTGGAACGACTATTCCGATGGGAATTTGCCGATAGTTCGACGCATCCATCGAATAGGCCGCCCGCGAGCCGTGGTTAAACCGGACCTCGCCCTTGATCGTAGTCCGCAGCTCTCGGGCCAGGGAATCGGCTTCGGGAAAAGAGTCTATCCGGACGGCGTGCGAGCTGGGCGCCAGACCATTTTGAGTGAGTGAACGAGTGGAAGCATCCATTTCAAATAGCCAATAGCCGATAGCCAAGGTTATCTCATCGGCTTGGGGGTATGACTGTTTTGGTGGTGGTTGCCGATTTTGTGACTACTACCGGGTTCGCGGTTGTGCCCGATCTGTTTGCCGGTTCGCCCGCGAAGCTGAAGGCTTCTTCCGGTTTCATCCAGAAAGCGACAACGGAGCCGGCGAGGAACAGTCCCATGGAACCAAGAAAGGGCAGAGACCAGTTGTGAGTATGATCGATGATGAACCCGAAGATCACCGGCGAAAGAATCGCGGCCAGAGCGGATCCGGTGTTCATTATGCCGCTGGCAGAACCAGAATAGCGTGGAGCGATGTCCATCGGTATTGCCCACATCGGGCCGATCGTCATCTCGGCAAAGAAAAACGCACCGGCCAGGCAGACGGTGAGCGTCGTGAGATCCCTGGTCAAAAACAGCGGGATCATACAGAACAAAGAGCAAAGAAAGAAAACGACGACCAAGTTGCGACGTGCTTGCTTGAGATCGTGTGTTTTGCGCAAAACGAAATCCGTAACGACTCCTCCTAACGCATCTCCGATTACTCCGGCGAAGAAAACCGCCATCGCAAACAGAGCAGAATCTTTCAGATCAAGTGAGTACTGGTTTTTGAAGTACTGCGGCAACCAGCTCAAAAATAGCCAGAGTGTCCAGCCATAGCAGAAATAAACAAAGGTGACCGGCAGCATCCGCAAAAAAAGGGCTCCCCATGGTACCGGATTACGGCGGCGCATCGCCTGGTCCGTATAAGCCGGCAAAACCGAGAGCTCCTCCTGGGTAATTCGGCTGTGCTCCGCCGGATTGTCGCGAAACACGAGGAACCAAGCAAAAACCCAAAGACAGCTGGCAATTCCCAGGACAATGAAGGCTCCGCGCCAGCCGGTTACAACCATGAGGCCGACAACCAGCGGCGGAGTCAACGAATTACCGATACGGGCGAAAGCATGGGTAATACCCTGGGCAAACCCGCGGTCGGCCGGCCGTGTCCAAGAGGACATCGCCGATGTGGCCGCCGGAAATGTCGCACCTTCACCGAAGCCAAGTAACACTCGCGCCACCACCATCGCCACGAATCCATTCACCAATCCGGTGAGAATGGTTGCACTTGCCCAGATTAACGAGCAAATCGTCAAAACCTTGCGCGGGCCAAAGCGATCCCCCAAGTATCCGCCGATGATCTGAAACAGCAAATAAGGGTAAGCAAAGGCCGAGAAGACAAAGCCAACTTGCGTTTTGTCGAGATGGAGCTCCTTTTCGAATATATTCGAAGCAGTGCTGACATTCACCCGGTCGATGTAGGTCAAGAGGTACATCAAGCACAGTAGAAAAAGGACGATGTTACTGGCCGAAAAGATGCGGGAACTGGATTTGGCTTCGGTTGGAAGCGGGGATAAAGCTTGCATGTGTTCAGGGGGGACTCATTCTCGCCTAAGGCTCGAATGAAAATAACAAATGGCAGATAGCAAATGGGTGGACTTCGAATCTTGGATTGCGCATTCCACAATTGAGCAGCGCTTGTATCGCTCGGGGTACAGCGTCCGTCGCGTGTTCCGTATTCTGTGTTCGCTGTTCCATCTCTAAGTTGCAGCGACGGCTTCTGAACTACTCCGCGTGGGTTGGCTGTTCGATGGAAACCTATCGCCTCGGCTCAAGTAATCGAGGGCAGCCATCACACCGCCCTTGCGAAACGGAACATCAAATTGCTCCAGCCCCATCTCTACACCACACAGCGTAGCGCAGAGCATGAGGTCATTGAAGTCACCTAGGTGTCCGATACGAAAGACCTTGCCTTTCACCTTGCCTAGGCCGGCTCCGAGCGACAAATCAAAGTTCTCCAAAACAACCTGCCGGAATCTCGCTTCGTCAAAGCCTTCCGGCATCAGCACCGCCGTCAGTGAATTGCTGTATTCGCGAGGGTCCAGGCAAAGCAGCTGTAGATCCCAAGCCCGCACCGCACGTCGCGTTGCCTCACCGTGCCGAGCGTGACGGCGAAACACGTTATCTAATCCTTCCTCATCCGCCAATATCGAGATCGATTCGCGCAAGCCATAGAACAGGTTGGTCGCAGGGGTGTAAGGGAAATAACCGCTCTGGTTCGGCTCCAGCATCTCTGCCCACGACCAAAAGGATCGAGGCAACGCGGCAATCTTCGAAGCCGCTAAGGCCTTTTCACTCACCGCGTTGAAACTCAACCCGGGCGGCAACATCAGACCCTTTTGTGAACCAGCAACGGTCACATCCACACCCCATTCGTCGTGCCGATAGTCGATACTGGCGAGCGAGGAGATCGTGTCGACCATCAAAAGCGCGGGGTGCTCAGCTTCATCAATTGCGTGACGAACCTCGCCGATACGGCTGGTGACGCCGGTTGAGGTCTCATTGTGAACGCACATGACCGCTCTGATCTGGTGCGCAGTATCTTGCGCGAGCTTCGTTGCTAGGGTCACCAAATCTATTCCGTGACGCCAATCACCACCTATGAAATCTACCACTAACCCAAAACGTTCCGCCAGGTTTCGCCACAGCACCGCGAATTGTCCCGTCTCGAACATCAGTACGCGGTCACCGGGAGAAAAGGTATTAACAATTGCCGCCTCCCAAGCTCCGGTACCGCTGGAGGGATAAATGAAGACGTGCCCTGTGCTCATCTTAAAGATGCGCTTCATGCCTTCCAGACATTCACGAGCCAGCCGCGAAAACTCTGGACCACGATGGTCGATGGTAGGTCGATCCATCGCCCGGAGAATTCGATCGGGCACATTGGTCGGCCCGGGAATCTGCAAGAAATGCCGACCAGCTCGGTAAGCAGCAGGAGAATCTCTCATGAGAAAAAATTCGGTTTAAAATCCTGACTTAGCGAAGCCCAAGTGGCTTCTACGCGAAGACAAAGCAAACACAACAATTTGCATACAAACTTGCAAGTGAATTTTGGGTCGCGTCGTTTCTAGTTGAAGAATAGTCGGTTACGTTACAAGCAGCGGCTCGGTATTTGCATGCAGTACGGGAGAGACTGTCTTTAGGTAGCGGCGACTTTCCGAGCCAGGCCACAAACCTGGACCGGACTAAGAATACCGTCGAAGCGGCTAGTGCACCCCGGCCAGAAAGCGCAGTCGCCACTTTTGGAAAGCGTTGCAGCCGGTGCTTGCGTTCCGACATGCGGAGCGATGGCGACCGCGGCTTGTGGTGGTGCTGACCGGTCAACTGCGCTCCCATCGTCAGCCCCAGGCGAAACTAATGGCGAAATGGGACAGTCGCCGCTGAAAATTCCGGCTCACCGCTGTGAAAAACGCGTTAGCCTAAGGACACCACCTACAGATGCCGGCAAACGGCCTCGTACTTATGATTCAGATGTTGCTGGAGGAGTTCCGCGAGCTCGTCAGCGCAACGCCGGGAGAGCGCATCAATGATTAACTCGTGTTCTCGCATTGCCGTCGCCCATCGATCCCGGTCGGTTTGGCTCGCCAAATAGCGAGCGCGTAACAAACGACAATTCAAATTCTCGTACATCGTAATTAGAACCGGATTGCGTGCCGCCGCCACAATGCGCTTATGAATCTCTTGGTTGTCCCGGAAATAGTCCGGTAGGTCGCACCGAATGAACTGCGCCTGCATGTGGTAGTGAACCGCCTTGATTTCGCACATCTCAGCTTCAGTAATGTGCTGGCAAGCCAGCCGGCCAGCCAAAGATTCTAGCGCACCAAGTATTTCAAACAGGTGCCGGACATCCTCCGGGGTCAGCTTGACAACCCGCGCACCCCGATTGGGCAGTAGTTCAACCAAACCCTCATGCGAGAGCACCTTCAACGCTTCGCGCAACGGAGTTCGGGATACTTGAAGCCGCTCACATAGCACGCGCTCATTTAGCCGCTTACCGGGCGCCAGTTCATTGTGGATAATCAGATCTCGCAATGTCGCCAAAACCCCATGATGCAGCGGCTTCGCACTGGCTCTAGAGGGACGTTTGTCGACCTCATCCTCTTCAGCAGGAAATGCGATGATATCTGACGGTAACGAGTCCGCCGGCGGAATCGTTTGAGAAGAGTGCTGTCGGATCATCGCTTTTCTAAACGAACTTAATTTAGCACGCCGGGTCTGGTAAAGGTAGTGGCGACCGGAGAAAACCGCCGAGAACGCCGTCATCGCTGAGCGATTTCAGCCGCGGATCAATTCGGAGGTCGCGCCAAAACGAGAGACGTATTGGGATCCGGCGGCTGCCGGACCGCTACCGAAGACAAAGCGGGAACGGCAAGAACCTAGAACCAGCACCTATCCATTTAGGATTCCTAGATAATTGATGTTTAAGAGCTACTGTTTGTCCACGTTTGGAATGCCTAATCCAACTCGGAAGCCAGGCATCCCAACCGTAGAAACCCCCACAATATGCCCCTTAGAATCAGCGTTTGTTTTCTGTGGTTTTCGCTCCTTTTTCTATCAAATGCGGTTGGGCTTTCGGCTGGCGAGGAAGACAGAAAAATTGTGGTCCTCACTGGAGCCAATCTCATCGATGGCGCCGGGCATAGCCCGGTTCAGAATGCCGTTCTGACAATTCAAGGAGATAAAGTGAGTGCCGTCGGCCCCTTCGGTTCAGTCGATTACCCGGCTGATGCAGAAGTGATCGATTGCCGTGGTCAAACCATCATTCCTGGCCTGATCTCCGATCACTCGCACATCGGTCTGGTAGATGGTACCACCGTCAACCCGGAGAACTATAATCGAGCGAACATCCTCCGTCAGCTACGCCAGTATGAGGCTTATGGAGTCACCACCGTTATGGCCCTCGGTTTGAACGGTGGCCTATTCTATGAACTACGGGACCAACAGCATTCCGGCCAGTCGCCCGGAGCCGATATCTTCGGCGCTGATCGAGGCGTAGGCGCTCCCATGACCTCACCTCCAGCGGCTTTACTACCTGTCGGCAACGACCAGCTTTATCGTGCCGAAACTCCGGAAGAGGCGAAGGCCGACGTTCGAGAGATGGCAACTCGGCATCCCGATTTAATCAAAATCTGGGTCGACAATCAGCTCGGTGCCGACCCAAAGATGAAACCGGAAATCTATCAGGCGGCGATTAACGAGGCACACCGCTTAGGGCTCCGCGTTGCCTGCCACATTTATTATCTCGATGACGCAAAGGCAGTGCTTCGCGCCGGAGCCGACATCATTGCGCACGGCGTTCGTGATCAGCCGGTCGACACTGCGTTTATTGAGGAAATGAAGGCCCGATCCGCGTGGTATGTCGCGACGATTAACCTCGACGAAACGTCCTATATTTTTGCCGAGGAGCCCGAGTGGACCAAGGAAAGTTTTTTTCAAACTGCCTTGCAACCCGCGCTGAGAGACCGGTTCAGTGACCCCACTTATTTACAAAAGACAAAAACAAATCCAAGAGTGCCAATTTTCAAAAAGGCGGTCGCCAACAACAAGGCAAACCTGAAGACCCTGTACGAAGCGGGAGTAAAGGTTGGATTTGGAACCGATTCCGGAGCGCAACCCCAACGGATACCTGGTTTTGCCGAGCATCGAGAACTGCAACTGATGCTGGAAAGCGGTCTCTCACCGCTGGAAGCATTAGAGTGCGCCACGAGCAACGCCGCAGCACTCATCGGGCTCACCGACCGAGGAGTGCTTGCACCCGGCAAGCTCGCCGACTTTGTCCTACTGACTGCGGACCCTTTGGTTGATATAGCGAACACCGAAAAGATCGCTGCCGTTTGGCATCGGGGAAAGAAAGTTAGCGGACCGATTGAGACTTTTTCGCAAAAGGCTGACTAATCACGATGGGGTGCCAGGCTTCTTCGGTAGCGGTCCCGCAAGTGCGATCTTAACATAGGCGTCAACTTAAAAGGTTGTCCGAGACCGAAGGGCCGCATGATTTTGATAATGTCTGGCGACCTCCCGGTAGGCGTGTCTCTCCGAGACCGCAGAACCGAGGGCGTAGCTGTGCCCTGTTAGGCCGAGGACTGTTGCGAGAGGCAAAAGCGTTGGGCCTAACGGTGCGATGGTTGCCGATGATCCTGCGGTCTCGGAGAGACGCGCCCTACCTTACGCGGGTCGCCAGGCCGCCACGGAGGACAAAAATGCCGACGAATTAGCCACGCGTAACCAGAACAATGAACAGCGACCTGCGATCCATTTCTATTCTGGACGCCCCGTCCAACCTGGGGTTGAAACCGCCGGCAGAGGGGAAAGAACCCGGCGTGAAATGGATGGCCCAGGCAATCCGATCGCGAGGTCTGGTTCAGCGCCTTGGTGCAATCGATGCCGGAAAGGTTGAGGCTCCTGCCTACCACGATTTCTTGGATCCGCGTTTGGCTGTTCGCAACCCAGAGGGAATAGTCGCATTCGCCGAGGCGCTCGCGGTTCGAATACGCGAGCTGTTGGAACGGAATCGATTCCCGCTCGTCCTGGGCGGCGATTGTAGCATTCTGCTCGGCTCAACCCTTGCTCTGCGTCAGCTTGGCCGATACGGCTTACTCTTCGTCGACGGTCACACCGATCTGCTGACGCCGTCGGATTCGATCACGGGCGGAGCGGCTGGAATGGACTTGGCGCTGGTCACGGGTACGGGACCAGAACTCCTGACCAACATCGATGGACAAAAGCCGTATGTCAGACCAGAGGATACGGTCTTGTTTGGATACCGCTGGCCGGATTCCGAATCAATTGCGCGGCCAAGCGATCCGATGAAATCATTCTCGTTGGATGCGATACGGGCGCAGGGAATCGCCGAGTCTGCCAAACAAGCTATTATATATCTTGAGTCGTCGCCGACACTTGGTTTTTGGCTGCACCTGGATGTAGATGTTCTCTCCCAGGAATGGATGTTTGCAGTGGACTCGCCCGATCCGGGAGGTCTAACGCCCGAGGAGTTAGCAATCCTGTTGAAAACAGTTAGTCAGAGCAAACGCTGCGCTGGTATGCAGATCACAATTTATGATCCCACGCTCGACCGGGACGGAGTTTGCTGCGATCGAATCGTTGAGATTCTGGTTTTAGCCTTTGCCTAAACAAAAGCCTAAACTTCCGGATCCGGGTCGAGCGACAACTCGGCCAAAGCAGCGCTAAGAAATTGAACAACAACCGGGTTATGGGATTTCCTTATTGCGGCCGGTGAACCCAGTTCCACAATTTTTCCTTGGTTGAGCATGGCTATCCGATTAGCCAGATAAAAGGCGGTGTGGAGATCATGGGTAACAACCAAGGTAGTGACGGCCCCTAGTCGATTCAGATTACGTATCAACTCATTGACGTGGTGAGCGACTATTGGGTCAAGGCCGGTAGTGGGCTCATCAAAGAGAATCAGATCGGGATCCAGCACCAGTGAACGGGCCACAGCGACCCTTTTCTTCATGCCGCCACTGAGTTCTGACGGCATCAGATATTTCGCCGGATCAAGCTCTACAAAATGGAGTTTCTCCTCCACAATCGCCTGGATTTCTTTCTCCGTTTTTACGGCCAGCTCTCGTAAAGGCAGGGCAAGATTCTCGAAAACAGTGAGGGAACTTATCAGCGCGGAAGATTGAAAGACCATCCCGATTCGCGTGCGGACTCGATTGAGTTTCTCTCCAGAAACAGAGGTAATCTCTTTGCCATCGAACAATATCGTGCCGCTCTCCGGTCGCAGTGTCCCCAGCAGAAGTCGTAGGAGCGTGCTTTTGCCGATGCCGCTCGGACCCAAAAGGACCAGACATTCACCGCATCGAATCTGCAGATCGAAGTTATCGAAGATCATCTTTTGGGCGAAATGGAGCGTGAGACTCCTGATCTCAACCAGATAGCGATCTGACTTGGCGTGGGCCGCTCGCCGCTCTCCCCGCATCGAATATCCGGGATCACGAGCGGAAGCTAGCGGGCCGACCTCGGTTGGGCCAGTCGCAGTCGAACTACCGCGGTCGATCATACACAAACGCTGTGAGCGCCGGGCGAATATAGGTGATCTATCGGCCCTTAACAACCAGGCAGAGTCGGGTTTCGCCCTACCCTCGCGCCGACACGCCGGTATGCCGTTCAGTGATGTGCGTTTGATTGGATGGCTTGCCCCTTAAGGATATCGCGCACCTGAGATTTCGTCAGTAGGATCGCGGTGTTAAGATCGGCGGTGGTCGGAAAGTCGGCGCGATTCACGAGTGCTTTGGCCACAATCCTGTTGGGTCCCTGGACCAATGTGACATCGAACGAGTCGCTAAGCAGGTACTCATATTGATCTTCATCCCGCGCTTCGATGTCCCATAAAAAGCAAAGGAGCCCGAAATATTTCGCTTCGAAAGCCGCGGTCGCGTCGTTCCAGAATTTGCTCCCGGTCAGAGTGATTCGGACTTGGTTGCCGCTCACTTCAATCCTAGTGTCTCCAGAAGGGTCGCCAGCCGAAAGCTTCCACCGCAGTGCTTCCTCGAATTTTTCGCGATGGGCTTCTCCGAGACCGGCCTTCTCGTCTTGTCCGTCGGCCAGATGAGTCGCGATTAGCACGAACAGTGTGATCACAATCCATTTCATGTCTGCGCCAAATTCTTGGTCGTTTCCGGATCAAAAAAATGCAGCTTGTCCTGAGCGAACGCAATCTGTACCGGCGCGTTCACCGGCACCCTGGTAGTGGCAGCGGACGTGGCGCGAACCAATTGATCCGCGACCTGGATCGTCAAGATCATTTCAACGCCATGGTCTTCGGCACCGTATAACCTCCCCGCGATGTCTCCGTTCGCGATCAACTTCACATCTTCGGGGCGAACGCCCACACGTACGGTATTGCGTGGGCCGATAACCTCATTAAGCCGTGTGCGGATCGCTGGTTGAAGGGCGATTTCAAACTTTTCCGGGACGACAACGAGCTTATCTCCGTCCATCGCGGCGTCGAATAGGTTGATTGCGGGCGACCCGACAAAGGAGGCCACGAATGTGTTGCCGGGAAAATTATAGACCTCGAACGGCGTACCCACTTGTATTAGCTCGCCATCGTAAAGCACCCCAATGCGGTCACCCATGGTCATAGCCTCGACCTGATCGTGCGTGACGAAAACTAGTGTCGCACCTAGTTTCAATTGCAGCTGTCTGAGTTCGGCCCGCAACAGCTCGCGCAGCTTGGCGTCGACATTGGAAAGCGGCTCATCCATCAGAAACAATCGGGGCTCGCGTACGATCGCCCGGCCGATCGCAACGCGCTGCATTTCACCGCCGGAGAGCCGGTCGGTACGCCGTTCGAGCAAATGGGAAATTCGCAAGGTTTCGGCCGCTTTCTGCACTCGAAGGCCAATCTCTTTTGCCGGAATCTGACGCAGCTTCGATCTCAGTGGAAATTCGAGGTTCTTGCGTACCGTATAGTTTGGATAAAGCGAATATTGCTGGAACACGAGAGCGACATCTCGGTTCGCCGCGCTCCATTCGTTCACCAGGTCGTCGCCGATCCAGACTTCACCGCTTTCGGGTCTTTCCAGGCCGGCAATGCAACGCAGCGTGGTGGTCTTCCCTGCCCCGGTTGGGCCCAAGAGAACGAAGAACTCCCGATTATGAATATTGAGCGAAAGATTGCGCACCGCGGCAACGTCGCCATAGCTTTTGGAGAGATTCTTCAGAGTTAAATTTGCCACGTTGATTATCGCTCGCTGGACAGCGCCAGGCCGTTCTTCTTATCGAAAAAGTGCGTCCGCTCCTTGTCAAGTTGCACCCAGACCGGTTGGTGGAGCCGAGTCACAAATCGGCTCTCCGTGCGGGCTCGGATCACCGTCTTCCCGACGCCGATATCCAGGATGTCGTAAGCGCCCAGCGGCTCGATCAGGTGAACTTCTCCCGGTAGATAACCGGGCTGCTCGGTTCGCTGGACCAGCACAGCTTCGGGTCGCACACCCAGCGCAATATCGTCGGGCCCGGCCGCAGCTATGCGCCGGTATACCTCGCCACCAAATTGGAAAGGCGATTCCGTTCCATCGAGTCGCACTTTGGTCGTCGTATCTGCCAATTCGACCCGGCAATTAACCACATTCATTATCGGGCTACCAACGAACTGGGCTACAAACAGATTAGCAGGCCATGAATACACCTCGGTTGGACTACCAACCTGCTGCAAGACACCCTCGTTCATGATTGCGATCCGGTCGGCCATCGACATCGCTTCCACCTGATCGTGAGTCACATAGATGGTGGTGGATTTATTTTCGATATGCAGGCGGCGCAGTTCAACGCGCATTTCTTCACGCAATTTCGCGTCCAGCGCACCGATGGGTTCGTCCATCAGGATAGCTTTCGGCCGCCGGACCAGGGCGCGTCCAATAGTCACCCGCTGCATGTCGCCACCCGCCAATGCCGACGGCTTTTTCTGCAACAAGTGCTCGATCCGCAGCACCTTGGCGACGCTCTTTACTTTCGCGCGAACCTCCCTATCGCTCATCCGGAAAGCGCGCAGCGGGAAGGCAATATTCTCAAACGCCGTCATGTGCGGATAGAGCGAGTAGAGCTGGAAGACAAAAGCGATATCGCGCTCGCTCGCCGGTAACGATTCGACGGGCTTCCCATCAATGCGGATTTCGCCTGAATCGATCTTCTCCAAGCCGGCGATCGCCCGCAAGGTTGTGGTTTTGCCGCAGCCGGACGGTCCAAGGAGGACGACGAATTCGCCGTGGTCGATTCGCAAATTAAGTTTTCGGATGACCCAGTTAGCTCCGAAGTGCTTTTCAATGTCGATAAGATCTAGATCGGCCACAGTACGATGCTTTTCTTGGTTGTCAGTGCGTGGACGAGCGCTCCAAAGGTGCCGATCGCTGCGTCTTCGGTGGACTGATTCGGGAAAAGATATTGAACAGGATTAAACCCACTAGAATGATCGTTGCGCCGTAGCTGTGCAGAAACAGGTTCCACGGCTGGCAAAGAGCGATTACCCCAAATATCATCACCAGCATGGACAGCAGCTCAAGTTTTCTGGCATAGAGTCTCATCGCAAGTCTCCTTTACTTTCTTACCGCGCCGAAGGTGACTCCACGCAGCAGATGGTTGCGCAAAAGGAATGTGAATATCATTACTGGGAGGAGAAACAGGACAGCCCCGGCAGCAATCGTCGTCCAGTCCGTCAGGCCAGAGCCCAATTGAGAGGGAATGTAGGGAGGTGCGGTCTGAGCTTTCCTCAGTGTCATGATCAGCGCAAAAGCGTACTCATTCCAAGCGGTGATGAAGCAGAACACGGCGGTCGCTGCGATACCGGTTGCGGCTTGAGGCAGCACTATCTTGAGGAACGCATCCATGCGCGTATACCCATCAACCAGCGCCGCTTCCTCATACTCCTTCGGAATCTCATCGATAAAACCTTTCATCACCCAAACCGAGAACGATAGATTGAACGCCGTGTAGAGGATGATTAGTCCGATATGGGTATCGACCAACGCAACGGTGCGATACATTAGATACATCGGAATAGCCACCACCACTGGAGGCAACATGCGGGTGGAAAGGATAAAGAACAGCCAGTCCGACTCCCCCGGCATTTTGAAGCGAGAAAATCCATAGGCGGTCACCGTTCCCATGGCTACGGCCAAAAAAGTGCTCGTCACCGCGATGATCAGGCTATTGGTGAACCGGCCAACATAACCGGAGCTTACGATGTTCCCCTTATCGTCTCGAATAAAGCGCTCGCCTCCGTCCATGACGAGCTTTTCCCACCACGGCGCTTTGGCATACTCCGCCTGATCCGGCGCGCCTCGCCTCTCCACCCGTGCCGTGAAGAGCTTGATGAAAGCAGTGATCTCCGGCTTGAAGAACACGGTGGGCGGGACGGTGGTAGCATCGGCCCGCGGCTTGAACGCGGTCGAGCCAATCCAATACAGCGGGATCATCATGATCACCAGCACGGCAAGCACCAAGGCGACCGCAATGCGGTCCCAAAGTCGCTGTATCTTTGATTGCACCGCCGCCATACCTAACGTTCCTTGAGTCTGTTCAAATACTTGATGTAGATCGTCGTGATCGCGAGCACCGCCAAAAGCACGATGTAAGCAAGCGCACAGGAACGGCCCGTCTGCCATTCCTGAAAGGCCGACTTATAGAGCCTGATCGAAACCAGCTCGGTTTCCTCCAAACTCGCCATAATGAACGCGATGTCGAAAGTCTTGAACGCCTCCATCGTGCGAAAAATGATGGCAATCAGTAAAAGCGGGGCAACGAGAGGTAGCGTGATACGCCGGAACACAAACCAACCGGAGGCGCGGTCGATAGCAGCCGCCTCGTAAAGGGAGGACGGAATAGCCGAAAGTCCGGCCAGGCACAATAACATCACGAACGGTGACCACATCCAGATATCCGTGATTGCGATCGCGTACAGGGCCACGTCCGGGTTGGAGAGCCATTCCATTCCCTCCAGACCGAGAAGGTAGTTCACGATTCCCCACGATGGATTATACAGCAGTTGCCAGAACAGACCGACCACTGCCGCCGACATCATCATGGGCAGCATCAATACGGTCGTTAGCAACCCCTTGCCGGGAATCGGACGATCGAGCAGCAGGGCCATACCGAAGCCTACCACCACTTGCCCGGCAACTGATATGATTACGTACTTTGCAGTAATCGTGAAGTTGTTCCAAATCCCCTCATCGGTCAGCAACTCCTGGTAGTTCTCCAGGCCAATGAAGTTGGCCGGCCGATTGCTGGCCGCTCGATAGTCGGTGAACGAAAAGCCGAGCGAGTAAAGCAACGGGAAAATGTTGAAGACAATCAAGAAGACGATCGTCGGGATGATGAACCAGTTACGGATCGCCAGATCGGACATCCCCTGCCTTGCCAGCGACAATCCTCTGCCTTGGGTTCTGTGCATTTATCGAGTAACGCGCAAGTTGGAACTCCGCATACACACCGGGGCCCAACTTGCTGACAGCAAAAAAGCGCGCGGGAGGCAAGCGCTCCCGCGCAGCGAAATTATTTCAGGAGACCTGCCTTCTTAAGAATCGACTCCCAGTCTTTGGTGAGGCCATTCATGGCTTCTTCGGCTGTACCTTTGTTGGCCACAACGTATGGATGCCAGCGCTTGTTGGCCGTCGTTAACAGCTCCGCGTATTGGGGAACCGCCCAGAAGTCCTTCACAATCTGCATGGACTGGTAGAAGGCTTCATTGTAAGGCGTAGCCTCGCGGAACTCCTTGGATTCCAAGATCTTCGCGTCGCAGGTATAGCCGCCAAGTTCACCCCATTTTTTCTGCACGTCCGGGCGAATGAACCACTCCAGGAACTTGAAGCACTGATCGCGCTTCTTGGAATAACTCACAATCGAAAGCCCCTGGCCACCTAGCGCTGCAAAGCGCTTGCCGGTTGGGCCCGCCGGCATGGCAAAGTAGCCCGTCTCCTTGGCGTATTTGTTTGTGGCTGGATTCGCAAGCGCCGGGAAGAAAGCAAAGAAATTCATGCTCATCGCCACCTGGCCATTGGTGAATGCCTGATTCGCTTCCTGGAAGAACGTCTTGCTCCAGTCGGGAGGACAAAACCCGTAGAGTTCCTTGTATAGCTTCAGTCCCGCAATCGAGTCCTTCGAGTTAGTGATGCCTTGCACCTGATTAGTTGCGTAATCGCCCATCTCACCGCCATACCCGAAGACAGTATTCATTACGCCCATCACGAGCGCATCGTACGAGTTGTCGGTGTAGATGGTCAGGCCGTAGCGTTTTTCCTTCGGCCGATAGAAGAACTCCGCGATATCGCGCAGCTGCGCCCAGGTCTCAGGCACTTTCAACTCATAGCCGTACTTGGCTTTGAAAGCTTCTTTTTCCTTTGGATCCTCGAACCAGTCCTTGCGATAGGCCCATCCGTTCGCATCTCCTTCCAGAGGAATAGCCCAGTAGTGCCCGCTCTTGCCCGGATACTCCGCGTAACCGACGACCGTCGCCTTCGCCATTTTGTTGGCGACGTCGTTCTTCTTGAAGAAATCGGTGAGTTCGACGTAATGCCCTGCAGTCGAACCCGCGCCCAGCCACTGCGAGTCTCCGACCACCATGTCGTAAGCATCGCCATGAGCATTCCATTCGGTGAAAGCTTTGGTCTGAAAATCGGCCCACGGAGTGGTTTCCACCACCACCTCCACGCCGGTCTCTTTTTGATAATCTTTGACTAACTCCTGCAGATAGTTAGCCGGATCCCATTGTGCCCATAGGATCGTAAGTTTTTCCGCTCCGTAACTGGCCGTGCTAAGTGCCAAAAGCACGGTAATGCCTACCGACTTGAGAAGCCACCTGATCATGTCGCCTCGTTCTTTAGATATTGTTTGGGGGGTAAAAAAAATTGGCCGACCTCGGTCGCTAGACCGTGTACCGGTCGGACCAAGTCAGATTAGAAAGCTTGGAAACCAGTGTCAAGACACCAGTCGTCTCGAGCGCGACCAAGCGCGAGGCAAAGGTCTGTTTCGACCCTTACGAAGCCTTTTCCCACTTGCCCGATTTCGCCGATCGGAGCACCGCATCTACCACTCTCTCCGTCTGCATGGCGCCCTCAAAAGTCGGTTCGGCCGATTTCTTCTCGTCGATCGAATTCAAAAAATCTGCCACCTGATGAATAAACGAATGTTCAAATCCGATTGCCAATCCTGGCACCCACCAGTTTGCCATATACGGATGATCTCCGTCGGTGACATGAATGGAGCGCCAACCGCGTAATGATCCTTCATCCTTGTGATCGAACCATTGCAACCGGTGCAGATCGTGTAGATCCCAGGCAATCGAACCGTGTTCACCGTTGATCTCGAGAGTGTAAAGCGCCTTATGACCTCGCGCGTAGCGGGTAGCTTCGAAGGTCGCCAACGACCCGTTCTTAAACCGGGCTAGGAACGCGCTCGCATCATCGATCCCGACTTTTTCCGGTTTGCCGGTTAAGTTATGTTTCCGTTCTTTAACAAATGTCTCGGTTACCGCGGAGACGGATTCCATTTCGCCGTTCAGCCAAATCGCCGTGTCGATACAGTGCGCTAACAGGTCGCCGGTCACTCCGCTCCCGGCCACGTTTACATCCAACCGCCAATCCTTGCCGCCTTGCGGCACATCGGCCGAGATAGTCCAATCCTGTAGGAACTTTGCGCGATAATGAAAGATGCGACCAAGCTTGCCGGCCGCAATGATCTGTTTTGCCAGGGTCACCGCGGGAATCCTCCGATAGTTATACCAAACCATGGTACGAACGCCGGCTTTTTTGACGGCATCGATCATCTGTTGCGCTTCGTCCAGATTACGCGCCAGCGGCTTGTCGCATAAGATCATTTTCCCAGCTTGGGCGGCGGCGATTGCAATTTCAGCATGGGTATCGTTCGGAGTGGCAATGTCGATGACATCAACGGAAGGATCAGCGACCAGTTGTTTCCAATCCGCGTAATGCGACTGATAGCCCCATTTGTGCGCGAACTGCTTTGTCTTTTCCGGATCCCTGGCGGCAACGGCCTTGAGCACCGGTTGATACTTGAGATCGAAAAACTGGCTGACGGTGAGGTACGCATTCGAATGCGCACGCCCCATAAAGCCATAGCCAACGAGACCAATGTTTAGTTTCTTCATAAAAGTAATGGTAGGGCGACACAGATCCAGCGAAGGCAGGATCTGTGAGCCAGGAAGTAATGAAGTAACGAATTCGCGGAACCTCTCACCTCTCACCTGCCTCCCCTATCCCTCCCATCCGTGCGCTTCTCGGACAGAAACCATTGCACCCAGAATAGAGTTCCAGGTCTGCTGCTTCACCATCACCTCGTTAGGGAACATGCAGCCATCCCAACAGATATGTTGGAAAGCGTCGGTCAATTTTCCCTGATCGTCGCGAAGCCAATATCCGGCATCCCGGGCAATGTTCAGTTTCCCATTTGGATCATCGGGAAGACAATGCTTTCCAGTCTTGTCATGCGAGCCGCTGCCTTTGACGGTGGCATCGTTCTGGGCAACATGGAAATCAATCGTCCAGGGACGCAGGGCGTTTGTCATAGTTTTTAAAGCCTCCTGCACCTTCCCGTTGTCTTTCCAATCAAAGCCTTCGGGCAGTATGGCATCTTCCGGAGCGTTACAGCCCATCGTGTAGAGTAGGGTATGGGCCATATCGGCTTGGAAACCAAGGGTCTCGGGGCGCCCAACTAGTTCTAACAGCTCAATCATTCGTTTCCAGCTGTGCATACCGCCCCAACAAATTTCACCCTCTGCGGCCAAGCGTTCACCGTGACCTTCGGCGATATTGCAGCACTCTCGAAAGGTCGATGCTATCTTCTTGGAACCTTCCGGGTCATTGGCCCATGTTTCGGGATCGGTCGCGGAATCAACGCGAACAATTCCGTAAGGTCTGATTCCTAGCTCACGAAGTTTCGCAGCGATCCGACAAGCCTTCCTAACCTGTTCGATAAAACGATGCCGGTCCTCCGGCTTACCCATCGCGGATCCGCCGCCGGTTGGTGGCCAAACCGGCGCGACAACGGAACCAGCAACGAGATTTCTGGATGCGATTTTTTCGACGAGCTCCTTTAGCTGATCATCCGTCGAATCAATACTGATATGCGGATCGGATAGGAATAAATCGACTCCTTCAAATCGCGCACCAACGGTTTCGGCTGACGCGGTAAGATTCAGCATCGTATCCAGATCGATGAAAGGTTCCGAGCCGGGCCCTTTACCGACTAAACCAGGCCACATCGCATTGTGTAGTTTGGGGAAGGTGTTCATGAGATCAAATGGCGAGAGCCCAACGCCGGCGTCGCCAGGTGGGCCCGCAGAACGCCCTTATCGGTTCTTCGGCAGTATGATGATTTCTATTTTGAATTGGGGGTATTAGCAGGGGTCCGTAGACGTCTGGACCGCGGCGTATTTGCTACTCGCCGCTCCGGTAGATATTAGACCTAACCGGTACGGTTTCAATCCTCATTCCCGCCGCCAAGATCGCTGCTCGCTGAATGATCGGCAATCACATCGGCGAAGCCGTGACTCAGGAAAGTCTAGGCAGAGCCCTAGGATCTAAAATAAGTAGCGTTCTAGCGCTGAAAGCGCGTGACAAGAACTGAACCATTTGGTGTTTGCCCGGTGGTTCGAGCCAAGCAAGCCAAACTGGCCCAGTTCTCGGCCGTAGCGCTCTTTAAGCGGCTGCGCAAAAGCAGGGATTGGCTGCAACAGCTTTGTCAGGCTTTGTTTGAGGAGAGAGGGTTGCAAACCGGTAGTCCCAGTAAGGGAGGGCTGCGCTTGATCGATTCGACGCTGGTGAAGGAACCCGGAAAGACCGGTAGCCTGTGGCGCATCCATTACAGCTTTCGGTGGCCGACCCTGAAGTGCGACTATTTTAAAATTACCGCGGTAGAGGGAAACGGAAACGGCGAATCGCTGCGCCAATTCCCACTTCGCCCACAGGATTACATTTTGGCTGATCGGGGTTATTGCCAAGCCACTGGAATACACTTTGCAGCCAGTAAAAAGGCCGACGTCATGGTGCGGCTCAATCCCGATGGCATTCGCCTGCAAACCCAAACCGGCGCTGCTCTGGAACTGGCCCAGCGGCTAGAATCAATCACCAAAACCGGCCAAATTACTCAATGGGAAGTCTGGCTGCCTTTGGAAGCTCATCCTCCGCTCGCCGCCCGACTTTGTGTGATCCGAAAAAGCCAAGCCGCTGCGGCCAGGGCTCAGAAAAAGCTCCAGCGCAGAGCCAGTAAACAAGGTGCAGCCTTGCAACCCCAAACCCTGCTTTATGCCAATTATGTGATGGTTCTAACCACCTTCCCACCAGAAACATTCCCTCCAGCATTGATTCTTGAGTCCTATCGCTTCCGCTGGCAAATCGAACTGGTCTTTAAGCGCTTCAAGCAAATCGCTCAACTCGGCCATCTACCCAAGTATGACCAGGAAAGCGCCAAAGCTTGGCTTTATGGCAAATTATTCGTCGCTCTCCTAACCGAAAAGCTTATCCAACATGCCAGCGCGCTTTCCCCCTGGGGCTACAGCTTCCCAATCCAGGCCAGTTGCTAGTCGATGGCGAGAGTTTTTGTTCGCCTTTCATCAGCTCACCCACGCCATCCAGCCTGTCCTTTCGCTACGCTATCTAATCGAGAATTGGACCCACATTGCCGCTCAGCTGGCTGAGCCGCCTCGAATACGCAAAGCACAAGAGCAAAAGTTCTACCCGCAGAAGCCAAAACAAGTTAACGCTTATGGGGCGAAGCCCTAGGCTTTCCTGAGTCGCGGCTTCGCCGCTAAAAACCCAACGCATTTTCGCCCAGCAAAGTCCGACAAGCCCCATCGGAGACGATAGAAACCCTCGGCTTTTGGTTTCGCACGCGGCTCAGCGATGCGGAGCAATGGCGATTGCGGTCTGTGGTGGCGCCAAACGGTCGACCCTGCTCAAATTCTCAGTTCGAGCGAAACCAACACCCTAATGGGGACAGTCGCCGCCGAAAATCCGGGCTTGCCGCGACGACGGACAAGCCGGGACAAGTCCTCCCCGTACGATCGCGAGCCCTTAAGTTGACGCGCATGGGCTGCCTCCGAACGAAGGCGCGGGCGCCATCTCTCCCGATCCCCAAAAATAGATACACCTTCGCACTCCAATTTTTTTCGAATCCTGTTTTAATAGAGCTAATTCAACTCACGCAATGAGCTCGAAAGGTGAAATCCTACGATGAATTGTCGCTGAGCGAAACGTCCCCCCATCGAACAACTATGAAAATCGGCATGAATTTGCTGCTCTGGACCACTCACGTGACCGAGGAGCACTACCCCCAATTGGAAAAGATCAAATCGACCGGATTCGATGGCGTTGAAATCCCGATCTTCGGTGGCGAAGACGCGCATTACCAAAAATTGCGCAAGAAGCTAGACGAACTGCAGCTCAAGACTTCCACCGTCGCAGTTGCAACTCCCGAAGCCAACGCTATCAGCCCTGATCCCGCGATCCGAAAGGCGGCATCGGAACGACTAAAGACGATCGTTCGCCAGTCCGCCATTCTGGGGGCAGACATATTATGCGGGCCGTTTCATCAGGCCTTGGGGGTATTCTCAGGCACCGGGCCGACCGAAGAAGAATTCAAACTCGCCGCCGATGTTCACCGGGAAGCGGCAAATGAGGCGCAACGGCAAGGCGTGTGTCTTGCCATTGAGTTTCTAAACCGTTTTGAGTGTTACTTTCTGAACACCACCGCAGCCGCCGCTATTTACGTCCGTCGCGTTGCTCATCCCAATTTCAAGGCCATGTTCGATACTTTCCATGCAAACATCGAAGAAGAAAACCTCCCAAAGGCGTTTAGGGAAAACGCTGCGGAAATAGCCCATATTCACGTGGCAAACAATGACCGCGGAGTACCCGGACGCGGTCATATCGATTTCCCGGCCGTCTTTCGCACAATCAAAACGAGCGGATATAATGGTTGGCTAACCATCGAGGCGTTCGGAAGAGCGCTTCCGGAGTTGGTAGAACCGACTCGAGTCTGGCGCGATTTTTTCAAACAACCGGACGACGTGGTGACTGAAGGATACCGGTTTATCCGGGACACCTGGAATGCGGTTTGAACGCCGGGTACGGACGCCGGTAGCGCCGATAGCGTCGGTAACGCGGGCAGCGTTAGGAATGCCGCGTTACCCCCGAACGGTAGGGCGAAAACCTCGGCGCTTTGGGTGGTCCGGCCTTTGGTCATGCATCCCCATGCGCCGGGTTTGAGCCGTGCCTGCTGCTATGCGCTTCTGAACAGAAAACGCCCAGTCTCTATCAATTCTCCGCCATAGGGCCAATCTCGGATCTGATTTACCAGCCGATCTCGCGCCGGGTTTTCGTTTATATCGATTTCGCCTTTTCGACACCGCCTTCGAAGCTGGAGATTTGATGATGAAACGATCGGGCCTGTCACGCCAATCGTGATACTTGGAATTCAAACATTTGCATGACGACGCTGGGACGTGGCTCAAACCCGGCGCATGGGGATGCATGACGAAGAGCGTAGCATACCCAAAGCGCCGAGGTTTTTCGCCCTACCGTTCGAGGTAGCGCGGCATTTCCACCGCTCTCGGCGTCCCCGGCGTTCCCGGCGATGTCGGCGCTTGATAGTCCGGCTTTTGATTCAACGTTCTGAACCAATTCGAACTGCGGCTCCAAGCATCGCGAGTCCGGTGACTCGACTGGTTGTACGTGCTGCCCAGGGCTTGGCCAGGAGCGGTCGAGCGCGTACAGCGAACATCGCAATAATCAAATAAACGATCGCGTCTGAAAGCATGAAGGTTCCGCCTAAGATAGCAAATTGGGCCGCCACCGGTCGTCCAATCTCGATAAACTGCGGGACCAACGCGACCAAGAAGAGTAACAGTTTCGGATTTGCCAGTTGAACGGTAATCGCAGTAACGAACGCCTTTCGGCCTGTGCTTTGGTCTTCACCGACGATCTCGCTCGCGGGACAAAGCAACGAACGCAAGCCTAGATAAATCAGGTAGGTAACGCCCAGCCACTTGACGAACGTGAACGCCCAATACGAGGCGGCCAACAGCGATCCAAGTCCGAGCGCAGTGAAGAAGAAATAGATCGCGTCGCCCGCCACTACACCAGCGTTAGCATAGAGCGCTGACCGAAATCCCCGCCGCAACGCGGTCGACAGCACTATGATAAACGCGGGGCCCGGGACCAATGAGACGAGGAGCGCAACGACGGCAAAGTTCGTCCAGGTATCGGGAGAGACTGGCATCGCATACCGTAGCTCGCTGACAGAGAGATGCCAGAAACCATTGCCGGTGAAGGCAAGCTCCCGAACTCATTCGCATGGTATGCAAGATCGGGAGCGCGGTCTTTTACGGATCGCGCACCTGGGGCCGCGGGGTCACTCGGCCTTTATCGCAACGGAGCGCTTTTCCTATCTTCAGTGTCCCACTTATCAGTAGGGCGAACTCGGGAAGTAGTACTGCGTCGCGTTCTCGGGCGACACTAGCGGAGAATCCACAATGTAAGTGCCGTTCATCGGCAGCTTGGTTACGAAGTGCAACGCTGTGAGTTCGACCGCGACGCCAATCATGCTGGGCGAGTAAACAATATTGACCGGCGTTTGCGGATCCTTGTCTATTACCCGTTTGACCATTTCTTTCATTCCGCCGCCGCCAACCACCCACATCTCTTTCTCTCGCTTGGCCTGACGCAGAGCATCAAGGACACCGAGGGCGATGTCGTCGTCCTGAGCCCAAACCGCATCAATATGAGGAAACCGGGTCAGGAAATCTTGCATGACTTTGAATCCATCATCGCGATTCCAATTTGCATACTTGGAGTCGAGCACTTTGATTTCCGACCCTTTGATTTTGGCCATGAAGGCATCAAAGCGTTGATTGTCGATCACGGTCGGTAGACCGCGCAGTACCACGATATTTCCTTTGCCACCTAATTTATCGAGGAAGTATTGGCCGGCGATTTTGCCCATTCCTGGATTGTCACCGGCGACATAGAGGTCCTGAATTGTCGAATCGGTCAGAGCACGATCGACCACGGTCACAAATACACCTTTCTTCTTCACTTGGCGCACTGGATCAGTGAGAGGCGCGGATTCGTATGGCAAGATCACGAGGGCCTTAATTTGTTGAGTGGCCACGAGGTCCTCAAGGCTGTTCGCCTGGTCGCTCGCACTGGTGGCGGTCACGACCGAGACCTGCACATTTTTATAGGTTGATTCTATCCGCTTTTTCGCCTCTGCGGCGAAGTAATTTACGCCGCCAGTCCAGCCGTGATCAGCAGAGGGAATGGAGACACCGATCTTGATTGTTTCTTGGGCCATCGCGGAACCGGCAATAAGGCCGGCCGCGTACAGTGGCGCCAAACCGAGGTATTTAGTTAACTTTGTCATTTTTTGGGGGTGATTAACGCGTCCTGCTAGTGCGCTGCAGCAAGGCAGCTCCTAAAATGATAATCCCTTGAACAGCGCCGTTAAGATAAACGCTAATCAGACTGGTTAGGTTCAGGATGTTGCCGATCAGAGTGAGGATTAACGCTCCGACGATTGATCCCCAGACGCGTCCGGATCCGCCGCGGAGAGCGGTTCCTCCGACCACAACAGCCGTGATCGCCTCCAGTTCCCAAAGAACTCCAGTCGAAGAAGAAGCGGAACCCAGTCGCGGAACATAGAGAAGTGTGGCCAGCGCGACGCAGAATCCCTGAACGATAAAGGCGACCACCCGAATACGATTCACCCGAATTGCCGAATAATGTGAGACCTCGGCGTTGGATCCAACCGCTCGGCAATAGCGACCGAAGCGGGTCTTGGTGAGCGCCACCCATCCGACCGCTACCACTGCAGCCAGGACCCAGACTGGAATCGGGACATAGAGCCAAGAATCATAGAATACGGGCCGATAGGTCTCGCGAACCCGGGAGTCGAGCGTCAACGTTCCGCCGTTGGCCAGAAAGGTCACCAACGACCGAAAAATGCCCATCGTTCCGAGCGTCACGATAAACGAGTCGATTTTTCCGATGGTTGATAAGATCCCGTTCGCCAAGCCGCTGATCAGGCCGACCACCAGGCCGATCACCATCCCGGCAACGATCGCCAACTCCTGCCCCAACCCAAACTCAGCCAGCCGATTGATCACAATGATCATCAGCCCAGCAATAAAGGCCGCCATTGCTCCAACACTTAAATCGATCTGACCGGTGACGATGACAAAGGTCGCACCAACGCTAATGATTCCAACAAAGGCGCTACGGGTCAGAACGTTCGTGACGTTATCCCATCTGAGGAAATTCGGGTTCAGGATTTGCCCTATGATAATCAACAAAAGCAACGCAATGAGCGGTCCTCCCTCACGCGCCCATCGTCCGAGGGTTTTCAATTCAAATCCCCTCTGCTCTCGCGCACTCGCTTCGATCGACTCTGCCGAATTCATGAACTCAAATAAGGTTTTGCCGGATTAACTCCAGTCGCATAAAGCATGATCAGATCTTCATTGATGGAGTTGCCTTCCAGGTTGGCAACGATCCGAGACGATCGCATCACAATTACCCGATGGCATATACCAATAATCTCCAAAAGCTCCGACGAAATCACGACACACGAACGCCCCTCTTCTGCGATCCTCCCAATCCACTGATAAATCTGCGCCTTGGTGCCCACGTCAATCCCGCGAGTCGGCTCATCAAAAATAATGATTTCCGGATCAATCGTGAGGATTTTGGCTAGTACAACCTTCTGCTGATTTCCGCCGCTCAGTCGGGCGACCGGCATCGAATAATCTGAAATCTTTATCTTAAACTGCTCGACTGCTTTCCGAAAAGAATTGCGTTCCTTGCGATGATCAACGAACCAAGAACCAAATCGGTCCAATCCAAGCAACGAATAATTGGTCGGAGCATCGAACGAGACGACCAACCCTTTTCCTTTGCGATCTTCAGGCAAATACACGGCACGCAGCTGAGCGACCGCCTGGCGATAATCCGTATATCGCGTTGGCTGGCCATCTCTGGAAATCGTCCCAGAGCTTGTCTTTCGCAGTCCCATCAAGCCTTCAAATAGTTCAGTCCGCCCAGCACCGACCAGGCCCGCGAAACCCAGAATCTCTCCCTTCTTCAATTCAAAGGAAGCGTCGTTGACATAGCCAGGTACCGACAGATGGCGTACTTCCAGCACTACTTGGTTATTACTGGCAGATTTTTTGGGCGGGAAATAATCCTGCAGACTGCGACCGACCATCAGCCGAACAATTTCGCTCGGCGCCAGTTCGGTCGCTCGGCGCGTTGCGACCAAGCGGCCATCACGCAAAATACTGATTCGGGTTGCGAGCCGTTTGACCTCTTCCAGCCGGTGCGAGATGTAAAGAATTGAGACGCCTTCCGCTGCGAACGATTCTATGATTTCAAACAAGCGGTCGGCCTCACGTTGCGTAAGAACAGCCGTCGGTTCATCTAGAATTAAAACAGTCGCTTGCTGGGAGATCGCCTTAGCAATCTCAACCAACTGCTTCTCACTGATGCGGAGAGCAGATACTCGCGCATCTAAATCAACGTCTGCCCCGACCCGTCTTAATACCTCTTTTCCTTTCGCGCGCATCCGCCCTTCATCGAGAAAAAGACCGCGACGCGGTTCCTCTCCGAGAAAGAGATTTTCAACCACCCGTAGATCCTCGGCGAGATTGAGCTCTTGGTGGATAAAACGCACGCCAAGTTGCTCCATTCGGCGAAGATTACCAGCTTCGACTGCTTCGCCGCGGAAACGAACCTCGCCGGACGTCGGATCAAGCAGGCCGGCAAAAATCTTCATCAAGGTCGATTTGCCAGCACCATTCTCGCCAACGATTGCGTGGATCTCGCCCCCAAAAGCATCCAGAGTAACGTTTTCCAGGACCTTAACCGGCCCGAAAGCTTTCGTAATTTCCTTCCCGGCAAGCACCGGGACTTTGGGCGAGACTGGATCTGGCGGCACAACTGCTGGTGAACTACTCTGTTCTTCGGCGAGCATGGTCTTGCGGTGCTATCGCAAACTTTCGACAAGAACACCGCCGCTAAGTGACGTCTATAACTGATAACTTCACTGTGGCAAGGAGTTCGTTCGACCGATTTCTTTCAGTCCCAAAGAAAATCTCTCCCCATGCCCCCGGCGAGCACGCTTTTGCCTTAGACGCAGTCGCGCTCGAACCGCGAGAGGACGTGCACCCGCCATCAGGCGTTGATAACGTCTGCCGCCGCGAGGTTGAGGCGAGCGTTGCACCGAGGAAAACAGGGACGCCAAGAAAGTGACGATCGCTAAAGGTTGGACTTGAAACCAAATACAGCAACGAGTCGCAGCCAGGCAAACGGCACTTGGCTAGGAACATCTTCGAGCTTGCCCTGCCTTTACCTACAAACCTTCCCCGCACACTCGGATCGATGCGGCTCCGCTTGCCGGCATCGGTCATGATTCACCTTATTTGGAGACATTCCTCATTTTCTCCATTGATTTCGGCACCGGCGAAACCAAGGAATTAGAGGAGCCTGCGTCGAGTCGTTTTCATCGATGAGCGCCGTAACGACTCAAACAGGAGGTCGCAAAGAAAGATTCTTAAACAAAGAGGTCGCAAAGATCTCGAGGAAGGGTTCCGCTTTTTTACCAAGCCCTCTCATTCTTCAAAAGTTACAGCCTCCTGATTGTATTCTGGACAACCTCTCTCTTCTTGGTGATCTTTGTAATGCTGACGTTGAACTTCGCGCATTTTCGCGAGGATTCCTCTCGGGCGAAAGAGGCTTTACCACGCCGATACGCCGATACAATCGCCATATGTGGTTGCGGCTATGCCGCGCTGTGACCTTCTGTTCAAATCCGTCTTTGCGACCTTTGGTGGATCTTCCCTTAACATGCGGCCCCCGCTATTTCAGTTCCGCGTAGCGTTCCGCAGCAACGACCTCTCTCTTCTTTGTGACCTCTGTGACCTCCTGTTCAAAATCCGTCTTTGCGACCTTTGGTGGAACTTGTTCCCTTAACGTGCGGCCCCGGCTATTTCAGTTCCGCGTAGCGTTCCGCAGCCACAACCTCTCTCTTCTTGGTGACCTCTGTGATGTCCTGTTCAAATCCGTCTTTGCGATCTTTTGTGGAACTTGTTCCGCTAACGTACGGTCCCGCTATTTCAGTTCCGCTGCAACGACCTCTCTCTTCTTTGTGACCTCTGTGACCTCCTGTTCAAAATCCGTCTTTGCGATCTTTTGTGGAACTTGTTCCGCTAACGTACGGCCCCCGCTATTTCAGTTCCGCGTAGCGTTCCGCAGCAGTAAGATTCGATTTTTCGATCAGGATAGGATCCAGAAGTTTGCCTTCAACCGGCTTGTTTTCGCGGATGTGAGCGACGATAGCATCGATGGCCATGGTCACCTGTTTGAGCGGGAATTCGACCGAGCCGGCTAGCGCGCCGTCTTTGATTTTGGCCAGAGCTTCGGGCGTGGTGTCGCAGCCGAGCACCACTACCTTATTTTCCGGGATACCGGCTTGCTCCAGGGCCTGGAGGACGCCTAAAGCCATATCGTCATTGGAGGCAATGATGGCATCCGGCGTATTTCCAAAAGACGTCAACATATTCTGCGTCACGGTGAGCCCTTGGTCGCGCATCCAGTTACCGGTCTGTTCCGCCACGATCTGATATTTATCGCCGGCAGCTTTCAGCGTGTCGTGAATCCCTTTCGCCCGATCGATTGCCGGACTACTACCTGGTTGCCCCGTTAGAAAGAAAATTTTTGCGCCATTGGGGAATTTGTCGATCACATACTTCGCCAGCAGTGCTCCACCGGCGACATTATCCAGGCCGAAGAACGGCACCTTTTTGGTCGTACCTTCGACATAGCGGTCAAACGTCACGATCGGAATGTCTGCAGCAATGACATCATTCACGGCGGGCACGAGCGCGTGGACGTCGTTCGCACCGAGAACGATGCCATCCACACCTTGGTTGACAGCGTTGCGCAGATCGCTCGATTGCTTCGGCGAATTGCCTTGGCCGTCCTGAACAATGATCTCGATGCCAAGCTTCTTTGCGTCGGCCTCGGCCGCCCTGGCCGCTGCCACGTTCCAGGTATGTTTCATGTTCGGAGGACAAAAGACGATGCGCAGTTTTTTACCGGCATCTTCACCAAAGGCGGGGAATAATACGGCTGCCAAAGCTAGGACAGCCAGGAGAGCATTCTTTTTCATGGCTTAATCGGGAGCCGGCAAGGTCGCCGGAATCTGTAGTAATACTACTTAATGGACCAAGTATTACGCTGAATTCCCGATTAAACAAGATCAATTGCTGCTTAAGCGGGAGCTTTCCTCCGGTTTGTTGGGAAGCCCGCTGCCAAAATCGTAAAGGCAAGCCCCGATGCGTCGGATCACCGCTATCCCATGCGTTTGAAGCTCCCATCGGTTCGGAGGGGAGTCGCTCGCGGCTCCCGGGAGCGACCCATGGCGAAAATGAAACGGACGGATTGATGGGCTCGATTCCTCGGGGCACGCACGGTCATTTTCTGGGCGTCGCAAGCAACGCCCCTCCGACGCCAGGGGTATGCTACGCGCCGATTTTCGGTTCGGCCGGAGCCTCACCCAGAACGTTTCATCTATTTCGCGGCCATCAATCAACGATTACTGACTACCGATAACCGACTACTGACCACCGCTTCACCGTCGCGGCACCAACCGCACCCAAAGCTCCTGATGAACCCGGGACCAGGCGTAGCCGACTCTCACCCGCGTTTCCGGCGGTTCTTCAAACACGACATTGTAATTTCGAATCGCCTGCGCCACCGTCCCCCCAACGGCCCGCACAGAAGGTGCGATTCAACACGCTACTGGTCCCGAAGGTGTCGTTTATCAAATACAACACCCCTGACAATATACGGCATGATGTGCGTATGTGGCTGTCACGCGCTTTCAGCGCTCGATCGCTCCGAATGCCTGTTCCTGGGACTACACCCCAGGCTATCTTGAAGCTCGCCTTCGGCGCTATCCGAATTGGCGCTGGTCTTCCATGTTGGCCCGGTCCCATTAGCGCTGGTCTTCGATGCTAGCCCCGTTCTATAATTGTGACCCCCGCCGCCGGCATTTCGTCACCACCAAGAACGAATTTTGTTTCCGGCGGCAAATTCAACCTCACCGGTTCAGGATTATAGTTGAAGAAGAATCGATGTTGGCCGCGGGTGCGAACGCGAACGCCCGAAGGTATTTCGCTGAATCTGAGTCCTTCTTCGTTGAGAAGGTTCTCAACTATTTTGTCCAGTAAAGATTGTTCCGGCAAGCTTGCTAGATAGGTAATGTTGCCATTCCGGTAAGCGATTCCGTGTCCGTCTGTGAGTTGAACGAACGGCTGCAATTCAGTGCGGATGTGTTCGAGCCACGAATAGCATTGGTAATTGACGGATTTCCAGACCAAAGGGAGCGAAACAAAATCCGGGAAAGACTCTACCCGAACGATTTTTATCGGTATAATCCCTTGGAGTGGACCGGGAGGGAGTTCTACCGGGATCTGAAAATCTGGCGTTTTGGATCCCGTCCGCGGACCGATCAGAACCTGGCCCTTAAATTTTTTGAGCGACTCGACCAGGCTCGGAGAGACAATTGGCAGTGGCGGAATGACCACGAGTTTGTAACCGTCTAACCCGCCCGGCGCGAGAATATCGATATTCAGACCAGATCTTCTGAGCGCTCGATAGAAGCTCAGGACTACCGTGAAGTAATCAAAGTTCTCCCCTTGCGGCTGAATAGCGAGTGTCCATGCGGCTTGGTAGTCGTAGAGCAGTGCGGCTTCGGCCGGAATTGACGGCGCAAAATCGAGCTGGGAAAGTTCATTCGCCGCTTGACGAACCTCGAATGCTCCGAGGTCAGGTTCCCGATTGGGCAGGTTCAACCCGGAGTGCATCTGTTCCTGAGCAAAAGGCGCTTGCCGCCAACAGAAATAGCTGACGACTTCCGCGCCATGGGCAATCGCTTCGTGGGTCCAAAGGCGAACCGCGCCGGGATGGGGAGCGGGATTGTAGGCTGCCCAGTTCACGGGCCCGGGTTGCTGCTCCATCACCCAGAATCGACCTCTGCCGCAGGCTCGGTAAAGATCATGGTGAAAAGCAGCGAGATCGGGATCACCCAGGTGAAGCTGGCGAGCTTTGTGCGCTTCCGGCACCTTCAGCCGGGTGAGCGCCCCTAGCGGATAAGAATCCCAACTCGCTGCATCCAGCGATTGAGAAACCTTGAAATGATCAAAGTCCAAGAAGGTCGCCATGAAATTGTGAAGAATCGCTCTGCCTGGCGAATACTGGCGAATGAGGTCTACTTGGAGCCGATTGAAGGTATCGACCTCGTCCGAGGAGAAACGACGGTAGTCGAGCTCGTGCGCTGGATTAGGATCTGTGACCGTAAGATTCGGAAGCTCGATCTCGTCGAAGGTCCGGTACTCCATGCTCCAGAAAACATTCCCCCAAGCCTGATTTAGCTCATCGATCGATCTATATCGATTTTTCAGCCAGACTCGAAAGGCGATGCGAGCTGCATCCGAATAGCTGAGGATTGTACTATGGCATCCAAACTCGTTATCCGTCTGCCAGGCGAAAATTGCCGGATGTTCGCCCAACGCTTGGGCTAATCTCGTAACGATGCGTGCACATTCCTTTCGATAACCGAGATGCGAAAAACAGTAATGACGACGCGAACCGAATCCCTTCCGTTGCCCATTTGCGTCAACCGCAACCATGTCAGGCATCTGATCAACCAGCCACTTCGGCGGCGCGGAAGTTGGCGTCCCCAGGACGATGGATAAACCCTTCGACTCGGCCAGATCCAGAATTTGTTCCAACCAGGAGAACCGGTATTCACCTGGGTCAGGTTCAAGCCTGCTCCAGGCGAACTCACCTAGACGAACGACGCGTATTCCGATTTCACGCATTGAATCGAAATCGGCAGCCCAATAATCTGCGGGCAAATGTTCCGGGTAATAACAAACGCCAAGGCTTGGCGTACTGGGTAGAGTTCGTGACGTCATTTCGTTTTTTTCCAACCGCGAATCGACACGAATGCACACGAATTCGATCCCTTTATTCGCGTCCATTAGCGTCTATTCGTGGTTTCCTTTTTCTTTGGCGGTTCGGCGGCGCTGTGCTCCTTCTGGGGACCAGGACCGGCTTCAAAATAAAACGTCGAGGCGAAGTACTGGGCTGGTTGATCATCCTTAGAAGAAACTCTACGCTCACCTCTCCCAGAGCAGCGAAATCCTGATAAATGGTGGATAACGAGGGCTGATAAAACTCGGACTCGGGCATGCCGTCGTACCCAATGACGGATATATCGTCAGGGACTTCGACTCCGTTCTCGCGAAACGCGCTTAACGCGCCAAGCGCCATGTGATCATTCGCAGTTACCAGCGCGGTGAACTCACATCGATAATGGCGAATCAATTCCAGTGCAGCGGAATAACCGCTCTTCGCACTCCAATCCCCTTCCAGCATTGGCCCAGGTGCGAGGTTTGCCCGCTCCAACGCTTTCATCCAACCACGGGTACGCAGTTTGGCTGCTCGCCACTGGGAAGGTCCCCAAAACGCTATCTGGCGATGGCCGAGGTCGGTCACGTGCTCGATAGCCAGGCGCGCGCCTCTGTCTTGATCGACCATCACGATTGGTAGCCGAGATCCTAGATCGACATCGATCGCAATAAACGGGACCTCTTGGCAAATACTGCGAATGAAATCCATCTCGAGCTGGAGAGGGATCAGAAACACGATACCATCCACCTGGCGGTCGCAGAGTTCGTCGATCGAACGCCGAACCTCTTTCAGGTTCACTTCGGGCAGCTCCGAAAGCATGACATTGTATCCATGTTTCTTTGCCGTCATTTCTACGCTCACCATTATTCGAGCCGGTCCGTAGAAAGTGATCGATGAGACGCAACCGATGATCCTCGATTGCGGCTCACCAGATGTCGGGCGGCAATGCGTCAACCAGGTTAGCCGCATTCCTCAGCAAAATCGGACCATTCCCAGTTATATGGCTATTTCCCCCAGAATTATTCCGCCGGTCTTTCGGCCAACGTTTCGTTCCGAGTGCCACAAGCCTTTCCTCGGTCTTTTGGTTTTGCTCGCATTAGTCACAACACCACTGCTGCCCGTCTCTGCTCAATCCAATAACTACAAAGAGCCTGACTATAGTAAGTTCAAAGTAGAGGACGGTCAGATTACTCTGGAGGTCTGGTCCTGGGTGGTTGGGTTAGACCAGGTAGTAAAAGAATTCGAGCAGGCCTTCCCCAATATCAAAGTACATGTGAACAATGTCGGTGGCGGCCCAGCCGAGTACCAGAAGCTGCAGACCGTACTCAAAGCTGGATCCGGAGCGCCCGACGTAGTGCAAATCGAGTACGATTTTTCTGCCCTCATTCATCGCAACCGATGGCTTGGCTGATATCTCGCAATACGGTGCGAATGACGCCAAATCGTATTTTGTAGATTGGACTTGGGGACAAGTGTCGCCGGATGGAAAGGCGGTCTTCGGAATTCCGCAAGACATCGGACCAATGGCCATCGTCTATAACAAGAAAATCTTCGATCAATACCAGCTTACGGTTCCAACCACTTGGGACGAGTTTGCTCAACAGGCCGAGAAACTCGCCAAGGCCAGTAACGGCAAGGTAAAAATGGCGGACTTCTTCCCCACCCATGCACCATGGTTCATCGGTCTTGCTTGGGCCAGCGGCGGAGATTTCTTTAAGGCAAAGGGCGATACCTGGATTCAAACTCTGAACAATTCCGCTTCGGAGAAGGTGCTGACTTTCTGGGATGGTCTGATCAAGAAGGATACGTTTCGACTTTGTCCGATTTTACCGCGGAATTTTACTCCGCACTCGGTTCCGATCAGATCGCTTCATCGGTGGAGGCGGCTTGGGGTCCGGGAGTTTTTGCTGCTTCGTTGAAAGAGAAGACAGCCGGCGAATGGCGAGTAGCGCCTCTTCCCCAATGGAGCAAGGATCAACCGTTCCGCAGCGGAAACTGGGGAGGCAGTTGCAACTCGGTAACCAAACAATCAAAGTATCCCAAAGCCGCCACACTTTTCTCCATCTGGCTGAACACCCATAAAGCACCGGTTATCGGCAACTGGGTTAACACCGGAATCTTTCCCGCCTCCCTTTCCGGTCTGACCTCTCCCGATCTGAACGATCCCGAGAAAAACCCTTCCAAGTTTTGTGGTGGCCAAAACATCGCCCAGCTCTATTCGGATGCCGCGAAAGCGATCAATGTCGATTTTGCCTGGGCTCCGTGGTTCGCCTATGCGAATGACAACTATAACAAGCACATCGCCGATCTGCTCTCCGGGTCTGCCACCGTCAAACAGGCGCTCGATGGTTGGCAAAACGACTGCCTCAAAAACGGCAAGGACGCCGGGTACGAGGTAAAAGGTCAGTAGGAAGAAAATCTCACGCAAAGCAAACTTCGCCAAGGCTTCGTCACCCACGGACGCAAAGACGCAAAGAAAATACCGGACAAAAACAGGATGAGCCAAATAGTTTTCTGTCGTCCAGAACTAAGCCTCTTGCTCTGCTCTCACCTTCCTCTCTTCTTTTTTGCGCCTTTGCGTCTTTGCGTGAGGTTCTTATCCGTCTAATGCGTTGGCATCTGGGGATGCCGCTGATGCAGAGCGGATTGGTCACGGTGGGGTTGCTTAGCTTTGTCGGAGCCTGGAACAACTTCTTTCTCCCTCTGATCGTTCTGAGTAACGACGATCTTTACCCTTTAACGCTAGGTCTAAATATTTGGAACAGTGTCAGCAACGCCGCCGGCGGCGGAAAACCATCGTATCACCTGATTGCACTCGGCTCGCTTATCAG
>WNFQ01000167.1_pt1 | contig 41291 bp, 30 predicted proteins | sample 5400171 | NCBI WGS metagenome assembly WNFQ01 (sample SAMN13153356, study PRJNA577476) | soil metagenome | isolation source: 20 cm soil under Madrone tree | place: USA:California | collected 2016-06-14
GCCAGTGGCCGCAACGCGCGCGCCGCCTGCTGGGCCGAATCAACATGTTCGCCATGGACGTTAAGGGTCGCGGCGGTTGAAACCACGATGAAGAAAACGATCAGGATTGCGAATACGGTTCCGATCCAAACGTCGGTGCGGATCATTCGGTAGTTCTCGAGCCGGACACCCTTTTCGACCACGGATGACTGAATGAAAACCTGCATGTAAGGCGAGATGGTCGTTCCAATAATGGCGACAAAACTAACGAGATAGGCGGGCGTGAGATCAAGGTGCGGACGGACGAGCTCTATGGCTACGGTCCCCCACGGAGGATGGGCCAGAAAAGCGGAAACCACATAAGCAAGAAACACGAGAGACATGGCGAGGAAAACGCGCTCAACGCGCTGATAGGATCCCTTGACTACCAACCACCAGATAGCGATTGCGGCGATTGGTACCGAGACATAGCGCGCGACACCGAGCAGTTCCATCGCGGCCGCGATGCCCACAAACTCCGAAACCGTTACACCGCCGTTGGCGATCAGGAGCGCCAGCATGATGAACGCCGTCCAGCGCACGCCAAAACGCTCCCGGACCAGGTCAGAGAGACCTTTACCGGTAACCGCGCCCATCCGGGCACACATCTCCTGCACAATTCCCAGACTAAGCGTAAGGGGAATCAGGAGCCAGATGAGTTTGTAACCATAGTCGGCTCCGACTGACGCAAACGTGGCAATCCCGCCGGCATCATTGCCTGCGCTTGCGGTGATCACTCCGGGGCCGAGGATAGCGAGATACAAGAACAGTCGCGGGCGTCGGGTAATTGTGCGACGCACCTGCGATACTCCCTGGGCGCTGCGCCGCAAAAGCCGGCGTCCCGCGTCGCGTACGTCTGTCCGTTGCTCTGGCACTTGGAGGGTCCTCAGTCATTAGCCATTCTTGCTGTCGTTTGGTGGAGTCTTAATCTCAGGGCGTTTAGAGTACCAACTTCAGTTGGGTTCTTTTCTCGCTTAAATAAAAGCCCGACTGAAGTCGGTACTCTGAACGCCGTTAATCAAAGGACGCTAACGTCGTGTACGGGCTGCTACGCAAGCGGTTCTGTTACCTATCCCAATAATTTCGGCAGTCTTTGCCGCCAGCCTTTTGGCAACAGAATCTCGATTGCATCATCAACGGTCACGATGCCAAGAATGTCGCCGGCTTCGTCGACGACTGGAAGAGCCAGCAGGTTATACTCGGCGATCTTCTGGGCCACTTCGGCGGCATCGTCGTCCGGATGCGCTGCTTGCAGAACGGTTCGCATGACGCGCTCGAGCGGAGCCGAAGAATCTGCCAGGATCAAACTTCGCAAAGCGATCACGCCAACCAATTTCCAGGAATCAGCGGCGGCCACGACGTACAGGTAATAGATCATGTTCGGGGTTTCAGCCATCTCGCGCAAATGCGCCAGGGCTTCGCCCGCGGTCAAATCGCGCGGCAAGGTGACAAACTCAGTCGTCATCAATCCGCCGGCGCTGTCATCCGCATAAGGCAGGAGTTCGGCGACTTCGTTTTGCTCGTCATCCTCCATCAGGTTGAGCAAGTCTTCCGCCTTGTCCTCTGGAAGATCGCCCAGCACGTCGGCGGCTTCGTCTGGCGACATGTGTTCCAGGATATCTGCAGCGCGTTCTTCATCCATGTCCCCAATAATCTGCGCCTGACGTTCGGCGGCCATTTCTTCCAGCGTTTCGGCGGCCGTTTCATCATCAAGCGATTCGACGATCTCAGCGCCGTGCTGATAGGAGAGGGCCTCGGCGAGTCGCGCGATTTCCACCGGATGCAGACGCGCCAGTTTTCCGCGCGACGACTTTAACTGCACAGTAGCGGCGTCTGTCGCCAGGTAACCCACATCCGCCCAGTCGATCACTTCGACGGGCTTGCCACTGCGCAGGAGGGCAGGCGCGAGCCGCCGCCACAGTCCGAAGAAGCTGACGTCCGCGCCAGTCACTCGCCATTCGTTGGCGGCTTCGATGATTTGCACGTCGTTCACGCGCACGACGCGTTTGCCGTCAACATCGACCAGTTGTTTGTCGAGCACATCGCCGGCCAGCAAGACTTCACCGTCGCGTCGCATGAACGGGCGCAGGTCGAGAATGTCTGACTTCAAGCGAACGCCGTCCTCGCCGAAATGTGCAATGCGCCAGCGTGGCAGAAAAAAATCGCGCCGGCGATAGCGCGCGACGAACCCGGCTACCGGCGGATGTTCGTCTTCGCCCAGCCGCACAATGACGTCCCGAAGCGTTGCCACACGCTCACCGTCAAGGTCGAGGATAGGTCGACCGAGTACCTGCGAAAGATAAAGCATGGTTTCGAATTCACGCTCTTTGCGTGATCTGAAACGGATGATAACACGATGAAGTTTATGGAACCGCCTGCGGTAGCAGGCGGATAATTGAGGTCAAGCTGCTAGTTACCGCGAGCGGTTCTGTACCGGCGGTTTGCGAAAGTTGTAGCGCAGCAATACGCGCATCGGGATCGCTACACCGTCGCGCATGGCGGGGAAGAAGTGCATCTGTCGGACCGTGTCCATAACTGACTGATCCAAACCGTATCCGGCCCAGCGAGTTATTTCGAGGCGTCCGACTTCACCTCGAGCGTCAATATCAACCAGCACATCGACGGTCGCTTCTACTTCAGCGCGGGCCGCAGTTTCCGGATATGGTGGTTTCCAGCGGCGATAGGGACGCGGCGCCCGAACGAGCTGATCAGACTCGCTGTCGCTATCGGACATGACGTCAATGATCTGCGCCCCACTTTCAACCGCCGTCACTCGTTCCGCGCGTTCATCGTCCTCTGCGCGGCGCATCGCAGTGAAATAACGCTGTCGAGTTTCCGCTTGATGGCCTCTCCCAGAGAACCAGCCTTCCCGTGCGTGCACTTACGAGAAAAATCGCCGCGTATGATTCGTAGTAAGGGGATTTGGTTGAGGGCGATCTGAGGAGGGTCTGCGCTTCACCGATAAAATAAAAATCACAGTCCATTGCCGATCCGATATCCCGCGCCTGTTGGGTCGTCAGGTTCAGCGATCCATCGAAGCCTGCGCCCAGGGCGGCGGCGGTTGCTTGATCTCGATCGATTACGGTGAACTCGCGCACCCCTTCTTTAGCATGCAGAGTTTCGCCGATGGCCGCGGCCGAGTGTAAACCCGTCGGATTTTTCCCGAAATCGAGAACGGCCAGACGATTTGGCCGGGATTGAGCACTGAGCGTAGCCGCGAGCAGCAACAGACAAAGCGACGCCAATAAGAGCCGCGCATGTGAAGCTGAGTTAATCACTATCCTCGCTCGTTCATGATTGAGAAAAACCAGGGAAGCTGACTTTCGGTTCGTGATTTTTTCGCGTGATTTCGTGGATGGCCTTCCGTGGCCGGAGACTTGATCCACGAAATCACACCAAACGGCACCAAAAGAGTCCTGCAACTCAAACGCCAGCGGAGAGATACGACACGCTAATTGCCGCGATTCGCAGCGGCCTGAAAGTCGGGACTCGTGCTGTGATAAAGCCGGTAGACCTCTTCCTTCACCTCAGCCGGAAAACAGATTCGATGCAATTCGTAACCGCGCCCCAACCCCCGTACGGCTTCACTTACTTCGCTGATTTCCCGAAGCCGGGGACGGGCATAGCCATCTTCGACATAGATGCGCGTGCGCGGCTCGACGCCTTCCGGGGTGTAGTAGCCATAGTAGGGAACATCGCTCGCGTGATCTTCGATGAAATAGTATTCAGGCAGGAATCCGCCCTTGACGACGACGCCGCGCGCCGCGTCCAGAAACTCTTTTCGTTCGGCCTGGGGCATGTCGAGATCGATAGCCTTAAAAAGCCGGCGGCCGACAAATCGCTGGCTTAGATCCTTTAGCACTATGTCGTTTGAATGTTGCCACTGCTTCATATGAAAGATAACGTCTGAGTCGTCCATCTCGAGATGTTCGGTGATTCTCAGCGGCTGGCGATGAAGGATCTTTTCAAACGACGTGCCCGGAGCACTCCACACCGGCTCGCCTTTCTCAACCAGCTCGAGCGCTCGCCGCAAGGCGGATCTAAGCACTGCTTCGGCCGATCGCAGGGTCCGATGAAAGTAAACCTGCCGGAACATGTAATAACGCGCCTGCAGGTATTCCTCGACCGCGAATATCCCACGCGCCGCGACATAAATGCGATCCCCCTGCTCGTCGATTTGAAGCGCATTGATAATCCATTCGAGATCGTACAGACCATACTTTGCGCCGGTCATCAATGAATCGCGCAAGAGATAATCCATTCGATCCACGTCGAGCTGAGACGAGACTAATTGGGCCAGGGCCGCTGGCTTAAAGGTGCCTTCGATTATTGATGCCACGCGTTCCGGCAGTTCGGCTGAATATAGTTCGAGTGCCTTGCAGAGCGCGGTTTCTGCTGACGTCACAGCCTGCATAGTTAACTGTTCGTGCCGAACGCCGAGGACCTTTTCCATCGCATGTGAAAAGGGACCATGGCCAACGTCGTGCAGAAGAGCTGCCGCCCGCGCCGCCGCCCGATCAGCCAAACCGATCTCATGACGATCGCTCAAGTGATCCAGAATGCGCGTCATCAGATGCAACGCTCCCAGACTGTGGGTGAAGCGCGAGTGTTCTGCTCCCTGGTATGTATAGAGGCCCAGGCCCAGCTGTTTGATGCGGCGCAGCCTTTGAAATTCAGGCGTGTCGATCAAACGTATCATCAACCGCCCTTCGGCGCTGTCGTCGCGCAAAGGAATGATGTTGTGAACCGGATCGCGATAAATTCGCTGGGACACTTGCTTTCCCCTCTTTGGGGAGAGTTTAGCACAGGCAAAAACGTCCTCATCAGATGTTGGCGCCACGCGCTGGTCTTGTGATCGGATGATGATGACCTTCACTCGTCTGGCGCAACCATTGAGCTTTCACAAGACCCTTTTCGCGTCGGATCGTTTCGAGGATTTCCTGAATTTTTGGACTAGAACCGAAAATTTGGATTTAGCGGGCCCGGGCTCCGCGTCTCTGAAGCGACGGAAGTACCGCTTTTACAGCGTCATTACTCCATTACCAAGCGCTGCCCATTATGGCACCAGCATTGCTTTAAAGGGTTCAGCAGATTGTGACTAGAAGATTTCATAAGGATTCGACAACCGGTCCAATTGCTGCAATTCGGAATATCATCAGACCGACAAGATTGGAATACATCAGACCGACAAGAAAGGAAACGAGATGATGAGAAAAGTTTTCTCTTTGGCTTTTACAACTCTTTTTGTGCTGGCCATGCTTTGTGTTGGAGTTCTGGCACAACAAGAAACCGGCCAAATCACTGGCAAGGTAGTGGATCCCAACGGCGCGGTAGTGCCGGGCGCCACTGTCACTGTTAAGTCAGTATCAACAGGCGCTGAACGCACCGCAACGGCGGACGATCAGGGTACTTTCATAGTACCGGCCCTGCAGCCCGGGCTTTACGACGTCACAGTGAAGGCGGGACAGTTCGCCGAAAACACCCAGAGGGTGCAGGTGACTGTGGGTGCTAAGGTCACCATTGAGACCAAGCTGTCGACGCAGGCAGTCGCCGCCAATGTCAACGTGGTCGCATCCGCTGGCGGTGTCGAGGTCAATACGACCGACCAACAGCTATCCAACGTTGTCGACAATAAGCAGATCCGAGAGTTGCCGACCCTGACGCGAAACGCGTATGACCTGGTTGGTCTCTCAGGTAACGTTACAGCCGACGCCGGCAGCAATCGTGGCGCTGGATATTCGATTAACGGTATGCGTTCGGCGGACACGAGCATCCTGCTCGACGGCGTCGAAAACGTGGACAACTTTACAGCCACGGTGGGTCAAGCGGTTCCGCTCGACTCAGTCCAGGAGTTTCGCGTCATCACCGGCAGTTTTTCTGCTGAATACGGGCGTGCCTCTGGTGGCGTCGTTAACGTTGCCACCGTCGCCGGCACTAACGGTTTTCACGGCACCGGTTATGAGTTCAACCGTATATCCAAACTTGCATCGAATGGCTTTAACAATAATGCGTTCGGTATTCCCAGACAGGTTTTTACACGCAATCAGTTCGGCTATTCGATTGGCGGCCCAATTATGAAGGACAAACTGTTCTTCTTCAGCAACACTGAATGGATTCGCATTCGCAGCGGCGGCAGTTCTGTTGCTCTCGTTCCTAGTTCGCAGTTTATCAACGCTTCCAATGCCGCTACGAAAGCGTTCTTTGCTCCATACACGCAAACCGGGGCCCCGGGTCCTACGTTCTCAGCTTCTCAAGTGCTCGCAGCTTTCGGTGGTGCGGCAGCGTTTAAGCCGACTCCGAACGCCCCAACAACGAACGCTTTCCTGGCATTTGCTAACGCTAATCCCAACACTCCGGTGTTTCAGCAAGTCACCTATTCCACTCCGCAAGACGTGGGCGGCGGCACGCCAAGAAACGAATACCAGAACGTGGAACGCATCGACTACAATATGAGTTCCAAGACGCAACTTTACGGTCGGTATGCCATACAAAATCAGGTGTTCGCGTTGGGCACAAATGCCTCCAGTCCATTTGCGGGATTCAATACGGGATCTACGCAGAAAAACCAGAACTTCTTGCTCAGCCTGACGCGGACCATCTCGTCGCGTTTCGTGTCGCAGACCAAGCTGGGTTACAACCGCTTGTTCGGCTTACAACCGCTCGGCACTCAACCGCTGGTGCCAACTCTCTATATGAATGGCGGCAGAACTGTTAATCTCAACGGAATTAGCATTGCCATGCCGGGTTATCTACCGTTCTCACCGGGCAACGCCATTCCGTTTGGCGGCGCGCAAAATAGCTATCAACTTAACCAGGACATGAGCTATACCAGCGGCAAGCACACCTGGCGCTTTGGCGGCCAGATCGTGAATATCCGAGACAATAAGACCTTTGGCGCGTATTCGTACGCGGTCGAGGCGCTCGGTACAACGAACGGTGAATCGCTCAGCAACTTCGTGACCGGCAACCTGGCTTCGTTCAGCGTGGCGATTGATCCGAAAAACCAGTTTCCCGGCGGGAGCTTAACTCTGCCGGTCGGCCCTCCAAACTTTTCGCGCAGCAATAGATATTGGGAGTGGGCCGTATACGGGAATGACTCGATCCGCTATCGACCGCGTCTGACCCTTAACCTTGGGTTGCGATATGAATACTACGGCGTGCAGCACAATGCCCAAGACCCCAAATTTGACGCGAACTTCTACTATGGCCCTGGCGCAACCATCCAGGATCGAATTCGTAGTGGGCTGTTCCAGACCGCTCCTGGCAGTGCCGTTGGAGGACTGTGGAAGCCGGACAAGAACAATTTTGCTCCGCGGGTCGGGTTTGCGTGGGACATGCGTGGTGATGGCAAGACTTCGTTGCGCGGCGGCTATGGGATGGCCTATGAGCGTAACTTTGGCAACGTCACCTTTAACGTGCTGTTCAATCCGCCAAACTATGGAGTCATAGCTCTCAACGCCAACCAATTTAGTTCCACGGGGGCACTCGTAGTCAACGACGTACCAAGTATTGCCGTATCCATAGCCAACTATGGGCCGTTATCTGGAACCGGCGTATCCAAGCCGTTTAATCCCGTATCGGCGCGCGCGGTGGATCAGAACATCGTTAACGCTTACGCGCACTTCTGGAGCATGTCGTTCGAACACCAGCTTAAGCCCAACACGATAATGTCAATCGAGTATTCGGGTTCCGCGGGGAGACACCTATACTCGATTTCAGATATTAACCGTACCGGCGCCGCGAAAGCCTTTAGCCTGCCAACTATTACGAATGCGGTCGGAGTTTCCGGCATCACCCGTCTGAATGGGGTTGCGACCAGCGCTAATCAACGAGCCAACCTGGGATTCTCGAATTATCGGGCTTTGATTGCTTCGCTGCAGAGTAACAACTGGCGGAACACGGGGTTGACGTTCACGGCAAGATATACGTGGTCAAGCTCGAAGGATAATCTCAGCTCGACGTTCTCCGACGGTGGGGCACCGTTTTTCCTCGGCTTCACTGATACCTTCATTCCCGGTTATGACTATGGCCACTCGGACTATGACAATAGACACCGATTTGTCAGCAGCTTCAACTACGAGCCACGATACTTCAGCAAGTCCAGTAATGCGATTGAACGAAAGGTCCTCGGCGGCTGGAGTCTCAACGGCATAGTCACGGTTCATTCGGGATATCCATTTACGATCTATGACTGCACGAATGGCAATCAGACCTGCGGGCGGATCATTCCAACCGGACCAATTACAATCAACAAGAACCCGCCGAGCGCGGGCACCAACTCCTTTACTTATATCAACCTGGCTGCGTTCCGGGACGCGGCTGGAAACGTCATCAATCCGTTTCCAGTGGGAGCGGATGGGGCCAACGATAACTTTGGTCCTTTCCCGGCAAACGCGGCCAAGCGGAACTCCTTCTACGGTCCGGGATTCTGGAATGTGGATACCGGAATCTACAAATCGATTCACTTCACTGAGCGGGTGAGTCTCCAGCTTCGCGGTGAACTTTTCAACGTGTTCAATCACGCGAACATGTTCATCGACTACGGCAGCCCTGATGTCAGTGGCGGCGACGTGTTGTCTCTTAAGTCGGGGCGTCGCAACGTACAACTGGCGGCCAAGCTTAACTTCTAACTTTGGTGACGACGCGTAGGTCGTCCTCTGGGGAGCCTTCGGGCTCCCCACTTCTTTTTCCAGCCCCGAGTTATCCTACAGGATGTTTCTTATCATGTCCGACGATCCCAATGTGACAGTCGCAAAATTCAGAAGATCCGTTCCGCGGCAGATAGAAAGCGACGGGTCAGATTTGATTGTTTGGAATTAAATAAGAAGACAAGACCGTACTTCGGTGAAATGAAGATTAGCGCCGTGCCATTTTCAAGAACTCTGCGGTCCGCCGATGGCCTGCAGCGACTATTAGCTCTGTTTTGTGTCTTGCTGTTCTTCGCGCAGGCAGAAAAGGGCCAATCCGGCCGCACACCGAAACGAGATTTACCTTCACCACCTGCATCATTACCTTCACAATCAGCATCAACAGAAAAACCGGCAAAGCCCAGCGAGACGAAAAGCCCGCAGTCGATCTCATCGCTGGTCATTGTCAATAGCGTCAACAGTGCAAAAGCGCCGGTTTGGACCGGCCTGGCATTAAGAGAGTTGATCGATCAAATAAAAGCATCTCCCAACGTAAGTGTGACCCGCGAAAAAGACATGAGCCGCAAAGACGCGGGCGAACTCGCGAAGATAAAGACCGACGTCCACGTAATCTGGATCGAATTCGGGGTCGACGCCAGCATGGCCATGATAGATCGGGACGCGGAAGCCACCATTGTAACCGGGCTAAATCCCGGCTGTCTGTTTATCAGTTATGTAATATTCGCGCCGGGAACGACTAACATCCAAGCGCAGGAGCGCATCTATCAGGATGGTTATCGGGCGCAGTGTACCGGAACGGACATACAACCTGCTCCTCAGACTTCTGATCGTGAGCGGCCCGCGATTCGAACGCTGCCGAAGGCGGCGCGCAAAGCGGCCGACCAAATAATGAGGGCGCTTTAGACAGACGCGGTCCAATTGCTCTTATCCAACAGGGTTCTTTAATGCGCATCGGTCGGATCCATTTCGTCTTTCGGATGAGCCGCTACAAATTCGCCCTGGCAGGTTCATTACTTCTTACCGTTTCAGTCCTCACGTTTTATGCTCAAGCCTTAAAGCCCGCAGGGGTCTTCCTTAGTTATCACGAAGCACAGCCGGTACTTGACGCCCTCGAAGAAGTTCTACCCCCAGACTTGAAGGGCAAGAATTCAAACGAGCTGGCGGCGTTCTGGCCGACCTGGATCAGTCGGCGCGACGCTGAGATTCGTGCGCGGCTGGCGCTGGGGGATGAAGACTCACTGGTGAATCTGTTGTTGTTCGGTACCTCGTACACCAAACAGCCGCGGATCACCATAAATGAAATCGTTGCCATAGCCCAGGCAGCGAATAGTTCCAATGAGAGTCAGGCAGCGTCTGCAAAAGCTCTGACGAGCCTTAGAGTCAGAGCCGATGATCTGATCCAGGGCTTGATCGCACCTGGAGCGAACGAGCGATTGCTATTCGGCCGGCAGGTGCTGATTCAGCGAACCGGTTACCAGCCTGAAACGGCGGCGGGGCATCAGCGCCTGCGAGATTATTTGCTGGCGAGCGTGAGCCGTGTCTTGAAAGAGCAGGGAAGCTATGCGAAAGCATTGGCGGCAGCGCGACTCATGGGGGACCCGACCGAGGAGTTTGCTGAACGGTCGAGGATGTATCGCAATCGAGGCCTGTCTTCGGATACTTCACTGCTCCCGAACTATGGTTTGGAAGAGTCACTTAAAGCTTTATTGTCTCGGGGATTGATCCAACCCGGCAGCGTGAAGCGCATTGCTGTAGTTGGGCCTGGGCTGGACTTTACGGACAAGCAAGAGGGTTATGATTTTTATCCGCAACAAACGATACAGCCTTTTGCGATGATTGACAGCGTACTAAGGCTCAAACTGGCGCGCAGTGATGCCCTGGAAGTGGTGACATTCGATCTCAGTCCGCGAGTTAACGATCACATCGAACGCGCGAAACAGCGAGCCCAACGAGGGTCGAGTTACGTAGTTCAACTGCCGCGCGATCCAAATGCCACCTGGAAACCCGGCGCCGTCCAATACTGGTCGCAGTTCGGCGATCAGATCGGAAGCGCCACAACGCCGGCCGCCTTTCCCGCCAGCGTGAGCGAGCTGAAAGTGCGCGCCGTGAATATTCGCCCGGCAATTGTTTCCCGGATTACACCCAGAGACTTGAACATCGTATTGCAGCATCCTGAATTGCCACCAGCAGAACGTTTTGATCTAATCATTGCGACGAACATCCTCCTCTATTACGATACGTTCGAACAGAGCCTGGCCCTGCTCAATGTGGAAAAAATGCTCCGGCCCGGCGGGTTCCTGCTATCAAATAATGCGCTGCTGGAGTTACCGTTTTCGCGGGTACATGCGGTTGATTACTTAACGGTGGTTTATTCCGATCGTCCGGACGATGGCGATCACATCATCTGGTATCAACGCTCGCCCGATTCAGGCGCGCAGACTCCCTCAAAACCATGGTCAATATTTAGTGGCCGTGGTAGGCTGGCGACAAACGCTTCTCAGCCTGACGGAAATTAACCGCATTCGGTGCGGCGGTGCCTTCAATGAAGGATCTCGGTACGACGCTGTTCGCGCGCTCCAGTTTTTGATCCAAGGAGAAAACGAAAATGATTGTCCGAGCCTGGCAAATGCATAAATTGCAACGCTGGTTTTCTTTTGCGTGCCTGCTGGTGCTCAACGCGATTTTTGCCGCCAACTCGCAAGCGCAGATGGGGGGCGTGGATTCGGATCCGGGCTCTCGCGGAACTGGCGGGAGAAACACTATTGAGGGCCGCATCTATTACCCGTCCGGCCGCAATGTTGATAAGCGCCTCAAGGTGAAACTCGTAGGCATAAGAGGCGACGACTTCTTCACCATGGCCGATGATACCGGCGCTTTCAGTTTCAGGCGAGTGGCCGCGGGATCGTACGTTGTTAACGTGGACGGAGGCAGCGAGTATGAACCGGTCAACGAGCAGGTTGAAGTTGTCGATGCCAGCACGGCTCGCGGAGCGGCGTTAGGCAGCACGTTTAATCTCCAAATTCAGCTTCGTCCCAAGGCAAACCCCAGTGCGAGCGCTAAGGCCGGCGTGATCAATGCGGCGCTTGCGGGTGTTCCGAAACCCGCTGCGGTTCTTTACGAGAACGCCCTGGAATCGTTGCGCGCCGGCGATGCTCAGAAAGCTGTCGATCAGTTGCAAAGGGCAGTAGCTCTATATCCTCAGTTTTCATTGGCCCTCAACGAGCTCGGTGTCATCTATCAAGAGCTCGGGCAAATCGACAAAGCCGTCGAAGCATTGCGCGCGGCCGTCATCGCCGCGCCCGAAGTATTCGAGATTCGACTCAATCTGGGTCTGGTGCTTTTGAAGAGTAAGCAATTTTCGGATGCTGAGGCCGAGCTGCGACAGGCCATAAGATTAAAAGACAGTTCGACGTTTGCCCATCTTCAAAGAGGCAAGGTCTTAATCCAGTTGCGCCAATACACGGAAGCCGAAAAAGAATTGCAGCGGGTCATAAAAATCGGCGGGGGCGAGGTGGCGGTGGCCTACCGATTCCTGGGCGCACTCTACAACGAGCGCGGCGAAGATCAGCTTGCGATTGAGGCGCTCGAAAAATATTTGAGTCTTGAGCCAAAAGCCAAGGACGCCACCGCAGTCCGTGACATCATCAAACAACTCCGCGCCCGCATCGCGGTCCGTGACATAATCAAATAGCTTCGCGCAAGATTGCCGGCGGGCCATTAGTGAGCCTGTCCGGTAGTAGCCATTGACTCCTCCAATAGAGCTGGAAGGGAGAAAGGTACCGTGAAAAGGGTTTTCGTTTTATGCCTGGTACTTTTGATGTCGGGACTCTGCTCTGCTCAATCCACCAGCAATCGTCAGGCGCCTGATGGTCTTAAGATTGTGGGCGCGCGCTGGCGATATCGGGTTAGTTCGCATCGAGCAAACTCGCAAGACACGTCAACGGGGGCTAATGGTGCGCTGATGCTTCCTGACCACAGTCGAGTTACCCAGACCGACGGAAGTGAAGCCGTCGTGACGCTAAGAAACGATGACGCGAAAACGATCAAAAGGGTCAGCTACTTCTTTCTGTTCGTTGATCCAGAGAAGGGCAAGGAGTTGCTGCGGTATCAGTTTCACCATCGCGCGGCAATCAAGCCGGGCGAAACGGTAATCTTGACAGACCAGATCGACGATCCAATGGCTAATCGTTTCGGGCCTGGCGGAACCTCGGCGTGGAGTAGAGTCGAATGCCGTCTAAGTATTTACCGCGTCGAGTATGCAGACGGCTCCGTCTGGCGAAACCCATCGTAAACGATGTGCTCGCATCGACTGACTTTCAGGAGTAGACTGGCCGCAGTTTTCGGAACACTCCAACTCGGCAGGCAATACCTCTCTCCTCGATTGCCGGACTGCAAGCCCGGCGAGCAAAGGCGCTTGCAGGGTTCAACCACGCTCTCCGGAAGCAATAACTTCGAAGACTCGCCGCAACCTGGGATAAGGAGGACAGCAATCAAATGCGTAAACAAATCCTTGTAGCCTTGCTATTGGGCTGCTCGCTCCTGCTCGATACGCATGCACAGTCCCAAAGACCACCATCCCTGCCATCAGAATCACCGCGACCAACTGTAGAACAAAAACCGGGCGCACAAGCCGATCAAGCCGACGATGTCGTCCGCATCACGACGAATCTTGTGCAAGTGGACGCCGTAGTAACAAAGAATGGCAAGTTGGTTACTGATCTGAAACCGGAAGACTTTGAGATACTCGAAGATGGACGGCCGCAAGAGATCACCCATTTCTCTTACGTTTCAAACTTACCTGCAGACTCCGTTGCTTCCTCGAACCTGGCTGTGGCGCCGCCGCCGAAAAACAAGCGCGCGCCTGCCGTTGTTCCACCTCCAATCGTTCCCGCTGCTGTGCTTCCGCATGACGCCAGACGAACGGTCGCGCTCGTGGTGGATGATTTGGGAGTAGGTTTCGAGAGTATGGCCGTGCTCAGACAGCAGATGCGCAAGTTTCTGGACGAACAACTGCAACCCAATGATCTGGTCGCCATCATCCGCACCGGAGGAGAAGTAGGCGCCCTACAGCAGTTCACTACTGATCGGCGGATGCTTCACAGCGCGCTTGAACATATGAAGTGGAATCCCTGCAGCCGGGCGGGGATGGGGTTTTTCTCATCCATGGAAAATTGGTGTGGACAACCTACACAGAGTCTGATGGCCACATTCAGCAGTCTGCGGTTTATCTTGCACGGCATGCGCGACCTGCCCGGGCGCAAATCCATGGTGATCTTTAGCGACGATTTACCGATCAGACAACAGGAAGAGGGGCCGTTGACGAACCCCTACGCCGGGCTCCGAGAAGATTACCCCGGCCTGATTCCTAATAGCATAGACTATGATCGTTCCATCGACCCTGGAAACGCCACACAAGCTGCGGATACCGCGCTCGATCACTCTACCAGCCTGACCGCAAATCTTGATCGCATCATTGAACTGGCGATTCGCGGATCAGTCGTGATTTATGCGGTCGACTCACGCGGACTGCAATCCACGGGAGCGACTGCTGTAGACTCCGTTGCGGGCGGGGCAGCCCTCTCCAATACAAAGGCTGACAGGACAGGCATATCCACTGAAAATCTAAGCATGACCGGGGGAAATCTAAGCATGATACAAATGAACGAGAGCATCATGCGCACTCGTTCGGCGTCACTAATTCAAGGCCGAATGGGGGCCCAATCGATCTCCAGTCGGACTGGGGGTTTTGCGGTTTTCAACTCGAATGATTTTGGCTTCGCGCGAATCATGAACGATCAGCAAGGCTATTATCTGATCGGTTATCGGCCGCGTGAAGAAACTTTCAACCGGAAATTTCATCACATTAAGGTACGCGTCAAGCCTCGCGGCCTGACAGTGCGGACGCGGCAGGGATTTTATGGTGTTAATGACGAAGAAGCCCGTCCGCAACCAAAGATTGTCGATCGGATTAACCAGGCTCTCATCTCGCCATTCGTGGCAAACGACATTACTGTGCAGCTCACCTCGTTCTTTGCCAACGATCCCGCGTCAGGTCCTCAATTGCATTCCTTTCTCTTTTTTGACCCACGCAATCTTACCTTCATCGATCAGCCTGACGGAACTCACGAAGCCAGATTTGATCTGAACATCATCGTCTTCGGCGATAACGGAAGAATAGTCGGGCGGCAGATGCAAAAGATAACGTTCAGGGTAGGAGCAAAACGTTACGATCGAGCGCTGCATGAAGGAGTAGTCTATCCCTTCGACCTGCCGGTCGAGCAGCCAGGGACTTTACAGTTTCGGGTCGCGATACTGGATAAGAACTCATCGCAAATTGGTTCAGCCGGTCAGGTCATCGAGGTCCCAAATCTCAAGAATAAGCAACTGGCACTCTCAGGTATCGTCGCCCGTGATGAAGCCACATTGCGTTCCCGGACCGCTGCGAATGAGGCAATGCCTGCCGAAGACAACGACCTGATCAGCCGGGGCCCGGCGCTGCGGCGTTTTCATCAGGGCTCTACGTTGAATCTTGCTTACGAGGTGTACAACGCACGGCTCGATCAGGCGACAAGTCTGCCGCAACTGACTACTCAACTGCGATTGTACCGCGGCGGCAAGCCGATCCATATGGGGATTCCCAAGCAGCTCGAGATTTCCGGTCAGCGAGATCTTCAACGCATCATCGCCAATGCTCGTCTTCAACTTGGCGCAGAGCTTCCACCCGGCGAATACGTGGCTCAGATCGTTGTCGAGGATCAGCTCGCCAAAGAGAAGCACCGCACAACAACGCAGTGGATTGACTTTGAAGTATTGAAATAAGGAGATTCCTGGTTCTTCTGGTGCCTGCATTCAGGAACGAACAGGCAGTAATGCAATTCGCGTCTTCGCGGTAAGCGAAACGGTCAGGGACATTTGACGATCATGAAACTCGTTCTGTATTCATTCGCGGTCACGCTTGGTATGCTTGTTTGCGCGCAGGCACAGACAAAAACTGCGCCACCTTCGCAACCGCAGAGCACTCCTTCTCCCCAAACTCGCGCCGATGTCGTTCGCATTACCACGAATTTGGTCCAGGTCGATGTTACCGTTGTCGATCACAATGGCCAGCCTGTTAGTGATTTGAAAGCGGAAGAATTCGATGTGACAGAGGACGGTAAAGCTCAAAAAATCTCGAACCTTGATTTCATTTCCACTCCAGTCCGTCAACCGTCCGCCGTAACGCGCGCAACGAAACCCGCAAAAGGCGTTGCGCCGGACCCGCCGCCACCACCCGTAACCTTGCGCCGCGATCAGGTGCGCCGCGCGATGGCTTTGGTGGTTGACGATCTCGGTCTGTCTTTTGAAAGCTCGCACTTGGTGCGCGAGGCCCTCAAGAAATTCGTTGATGAGCAGGTGCAGCCGGGTGATCTCGTGGCCATCATTCGCACCGGGGCCGGCATTGGCGCGCTGCAACAGTTTACTGCGGACAAGCGATTGCTCTACGCGGCGATCGAGCGCGTGCGCTACAACCTGAACAGCCGGGGCTTCAACGCCTTCGCTCCCATCGGCGGCGAAACGAGGATCGTGGTTGGGGAAACTAACGGTTTGTCCGGTTCGGGCAAAAACGGGCCAGGAAACACCAACGACAGTCCGGGCAGCCAAATGATCGATTCACTGATGAAACTGAAGACGCCGGGCAGCGAGGCGACCCAATATCGCGACGACATTTTTTCTGTGGGCACGCTCGGCGCGATCAACTTCATCCTCCGCGGTCTGCGCGAGCTTCCGGGTCGCAAGTCGATCATTCTTTTTTCGGATGGCTTTCGCATGTATGACGAAGACCAGGGGTCGCGCCGCATTCTTGATTCAATGAATCGCCTGGTTGACCTGGCGAATCGCGCGTCGGTCGTCATTCACACGGTCGACGCCCGTGGCCTGCAGACTCTGGGGCTGACGGCGGCAGACAACCTCGCGGGTCCACTCGCGCCGGGCAATAGTAATTTTGCCGGCAATAATGGAGACCCGACGCCGGGACAGTGGTCTCAAGGGATCACGTCAGATTTGCAGCAAAGGCGCAGCGACTTTATTGCCAATCAGCAAGGCCTGGGTTACCTCTCACAACAAACCGGGGGAATGTTTATTCGGAACACGAACGACATCGAAGGCGCGGTCAGCCGCGTGCTCAACAACGATAAGGGTTACTATCTTCTCGGCTATCGTCCTGACCAATCAACTTTCAACGACGAAGGAAGACGGACCGGCTTTCATCACATTGAAGTAAAGGTGAGACGGCCCGGTTTGACTGTGCGGACGCGCTCCGGCTTTTATGGCTTCACCGAAGAAGAGACCCGGCGTCCTGCCTATCGAAACGCGGCAGAGCATCTATATGCAGCGCTCGCTTCCCCGTTCGCGTCCGGCGACATTCGCGTACGAATGTCTTCGGTCTTCGGTTATGACCCGACGCGGAGTTCCTTCACCGAATCAATCCTGCACATCGACGCACGCGACTTGGCCTTTAATAAACAACCAGACGGAACTTATAAAGCTTCGTTTGCGATTGTCACGGCGACGTTTGGCGACAACGGCAACCTGGTCGACCAGGCTGAACGCGCTTATTCAATCATCGTCGAAGAAGCGAATCTCGAACGCACCTACCGAACCGGGTTGATTTACATCGTGACGCTGCCAATCAAAAAACCCGGCGCCTATCAACTCCGGATGGCTGTGCGCGACTCAACCAGCGCGCACGTCGGTTCGGCCAATCAGTTCATAGAAGTTCCTGATATCAAGAAGAAACGGCTGACGCTGTCAGGAATCATTCTCAGTGCGAGCAGAGCTCAGGCGGCGGGGGACACGAACATTTCGTCAGGGCAGGAAGATCATGCGCTCTCCAGCCAGGCGATTCGCAAATTCCAGCATCGCCAGACCATGACCTTCGGCTATTACATCTACAATGCCAAACCAGATTCATCACGCCAGCCGCATCTGGAAACACAGGTGCGACTCTTTCGCGACGGCAAACTTGTCTACACAGGCAAAACCAAACCATTCGATTCAGCCGGCCAAACAGATTTGCGCCAGATCGTTGCTCGCGGAGAGATATTGCTGGGGACGGATCTGCCTGCCGGTGAGTATGTGCTTCAGGTAATCGTCGTGGATCGGCTTGCGGGAGCCGACAGCCTCACGACCCAGTGGATGGATTTCGATTTAGTAGATTGAATGCGGCTTTGCTCACTTACTGAAACATCTTCGGATCGATCAGCACGTTATGCTGGTATTCGCTGATAGTCCCGGAAATGGTACCAGCCCTCTTCTGTTTGAGGATTGGATAGGTAACGACCTGTTCGAACTTAAAAGGCAGTTTCACTCCGTCGGCTTCCCGAAAATCTGACGTTTCAAAATAGAAATCAACCGACATTTCATCGTCGGAGTGAGATACGGATTGGTTCGTGAACGGCTGGATGGATTTTGAGACGCTGGCTCGACCATAATCAGTCCGCACCCACATGAAAGTTTCAGCATCGAAATACAGCCGGGCGCTTACTCTGCTGTTCTTCACCTCTACGACATATGCTAAACGATCCTTGATTTTCTTGGTTCCCTTTGCCTCGAATTTCACGCCGTTTGATTCGCTGTCGAGCAGCAGGTTATAAAGCGAAATGCTATTGAACATCAGGCCGGACGAGAGCATCTCGTTGTATTTGTCCTGGATCGGAGAGAAGTCACGCGGAAATGGTGGCCCGCCGCGGACGAACGACTTCTTTCCGTCAAAGGTCAGATGCCAATCAAATCTCTCAAAAACATAAACTGCCGAAACGCGGTTAGGCGACTCTGAAACGATCGCCATTCTGACTTCGGGCTCGTTCTCTTTCCTGACGGTTCCGATGGCGACGCGCGACTTAAGTCTAGCCAGCGCTTGCTTGCCGCCGACGGCCTCCAGATGTTTGTTGATAATCTCCGTGGCAGTAAGGGACTTCTTGTCATCGGTAGCCAGAGATGCGTTGGTGACAAACGATAACAGTAAAAGGAGAAGTAGGCAGCCAACATATTTCATAATGATTTCACCTCGTTGGGAGAGCGACGCCATAAAAGGCTTCGGTCGTTACAATCAGGGTAACCAGATCATTTCCGAAATCCGAGTAGATCTCTTAATCGTCAGCTCGCTTTGACATTCAACAAGTGACCCATCTTTTCTTTTTTGGTCCGCAGATATTTTGCCGCCGGTTCGCTGGGTTCAACTTCGATCGATACGCGTTCCGTAATCTCCAGTCCAGCTTCTTCCAGCGCTTTGAGTTTCCCCGGATTGTTGGAAATCACTTTAACCTTGCACAAACCAAGATCGAAAAGAACTTCCGCGCATTGCCGGTAGTCCCTGGAATCAACCGGAAGGTCGAGACGCTCGTTCGCTTCAACCGTGTCCGCGCCTTCGTCCTGCAAGGCGTAAGCGCGAATCTTGTTTATGATTCCGATGCCGCGCCCTTCCTGTTGCTGGTAGACAATGGCGCCGCGTCCCTCCTCATCGATCATCTGCATCGTGCGATGAAGTTGATCGCCACAGTCGCACTTCTTCGATCCGAAGACATCGCCGGTCAGGCACTGCGAATGTATGCGGACCAGAGTGGATACGTCAGGACGCATTTCCCCCTTGTACAGCACCACGAACTCCTCGGCACTGGTAAGCGAACGATAACCCGCTATTTGAAAGTCACCCCACTCTGTGGGCAGTTTCGCTTCAGCCACTCGTTCGACGGACAAGTTCTGTGGAGAGTTCGGACAAACGAGAGGTTCAACCGGCGCCGTGTTCACATTGCATCCCATTTAAGCTCCTTAAGAAAAATTCGCTTCCCGAAATGCGCAGCGAACGCGTCCGCGCATGAGTGCGGAAATTAGCTCTGACTAAGAAAGAGTCATGAGAAATTATAGGGGCAGGCTGACCCATCGACAAGTACACCCTCGCCGGAACCTCGGACCGCGTGGCGCGAGAGTTCCCCTGATGACCGGTTAACAAACAGGTGCGGCAGCAATCGAGAGCATCGCCCCACATTTGTTACGCCTGGGCCCGACCATTGCCGCCGCGCGAAGCCCGCGATAAGATACGCCCCGCGGATCAGAGTCGTTTGCCGGCAAGGATTCTCGGTCAAGGGAGCGGCAGGATCAAAATTCAGATGGCCAACGAATCGGAAGAAATTTCGGTAGTGAAGGAGCCCGCGGAAGTCGAAACCTACTCTGGCCAGTATCAGCGGTCGGGCGAACGCCGGCCCGCGCTGGTTTTTCTGCGCGGGGAATTGCTGGCGGTGCAGATTCCCCTGGAACGCGCCGAAGTAACTCTGGGCCGCGCGCTCGATGCCGACATCCGCATCAACGACTCGCGCGCTTCGCGCATGCATGCCCGCATTATTACCCAGGCCGACGCCGAGGGGGGCGTGCCGCGTTATCTTTTGAAGGACCTCGACTCGACCAACGGAACCATCCTCAACGGCACACGGATCGACCAGGCCCTGCTGCAAGACGGCGACAAGTTCGAAATCGGAGATCAACTGATTCGCTTCGAAATGCTCGACGAAATTGACCGGGAGTTTCAGCAACAGATTCATCGCCTGCTGGTCCATGACGAGTTGACAGGGCTGCTTACCAGCAAGTCATTCTTTTCCGAACTTCGTCGCGAAGCCGCCCGGGCCGAAGCCGAAGCGATGCCTTTCTGCGTCCTGATGATGGATATCGATTATTTCAAGCAAGTGAACGACACCTACGGCCATCTGGTGGGCAGCGAGACTCTGGAAGATGTAGGCGCGGTGATTAAACGTACGTTGCGCGCCGGTGACGTAGGGGCCCGCTTCGGCGGAGAGGAGTTTGCCGCATTTTTGCTGGATGCGGATTACCAGCAGGGCATGGTCGCGGCTGAGCGTGTGCGTGAAGCAATCGAAGAACACGAATTCTCAGCGGTGCGCCGCGGCAGTACTGAAGCATCACGCACGCACAAGATTACGATCAGTGTGGGGCTCGCTTCATTTCCTGACGATGGGCGTGATCCGATTCAACTCGTGGAGCTGGCTGACTCGGCGCTATACCGGGCTAAACGCAGTGGCCGCAATCGTGTCTGTGCTTACCGGCCGACCAATTCGAACGAGGTCGTGCGCCTGCGGCCGCGGCTGGAGAGCTGACACTGCTGGATCGAAAGCGGTCAGTAGCCCGACCGGGAGGGAGGGGCTTCGTTCACATGCGGGGCGTTGCTGCTGGAGAAGGAGCACTACTCACTTATCATGGAGGAAACGGCGAGATGCCAACAGGAACCAATTCGATCCTTTTCGGGATTTTGATCTTCGGAGTTTTCTTGGTCGCGACTAGTTGTAAATCAGCGGACAATAGCGCGCCGGCGAATCTTCCGGGCACCTCCGCTTCCAATCCGGCGTTGATGACCAGTCCGGCGGCAACTTCACCTGCCACTCCCACAAGTTCCACGGTGAAAGCCAAAGTTGATGTCTGCGCTCTGCTCACGAGCGATGATCTTAAGGCCGTCCAGGGAGAAGCGTTGAAAGAAGCGCAGAGATCAGATCGTCGCGACGGGGACTTCATTGTGGCGCAGTGCTATTATGCTTTGCCCACAACCTCAAACTCGGTAGTTCTGAACGTAACGACGGCCAGCGAAGGCCAGAGCGCGCATAGTCCCAAACAGTTTTGGGAGGACACTTTCGGCCGAGATGAGGCAAAGGGCGGCGGCAGCGAAAAGGCGCGTGAACAGGCAAAGAAGGACAAGCCGAAAGCAGGCGGAGGAGAAGAAGAGGAATCCGCCGCCCCTCCTGCAAAGGTCCAGGGCCTCGGTGATGAAGCGTTCTGGATCGCGAGCCGCGTCGGTGGAGCTTTATACGTGCTGAAGAAGGATGTTTTTTTCCGCATCAGCGTCGGCGGCGCCAGCGACGAAAAGACCAAACTGAAAAAGTCGAAGACCCTGGCCCAGCAAGCGCTGAAACGAATCTGAGAGCCCGAGATAATACCGCGGCGCATATAGTCCGTAAGTGAGGGCTCCAATCGAATGGTTCATCCAAAGGAGATTCCATCGTGAAATTACCGTTAGTACTGTTCGCAATGATTTTAATGACTGCAGGCGCTGTTATCGTCGCGGCCCAACCAGCCGCCGAACAACGCGTGGCATTAACCGAACCAGCCGCGGCCTCCGATGCCAGGGGAGCGCCGGCAATCGAAGCCCGTCTGTCTACCACGGTACTCAATGGCTCAGACGACTCGCCGGTTCCCAATGTGCGCCTGGTGGTAAAGAACAGCAGCGCTAACTTTTATACTTATGTGAGCGGGTGGGCGACCTTCTATGACTCGGGCGCCGTGCGTTGCGGTGAAGGCCTTTTCAAAGTAGATGCGCTGGCTCCGGGCGAGTCATCGGAAACCGACACGCCGGGCCTGCGTTTGCGTTGCACGCCGGCAAGTTGGCGCATCGTGGCGACCAATTTGTTGACACGTGCGGCCGACACTGCGAAAGAGGTCGTGACCGCGCCTCCTCCGGCCGAGCCGGCCCCGGAAAAACCGGCGCCCGTTAACTTCATCATCAGCATCGACGGCGAACAGCACCCGATTCAGCTCGGCAACCCAATCGTGCTGAAACTCGGCAATCGGAATCGAAAAATTGTCCTGCGACCAGTGCCTTAGCCTGGTAGTCCGACGCTCAGTGAATCAGCGCTTCCAATGCCGGCGACCTTCGCCTGGCTTTGGCTTGACGACTATCCAGCCGGCTTCAACTCCCGGAATTTCGCGTTCTTTTGGCGCGCTAATCAGGCATTGCTGACTGAACGGTCCCAGATGCCGGAAAGCTGTTCACCAAACAATCTTCAGATATGACCGCCATAGTTTCAGAATCTGCGCCCACCGGCCCAACGAGTTTCTGGTCCGCTATCCGCGAATCACTGCGCGGCAGCCGGCAGGACTACACGGTCGGACCCATCGGCCGCTCGATCATTCTTTTGGCGATCCCCATGGTGCTTGAGATGTGCATGGAAAGCATCTTCGCCGTCGTCGATATCAAGTGGGTGTCTTACCTGGGCGCTAATGCGATGGCGACAGTCGGCTTGACTGAGTCGATGCTGACTTTGATCTACGCGATTGCGATCGGCTTGAGTATTGGCGCCACCGCGACGGTAGCGCGCCGGATCGGCGAGCACAATCCGGACGGCGCCGCACGCGCGGCCGTGCAGGCCGTGGCGTTGGGCCTGATAGTGGCAATCGTGCTGGCGCTCACTGGTGCGCCGCTCGCGCCCAGATTGCTGGCGCTGATGGGCGCCTCACCTTTAGTGGTGCAACACGGCGTCTGGTTTACGCGCATCATGCTGGCCGGCAATGTCACCGTCGTGATGCTCTTTATGATCAATGCCATCTTTCGGGGCGCGGGCGATGCAGCGATTGCGATGCGCGTCTTATGGTTGGCCAACGCCATTAACATCGCCCTCGGACCTTGCTTCATATTTGGTCTCGGTCCTTTTCCCCGCTTAGGCATTGCCGGCGCGGCAGTGGCGACGAACATTGGCCGTGGCACGGGAGCGATTTATGCGTTCAGCCGTCTGGTTCGTAAAGGCGGACGATTTGAAATCAAGCGCCGCCACTTCCGGCTCGAGCCGGCCATCATGGCGCGCCTGCTTCGTCTGTCGGCGATGGGAACCTTCCAGGTCTTTGTGGGTATGGCCAGTTGGATTGGCCTGGTGCGCACGATTTCCAGTTTTGGCACTGACGCGCTGGCCGGCTACATCATCGGCATTCGCGTGATCCTTTTCGCGTTGTTGCCGTCATTCGGGATGTCTAATGCCGCGGCGACGATGGTGGGCCAGGCGCTGGGCGCCGGCAAACCCGATCGCGCCGAACGCGCCGTGTGGAGAGCGGGCTTCTATAACCTCATCTTCCTTGGATCAGTCGGACTAGTCTTTGTTATGTTCGCCCGACAGATCATCAGCCTGTTTACTCACGATCCCGCGGTAGTGCCTTACGGAGTCGATTGTTTGCGCATCGTTGCGTGTGGCTTTCTGTTCTACGCCTATGGCATGGTGCTGACCCAGTCGTTCAACGGCGCCGGCGACACCTGGACTCCAACAGTCATTAACCTGTTTGTCTTCTGGCTGTGGGAACTGCCTTTGGCTTATGTGCTGGCAATCGTTTTTGGCTGGGGACCTCGCGGAGTCTTCCTGGCAATCACCATAGCGTTTTCCACGTTGGCAATTGTGAGCGCGCTATTCTTTCGCCGCGGCAGTTGGAAAACTCGAGTTGTTTGAGACTATTGTGAGAATTTTGCGGTTAATTAGGCCGCCGTCAACTCAGCTTCCAGCGGTTGTTCTTTCGTGCAGCGGCTAACTCCGAGAATGCTAAAGCCGATAATGTCTCAGTTGGCGTCGACGCGTTCCATGACGGCATCGTGCGCGGTTTCCTTCATGTAACCGAGGGCTTCCTTGAACTGCACTTCAAGGTAACCGCCTTCTCGATCAAACCAGATTTTCACTTTGTCGGCCATAAGTCTTCTCCAGCTTTCGGCTTATTTGTCAGGTACTAATGACAAAGGCATCAGCTAATAAACCCTTCTGGAATAAATAGAAAAGGCCGGGCCCTCCCACAAGCCTAGCCTTTTCTTCACAGCTTTAGGGGCTGTGTTTATTGGGCGGAGACGTTCAGCCTCGGCGCCGATGTGTCCTCACCCCACATTGGCAACGCCCTAGTTGCTCTTATTGTATGCAGATTTTTCTTTTCGTCAACGCAAAGTTTTTGGCTAACCCTCATCCCCGCCCACCCGCGGGTAGAAATTGATGAGAATAATGATGCTGGGAACTGTCGTCTGATCGGTGCTATCAGCCGCAGATTCAGACGGATAACCCCAATAAGAAGCATCCTGTCAGCTGCGGGCAATCACTTCGCGCTGGTTCGGGGAACAAGTTCCGTCGACGTTATTTTGATAGGGACTTTCGCTGAGCCGGGACCCTGATTTTCACATAACCGGCAGTACCGCTCCGCCTCTGGGCATGACGTAACCCCTCGCGCTTGCCGGGATCTTTGATAGTGCCTCGTCAATCGATCGGGCCGGAGTCATTCGCATGCGTCGCACTTCTTCGCCGGCCAATTCAGTGACGATATGAACGCGCCAACGTTCGGCTTTGGTCAGCAGGGCCCAGGCCGTCTGGCCATTCACTTCGTACCCAGTCTGAAGCCGCGTTTCCAAGGCGATCGAGTCGGCAGAGTCAAACCACTTTAGAAAATCAGCTCGGCCAAAGCCGTCCGGGCATTCGGCTAACCAGACGATCGTCCCGCCCTCGACGCAAGCCTGGGCCGCCATGTCCAGAGCCTTATGGGCCTGAATGAGATTAATGTCGTATGGCGAGCCTCCGGCGCTGACAACTACGACTTCACGCTTCTCTGAAATTCTTCGTGAATGCTCGACCAGATAAATTCCGCAGGCACGTCGGTGTGCCTTTTGCCAGTGCCCCGCAAATATTCTTTCGGCGCGGCCACGATCGTCCATGATTGCGTTGATTGAAAACACTGGATCGATCATGGCGGCGATGCGCTCGCATTCTTCGTTCACAGCGTTGCCTTCAAGCAGCCCCGACCCGACGCCGGCACGCCGTCCCCCTCGTTCAAAATCAAGCGCCAGCATGTGCGTGGCTTCGATGGTGGGGGCCGCGGCCAGTCCCGGACAGATTGATTTGCGCCCGCCGGTAAAGCCGGCAAAGTAATGGAAGCCAACTGCTCCGGTGACAATCACCTTATCGAATTCCTTCAGCGCCCTATTGACCTCGATCGGGGTATCGTCTTTCATCGCTCCAATTTTAATGAGTTGTGCCGAATCGTAAGCGTCATGGTCGATAGTGCGAATCCGTTGGGCAATGAAGGGCGTGAGCAGTTCGGACTTCTCATCCGGCCGGACGGCCCGATGAATGCCCGTGGCAAAGATGATCGCAATCTCACCGTACTGGATTCCGTTCTGGATTAGACGGCGCACCAGCAGATTCACGATTTGCGCGCTGCCGGTCGCGCGGGTGGCGTCCGACACTACAATCAGAACCCTATCACCGGCGGCGATTACATCATCGAGTGGAGGTGAATCGATGGGCGCGTCGAACGCGGCCCCGATTTCTACATCGGATAAAGGGTGCGTGGTTGCGGCGACGGGAGCGAGCACTTCGAAACGCTCAGCGTCGTACTCGAACGTTTTTGCGAAGTGTCCGTAGCCGAGTTCTATGATTGGCATCTGATGTGGGCGCAGGGATGCGCGCGGTCCGTCCGCAAGATGCGGGCGCTCCTATTCCCGGCCGGAGCGAAAACAGGCGGTGCCCGCGTGACAGAAGTGGATTGCCTCGTCTTCAAAATCAGCGGTCTCCATCTGTATGGTCAGGTGATCTACCCCAAATCGATCGAGCAGTTTAGACCGCAACTCCTTCAGCAGGTTCGGCTGTGAAATTGAATAAGCGTGAATGACGTGCGCGCTCAACGCCTCGCGTCCCGAAGTAATAGTCCAGACGTGCAAATCATGAACGTCTGAGACACCTTCCGTTTCCATGATGGCTGCTTCGACGGCGGCAAGATTAATGTGCGCGGGCGTCCCTTCCAGCAGGACATTCGTTGCGTCGCGAATCAGATGCCATGAACTCCAGACGATCAGCAGTCCGATGAAAACGCTGATCAGCGAATCGGCCGCGGTCCAGCCAAACAGCATAATTAAAGTGCCCGCAATGATCGCTCCAGTAGAACCCAGTGCGTCGCCCAGGACGTGCAACCAGGCGCCGCGTATGTTCAGGTCCTCGTCTCGATCACGATGTAGCAAGAGCGCACATATAAGATTCACGACCAGACCGCCCGCGGCCACGACCGTCATGGGAAGGCTGCGAATAACTGGTTGGGCAAACCAGCGCTGGTAAGCTTCATAGAAAATCAGGAACGAGATCAGGACCAGCCCAACGCCATTGATCAGCGCGGCCAGAATCTCCAGCCGGTAATAACCGAAAGTTTTGCTCGGCGTAGCCGGTCGTGCGCCGAACCAAACCGCCATCAAAGCCAGGATCAGCGCGGCCACATCGGCCAGCATGTGGCCGGCATCAGCCAGCAAGGCCAGCGATCCGGTCCATAAACCACCCGCCAACTCGGCCACCATGTAGACCGCAGTCAGCAGCAGCACAATCGAGAGGCGCTTTCGGTTCCCACGGGCCCTCCCATGCGAGTGAGTAGGCGGCCGGCCATTGGACAGAAGCGAATTTGACGTTGGATCGGTCATCTCTTTAAGAGCCGTCGATTACGAAAGCAAACGTGACCGGAAACCGAAGCTAAAGATTAGCAGATTGGATATTCGCCGCAAACGCCAAAGTGCCTCAGATACCCTCGTCTCTCCCTCGAGATGGGCCAGTCCAATCTGAGAGGTAAGTGGGTCCAGACGCAGCCGGGCGTTGCGGGATGCCGCAGCACAGTGCCGAATCCTCTTTAACGCGACTTGTGCGTAGGTGCTAGAATCGTGCACTCTGCCGCGCTGCGGGAGTTCGATGCTCGTTAAGCCTTGATCTAAAGAAGGAACCTCAATGCATCATCACCTCCACCGAAAACTGTTTGGGTTCGGTCTGGCTATACTAGTAGCCTTGGTCTCAGCACCTGCTCGCGCCCAAACCTTCACCCTCGAACAAGTGATGAGCTCGCCCTTTCCTTCGGAGCTTACAGTTTCAAAACGTGGCGACAGGATCGCCTGGGTCTTTGACGCTGAAGGAAAACGAAACATCTGGATCGCGGAAGCACCGGCTTTTAACGCGCGGCAGTTGACCCACAACGACAAAGACGATGGGCAGGAATTGACTGATCTACTTTTCTCTCCGAACGGAAACAGTATTGCTTACGTGCGCGGTGGAGACGCCAACCAGGCCGGGGAAGTTCCGAATCCATCAAGCGATCCGGAAGGCGCAAAGCAGGAAGTTTGGGTGGTTGACGTTCGCACCGGACGGCTGACGCGTATTGGCGCGGGCAGTACACCGATTTTTTCTCCCGCCGGCGATCAGGTTGAATTTCTTCGCGGCGGCAGCGTCTGGACTGCTCCACTTCTGGGCGGTAAAGAAAGCAAAATGTTCGAGATTCGCGGTACGGTAACGGGCCCGCCACAGTGGTCGCCCGATGGATCGCAGTTGGCCTTCGCATCGTCACGCAGCGATCACAGCTTCATCGCGGTCTATGACAAGCGAGCGAATAGTTTTACTTTCCTGGCGCCCAGTGTCGATCGAGACGTGTCCCCGCGCTGGTCGCCGGACAGTCGCCGGATCGCATTCATTCGGTTGTTCAATGTCACTGATACGTTCTCCAACGATCGCGAGCGGCAGCAGCCATGGGCCATAGAAGTTGCCGACGCTCATACCGGCAACGCTAAAGAGATCTGGCGGTCAGGCAGCGCTGATAGTGATTCGTATGCCGGCTCCAGCGGCGACTTTTGGCAGTGGGTGGCCGGCGATCGAATTCTGTTTTCGTCAGAGAAAGATGGGTGGGCCCACCTCTATTCTATTTCCTCCGGCGGTGGCGCGCTGACCGCGCTGACGCCTGGCAACTTCGAAGTGGAAAACGCGACTTTGTCCCCCGACAAGTCCTTTATTATTTTTTCGGCGAACAAAGACGACATCGATCGCCGGCATCTGTGGCGAGTCAACGTTAGTGGCGGCGCGCCCGAGCAGATTACCAAAGGCGAAGGAATCGAAATGGCGCCCCTGCTATTCGATAACGGTCGTCAGATTGGGTTCTTTCATTCAACAGCCCGCGATCCTTATCTGCCTTTTACGGCCGCGATCGATGGATCCAAACAGAAGTCTTTGGCGCCCCAAGCTCTGCCGAGCGCCTTTCCGTCCGCGCAACTCGTCACGCCTGAGCAGGTGATCTTCAAGGCGGCTGACGGCACTGAAATTCACGGACAATTATTCAAACCCGCCAATGCTTCCGGCAAATCTCCAGCGCTGGTGTTCATGCACGGAGGTCCGTCGAGGCAGATGCTCCTGGGCTGGCATTACCTTTACTATTACCACAATGCGTACGCGATGAATCAGTATTTGGCCAGTCATGGTTATCTCGTGCTGTCAGTGAACTATCGCAGCGGAATCGGCTATGGCCGGGCATTTCGTCTGGCCCAGCATCGCGGTGCGCGCGGCGCCGCTGAGTATCAGGATGTCGTCGCCGGCGCCAGGTACCTGCGCGAACGCGAGGACGTTGATAAGAAGCGAGTCGGCCTATGGGGTGGATCGTACGGCGGCTATTTGACGGCGCTGGGATTGGCGCGTAACTCGGATATCTTTTCGGCGGGAGTGGATTTTCATGGAGTACACGATTGGAGCATCAGCGTCGCCGGGTTGCGCGTGCCGACCGATACCGGCGAGCGCGCTCGGATCGCGCGCGAATCCTCGCCGATTTCGGCGGTGGATAAATGGAAGTCACCGGTGCTCCTGATTCACGGCGACGACGATCGCAACGTCGAGTTTGCCCAGACGGTGAATCTGGTGCGCCGCCTGCGAGCCAACGGCGTCTACTTTGAAGAACTAATTTTCCCGGATGAGATTCACGACTTTTTGCGGCATCAGGATTGGCTGCGCGCCTATCACGCCGGCGCTGACTTTTTCGATAAGCATTTGAAGTGACAGACGGAAATAACACCTGCTGTGAAACGATGAAGTCCCAGCTTAGTCTGCGATGCGAGGAGCATCCTGACCCATTTGACTGCGCCGATAAGCTAATCCATCAATCGGTGGAATATGATGAGTACGGCATCATTATTCACGACGGAGGAACTTCTTATTCCGTTGTGCAGTTTTGCCCGTGGTGCGGGACGAAGTTACCTGAATCGAAGCGGCCTAAGTAACCCATCAGAGAAGAACCTAGTGACATTTAACCCGCACAATATTCTGGTCATTGATTTCGGACAGCTTGGCGACGTCGTCATGAGCCTGCCGGCGCTGCGCGCAATTCGTGCCCGCTTTTCGCACGCGCGCATCACGGTGATCGTCGGCCGGCCGGGCGCAGAGATAATCGACATGTCCGGTTATGCCGATGCGACTATCGAAGTGGACCGGGTCGAGTTGCGAGATGGCTTCAAACCGCTTTCGATCCTGCGAATTTTTCAAGTAGTCAAAGACGTCCGCCGGCGCAACTTTGATTTCGTTATTGACCTGCATAGCTTTTCCGAGACGAATCTGTTGGGCTACTTTTCCGGCGCTCCGAAGCGGCTGTTTTCTCGCCGCCCGGGACGTTCGTTGGATTTTCTCGCGAACTTCAAGCCGAAACCCGCAGTTGACAAGAATGATCCCGGCCAACATTTGATCGATCGCTATCTCGACGTGCTCGTCCCTTTGGGAATAAAGGATCAACCGCGGGTGCCACGGCTCGCGACCCGGGCCGAGGACGGTCGCTCCATTGATAGAATGCTGCGAAAAGCAAAGGCCGACATAGGCGCACCCTTAGTCGGATTGTTCCCGGGCGCAGGTCATCCTGGACGATGCTGGCCGCTGGAACAATTTGCCGAGCTGGCTGATTTTCTGATCCGCAATGATGGCGTGCGTCCCATCATTTTCGTTGGTCCGGAAGAGCGTCACCTGGCGCCGCAGATGCGCGCTATTTTCCCGGCCACATGCGTCATGCTGGAGAAGCTATCGATCTCGCAACTCGCCGCCGCGCAGGCAAGGCTGGCAGTTTTTGTTTCCAACGACACCGGTCCAGTCCATATCGCAGCAGCAGTGGGAACGCCAATCGTGGTCCTGATAGATCTGCCGCGGCCCCATGCTTATGTGCCGACCGGCGCTTCGCAACGCCTGATTTTTAGTGAGAGCATAGCGAGGATTGATGTCGAGCAAGTGTATGCAACGACCCGCGAGTTACTTGGCGCCGGACGGACAGAGACGCTGTTCGCGAGTTAACGCATTCGAAATAGATGTCTAAACGAAAAACCACTCTTATCTTGTCAGTGGCCGCCATGGCGGCATGCTTTCTGGTTCCCCTGTTGATGGGACAGACGGGACCGCGGAACAAAACCATGGGGCCCGCTACCTCCGCGCCTTCCCCGGAAAAAATGGCCACGCCAGCTTCGTTATCTCAGCAAACCGCGGACGTCGCCTTGGCCCGGGAAATCGAGCGCACCATCGACACGAGCGATCTGACTCGAGCGCGTTGGGGAGTCTTCGTCACCTCGATGAAAGACGGGCGCGTGCTTGTCTCGCGCAACGGCGACAAGTTGTTCACTCCGGCTTCGAACATGAAGGTCTATACGACCGCAGCCGCACTTGATCTGCTGGGCACGGACTACCGTTGGCGCACTTCGGTCTATGCGGATGCACAGCCTGATTCCGGTGGAGTCATCAACGGAAATCTGACGTTGTTCGGCCGGGGGGCCCCCGATCTGCAAACAAGAAGCATCGCCTCGCTCGCCGATCAGATCTACCAGCGCGGCGTGCGCCAGGTGCGCGGCAACATCGTTGGTGATGAAAGTTATTTCCGCGGCGAACTCTTCGGACTGGGCTGGCAGTGGAACGATCTCCAGTGGTACTTCGGCGCGGAACCGAGCGCACTGACGGTCGATGAAAACAGCTTTGATTTGACGATCACGCCGGCTAAGAAAGTCGGCGACAGCGCTACACTCACTCTTAATCGCGCAGCCAACTACGTTCATCTCAGCAATCACACCACTACCGCCGATCGTGGTGCGATGACCACGATTGGCATCAACCGCGGATTGGCGGACGACGAAGTATTAGTGTGGGGCGAGTTTCCCGCTGGCGGTCGCGCTTTCGGTGCCGCACTCTCCATGCCTAAACCATCACTCTGGGCAGCTACGCTATTCAAACAAGCTCTAATCGCTCGAGGGATCAAAGTCGAGGGCGAGGCGCGCGGCCGCGACTCTCGCGCCGCGGAGGGTGACAGATTCGATCTACAAAAAGCCTTCGAGATTGGTCAGGAGAATAGCGCCGCACTCAGCGAAATCGTTCGTCATACGAATAAGGAAAGCGACAATCTTTATGCTGAGCTGATCCTTCGGACGCTGGGGAAAGAGCGAGGCGCCTCTGCGCCAGATCCTGATGCGCATAAGAATCGCGAACGCGGCGATGACGAAGCCGGACTCGCGGTCGTAAAATCGTGGCTGGATCACAATGGTGTGCGCAGCGATGACCTGGCGATCCGGGACGGCTCGGGCCTTTCACGTTTGGATCTGGTAACGCCCGAAGCAACCGCCCGTCTGCTCATCGCAATTTCCATGACCAACTCAGCGAGTGCCTTCCGCGACTCACTTCCGATTGCGGGCCGGGACGGGACTCTCAAGGGGCGTCTATCTCGCGAAGCTGGTCGCGTCTTTGCAAAGACCGGCACACTAACGTATGACCACTCCCTTTCCGGGTATGCAGTAAGGCCCGACGGAGAGGTTCTGGCCTTCTCAATCTACTGTAACGATGCGAGCGGTCCAGCTAATCCAGTCCGCACAATCGACCAGATTGCGGGGCTGATAGCTGAATCAGGCTCTCCCTCTTCGACCAAATAGCCCCATAAACACAGCACTTTCTCGTCCCTTTCCTTCTAAGTTTGCTCTAGACAAACAAGGTTCAACCGCGTAATATGGTAGTCGGCTGCTCACGCCTGCCCCGTTGAACGTTTGGCTAGCGTCCTTGCACTTCAATTACATCAGGAGATTAAAGATGTTTCAGGTCAACCGAATTCTCTCCGCATGTTTTCTTCTGTCGGCGCTGGTTATGGCAGCGTCCGGCCAAAGCAATCTAACCGCGAAGGCTAATGCCAAACCGCAGCCGGCTGCCGTAGATGGATCGGGCAGCGAGAGCGATCGGGCGCGAGATGGTTTGCTCGGCCCGGTGCGTCGTGTCCGCACGGAAGTGGTCAAGCTTTCAGCCGTCGCTGGTAAGAACATCGAAGACACTAAACACGTTCTGTTGGAAACAGCGGAGTACGATCTCAAGGGAGTAAAGACTCAAAACCAATACTTTCCGATCGAGGGAGCAACCCTGACGGGACGCGAAGTTTACAAGTATGACGACAAGGGCAACATCAGCGAAATGACTCTGGTCAACGCCGACGGATCATTGGTGAGCAAGGAAGTTTACAAATACGACTATGACTCAGTGGGCAACTGGGTGAAGATGACGACTTCGGTGGCGGTCGTGGAAAATGGACGCATCGGTTTTGAAGCTACCGAAGTCACCTATCGAACAATCTTCTACTATCTCGACGCAGCCATGACTAAGATGCTCAACAGTGCTGCGGTAACAGCCAATGCCGCGACCGGCGAAGCATCGGTCCAACCATCCAAGCTCGTCGAGTCAAAGCCCGCCTCGGCTTTGCCTCCCCCGACTTCTCTCGACAAACTTAAACTGTCCGCGGTTGCGCCACCGGCCAGCAATTTTCGTAGTACGCCTGATGAAGCAAACAGGAAGGTCGTCGTTGCGAACAGCGATCTTCCTCCGCCCGTTCCACGTCCTTTGATGAAACCCGTGTCGGGAGGAGTTCTCAATGGCCAGGCGTTAAGTTTGCCCGCGCCAACCTATCCGGATCTTGCACATCGGATGCGTACTACTGGAGTCGTAGCAGTGGAAGTTGTAGTGGATGAGAATGGCAAAGTCATTTCCGCGCGCGCCGTCAGCGGGCCGCCTTCACTTCGCGACGCTTCGGTGCAGGCTGCGTTACGAGCACGTTTCTCGCAGACCAAACTCTCAGGTCAGCCAGTAAAGGTTAGTGGCCAGATCAACTATAACTTCACCCTACAGCAATAGGTCTTTGACGCCCGGCGTATCTGGTCTGCGCCGGGTCGCTCACAAGAATTGTAAGGAAAATTTGTAAAGAATAAAGAAGAGGAAACGCGTATGGCACTGACTGGACAGCTCAGCGATCTTTCACTTGCCGAGCTAATCGAATTTTTCTGCAATCAACGGAAGACCGGCAGGCTAAAAGTCATCTACTCGGTCGGCCCGGGATATTTCTACCTTCAATCCGGCTCAGTGGTACACGCGAGGATTGGCATATTACGCGGGATCGAAGCCGTATATTATGCGCTGACACTGCCGAACGCTTCGTTCACCTTTAGCCCGGCGTTTGATGCGCCTGAACAAACGATCAATCAACCCTGGACTTCAGTAGTCCTGGAAGGTTTGCGCCGCATGGACGAAGGCCTGAGGCCCGGCGATCCATTTCCCGAAGGGCATCACGTGGTCGAAGAGGGCAGGGCCGAGGAACCCCACGCCGAAGAATCCCACTCCAGCGAGCAAAGTGTCGTGGCTGATGCCGAAACAGTTTCCGTTCCGAGCCCCAGGTTTGAAAAGCCAGTCTTCCACGCTCCGGCCCCGGATCTTCCGGACATGGGAGCGTTTCTCTCTCAAACAGACAACCCGGGGCGGTTTGGATCGTGGAAGGTGATCGCTGCGGTGGCCGTAGTTCTGGTTACGATTGCGGTGCCTTGGGGCTGGTACGCGCGCGGCAAGGCGGCGAGATTGGCAAACGAGGCACGGACAGTGCCTGTACAAACTTCCCAGCCGACCATGGAACCGGTGGCAACGAATGAAACATCTGAGGCGCCGGCAGCGACCGACAGCGCTGTCACCTCGACGACTGCCGAGGCGGCTGACCTGGCGGCGAAGCATGCACGAGAAGCGCGACTCAAGGAGCGGGCGAAGGCACAGGAAACTGGAGCGGCCCTCGCCCTCGCACAGCCAGCGGCCGCCACGGCCAACCCGAGCGTAGTCAAGACCCAGTCGTCACCGGTGGCCGGATCGAAAAAAGCTACCGTGCAGGTTACTTATGACGAGAACGGGCGGGTAACTCAGGCGTCCGGCGGTGACGCGACGGCGTTGCGCATCGCACGACAGAAACGTTTTCCTGCCGGTAAGGCAGGTTCAGCTACGGTCACGATTCCGATTAATTAGTTGGTTCGGAGTTCCGCTTTCAGGCGGTTAACTATCAGCGGGTGTTCCGCCTAAAGGCGGACTCCAAACGAATCGACTCCCTGGTTAGACCAACTTCATCACTTCCTCTTCACTGAGGACTTCGTGCGCTTGTTTCGCGCGTTCATAGATGCGCGTGACACGATCTTCGCTGGCTTCTATGCCGCGGCTCTCAAGCCAGTAGGTGACGTTTGACTTGCCGCTCATCGGACCGATCTCGATGACTTGCTTCAAACCAAATTGTCCGGCGGGCACGCCTGAGTAGATGAGGTCGGCAAGTTCCGTATCGCCTTTGCCATAGCTTTTGATCACTGCGGCTGCATGAACGCCAGTCGCCGTGCGAAACGCGTCGCGGCCAAAGACCGGGTAATTGAGCGGGATGGTCCAGTGACAGGCCTCCGCGGCTTTCTCGCAGTACTCACCCAGGCGCATCAGATCGTTTTCGATCCAGCCCAGAAGTTTCAGATTGACCAGCAACTGATCCATCGGCGTGTTGCCGACGCGCTCTCCCATGCCGAGGGCTGAACCATGAATCTGGTCAGCGCCGCCTTCGATCGCCGCGATTGAATTGATAACTCCCAGGCCGCGATCCTGATGGCCGTGCCAGTCAAGACGAACCGTTTCGCCCTGCTCATCAATTATTCCGCGCACAAATTTCACTACTTCGCGCGCGCCATCCGGCGTGGCGTGGCCAACCGTATCGCAGACACACACGGCTCGTGCGCCGCAGCGAATCGCGGTGGTGTAGAGCGCGCGAATCGTTTCGGGATTGGCGCGCGTGGTGTCTTCGGTGACAAACATCACCGGCAAGCCTTCGTTTACGGCAAACGTCACCGCGTCTTCGGTCATTTCCAGGAGTTTATCCAGGGTCCATGCCTCCGCGTAGAAACGAATCGGCGAGGATCCGATAAAGGTGCAGGCTTCGATGGGAATTCCGGCGCGCTGCGAAATTTCCACAATCGGAATAATGTCATTGCGGTGCGTGCGCGCGGCGCAGTTGGGCCTGATGCGCAACCTCTTTTCGGCGATCTCGCGGGCCATCAATTCGACGCTCGCCGCATGGGTGCCGCCCGCGCCGGGCAAACCAATGTCGGCGGTGTCGATGCCGAGCGCGTCCATCAAATGAAGTAACTCGATCTTCTTTTCGACGGGGGGCTCACAAACTGAAGGCGATTGGAGCCCGTCGCGCAGCGTTTCATCATCGAAGCCGATGTGGCGATCAGGTTTGCCGAACGTCGGCTCGGCTTTGTTCCAGTCGTAGATTAGTTCAGCAACTGACACGTCAGACACCTCGATTTAGAGTTCATAGTTCTGGTACGGAACCGCTTGCAGTAGCAAGCGGGTCTTTACCGATGCGTTAACCCGCTTGCTACCACAAGCGGTTCCGTACCGGTTCCGTACCTGAGCGAAAGCTTGTACTCTCAACCGAATTCGATTACAACAACCGCAAGGCTCGGATGTCAACTCAACGTTCAGATGCTGTGCGAGTGCCGCGGGCGCGTATCGAAAGAATCGCCTTGGGCTCAGATCGTGCTGCGAAAATAATGGCCATGCGCGCCAGCATCGCGCGCGTGGCTGAGGTTGATTCCGGGTGGCGCGAAGCAAATGTGGTGGCCAGATCGGTTGTGACTGACGCCCCGGCGATGCCTTTGACGGATTGGGAGTTGATGAGCGGCGCGCGCCAACGCGCGCTGGCCGTGCGGAAAATTCTGACCGAGCAAAACCTCGATGCCGATTTGTATGTCGGACTGGAGGGCGGCTTTCATTCGATCTCGGTTGAGGGCGATTGGCACACGTTCCTGCGCGGTTGGGCTTTTGTGACTGACGGCGAGCGAGACAGCTTCGGCATGTCGCCTTCCATCATGGTCCCGCCCGCAATTGTGAAGAACGTGATCGAAGGCAAGCGCGAGCTTGGTCTGGTGATTGACGAAGTTTCCGGCGCGCGCGACGTGCGTAGCCGCCAGGGCGCCTGGGGCGTACTCTCAAAGGATCTGCTGACGCGATCGATGAGTTTCGAAGCGGCGCTGGTTGCGGCGTTCGCTCCCTTCTACAATCCCGAGTTGTACTCAACAGTCCCTTAGCGGCTCTGCCGCAGCACAGTGCGGTAGGCCTCCGGCTTACCGAACGCCGTCAGAAAATAGTTGGAGGCTGCGTCTCCCCCATGTTCCGGAGGCTAAGCCTCCGGACGGTAAGGGATCTCAGAGCCGGTAAGCCATAGGCTTACCGCATCGTGCTGCGGCAGAGCCGCCATCGTTAACAATCGCAGCCATACCTCCGCTCAACGACTCGCCCTCATCAATGCTAAAATCCTTTCCAGATGCGGGTCACTATTGGGCAGATCAATACGATCAATGGCGATTACGAAGGCAACGTTGCGCGTATCCTCAGCGCCATCGATCAGGCTAAGAAAGACGCTTCCGATCTCATCGTGTTTCCGGAAGTGACCGTTCAGGGCTACACCTCGCTGGACTGGTTCCTCGATAAAGACGTGGTGCGATCGTGTCTCGATCCGCTCGACAAGATTATTGCAGCGACTGCTGGTTTGACGGCAATTGTCGGGACTGTGCGGCCGAACGATCAGCCTAATGGCCGCCGGCTTTACAACTCCGCCGCGGTGATTTCCAACCGAAGGCTGCTCGGGTTTGCCGACAAGACCCTGCTTCCCGAATACGACGTCTTCGACGATCCGCGTTATTTCGAGCCGGGGCAGAAGCGCGGCCTATTCAACATCGGCGATACCAGGCTCGGCATCGCGGTTTGCGAAGACTTCTGGAACGACAAGACCTTCTGGCGGCAGCGACTCTACCCGAACGATCCGGCCCAGGAGTTGATAGAAATGGGCGCGAACCTGCTGGTTTCGATCAATGCGTCACCTTTCAATAAAGGCAAGATGAAGATTCGCTGCGAAATGGTCTCGCATCGCGCCAAAGCAGCGAGCATACCGATTGTGTTTGTGAATCTTATCGGCGGGAACGACGGCGTAATTTTTGACGGCGCCAGCATCATTTCAGATCGTCACGGCAAGATCATTCTGCAAGCGTCGCCTTTCGAAGAATTCGTCGCTACCGTGGATCTGGATTGCGGAATTCCGGACGCTCGTTGTTTGCCGGGCGACGACATCGAGACAGTACGCCAGGCGCTGGTGCTCGGCATCCGCGACTACGCCTGCAAGAACAATTTCACGAAAGTGGTCTTCGGTTTGTCCGGTGGTCTTGATTCGGCGGTGGTGGCGGCGCTGGCTGCCGATGCCCTGGGAGCTGAGAACGTGCTCGCGGTGATGATGCCCTCGCCTTATTCCTCGCGCGGCAGCATCGACGATTCAGTCGACCTCGGCCAACGGCTGGGCATTAAGACCATTGAAAGGCCAATCGGCAAAGCCTTTCACGCATTGCGGAATGAATTGGGACTTCCCGAGGGCGTCCGCAGCGATTCGCGCGCGATTGAACTGGCGGTAGAGAATCTGCAATCGCGTCTGCGCGGAAACATCCTGATGACGATCTCCAACGCCGAAGGCCGTTTGCTGCTTTCCACGGGAAACAAATCAGAGCTGGCGCTCGGCTATTGCACGCTTTACGGAGACACGAACGGCGGCCTGGCAGTGATTGGCGATGTTTTGAAAACCGAAGTCTACGAACTGGCGCGGCTTTATAATCGCGAGCGCGAACTTATTCCGCTGTCAATTATCAACAAGCGACCTTCGGCTGAGCTGGCGCCCGAACAGTTTGACGATCAGTCTCTCCCCCCCTACGACGAACTGGATCCGATCCTTAAACTGTATTTCGAGCAGAAAGCTTCGCCGGAAGAAATCATTGCGGCGGGCCACGACACCGAACTCGTCTATGACATCCTCAATCGCGTCGAGTCTCCGGCAAATGAATTCAAACGCCGCCAATTGCCTCCGACGCTGATCATCTCACGCAACGCGATCGGTATTGGCAGGCGGCGACCGATCACTCATCGCTACCGCCGACAACCTGCCAGCATCGGACGCGGCGCGCCGGAATAAACTGCGTGCGGAGTGAGTCTCAGGATACGGGGCTTGCTCCGGTGCGCACTCCTGAAGCAAAATTGTTGGCGTTTAGAAAAACCTATTTCCTGAAATTCTGATCAAAGGTGAAACGATGAAAATAAGATCGTTCGTAGCGCGTGCTGGGCTTGCTTTGACCGCGGCAATGTTCGGCTGTCTGGTGAGCGCCAGCGCAACTTCTCTGACAGCGGGCCAGCGTCCCGGTCAACCCAACCTCTCGCCGGAGGAGCAGAGTATGGTCAAGGCGATCATGGCTGCTCCCGATCCCGCGGCCAGGCTCAAAGCCGTCGAGGTTCTGATTAAGAAACATCCCCAGACGCCTGTACGAGAGCGCTTGGCCCGCGAGGTGGCCAATCAAATCGCCAGCGTCAAAGACGCCGCGCAGAAACTGACTCTGGCTCAGCAGTACCAGGCGATTTTCACCGGGCCATCCGAGCAGCAAATGATTGTGCCCATATTGATCGATGCATTGGGCGAAGCTAAGCGATTTGATGAGGCTTTTTCGAGCGGCTCAGAATTTCTGACGCACAACCCGGATTCGTTATTTGTCCTGGTGCAACTGTTATCGATCGGAACTGATCAGGCAAAACAGAAGAACCCAAAATTTGTTATACAGAGCCTGCGCTACGGAACTCACGCGATCGAACTGACTGAAGCGGATAAGAAACCCGCCGAAATGGACGACGCGGGTTGGACCAGGTACAAGAATACCGGCTTGCCGCAGCTTTACCAGTCGATGGGACTTCTGAGTCTCGTCCAGGGTGACCGCCCCGGGGCTAAAACTCGGCTGACAAGAGCGATTGAACTCGCGCCCACCGATGCGTTCAATCATCTGCTGCTCGCCGAAATCCTCAACGAGGAATATCAGGACGCTGCCCGGCACTATCAAAGCACGCCCAATGGCCCAGCCAAAGACGTAGAGCTGAAGAGCGTGCTCGCGTCCCTCGATTTGGTGATTGATGCTTATGCGCACATGATCGCTCTGGCGGAAGGCAACGAACGCATGGGATCCGTGCGACAACAATACCTTCAGGATTTCGAGGCCTACTACAAATACCGCCACCACAATTCAATCGAGGGTATGCAGCAACTGATTGATAAGTACAAAACGCCGGGTAAGTAGCGACAGGAGCGCACGCATCCCGAGTGCGGTTCGCAGGCATCTCTACCTGCGTCTTGACCAGATCTTTACGGATGAAACTTGAACTCATCGAAGGTCCCACTCTGATCCGGCCATTTCGTGAAGAGGACGCCGGCGCATTATATGAAGCGGTGCGCGAGTCTATTTCAGAAGTCTCTCCCTGGCTTCCCTGGTGTCACCAGAACTATTCGATCGAAGAAAGCAGAGAGTTCATTGGCTCGAGAGAATTAGCTTCGCAGGGCGGTGAATGGTACAGCTTTGGAATTTTCGAAGCAGACAGCGGCAGGTTTCTCGGGGGCGTTGGGATTAACTTCATCAACCGCGTGCATCAGGTGGCGAATCTCGGTTACTGGGTGCGGACCAGCGCCGCGGGGCGCGGGGTAGCAACCAGGGCCACGCGTCTGGCCGCGAGATTTGCGTTCGAACAACTAGGTCTGAATCGCATTGAGATCGTCGCCGCAGTTGGCAATATCCCCAGCCAGCGCGTGGCCGAGAAAGCCTGTGCGCGCCGCGAAGGCGTCTTACGTAATCGGCTGCTGATTAATGGCGAGTCGCTGGACGCGGTGCTGTTTTCACTGGTTCCGGAGGATGTTTTGTGTGGCACAGACTTCAGTCTGTGATCGTTTTGATCAAAGGCATACAAATCACAGACTGAAGTCTGTGCCACTTATGCTACCCTCGTGAGGATGTCCGAACGACTGCACCAACGCGATCTGGTTCGCGAATTTCTCTCTTACATTCAGGTCGAGAAGGGCCTCTCGACTAACACGCTGCAAAGCTACGCCCGTGATATTAGCAGGCTGCAAGCCTGGTCGTTGAAAAACCATAAGCAGATCGAAAAGCTCGAGCGCACGGATCTGCGCGAATGGATCGCGAGCATGTCACGGGAAGGCCAGGCGCCGGCATCCGTGACGCGGGCGGTCAGCGCCGCGCGCGGCTTCTTTCGCTTTTTGATGCTGGACGGACACATCAAACGGCATCCGGCCGAAGACATCCACACGCCGCAACAAAATTCTCGCTTGCCACAGTTTCTCACAGAGGAAGAGATGGAGCAGCTTCTCTCAGCGCCCGATGTGAAGACCGATATCGGTGTGCGCGATCGAGCGATGCTGGAAATCTTGTACGCGGCGGGCCTGCGAGTTTCAGAAATGTGCTCGTTGAAGACGAGCGACATCGATATAGACTCGGCCCTCTTAACTTGTCATGGTAAGGGAAGCAAACAGCGCCGCATTCCGATCGGTAAGAGCGCGGTGCGCTGGCTCCAGCGTTACCTGGGAATCCGCAGCCGACTGGGTACCGAAGGCATGGCCGAGTTGTTCCTGCATCGTGGCCGGCAAATGACGCGGCAAACTGCCTGGACGATCATTAAGACGTACGCTGCTCAAGCGGGCGTGCCGGACATCTCTCCGCACACTTTGCGTCACAGCTTTGGCACGCACTTGATGCAGCACGGCGCTGATTCGCGTTCGGTGCAGGCGCTTTTGGGCCACGCCGACATTTCCACGACCGAAATCTACACTCACATCACCGACCTGCACATGCGCAAGGCCTACGATCGATTTCAT
>WNFQ01000245.1_pt1 | contig 41153 bp, 35 predicted proteins | sample 5400171 | NCBI WGS metagenome assembly WNFQ01 (sample SAMN13153356, study PRJNA577476) | soil metagenome | isolation source: 20 cm soil under Madrone tree | place: USA:California | collected 2016-06-14
ATTGAGATGACGGATAAAGAGCGCTACCAACGGATTCGCGAAACCATGGGACAGTTCTGCGGAATCGTGGAGCTGGCACGTGTGGAGGAGAGCGCGGCCGTTCGCTGGATCGCCGAGTACTGCAGCCGCGAAAACGTGAAGATGGACAGCGACGGCGCCCGCGAACTGGTCGACGCGCTGGGCGGCGACATGATGATGATCTCCAATGAACTGGAGAAGCTAATCCTGTACGTAGGTGAGAAGCAGCGCATCACGCTGGGCGACGTGGAGACGATGGTGCTCGCCGCCAAGCAGCGCTCGCTGTACGAGTTGACCGACGCGATTTCCGCGAAGGACCGGGTGCGCGCGCTGGAAGTGCTGGACGCGATCCTCTCGACAGGCGACGGAGATGAGGCTGCCATCGGCCATCTCTACATGCTGGCCAAGACCTTCCGGCAGATGCTGGTGATCCTGGAGCGCAATGTGCGCGATCAACGGGCACTGTGGGCCGCGTTGTGGCAGGGCTTTCGCGTGCCTCCGTTTGCGGCCGAGGACATTATTCGCCAGGCCCGCCGTTACAAGTCAAAGCGCGAGCTCACCAACGGGATCCGCCTGATTGCGAAGGCGGACCTTGCCCTGCGCTCGAATCCGCCGACCAAGCGCTTGGTGCTGGAAAAACTCGTGCTCGAGCTGACAGCTGAGGCCAAGCCGGAATCGGCGTGGATGCAAAATGAGCTGCCGGTGTGAGGGGTAGCCCGTAGCTCTTGGCTCATAGCTCGCAGCCCTTAGCTCAAGTTCATCGTTCAGTGTTTTTCTCCCTACTACTGTGTTCGATTCGACTCCCTACCTCGCTCGCATCGGTTTTACCGGACCCGCATCTCCGAATCTCGACACGCTGCGACGACTCCACGTCGCTCACCTGTGCACCGTTCCCTTTGAAAACCTCGACATCTCTCTCGGACGCGAGATTCTTTGTGATGAGGAACGCTTCTTTCACAAGATCGTCAACTTGCGCCGCGGCGGTTTCTGTTACGAATTGAATGGTGCCTTTGCGGGGTTGCTGCGCGAGTTAGGCTTCCGCGTTACCTTGCTTTCGGCACGGGTCGCGCGGGAAGACGGAAGCGCCTCCCCCGACTTCGATCACCTTGCCCTGCTGGTCGATCTCGACGAGCCTTGGCTGGCGGACGTCGGCTTCGGCGATTCCTATCTCGAGCCCTTGCTGCTAAAACCGGACCTTGAGCAGGAACAAGATACCGGTCGATTCCGTATTGTTGCAGTAGGGAGCGTCAGGATCGTGCAACGACAACGGCAAGACCGGTCGTGGAAATCGCAATATCAGTTCACTCTGCTGCCGCGCCAATTGAGCGAGTTCGCGTCCCGCTGCCGATTCCAGCAGACTTCGCCCGAGTCGCACTTCACTCGCCAGCGCATTTGCACGCTGCCCGCCCCTGACGGTCGCCTCACCCTTTCCGATCTCAAACTCATCCGAACGATCGGTCTAGTACGAGAAGAGCGCATGTTGAAAGACGAAACTGAGTGGCATTCAGCTCTGGAACAATACTTCGGGGTGAAATTGTGAGCGACGGCGCATCGCGCCCGGGGCGTGTGCATCTGCTCTCGAAATTCTGTGGCGTAGGGGTTCGCGAGACTCAGTCCTTCACCGGAACGAGTAACGTGCCATCCGCACATCCCAGTCGCGCAGCGACGGCAGCCGTTAGCCCCGGACCTAAGCCCGGGGTCGGTGGCAAAAGAGAACAGGAGTCCCTTCAGGAACGGCACGGTCTCTCACGACAGACCGCGCTGATCTTCGGCCTGCTGCTCGTACTCTTCTGCGCCGCTCGCACCTTGTCTGAGCCACCTCTCCCCAAGTTCGATGACCACGTCGAAGCCTACGTAAGCAACCGTGACTTCACCGGCTCGGTCCTGATCGGAAAATCGGGCCACGTCGTTTTTCAGAAATCCTACGGGATGGCGAACTACGAGTGGAGCATCCCCAACACCGACAAGACGAAATTCCACATCGCTTCCGTGACCAAGACTTTCACCGCGGCCGCCATCGTCATTCTGGAGCAGCAAGGAAAGCTGACGCTCAACGATCCGCTCAGCAAGTACTTTCCCAACTATCTCAATGGCGACCGCATCACGATCGAGCAGATGCTGGCGCACAGCAGCGGACTGCCCGATTACTACTCGCTGCCCGAATATCCCACGAAGAAATATCAGCGCGTGACGCTGGCCGACTTGATTGAGTGGGTCAAAACTAAGCCGCTGGATTTCTTGCCCGGCAGCAAGAACAGTTACAGCAACACCGGCTATGGATTTCTCGCCTACATCATCGAGCAAGTCACTGGAAAACCCTACGATCAATTCATCACCGAGGAAATCCTGCGCCCCGCGGGTATGAAAGACACAGGCACGCTCCGCGATGAAGCTCTGATTCCCGCCCGGGCGGACGGATATCAGCCCGCCCTTGGAAGCCCGGGCCTGCGCAACGCACCCTTCTACGACAAGACAATCCTTACGGGCTCAGGTTCGCTCTACTCCACTGCCGGTGATCTTTATGCGTGGTGCCGGGCCATCGAGGCGAACCGCTTCTTTGACATTCGCAAGCTCGCATATCCCTACGGCTGGGGCGCCCGCGAGACCAAAAGCAAGCACAAGTACATCGAGCAGAGTGGCCGGGATCCCGGCTTCGCCTCGCACATCGCCGTCTTCCTCGATGACGACCTGGTCGTGATTGTACTGGGCAATCTAGAAGATGCCGCCGTGAACGTGATGGCCGACGACCTGGCCGCGCTCGCTCTGGGAGAAAATCCCCGGTCTCCCGCCGCGCGCGCGAAGACGACCGCCCCGGTTCCGCACACCGGGGACTACGCCGGCCGCTATGAAGTGAATCCAACGTTCCTCATCGACGTTCGCGCGGAGGGATCGGACCTCTACCTGCGCGGTACCGGCGGCGATTACCTGCCACTAGAGCCGCTAGCAAAAGATTCTTTCTTCTACCGACAGCTGTATGTGAAGGTGGCTTTCCAGCGCGACAAGGCGGGAAAAATCGAGACGCTGCTTTGGAATGGCGACTATCCCTGCAAGAAGGTCAGCGTCAAGCCGCAACCGTAAATCGCTCGACTTTCACCACAGAGGCACAGAGTCACAGAGAAACCAGGGCGGGCGGTTTGTTTTTTTGATTTCTTTTTGCCTCCCTCTATGTCTCGGTGCCTCCGTGGTGAAAAAAGAGGTGCAACAAAAACGGCAGGCCGAAAGCCTGCCCCTCGTATCGAGAAATCCGAAATCCGACTCTACCGCGCCCCGATTGCCCGCACGCGCGCCGACAAGCGCGACTTATAGCGCGCCGCCGTATTCTTGTGCAGCACACCCTTCTGAATCGCCTTATCAAGAGCGGAGACGGTCTCGCGATAGGTCTTCTCGGCCGCAGCCTTGTCACCCTTGGCGATGGTTTCGCGTATTTCGCGCAGTGCGCTGCGCATCTGCGAGGTGTTGGCGCGGTTGGTGGCGGTGCGCTTCGCGGTCTGACGAGCGCGTTTCAGCGCAGAAAAATGATTAGCCATGCTGTCTGGTTACCTTCGTTTCTATGAGAGAGATGTTCCGGTAGGTACCGAATACGTTATTGTACGAGAGCAACTCCTGACTGGTCAAACGGATATGGACAAAGTGCTGGAGCGCCTCAAGGTCCTCATCGACTCCTCCACGCCCATCGTCGTGATGGAGACGGTCGAGGAAGTGCGCGCTGTGCGCATGGTCCGCGCCGCCTGCTCCGCGCTGAATCTGGCGGTCTTCGAGTGGACCATCGCCACCGGACTGGCGCGCTGCGGGACGAATTCCACCACTGCCATCGAAGCTGGCGCGTTCGATCCGGGCGGTTACCATAGCGGCCAGGTCAACGACCTTGCCGAGAGCGCCAAGGTCCTCTACGACAGCCGCGAGCCCGCCAAAATGCTGGCCAATCTGGAAGGCATCTCGATCGATGCCGCTTTCATCCTGAAGGATCTGCAGCGCCATATGGACGACCCGGTGGTCGTTCGGCGACTGCGGGATGTTGGCCAGAAATTCGCAACCAACCGACGCACGGTAATCCTGACCGCGCCCAAGATCCCTATTCCGCCCGAACTGGCCGGCCTGGTGGAGTTCCTTGAACTGCCATTGCCCGATCGCCAGCGCCTGCGCCAGATCATCGACGAGGTGCTGGTGCGCGTCTCGAAGACGCATACGCTGCAGAGACGACTCGACCCGGGCGGCTTAGACGCCATGGCCGAGAACCTGCGCGGCCTGACCGAGGAAGAATCCGAGCGCGCGATTTCGCAAGCTCTGGTGACGCGCTACGCGCTCTGTCCCGAGACCGTCACCGACGTGCTCGAGGCCAAGAAAGCGCTCCTGAAACGCTCCGAGATGTTGGATTTCGTCGAAGTCTCCGACACACTCGCGAGCGTGGGCGGACTCGACAATCTGAAACGCTTCCTCGCGCAGCGCCGCGGTTCCTGGGAAGAGCAGGCGCGCGCCTTCGGCCTCGATCCGCCCCGCGGCGTGATCATCCTGGGCGTACAGGGATGCGGCAAGAGCATGTGCGCCCGCGCAATTGCCGGCGAGTGGAAGCTGCCGCTGGTCAAGTTCGACACCGCCGCCGTCTACGACAAATACATTGGTGAGACCGAGAAGCGCATCCAGAAAGTCTTCCAGGTGGCCGAGGGGCTCGCTCCCTGCGTGCTCTGGATCGATGAACTGGAAAAAGTCTTCGCTGGCAGCGGCCCAGATTCCGCCTCGGCTGATGCAGGCGTCTCCTCGCGCCTGCTGGCGTCGTTTCTTTCCTGGATGCAGGACCGTAAAGCGCCCGTGTTCGTAGCCGCCACCTGCAACAACGTAAGCGCACTGCCGCCGGAATTGATCCGCAAAGGCCGTTTTGACGAACTGTTCTTCGTCGACTTGCCGAGCCAATCCGAAAGGAAGCAGATCTGCGGAATTCAGCTCACCAAGCGAAAGCGCAACCCCGCAGATTTCAGCGTCGATCAGGTCGCAGCGGCGGCTCGCGGATACTCGGGCGCCGAGATCGAGTCAGTCGTGCAGACGGCGCTGTACGCTGCCTACTCGCAGAAGCAACAGCTCGCCACCCAGCACCTGCTGGAAGCAATCCAAGCCACCGTGCCTCTCTCGACCACGCGCGCAGAAGAGATCGAGGCCCTGCGGGAATGGGCCCGCCAGCGTGCCGTGCCCGCGTCTCCTGGAAATGCGAAGGGCGAAGGCGCGTCGACGGCGATTTTCTGTCATCGAGGAAGCAGCATCAATCCTTGATTACGCCGAGCTCCAGCTCTCGCAACCGTCCGCTTTCTGCGATCACCTCGATCTGTCCAGTCTTCCCGTTCTCAAGCGTGATGCCCTTTGCGGGACACCGCTTCAGCATCTCCGTCAGCGAGATTCTCACTCCCTTGGAGTTGCGACCCTGGAGTTCGCGAGCAGAAATCCTCGCTTCCAGCTCGCTCCAGGTCGCTCCAGGCCCTCCCATTGACTCCCACCCCCGCCCGCGCTAGGCTAATCTCAATGGTAGTTGCTTGCACTCCAGGAGCGAGCATTCCGGCTGGTTTCATCTCCACGCGGCACAATCTTTATGCTTTACAGCGGAAAGCGCGCCAGCGTGTCCGTCTCTCGGATAAGTGCAGGTGTTTCTGTCGCTTGCCCTCGTTGAGCAAGCTCGGGTGGTTGCCGGCTTTGGTCCGGCCGGATGGGCGGTGTGCCTGTCCTTGAATCGGGGCCCCCTCAGGAGGAAAGCACCAGCTTCGGAATGAAGAAGAGTATTGCTGTCGGATCCAACATTGAGACCCTGTTCGGCACGCGCGATGAAAATCTGCACGTGCTGGAAGATGGCCTGAACATCACCATTGACCTGCGCTCCAACGGCCTTGAGGTCGAGGGCGCACCCCGTGACGTCGCGCGTGCCGAGCAGGTCTTCGCCGACTACGACCACCTGCAACGTTCCGGATTCACCTTCAACAACGGCGACCTCAACAGCATGCTCCGTGTGCTCACCGCCGACCCCAAGGTTACGCTGCGCGGTTTGGCTGAGGCCGGCAAGCAGCGTTCCTTCGGACGCCGCACCGTCCAACCCAAGAGCGTTAATCAGCGCCGCTACCTCGAGGCCATCGAGAAGCACGACATGGTCTTCGGTATCGGACCGGCGGGCACCGGCAAAACGTATCTTGCCGTCGCTATGGCGATCTCCGCGTTGCTTGCCAAGCGCGTGAACCGCATCATCCTGGCGCGACCCGCGGTCGAAGCCGGTGAGCGCCTCGGCTTCTTGCCTGGAACTTTGCAGGACAAGATCGATCCCTACCTGCGCCCGCTCTACGACGCTCTCTATGACATGCTCGACCCCGAAAAGGTCGATCGTTACCTGGAGAAGAACGTCATCGAGATCGCGCCCATCGCCTTCATGCGCGGGCGCACGCTGAACGATTCGTTCGTCATCATGGACGAGGCGCAGAACACAACCTCCGAGCAGATGAAGATGTTCGTCACCCGCCTGGGTTTCAACTCCAAGGCGGTAATTACGGGCGACATTACGCAGATCGACTTGCCCAACGCGCGCCGCAGCGGTTTGGTTGAGGCAGTCGACATTCTCAAGCCGGTGGAAGGGCTCGCCTTCGTGTATTTCGACGAGTCCGATGTGGTGCGCCATCATTTGGTGCAGCGCATCATTCGCGCCTACGACGATCACAAGACGCGGGTAGCGGAGCAGCAGATGTTGTTGTCGCTCGAGGGCAAGGCCGCCGAAGTGCGGAGCACGGAAACAAAATCTGCCGAGGCGAAGTCTCGAGAGCGGAACCCGATAGCCGAAGGCGCAATCGCGGACGGCGCAGCATCATCCAGCAGTCCGGCTCCATCTCAGGAGAGAATCGTGCTTCCGCTCCCGGGAAGCCGCGGCAACGAATAAAATCGGCTGAGCGTGCGGGAGGGCGCCACCACCGGCCCCCCTGTTTTACTTTGCGGGGGCGTTGTAGCCGAGCAGGCGCGAAAGAACAATCTCGTACGGCGAATGATCATCTTGCACAAACACGTGGCGGGAGCCAGCGAAGGATCCCTTAACACCTTCACCACGAAAGCCCAGCGGGCCGCGGGCCTGCGAGGCTCGGTCAGTGTGCTGCTCACGAACAGTCGCGAACTGCGCGTCCTTAACCGACAATTCCGCGGCAAGGATAAACCCACTGACGTGCTATCGTTTCCCTCAGAAGTTGCGGGTGCGCGTCGTTTTCTGGGCGACGTCGCGATCTCAGTCGAGATTGCGGCGCAGAACGCGAAGCGGCTTGGGCATTCGACGGCCGACGAGGTGAAGATTCTGATCCTGCACGGATTGCTGCATCTGGCAGGCTATGACCATGAAGCCGATCACGGCGAGATGGCCCGCACCGAAGAGCGTTTGCGTAGCCGACTCAGTCTGCCCGCCGGCCTGATCGCGCGAGTCCGTGCAAGTGAGAAAAGGTTGAACCGCAGATTGATCGGAAAGAAGCCGCAGAACTCGCGCAGGAAGTCCGCGGCTGGGCGCGTCCGCTCCCGGCCAGTACCGAGGCCTTCCCGATGAATTACATCCTCGGATACTCCGCGGTTAGTTTTGCCTTGGTCCTGCTGGTGGGAGTCCTCACCCTGGTTTCCTACCTCGACCGGCTCTACGCCGAAATCGGCAAGTTTCTGGCTCGCGAGTTCCAGGACAACATCGATTCCTTCTGTCGGCCGCCCGCGCGCCTCGTTGTCCATGGCGATCCTGGTGCAACTGACCACGGCCGCCATCGCGCTGCTGGTCGGCTTCACCGTGTTCACCGACCAGGCGTGGACTCTGCAGCAAATTCTTCAGGCCACCCTCAGCCTGACCTTGATCATCATCGTCTTCAATCGCTTCCTGCCCTTTGTGTTCTTTTCCCGCACCAAAGGGGAGTGGTTGGCGCGCTGGGCTCCGTTGCTACGCCTGATGATTTACATCGTGCTGCCCATCACTCTGGTTCTTGGCTTCTTGCAGTCGGTGACGTCTCTGACCCGGCAACAGTCCGAAGAGCAGCCCGAAAGCCCGGCCGAGGCCGTGGATGCGCTGATCGAAGCTGGACAGGAAGAAGGGATCATCCAGGAAAGCGACCGCGATCTGATCCAGTCGGTGGTCGAGTTCAGCGGGAAAACGGTGCGCGAAGCCATGAAGCCGCGCCCGGAAATCGTGGCCGTGCCCGTCAATACCACGGTGGAACAATTCATCGAATTGCTGAGCTCCAAGCCGTTTTCACGTGTCCCTGTTTATCGCGATTCGATCCACAACATCGTGGGCATCGTGTACGCGCAGGATGTGCTCCAGGTCGCTGACACGGAAGCAAGGACTCGTACTGTCGATTCCATCATGCGCAAAGACGTTTACTTCGTGCCCGAGATCAAACTCGGCAGCGACTTGCTGCGCGAAATGCGCAAGAACAATGTCCGCATGGCGATTGTGGTCGACGAGTACGGCGGAGTCGCGGGCCTGGTTACGATCGAGGACCTGGTTGAGGAAATCGTCGGCGAAATTCGTGACGAGCACGAGAAATCCCAAGTCGTGAAGGAAAGCGACCACTCCTACATCGTTCCCGGAAACATGGACGTTGACCATCTGGACGAACTCTTCGGTGTGCGTCCCGAGGGCAAAGAAGCTGCTACGGTGGCGGGGCTAGTCAGCGAACTGGCCGGTCGTATTCCGCAGAAGGGTGAAGTCATCGAGGAAGACGGCTTGCGCTTCGAGGTGCTGGAATCCACCGATCGCCGGGTCGAGCGTGTGCGCATCGCCACTGTCCAGCCCCGACAGATGAAACTGATATAGTGTTGCCTTCCGTACAGCCCAGTATTCCAGGACCACAATCGATGGGATTCTTGAAGCTGGCTCGACACTTCTCCTTCCAACTCAGGATGTTTGTTTTGCTACTCTCCAGTTCGCTCTCCGCCCAAAACAATGTTTACGACGGCGTGTGGTGGCAGATGCGGACCGCTCCCGAGCAGGAAGGCTTTATCTTCGGCTTCGGAGATTGCTACGCGGACCCGGGCGGCCAGAAGATTCGCATGTTGCTGGATGACTCGGAGATCCGCATCGCAATGGGCACCTACTTTCAGGGAAACGAGAAGCTCCGGACGCGTCCGGTCGCGCAAGTGTTGAAGGGCATTTGGTCCGGCCACATTTCTGTTCCGGAGGCAAAGCGCGCCGCCGCCGGGGGAGGGTGGCGGGAGCGGCATGGCTATTTCGACGGTTTGTGGTGGAAGGGTTCCAACCCTACAGAACAGCTGGGCTTTGTTGAGGGCTACATCGCCTGCCACAATACTGAGCAGCGCAAGGCCAAGCCGCTGCGCCTGCCAGCGACAAGTTATGTTCCGTCGATCAACGCATGGTACGCGGCGCCTGGGGACGAATCGGTGGCCGCGCAACGCCGCGCAAGAAAAATCGGTGACGTTCTGCTTCGATTCAGTACGCAGGCGGATTCGTCCGCCAGGTAATTCTGATGGCCTTTCACTCCGGTTTCGTGTGCATCCTCGGCCGACCCAACGCGGGTAAGTCCACGATGCTGAATGCATTGGTCGGTGAGAAGCTGGCCATCATCAGTCCCAAGCCGCAAACCACCCGAAATCGAATTCAGGGAATCATTCACTTGCCCAAACAAGGCAAGCGTCCGGGTGCGCAAATTGTTCTGATTGACACGCCCGGAGTGCACAAGCCGGACAGCTCGTTGGGCCGCAAGATGATGGTTGAGGTGCGCGAGGCGCTGGAAGGCTGCGATCTGATCCTGCTGATCGTCGATGTCACTCGCCGATTCAATGCGGCCGATGAATTTGTGTTGCACATGGCCAAACAAGCTGGAACCCCTGTCTTTCTTCTGCTCAACAAGGTCGATCTGTTGAAGGAAAAGGGAAAGCTTCTGCCGATTATCGAGGAATACCGCAAACTGCAGGACTTCAAAGAAGTAATTCCGCTCTCTGCGCTGAAACGCGATGGCCTCGACTTACTGCTGAGTCAGGTGGTTGCCGCCCTGCCTGCCGGTCCGCGCTATTTCCCCGAAGACCAGATTACTGATCAACCCGCGCGCTTTATGGCCGCCGAGATTGTTCGCGAACAGGTTCTGCTCGCTACCAAGGAGGAAGTTCCTTATTCGACGACGGTTGTGGTCGAGCAATTCGAGGAAGGAGCGAAGCTAACTCGCGTCGCCGCCCTGATTTACTGCGAACGCGAGAGTCAGAAAGCGATCCTGGTCGGCAAGGGCGGACAGATGCTGAAGAAGATCGGGACCGGAGCCCGCCTGCAGATCGAGCGCATGTTAGGCATGAAGGTGTTTCTGGAGCTTTTCGTGAAAGTGCAGCCCGGCTGGCGGGACTCGCGGGCCTTCGTCGATGATCTGGACTGGCGGAGACAACTCGAGAGTCTATCCGGGTTGCCCACCGGCGGGAACCGCGGAAGTTAGTGCAATCAAAGCATTGTGGCGCTGACCTTCTGTGGGTAGAATCGCCAACAACGGGGTTGCATCTAAGTTGGGCAAGGGAAACCGCTATGGGCGCCGAAACCTCGAATGGTTGCTTCGATCCGGACAAACTGGTCCTGAAGTTGAAGGTAACGCTGTCGGCCGACCGGAATGCCGTCGACCCCGTGGTGCAGGGGATCATGGACGTTGTGCGGAACATGCAATGTGCGACCGGTAAAGAAGATGCAATCGAACTGGCGCTTACCGAGGCACTGGCCAATGCTGTCGTCCACGGAGCCAAGGGTGATCCGCAAAAGCTTGTTGAGTGTGACGTGGCCTGCGACGAAGCCCACGGCATGTTGATTGTGGTTCGCGACCCGGGTCCGGGATTCGATCCTGCTGCCATCCCGAGTCCGGTGGTGGGAGAGAACATCTATTCCAACCACGGGCGCGGCATCTTCCTCATCAATCAGCTGATGGACGAAGTGCAGTTCAAGAACAACGGCAAAGAGATTCACATGCTCAAGCGCGTGAAGGAAGTTTGAGCTGACGAGAAGCTTCTCCTGATTTTTCTCTCCAAGGCAAATCTCCGGGTTTTCTTAAGGGCTGGAAATGCCTTGTCGCTCCCGACAGCATCATCCGAGACTCTCCGTTATATTCGCTATTAGCTAAGCGTTGAAACTACATGATGGGCATTTCCGGGGCAAAAAGGCCGATCCGCTCGTCACGTAGAATGCCGGTTATTAGCGTTTGCGGGCGATTGGGGCACACTTTGAGGGCAATGCTGAGGTTTCTTAAAGACATCCGGCACTGTACGGCGCTTCCTAGAGGCCCCGGCGGATTTGTTATCCATTCGCGAATACGGCACGGTTCCTGAGCGCCAGTTATTAGCGCTTCGCGTCGACGGGCGGGGAACACCCGTCGCTCCACCCGCACTCCATATCCCTGCCGAAATTCGCCCGTCGCTCCACACAACTAATCCTTGGCGGCAATGCCCAAGGCTTTCATTTTGCGATAGAGGTGGCTGCGTTCGAGGCCCAGGGTTTCGGCGGTGCGGCTGACATTGCCATGGCTTTCGTCGAGCTTTTTCAGGATGTAGTCGCGCTCGTAGGCGTCGCGCGCCTGATGCAAGGTGGAGAATTCTGTGCCCGCCGCGCGCCGGGTGCCATCGCGGTAGACCAGTGGAGGCAAATGTTTGCGCTCGAATTTCGTGGTGGTCGGGTTCATGATGACGATGCGTTCGATAACGTTGCGCAATTCGCGAACGTTGCCGGGCCAGGAGTAGCGCGTGAGGGTCTGGATCGCGTCATCAGTGATTTCGCGTGAGCGGCGGCCATAAGCGGCCGCAAATTCTTTCAGGAAATACCGCGCCAGCAAGGGGATATCTTCTTTTCGCTCACGTAACGGAGGCACAAAGAACGGGATCACGTTGAGGCGATAGAAAAGGTCTTCACGAAAATTGCCTTTCGAGATTTCTTCTTCCAGATCCTTGTTGGTGGAGGCGATTACACGAACATCCACTGTAATTGCGTCAGCGCCTCCGACCGGCGTGAAGCGCTGTTCGTCCAGCGTTCGCAATACTTTGGACTGCGTCTTCAGGCTCATGTCGCCGACTTCGTCGAGGAAAAGGGTGCCGCCAGTTGCTTTCTGAAATTTGCCTTCTTTATCGGAACCAGCGCCTGGGAACGAGCCTTGGCGGTGGCCAAAGAGTTCGCTTTCAATCAGATCCTCGGGGATGGCGGCGCAGTTTACTTCGACGAACATTTCCTCTTTGCGAAGGCTTTGCGCATGAATAGCGTGGGCGACCAACTCCTTGCCAGTGCCCGACTCTCCGTAGATCAAAACCCGGCCGTTGGTGGGGGCCATGATGGAGATCTGCTGGCGCAGCGCTTTCATGGGGATACTGTCGCCAGCAATGACGTTCTTTGATTGCAACTGCTTTTTCAGATCCCGGTTTTCACGGCGCAACTTTTTGGCGTCGATAGCGTGCTTGATCAGGCTGAGGGTGCGATCGAGGGAGAGCGGTTTTTCCAGGAAATCGTACGCGCCCAGTTTGGTGGCGCGCACGGCGGTTTCGATGGTGCCGTGGCCGGAGATCATGATGACCTCGGGCGGGTTGTCGAGGGCGCGGATTTTCTGCAGGGTATCGAGTCCGTCGATGCCGGGAAGCCACACGTCGAGCAGGACTACGTCGAAGGCTTGTTTTTCCAACAGATCGAGGCAGGATTCGCCGTTCTCGGCCTGGGCAGTCTTGTAACCATCGTCTTCCAGCACGCCGCGCAGGGAGTCGCGGATGCCGGATTCGTCGTCCACAATGAGAATGTTATGCATGCTGGGCGGCGGGTGCTGTGGCAGATTCAGGAGCGAGCGGCAGTTCCACGATAAAGCGGGTGCCTACGGGTTGATTCTCTTCCACGCGGATGGAGCCCTGATGGTCTTCAACGATGCGGCTCACGATGGCCAGGCCCAGACCGGTGCCGCGCTTCTTGGTGGAGAAATACGGCAGAAAGAGTTTCTCCTTCAATTCCTGGGTAACCCCGTGACCTGTGTCGGAAACCGTAATCTCCACGGCATCGCGACTGGTCACGAGACTGGTGGTGACCCGGACTTCGCGTACCAACGCGCCTTGCATGGCCTCCGCAGCATTGTCCACCAGGTTCGCCAAAGCGCGCTTGATGGCACCCGCGTCAGCCATCACCTTGGGCAAATCGGGCGCGAGATCCTTATGCAGGCTGATGCCGTCCAGGCGACCGTCAAACATGCTGAGGGCGCCTTCGACGATGGCGTTGATGCTGGCGGCATGAGGCTGCGATGTGGGGAAGCGGGCGAGGGTGGAGAACTCATCCACGAGCGTGCGCACGGTGTCGACCGACGACGCGATGGTCTCGGCACAGTGCCGAATCACTTCGAGAGAGGCGGCATCGGGGCGTGTTCCACGTTCGAGATGACGGCGGATGCGCTCGGCCGAGAGGGCGATGGGGGTAAGCGGATTCTTGATTTCGTGGGCCACGCGACGCGCAACCTCCCGCCAGGCTGCCTGCTTCTGAGCTTTCAGCAGATCGGAGAGATCTTCGAAGATGAGCACATACCCCAGTCGGGCGCCCTCGTGTTGCAGCGTTGCCACCGTGAGGGCCGCATTCAGCTGGGTGCGCGGTAATGTGATTTCCATCTGGCTGGTAGTGATGCCCATCCGATCCGCGCGGCGCAGCAACACGCCGAGATCTTCGACGACGTCGGGCGGGAATACAGCGTTTAGTTGACGATCAATCATTCCCAAGTCTTCGATTTCGACGCGGCCGGCTGGGTCGAACATGCGCAGCAGAGCGTGATTCACGTGGGTGATGCGGCTGTGCGCGTCGAGCGACAAAACACCCGTGGGGATACTTTCGAGAATCGTTTCGATGTGGCGGCGGCGCTGCTCCAGGGTGGTGTTCGCGATACTCAATTCACGGCTGGAGGCGTCGATCTGGTAGCGGCTGGTCTCTAGTTCCTCGGCCATCTGGTTGAATGAGCGGACCAGATCGCCGATCTCGTCGGCGGCATGGACCTCCACGCGGTAATCGAGACGTCCGCGCGAGATTTCCTGGGTGGCTTCGGCCAGGGCCGCGACGGGTCGGGTGACCAGCTTGGAAAGAAATAGCGCGAGCCACGTCGTTGAGAACAAGACCAGCACCGTAAGCAACAGAAGCAAGCTCATGTAGGTGCGGCGTACCAGCCTGCGTTGGCGATAGAGTTCGAAATAGCGTTTCTGACTGGCTTCGAGTTGTTTGACCTCGGCCGAGAATTTTGCCGGCAGAGGCATGGCCACGAGGATGAGGCCGTCATCTCCGACCGCCGATGTTCCGAGAATGTATTCGGTCTGTTCCCAGGCAAACGGCAGCGGAGCGGGTCCGGACAGTTCTTCCAGGGCAGCCTTGGAGCGGAGCGTAGTCCAGGGGGCGGGCTCGCGGAAACTGGCTGCCTCGCTGCCGTTCAACAGGGCAATGGCGAATCCACCTTGCAGGGTGTGCTCGTGACGGCGTAACTCGATTTCCAGCGACGCGAAGCTGTGAAGCGCGAAGGCGCGTTGCGCATCGGGCGAATTCGCGATAGAAACCGCCTCCGCGATGGCGTTCTGCTGTGCATAGGTGGCCAGCAGTGACGCCATGACCTGCGTATCTTCGCGCACCTCTTCCACGGGACGCGAGAACCAGCGGTCGATGGTGCGGTTCATCAGGCCATAGGCGAACCAGAACATCACGATGACCGGCAGGAATGACAGCAGCAGTCCCGTGACCACTAGACGCGTGCGGAACTTCGAGCCCAACACGCCCAGGCGGCGTTCGGCAAACAGCTTGAGAAGATTGCGGGCCAGAACGAACGTGAGCGCTACAAACAGCAGAAAGATCAGCGCCGACAGGGACGCGAAGAAGAGCAGTTGCAGGTTGTTGTCGGGATTCAGGAACGCGGGTTGATCGAACGAGGATTGAGAAAGCAGGATCCCAAACAGCAGGGCGATGCCAATCGCAAGCGGGATGATGACCTTCTTGCGGTTGCGCTCACGGTCGGGGGTTGGAGTGGAAGTGGGCAATGCTCTCCGTGCCGCGCCCTACTGGAAGACGCGTGAATCTAGCGCGGTCTGCAGGCTCATTATAGCTGCAGGGAGCGGCTTCCTAGGCGAGGTTTAGCGTCAGGGAAGCGGTGATGCAATGCCGGAAACACAAGGTTCCTCCCCTTCGCTTCGCTCCGGTCGGAACGACAGGTTTTACGGGGCAAGTGTCGGTTTGTAGGTCGCGAGCGCTTCTTTCAACGCGACGTAGGCGGGCTTGGGCGCGTGGTTGCGATCGAAGAGGAGCGCTGCGCCTTTTGTTCCTTTTGTCCGGGATCGAATCCATGAATACTTGTCGGCGAAACCCCAGGTTTGAATGGCGTACAGCCTGGATGCGCGAAGCACGCCTGCGCAATACGGCGGTAGATGTCAGCCTGTCTTGTCAGATCGGCAGTGTCTCGAACGTTTCCGCTGGCATCGGAAGGAAGCGCCACGTCCAGTTCCGTGATGTGGATTTGGACGCCCAGCGCCGTGAAGCGTGCAGTGTTGGCGGCCATGCCGGTGATGTCTGGATTGAGACTGTCGATGTGCATTTGCAGGCCAACGCCGTCGATGCGATGGTTCGGGATTTCAAAAAGAGAGGCATCCCCAAGGCGTGAAGTACTGACTGGTCAGCCACGTGGATTTGACCGTCCCCATACCAGGGTATGGCCTCGGACTTTCATTCCGTGCACTTGTGCGAAGCCGACTACCCGGTTCGCTTTGGTGAAGTCGAAGGTTTTCTGGTCGAGACGGAGCGCCGCCCATTTCATGTCTTTCTCGGCTTCCAGCATGTTGAATTCGCGGGCTCGGGTGGAAGCGTACGGGACCGCAGAGAATTAATCGGGTCGCAGGGCAGCACTGACAGGGTTCCGGCGCGGTCGGCTTGCTGGCGCAAGGTTTGGGCGAAGGCGGTGGCGGCAGCGATGAGCAGTAGGAGTATGGGTCGCATGTGAGTGATTAGTGATTCGTGGCTAGTGTTCAGATTGGCCTTGAGCCGGTGGGGTCGCAAAGGGCACCGGTCACAGTCTGACTGTGATGGGAGAGAGTGCGCTCCAAACCTTGGGTCCGCGTCCCGAAAGTGCGGTGGCCGATTTCCGCCTCGGGGTCGTTCGACTGCGTTCGGCTTTCGCCTCACTTCGCTCAGGATCACAGCGTTTGGTAATTGAGGGCGCGAGGGATGCACGCCGCCATCGGCTTTCTCAGGCAGGGCCTCAGCGGTCACGCCCTTGTACGAAAGTGCATGTCCGTCAGAGACGCTTCTTGTTTGGAATCGCTCCGTTAGGCTCAGAATATGCGGTTTTCACACAGTCGCATTCTGCGGTCAGAAGTCCCCGGCGAAGGTCAGGTACCAAAGTTACTGGTGCGGTAATCCATCTGCGTTGACAATTTATGTCAACGCGGAATGCGCTGCTGTCTCCCCCCTGAAAACAAGCGATTTCGCCGACACAACCTGTGGTTCAACGAACCTTGTCTGTCGATCGATAGGAGATCGAACGTATGTCACAACGGCTGGGCGATCTTCTCGTAAAAGAGAAGGTCATCACCCAGGAGCAGTTGGTACAAGCTACGAAGGTCCAGAAGGAGACCAACTGCCGGCTTGGCTCGGCCCTGGTCAAACTGGGCTTTCTGACGGATGAGGATGTCACCAACTTCCTCTCGCGGCAGTATGGTGTGCCCGCCATCAATCTCTCCTATTTTGAAATCGATCCGGCCGTCGTCAAGCTCATTCCGTTTGAAACCGCCAAGCGCTACCAGATTCTTCCACTGAGCCGCGTGGGCGCTTCATTGACCATCGCCATGGTCGATCCGACCAACGTGTTTGCGATGGACGATATCAAGTTCATGACCGGCTTCAACATCGAGCCGGTGGTCGCGTCGGAAAGTTCAATCGGCGAAGGCATCGAGAAAGCCTACGGCACGACCAAAGAGGAAGATCTCGAGCAGGTCATGCAGTCGATGAATGACCTGGGCGATGCCGACGTCGAACTGCAGGCTGAAGAGCAGGAGGCGGACCTCAACGAGTTGGAGAAAGCAGCCGATGAGGCGCCCATCGTCAAGCTGGTGAACCTGGTGCTCACCGATGCGGTCAAGCGCGGGGCCAGCGACATTCACATGGAACCCTATGAAAAGGAGTTTCGGGTTCGCTTCCGGATTGACGGCATTCTGCAGAGCATTATGACTCCGCCGCTGAAACTCAAGGATGCGATCACGTCGCGCCTGAAGATCATGGCGAAGCTGGATATCAGCGAAAAGCGCCTGCCGCAGGACGGCCGCATCATGCTAAAGATGGCGGTGGGCGGCAAGAAGAAACAACTCGATTTCCGCGTCAGCACGCTGCCCACGTTGTGGGGCGAAAAGATCGTGATGCGGTTGCTCGACAAGGAGAACCTGCGCCTCGACATGACCAAGCTCGGCTTCGAGCCGGAATCGCTGGTTAAGTTCGAGAAGGCGATTTTGAAGCCGTACGGGATGGTGCTGGTTACCGGGCCGACGGGATCGGGCAAGACGAATACGCTGTATTCCTCGATTGCGCGCCTGAACCAGCCCGATACCAACATCATGACGGCTGAGGATCCGGTCGAGTTCCAGTTGGGAGGAGTGAACCAGGTACAGATGAAAGAACAGATCGGCCTGAACTTTGCGGCCGCGCTGCGCGCCTTTCTGCGGCAGGACCCGAACATCATTCTGGTGGGCGAGATCCGCGACTTTGAAACGGCGGAAATCGCCATCAAGGCCGCCCTTACGGGCCACCTGGTACTCTCCACGCTGCACACCAACGGCGCCCCCGAGACGATAACACGACTGATGAACATGGGCATCGAGCCGTTCCTGGTGGCGACTTCCGTGCACCTGATCTGCGCGCAGCGGCTGGTGCGCCGCATCTGCAAGGACTGCATCGAGGTGGTCGACGTACCTCATCAGACGCTGCTTGAGGAAGGTTACTCACCGGAAGAGGCCAAGACGGTCAAGATCCACAAGGGCAAGGGTTGCGGCGTCTGCAACAACACCGGGTACAAGGGCCGTACGGGTTTGTATGAGGTGATGGAAGTCGATGACGAAATCAGGGAGCTGGTGCTGGTCGGCGCGTCGGCGCTGGAACTGAAGAAGAAGGCCATTGAGCGCGGCATGATCACGTTGCGCCGCAGCGGGCTGATCAAAGTGAGCCTGGGGATGACCACGCTCGAAGAAGTGGCTCGCGAAACGATTCACTGAGGATTTGTTTAGGGGAGAGGGAACTCTATGGCGCTTTCGTTAAGCGATTTGCTCAAAAGGATGCTGGAGATGGGGGGCAGCGACCTCCACATCACCACCAACTCACCGCCGCAGGTGCGGGTACACGGACACCTGGTGCCGCTCGACCTGCCGCAGCTGACGCCGGCCGAGACCAAGCAGCTCGCCTATAGCGTAATGACGGATTCGCAGAAGCACCGCTTCGAAGAAAATCTCGAGCTGGACTTCTCGTTCGGCTTGAAGGGCCTCGCGCGTTTCCGCGCCAACCTGTTCAATCAGCGGGGTGCAACGGGTGCCGTGTTCCGCGTCATTCCGTTCGAGATCAAATCCTTCAATCAGCTGGGGCTTCCAGCGGTGGTGAGCAAGCTGTGCGACAAGCCGCGCGGGCTGGTGCTGGTAACGGGTCCGACGGGGTCGGGCAAGTCGACTACGCTCGCGGCCATGATCGACAAGATCAATACCGAGCGGCACGATCACATCCTCACCATTGAGGACCCGATCGAATTCGTACACATGAACAAGAATTGCCTGGTGAACCAGCGCGAGTTGCACGCCGATACGAAGAGCTTTACCGATGCGTTGCGCGCTGCCCTTCGCGAAGATCCGGACGTGGTGCTGATCGGCGAAATGCGCGACCTCGAAACGATTGAGTCGGCGCTGCGCATCGCGGAAACCGGACACTTGACGTTCGGGACGCTGCACACCAACTCGGCGTCGTCGACTATCAACCGAATCATTGACGTCTTCCCAGCGCACCAGCAGCCGCAGATCCGCGCGCAGCTGTCGCTGGTGCTGGAAGGCATCATGTGCCAAAGCTTGCTCCCGAAGGCGGACGGCAAGGGGCGCGCGATGTGCATGGAGATCATGGTTCCGAATGCGGCTATCCGCAATCTGATCCGCGAAGACAAGATCCACCAAATTTATTCGGCGATGCAGTCCGGACAGGAAAAGTTCGGCATGCAGACCTTCAACCAGTCGCTGGCGACGGCTTACTTCCAGAAGCAGATCACGGTCGAAACCGCGCTGATGCGGTCAAGCAACCAGGACGAGCTGCAGGAAATGATCAATCGGGGCGCGGGCTTGAGGAACCGTGGCACCAGCACTCCGGGAATGGCGAAGGCTGCCGCTCCCACCAAGCGGTAATGGGATGGCCGGGTTACCGGTCACGCAAGGGGTAACGCGCGAAGAAACTTGAACGGATCCGGGGCGCCGCAAGGAGTCGCCGGAAAGAAGCAGGGAACTGAGGAGAGGGTCACCATGCCAGTTTTTACATTTTCAGGAAAGAGCGCATCCGGCGAGAAGGTTTCGGGAGAACGGGCTGCCGCCAACAAAGATGTTCTGATGCAGCAACTCCGGCGGGAGCGGATCACGCCGGGATCGGTGCGGCAGAAAGGGAAAGAGTTCTCCATGCCGACCTTCGGGTCGGGCAAGGTTAAGACCAAGGACATCGCCATCTTTTTCCGGCAGTTCTCGGTCATGATCGATGCCGGGTTGCCGCTGGTGCAGTGTCTGGAGATTCTCGCGGCGAACCAGGAGAATCAAACGTTCCAGAAGACACTCACGGGGGTCCGGACCACGGTGGAAGGCGGTGCCACGCTGGCCAATGCCATGCGGCAGTATCCGGCTGTGTTCGACGACCTCACCACAAACATGATCGAGGCGGGCGAAACGGGCGGCATTTTGGACCTGATTCTGCAACGTCTTGCAATGTACGTGGAGAAGGCGGTCCGGTTGCGTTCGGCCGTCAAGTCGGCCCTGATCTACCCGGTGGCGGTGGTCGGCATCGCGGTCGTGATCGTCGCGGCGCTACTGAAGTGGGTTGTTCCGATTTTCGCAAACCTGTTTATGGGCCTCGGTGTGACTCTGCCACTGCCCACACGTATAACGATGGGCTTAAGCTCATTTGTGGGCCATTTCTGGTGGTTCTTCATTGCCGGCGGGGTGGCCGGGGTGTTTGGCCTCCGACAGCTACGTAAGCATCCCCGAGGGCTGTATTACACGGACAAGCTGCTGCTGAAAGCCCCTGTGCTTGGAATGCTGCTGCGCAAGATCGCGGTGGCTCGTTTCACGCGGACGCTGGGTACGTTAATCACGTCGGGGGTGCCGATCCTGGAAGGCCTGGCCATCACGGCGCGCACTTCCGGCAACGCCGTCCTGCAAGAGGCGTTGATGAAGGTGCGTAAGGCGATTGAAGAGGGCCGCACCATCGTCGATCCACTGAAGGAAAGCGGCGTTTTTCCGAACATGGTCACACAGATGATCGGCGTGGGCGAAGCGACGGGTGCTATGGACAACATGCTGCAGAAAATCGCGGACTTCTACGAAGACGAAGTCGATTCGGCGACCCGCGACCTGATGGCCATGCTCGAACCTGCCATCATCGGCTTTCTGGGCGTGGCAGTGGGCGGCATTGTAATTTCGCTGTATATGCCGTTGTTCGCGATGATCTCCAAACTGGCCGGCTAAAGGAACAGCACAACTTCGAGTCAGGGGCGGGATGCCTTGAGCATCCGGCCCTGCTCGACCAAGAAACTCGTCCGGCACGCGCAGGACGCTCTCCGCCGGGCGGAGCAGTAGCGGAACGAACACTTAGGCTTCAGCATGCAATCGACGTTCGATGAACGGAACTGGCTGGCGTGGCTGGTCAAGATCCGCATCCTCATTCTCACATTCCTTCTGGGAATCGAGTTGACGGTGGCACGGCTGGCGGACACCGCCGTGCCGCTGCGCGCCTTCGTCAGCACCATGCTGCTGTGGTACGCGATGTCCTTGTTCTATGTCCTCCTGCTGTCTTTCTGGGACGAGCAACGTGTACAAGCGCTGCTGCAAGTGCTGACAGACCTTGCGCTGGTGACCCGGGTGGTGCATTTCACCGGTGCGTGGGACAGTTCGTTCAACTTCCTGTATCCGTTAGTCATCATCGTCGCATGCATTCTGCTGCCCAGGTGGTGGGCTTACCTCACGGCAGCAGTGGCTTTCATCTTGTATGGCGCACTGCTGGAGCTGAACTACTACGGCGCGGTGCGTTCGTTTGCTATCACGCACCCGGAACTGCGGGCCCTGCAGGCGATTATCTTCATTAATCTGTTTGCCTTCCTCGCTGTGGCCTACCTGGCGGGTCTGCTGGCAGCCAAGCTGCGCCAGGTCGATGTTCAACTGAAAGACACCAGCGGTGCTCTGCAGAGTCTGCAGGCTCTGCACGAAAACATCATTCAGTCGATTAGCGGCGGCCTTATTACGACCAGCCTCGACGGCAAAGTCACGCTGATGAACCGCGCGGCCCGCAAACTGTTGGAGTGCGGGGACGAACTGACGGGGAAATCGGTGAACGAAATATTTCTCGATCCCCTGCCCAGCGTGGGTTCGTCGCGAGCGCACGCAGAAGTGCGTTTTCAACCGGCCAACGGTTTCCGCAAGACTTTTCGCGTGATTGTTTCTGCGCTCACGGTTCCGGGTCGAGAGGAGGAGGGATTCGTTTATACCTTCGACGATCTGACCGAGATTCGCCGGCTGGAGCGAGAAGTGCGCATGCAGGACCGGCTGGCAGCGGTGGGACGGCTAGCGGCGGCGATCGCGCACGAGATCCGGAATCCGCTTACATCCATCGCGGGGTCGGTGAGTATGCTATCGACCGCCACTGAGATGACCGAGGAGCAGCGCCAGCTGCTGCAGATCGTGATCCGCGAATCGGAACGGCTGAACAACATCATCACCGATTTTCTGGCCTACTCCCGCGGCAAGCAGTATCGCTTCGAGAAGACCGACTTAATGCCTCTGCTGGAAGACACGCTGACGCTGCTTAATCACCGTCTGGTGGCGGAGAACACCGGCATTCGCATTGAACGCAATTTCAACGTCGAACACGCCTTTGTGCTGGCTGACGGCGACAGGATCAAGCAGGTTTTCTGGAACTTTTGCCAGAACGCAGTGCGCGCCATGCAAGACGGTGGCGTGTTGACGGTTACGGTGGAGCCCTCCGGAGATGACTGGCAAATTAACTTCGCTGATACCGGCCACGGCATGAGCCCTCAACAGACCGAAAAGATTTTCGAGCCGTTCCAGTCGGGGTTCGATGGAGGAACCGGACTCGGACTGGCGATCGTGTATCAAATTGCGCAGGCGCATGAAGGTAAAGTGTGGGCGCGTTCGCGGCTGGGCGAAGGCACAACCTTTGTACTTCGGCTGCGGCGTTTGAATTTCGGAGCACGGCGGGCGCCCGCTTCCGGCGCAGGGCAGAAGGCCTTGCCGACGAGTGATGGGCAAAGGGAAACGCAAGGTGCGGCGGGGGGAGGGAGAGCGCATGGCTAACATTCTGGTTTGCGACGACGAGCGCTCCATCTGTGAAATGCTCGATATCGCCTTGCGGCGCGACGGCCACAAGATCGAGACCGTCAACTCGGGCGAGGCTGCCAAGAGGAAGATCGATGGCGCGCTTTACGATCTCATCATCACCGATATCAAGATGCCCAACATCGATGGCATCGAAGTGCTGCGCTATGCCCACGCTACATCGCCGGATTCAGCGGTCATTCTCATCACCGCGGTCGACGACTACGAGGCGGCAGTCGAGGCCGTAAAAGCCGGCGGGGCCTCGGATTACATCCGCAAAAGTCCCGGCTTGGTGAACGAGATCAAGCTGGCCATCAACCGCTCGCTCGAGAAAGTTTCGTTGAGCAAACAGAACTTTGCGCTGCGCCGCGATGCAGCCGCCCGAAACTCACTGGACAACATCATCGGCGTCAGCCCCGCGATGGAAAAGCTGAAGCAGACCATTCGCACGGTGGCTTCGACCGGCAGCACCATCCTGGTGTACGGAGAGAGCGGTACCGGGAAAGAACTGGTCGCCCGTGCCGTGCACGTGTGTTCGCCGCGGGTCGCCGAGTCTTTTGTTTCGGTAAACTGCGGAGCTTTTCCCGAGACTCTGCTGGAAAGCGAGCTGTTCGGCTACGTGAAGGGCGCCTTCACGGGAGCGAATCAGAACAAGCGCGGACTGTTCGAAGTAGCCGACGGTGGCACGATCTTCCTGGACGAGATCGCCGAGATGACTCTGGCGATGCAGGTGAAACTCCTGCGCGTGCTCCAGGAACGCACGGTACGTCCGGTGGGCGGCACCACGGAAATTCCCATCGACGTGCGCGTAATCGCCGCGACCAATCGCGATCTCGACAAATTGGTCGCGGAAAATACCTTTCGCGAGGATCTCTATTACCGGTTGAGCGTGATTCCCATTCGGGTGCCCGGACTGCGTGAACGGCGGGGAGACATTCCGCTGTTGGTCAATCACTTTCTGAAGAAGTACGGGCCTGCGGCCGGGAAGAGCATCGCGAGGGTCGATTCCCATTCGCTCGCAAGCCTTTGCGAATACGAATGGCCCGGCAACGTGCGCCAACTCGAAAACACCGTGGAGCGTGCGGTCGCGCTCGAAGGCAGTGATCAGTTGCACGTTGAGTTGCCTGCCGAGCGCCCCAAGGCCAAGGCCGCAGCGGCCGCCGCCGGAGTTCCGGGAGTTCCGGACGTCTCTTCCGGTTCAATCCTGCCGGACGGGCTCGACATGGAAAAATATGTGGCGCAGATCGAGCGGTCGCTGTTGTTAGCCGCGCTGAACCACTCCCATGGCGTGCAGACCAAGGCTTCCGATGTGTTGGGAATTTCGTATCGGTCGTTCCGGCATTTGATGAAGAAATACGAGCTGTGAGCTACGAGCCCCGAGCTACGAGCGAGAAGCTAAGAGCCAGAAGCTAAGAGCCAGAAGCTAAGAGCCAGAAGCTAAGAGCTAAGGGCGTTTCTCTTTCAACTGTTGTTTCCATCCCAGAACGCGCGCCTTGTTACCTTCAGCTTCGGCTTCGGGGATCATGCCTTTTTTCTGATACAGCACGGACAGGCTGGTGTGCGCCAGGACGTCGTCGGGGTCGAGTTCCGCGATACGGATTGCGACGGTGATGGCTTCGTCGAGACGATTCAGATCCTGCAGGGCACGAGCCAGGCCATGCATGGCTTCGGTGAAGGTGGGATCCGTTGCCAGGGATTTCTGATATTGCTCAACAGCCTGCTCGTGATGACCTTCGGCAACCAGGTCGAGTGCCGCATAGTAGTGCTCTTCGGCGGCGGCTCGCGTCTTATTGTCGGACATGAACGCTCGAATCTCGCTTTGGGCTCTCGGCTTTGGGCTCTCGGCTTTGGGCCTTGGAATCTCGAGCCTCTCGAATCTGGGTTTTGATGTCGGGATGCACCTTCAGGCGCACCGGAACGGCCTCCGGCGACGCGCCTTCAGGCGCTGCAACCCAATTATAGAAGCACGGTAGAAAGTCGATTCTAGCACGCTATTTCAGGCGCTCTGGGCGCACGCGGACGCTATACTACGCGCAGGAATCCATGCACTACATTCTTCGCTTTCTCTGGAATGCCACCAAGGGGCACCACCTGACACCGTGGCGCAGTCCGTACCTGCTCTGGCGGATCGAGACCTACACCGGCGTCAAGATGACGCAGATTGGCTTCTTGGAGTTCTGGGAATTCAGCTGGCGCGAACGCAGAAATCTGTGGCGCTTTCTGAAGTGGACGGGAGAGATGGAGCGCTACGCGCATCCTCGACCAAAAGCCGGATAAGGGAAATTTTCAATTGCCGATTTCCAATTGGCAATTTGGCCGCGAATCGACACAACTTGGTCGCAACTTGAGAAATCGCCAATGGGCAATCGTAAGTTCTCTTTTACTGCCCGTTGCCGGCAGCCGCTGCCTCACCTAGCACGATGTTTACATCGCTGCCCTTGCCTGCGCCCATAATCTGCGCTGCGGCTCCGCGGTTGGCAGCGATCTCAAGGTACCCCATGCTGCCGAGGATGCCGAACACCTCGCCGGGGGCACCCAGTGCGTAAGCGTCCTTGATCTCGGTGATTTCGCGCTTGCCGATCACGATCTTGAATCCCGAGGCATCTTCCGCGAAGAGCATCGGAGCGTCCTGCGGAGTGATATTGGTGATGAGGTTGCCGAAGCGGTCGACTTTCAGGACCACGCCGCGCAGCGTCGACTCGTTCACCGGCTTCGGCTTGGGTGCCGAGAAGCGCACGAAGTCGCTGACTTCTTCTCCGAACTTCACTGGGTCCACGCCCTTGGACAGGTAGGCCGCCACTGGAGAAAACACATCGCGCGCGTGAAACGTGTTGCTGATCGGCTGCAGGAAATAGTGTTCGCCCGTGACGTGACGCGCGCTCAGGCGCTCTTCTCGCTGATAAATCAGTGACAAAACTCCGTTATCTGGAGCCACAAAGTGGTGCCGTTCGCTGGTCACAATCAAGGGCCGACGCTCCGTGCCGACGCCCGGATCTACGATGACCATGTGCACCGTTCCCGAAGGGAAGTAGGAATAGGCCTGGGAAATGGTGAGGGCGCCGTCGAGCACGTCAAAGGCCTGCACAGAGTGGCAGATATCGATGATCTGGGCCTCCGGCTCAATTGCCAGGATGACGCCTTTCATGGTCCCGACGAAGTGATCGTTGAGTCCGAAGTCGGTGGTCAGCGTGATGATGGGGGTTCGAGCCACAGAATGCCTCATTTCCGGGACACACTTCATCCGGGCAAAAATTCATTCGCCGCAAAAGACGAAAGTAACCTTTGGAGCGAGAGGGGTCAAGGCACGGAGGTAACGCCGGAAAGGCAGATCAACAAGGTGTCCCTCCCAAAAAACCGGATGTGGCACCAATGTCGCGAGGCCGCCGTTCCCCTAGAATGGTAGTGTATGCGTGTGCGGCTCGCGATTCTCGGATCCGTTTGTATTCTCTCGCTGGTGTTCGTGGTCTGGCACGTGCGATCAACGAGAATCCCCAGCCAACCGACAATTTCTCGAACTTCGACGGATACGTCGCCCGCCGGAGGCTCAACTCCCTCCACTCCTGAGTCTGCTCCCACGGCTGTGTATGCGCACAACCTGATGCTGCGAAAAGGCCCGGATTTTCGCATCTATGTCCGCTGGCTGCGCGGCAACATGGTCCGCACTCGCCGCGGCACAAATCCAAACTTTGATGATCCGGAGTCTTTTCTTCTTGAAATCAAAAGCGGGGTGATTCGCGCCAACATCGGAGATATCGGCAATTTTCTCAATACGGGAGACGTAAAGGGCTCGCCGCTCAAAAACATCAAGCTGCTTGCCGAAGATGACCACATCAAGCTCCAGGGAACTTTACACAAGCTCATTTCCATGCCGGTGGAACTACTCGGCAATGTCGCTGCAACCCATGACAACCGAATTCAAGTACACGTCACGAAACTGTCGGTTTTGAAGATTCCGCTGAAGGGACTTCTGGGTAGATTACACATTACTGTCTCCGATCTCTTTCATCGCAACGGCATGCCGGGCGTTGAAGTTTCCGGCAACGACATTGTTTTCGACACCCTCAAACTGCTTCCGCCGCCGCATATCCACGGACAATTAACGAACGTGCGCGTCGTCAGCCCGGATATCGAGGAAGTTTACGGGAACGCCGAAGGGGCGGTGACCCGGGTAGAAAAATGGAGAAATTTTCTGCGATTAAACGACGGCACGATCGATTTCGGGAAACTCACCATGCACCACGTAGATCTCACGATGGTGGATCTCTCGGATGATGCGTGGTTCGATCTGGATCTCAACAATTATCAAAGCCAACTGGTGAACGGCTACACCCGCATGACTCCTGATGCTGGCCTGCAAATCTTCATGCCCGATCTGGATAGTCTTCCGAAAAACAAACCGGCCCAGAACATCAGCCTGGAGTGGTTAAAGCACCGCAACCTCCCGCCCCCACCTGACCTCACGGCCAAGTAGCCCAAGCGATTCTGCGCAATCCACTCGCGTTCGCGGGGTAGAATACCCGGCAGTTTTCGCAGCTTCCCGAAGGGTGACAACGCCATGAAGGGAACCATGATGCAGTTTCCGCTGACGCTCGACCACCTGCTGGAACGGGCCGGCACACTGTTTCCCACGGTCGAAATTGTTTCCAGCAGACCCGACAACTCGATCCACCGATACACCTACGGCGAAATGCATCGCCGCGCCCGCGCGCTGGCCGCGGCATTGCAGGAACTTGGACTGCAGTGTGGAGATCGCGTCGCCACCCTGATGTGGAATCACCGGGTTCACCTGGAAGCCTATTTGGGTATTCCTAGTGTCGGGGGCGTGTTGCACACTCTCAATCTGCGACTGCATCCCGATGAACTGGCCCACATCATCAACGACGCGCAAGACCGCTGGCTGATTGTGGATGACGTGCTACTTCCGGTCTACGAGAAGATCCGGAACAAGGTATGTGTTCAGCGCGTTTTTGTTGTTCCCTTCAGCGGCAAGGGTCCGGCTTCGGCCGGCGATGATTACGAAAGCCTGTTGGCGAGCAGCGGCGGCTGCCCGACCTATCCTCATCTCGACGAACACGACGCTGCCGCCATGTGCTACACCTCGGGCACGACTGGACAACCCAAAGGCGTGGCGTATTCCCATCGTGCCCTGGCGCTTCACTCCTATTCCATTTCTCTGCCTGATAATTTTGCTATCTCGCGCTGTGATTGCGTGTTGCCGGCCATGTCGATGTTCCACGCCAACGCCTGGGGTTTTCCCTACGCCGCGGTGATGAATGGCAGCAAACTGGTGCTGCCCGGACCGAATCTCCAGTCTGAGCGCTTGCTGGATCTGCTTGAGGCCGAGCAGGTCACATTGGCGGGCGGTGTTCCTACGATTTGGCTTGGGGTCCTGGCTGCGCTCGAACGAGAGCCACAACGGTGGCGCCTTGCGTCCAACTTGCGGGTGATCGTGGCAGGATCGGCGGCGCCGGAAAGTCTTTTCCGCCGTTTCGAGACATTCGGAGTATGCGTGATTCAACCTTGGGGAATGACGGAAACCACACCCATCGCGACCGTCTGCACCCTGAAGCCCCACATGCAGACCTTGCCGGAGGAGCGCAAATTTGAACTTCGCGCGCGTCAGGGACTGCCTTCTCCCTTCACCGAGATTCGCGCCATGGGCGATGAGGGCGAGGTTCCGTGGGATGGGCGAACTCCTGGCGAACTGGAAGTCCGCGGTCCATTTATTGCCGCGAGTTACTACAACCTGCCGCAGGAACGGAACAGCTGGTCCGAAGACGGGTGGCTACGTACGGGCGATGTGGCCACGATCGATCCGGAAGGCTACATGAAGATCACGGACCGTACCAAGGACCTGATCAAGTCGGGTGGAGAGTGGATCAGTTCGGTGGATCTGGAGAACGCGCTGGTCGGCCATCCTGGAATCAAGGAAGCAGCGGTGGTGGCGATTCCACATAGCAAATGGGTGGAGCGACCGCTGGCGGTGGTTGTCGCGAAGGAGGATGCAAAGCCTACCACGGACGAATTGCGTCGATTTCTGGCTGAGAAGTTTGCCAAATGGCAACTGCCCGATGACTTCATCTTCGTGCCAGAACTACCTCACACTTCAACGGGAAAACTTCTCAAATCTCAACTGCGGAAGCAGTTCAAGGACTGGTCTTGGACGTCGGTGGAAGCGGGCACTCCATAGTTCGCGCTCACCGGCGGTCGTATCGCCACGCAAGAACCCGTTGCTGCGAAGAAGTGCAGCTTACTCGTAGTGCAGCGCTTCCACTGGATCCATGCGCGCCGCCTTCAGCGCCGGGAAGAACCCAGACACAATCCCCACCAGCGACAGGATGATGAACGAAATCAGCATGACCGAAGTCGAGGCGTGCAGGAAGATGTCGCCTTCGTGGTTAGCGGTTTTGTAGAGGTCGCCGTACAGGGGCATAGGTGGGATGACCCAAGTAAGGAAAACGGCAAGCCCCATTCCGACCAGACCGCCAACAAAAGTGAGCACCAACGCTTCCAGCAAGAATTGAATCAGGATGTGCCGCGGCCTTGCGCCCAGCGCCTTGCGCAGGCCGATCTCGCGGGTGCGCTCGGTCACCGACACCAGCATGATGTTCATCACCCCTACGCCTCCCACGGCCAGGGTGACCGCGCCGATCAGGCCCAGCACCGCCTGCAGGCCGATCGAGAACGCGCTGATCATCGCTTCGCTTTCGATCGTGTCCCAGACTGGAGTGGCCTTGTCGTCCTTGGGATCGAAGTGATGGCGGCGGGCGATTACCTCGCGAACTGCGGCCACCGCCTTCCGGTTTAGTTCGGGCGCCTGTGGCTGGATGATGATCATGTCGGGATCGCGCTCCTGCTTCAGTTCGCGATACACCTGGAAGGGAATGAAACCCTGTTCGTTGTCGGGACCCTGGTACATCGAGTCCTGGATCTTATTGCGCAGCACGCCGATAACGTCGAAGGTCTGGCCGCCAATGGTCAGGCTTTGGCCGACCGCGGACGCTCCCTGGAAGGTTTTCTTGGCAGCCTTGTATCCAAGGATCAGTACGCGTCGGTGGTCGACGAAATCGCCTTCGTTGAAATAGCGTCCGTCTTCCACCTCGAGCTTGCGCATCTGGCCGTAGGGAAGCTCCACGCCGCGGGTCTGGATCGAGACTACCCGGGTGCCGATCTTGTAGCCGAAGTTGCTGCAGGATTCGGCACTCACAGCGCGTAGGAGTGGGACTTCGTCGCGCACCGCCTCAACGTCTTCGTACTCGTAGTTCACTTTCTTTCCGGCACGCTGGCCGCCTGCCTGCATGCTGGTCTGGCCCGGCCAGAGCACGATGACGCCGTTGCCCATGTTCATGAAGGCGTGCAGCACGCTGCCGCCCAGTCCCTGCCCGTAGGCTAGCAGGATGACCACCGACGCAAGTCCCCACACGATGCCGAGCATCGTCAGAGCCGAGCGCAGGCGGTTCCGCATCAGAGCCTGCCAGCCTTGCGAGATGAGTTCTTTCAAGAACATGGGTTACCTGCTAACAGTCTTTAAGAGTCGGCCTACGAACGATCACTCCGCGCACTCCGCGGTGTTTCTCTGCGCGCTCTGCGGTTTCGAAAAACCGTAAACCGCGGAGGCCGTGGAGACCACCCGCAGAGCGCGCTGAGAATGACATGCTCAGAAGAGCAAGCGTCGTTTTCGTCTCACTTGCAACTCCAGCGTTAGTCGACCCGAACGTCTCCCGAGCCGGTGTGCACGCTGATTTCCGGGCCGCCGCCGTTCACCTTTCCGCGAATGGACTTGCGTTCTTCTTGCACTCGTCCCTGGATGGTGGTGGTTACCGGGTGAGCGACTTCAACGCTTCCGGAACTGGTGGAAACATCCAGATCGAAGGCTGCCTGCTCGGGGACGCGAAGCTGGGCATTGCCGGAGCCGGTTTTCACAGACCAGCTACTGGCCGGCTTTCCGTCGACGCTGACATCACCGCTGCCGGCGCTGACGCGCAAGCCGCCATCTACGCCGCGGACCTCGATGTTGCCCGAGCCGGTCTCGACGTTCACGTCACCCTTGCTGTTCTCCTCGATTCGGATGTCGCCGCTGCCGGCGTGTGCCTCAACCGGACCTGAAGCGCCTCGGGCTTCGATGTTGCCAGAACCGGTGTGAACGCGGAGGTCGCCCGCCAGGTCGCGCAGGCGCACATCGCCCGAGCCGGTTTCAATTTCCACACCTGCCTGCATGCCTTCGATGGTCTGATCGCCGGAGCCGGATTTCGTACGGACCTTGGTGTCAGGCGGAGCGGTGATCTCGTAGTCGATCGCAACCTCGCGGACGTTCACATAGTCGATGCGTACGTGATTGCCGGTTTGAGTGATGGGCGGATTTTGCTCGATGCCCTGCACCTCGGCCTTCCTGCCGCCGTTGAACCAGCGATCGCCCACGTGAATCTTGCCGATGATAGCGATGCTGCCGGTCGGGCCGCTGCGGACGATGACATCGCCGGAGTGAGTGAATACCTCCAGGTCAGCGCCACTGCTCACGGTCAGGGTCTTTTCAAAGCGCCCCTGCTCGGACGCCACTGCCAGGGTCGTTCCCACCAGCAAACACAGAACCACTACTACCGACTTAGCCAATCCTGGACGCATGTGCATTCTCCTTCCAAAGTTTATTCATAGCGCAACGAATCCACGGGGGTCATATCGGCCGCACGTTGTGCGGGGTACATCCCAGCCGTACACGTGATCAACGAAAGCGTGATAACCGAAACCGCAATTGAGACCGGAGAAATGATGGGATGAGGCACGAAGTCGGGCAAGGGAAGACTTGACAACGCAAAGCACGCACCCATGCCAAACGTAAGCCCAAGGACGCCACTCACTGCCGTCAGCATCACCGACTCAGCGAAGAACTGCCGCAGGATATCGGCACGGGTGGCGCCAATCGCTTTGCGCACCCCGATCTCCCGGGTGCGCTCCGTGACCGAAACCAGCATGATGTTCATTACCCCGATGCCGCCGAGGCCGAGCGTCACGATGGCGACGCAGCCGAAGAAGACCGTGATCACACCGAAGATGTTCGCGACCATCTTGGCGCCCTCCATGGTATCCCATATGAAAAGCGCGTCTTTGTCTTTGGCGTCGAAGTGATGGACCCGGCCGAGGATCCGGCGCACCTGCATCACAGCATCCTCATGAGCCTCGGCGTCTGCAACTTCGAAGACGATGTTGTCGAGGTGGCCCTTCACGATTCCTTTCTTGATGGGAGGAGGGAAGTCGCGCGCTACGGACGAATACGGGGCGAACAAATAGTCGTTATCGGGGCCGTCGTAATTTGAGTTCTGCTTCTTCTCGGCCAGCACGCCGATCACCGTGTAGGGCACGCTTTTGATCAGAAGCGTGGAACCCACCGCCGGCTGGCCGGGAAAAAGCTGACGCCTGGCGGCAAAGCCGAGAATGACGACTCGATTCGAATCGCGCTCGTCGTCTTCGGTGATAAGGCGTCCTTCGTCAATCAGTAGCGAACGAAAATTCTGGTACGACGGCCAGATGCCCACAACCCCGCGGCTGGCGGAATTGAACTGGCTGACTTCGGGAATCGAGCGCCGCATCTCGGGGCTGACGTTTTTCACGAGATAACACTCGTTGCGGATCAGGCGGGCGTCGTCGATGGTGAGCGTGATTTCACGGCCGGCGGCCAGGCCTCCCACTTGTGAACTTGTTCTCCCGGCCCAAACGATTACCAGGTCCTTGCCTAGAGTCTGCATGCGCCGTTTCTGGTCGGCGCTGAAGCCGCGCCCCAGCCCCACCAGCAGGATCACCGACGAGATCCCCCAGACGATGCCGAACATCGTGAGGAAGATCCGCATCTTGTGCGCCCGGAAGGTCGCGATCGTCTGGCGGAGGATTTCGAACAGACTCATAGTCGCCCCAAGGCTCGGTGGCCGACAGGCTAACTGTTTCCATCACTTAGACGGACGCCCGGCGGCTTAGTTATATCTTCAAGGAACTATACGAACGGAGGCGGGAAAATGTTCATTCGGTGGAAGTTTGAGTCCCCGAAACAGGAAGGCAGTTTCACGTTTCGGGTTTCACCGACCCGGGCTCTCCGATTCGTGCCGTAGAGCAAGGGGCGTCAAAGTTTTACAGGCAGGCCGTGAAATTGGCGGCAAGTGATGTTTCCGGCAAGCGCAAGGTCCCTCGACTGCGTTTCGGCTACGCCTCACTTCGCTCGGGATGACGGTATTTGAGGGCTCGAATCCGGCCGGGCATGGCCCTATTCCCCGGAGCAGTCTGCTGCCTTGCCAATGGCATGGGTTAACGAGTCCGCCAATTCGGTCGGAATCGAGAGCACGATCTCGTTCGACTCGGGAGCCTTCGGGAGCGTGGCGATGATGTAGAAGCGGCCTGCGCCTCCTTGCTGGATTTTCAGTTCCAGCTTGCCGGCGGGGCTGGGCAGTGGGAAGACTCGTTCGTAGCGGGCTGTGTCGTGGGGTTGAGACATGGCTAGTACCACTGATGAGTGTTCGGGCTGGAAAGTCGCATGAGACTGCAGTTGCGTGAGAACTGCGATGCAACTCTTAGCTCGATCTTTCTGAGCGGAGGTAGGCTAGGCCGAGCGGAGTCGAAGGATCCCGCGATGGATTGCGATCGTTGTGATGTGTCGGCCTTTTCCATTAATCGGCGAGAAGTACGCCAGTACTTTACGGTTCGTGATGAAAAAGTTTTCTCAGTTTTGAGTTGCCGCATGCGGTCGCGGAGTCCTTCCACTGCGTTCGGCTGTCGCCTCACTCCGGTCAGGACGACAAGATTTTGAAAGTAGCGCAAACCGCGGATTCATCTCGTGTCGTGGCAACGAGAAGAAAGGCACGGACGGAAATCCGTGCTTTCTGGCTGAATCTCTCGGGAGGAGGCTTAAACCGGGTTTATTGCAACACCACCTGATCGCCTTCCTTGAGCCCGCTCAGCAGTTCCGTCTTGGCGCCGTTCGAGATCCCAATATTCACGGCTACCTTGCGCTTGCCTTCTTTCCCCTTCTCGTCTGGGATCTCTACCGACGCTTTTTTGTCTTTATCGTAGAGAATCGAGCCTTCCGGAATTTGCAGCACGTTCTTGTGCTCTTCCAGGATGATCTCGGCGTTAGCCGTCATGGCCGCTTTCAACTCGCCGCCGGGGTTGTTGATGGACACGCGCACTTCAAAGGTCGTGACGTTGTCTTTCTCGACCCCCATAGGCGAGATCTTGGTTACCTTGCCGTTGAAGGTCTTGTCCTTGAACGACTCTACCTTGATGCGTGCCGGCTGGGCCATGTAGACCTTGCCGATGTCGCTCTCGTCGACTTTGCCTTTTACGTAGACCTCGCTGGTGTCGCCCTCGGTCATAATGAGCGTAGCCGACGAACCCAGGACCAGGATCGAGCTGACTGCATCCCCGACTTCCACATCGCGCGACAGGATGATTCCATCGATGGGCGACATGATGGTGGTGTAGCTCAATTGCTCTTCGAGTTGCATCAGGTTGGCTCGGTCCTGGGCCACCTGCGCAGTGGCCTGACCGATTTTTGCCTTCAGAACTTGCAGTTGGGCCTTGGCGACGTTCTGCTTGTTGAGCGCCATTTCGTAGTTCTTCTGCGCATCGTCGAGCGCTGACGCCGAGACAACGCCTTCCTTTGCCATGCCCTGCGCTCGATCATAGGCGCGCTTCAGCATCGGTACGTCCGGACCTTCGGCATCCACTTTGGCTCGTTCGTAGTCGGCCTGAGTTCCGCGGGCGCTGGCTTCGGAGGCTTCCACCTGCGCCTTAGCCTGCGCTACACGCGCGGCTATTTCTTCCTTGTCGAGTTCGGCCAGCAGTTGGCCTTTTTTCACCCGGTCGCCTGCATCGACATACAGCCTTTTCACGATGCCGCTAGCCTTGGACTTGATCTCGACCTTGGTAATGGGCTCAACCTTGCCGGTCGCGACGACGCTTTTGGCTAGGTCACCCTTCTCCACCTTCGCTAGCTTGGATGGGTCAATCTTGGTCCCACCACGTGTAGCCGCGATCACCGCTCCCGCCAGCACCAGGACGCCGAACACACCCACGCAGATGTAGATAATCCGTCGACGCCGCTTCTTCTTGTTGTTATTACCATTACCGTTTCCATTCACAAGTGCCTCCTGCCGCTAAGAAAGGTGGGATCCAGGTTGTGCCTTCATTGGAATCTTACGAAGTCGCGGTTAGTTTTGTTCCCGTTTCGCGACGAGTTTGAGAATTTTGCAGCCAGCGATTCCCTGATTGGATCAACAAAACAGGGTCAATCAGTTAGACACCGCAGCCAAAGAAAAGAAAGCAGGGTAGTTGCAAGTGATTCGGGCCGCTGCCTGCATGCCTTAACCCCACTTTCACGCCGATGTTGCTCGAAGCTTACAGGGCAATGCCCCACACCCCACAGCTCGATGCTTCATCTATGCCCTTTGGAATGTTAGAATTAACCTTCCATGATGGCATTTGTGCTGCTCCGGGTGTTTTTGATTCTGCTCCTGGTGGCGGCCAACGCGTTCTTCGCTGCCGCCGAATTCGCCCTGGTGAGCGTGCGCGATACCCGCATCCAGCAGCTCATTGAGGCGCGCCGCATCGGTGCGCGTACCGTGCAGCGTCTGCATCAGAATTTGGACGAGGTTGTGAACGGCGTCCAGCTGGGCATTACGCTGACGAGCTTGACCCTCGGATGGGTCGGCGAGCCCACTCTCGCCCACATCCTCGAGCCGATTCTCGGCCGCGTGCCGCACGCTCCCATCTATACCCACACCATCGCGATCGTGCTCACCTTCACGATCATTACCTACTTGCACGTGATCCTGGGGGAACTGGTTCCCAAGACTCTGGCCCTGCAGCAAGCCGAGCGCGTGGCCTTGGCGGTGGCCGCGCCCATGGACGTCTTCCTGACGGTGATGAAGCCTTTCCTGTACGTGATGCGCAAGTCGGGAGGTTTTGTTCTGAGTCTCTTCGGTTCGCGCAGCATGCGCCGAGGCGGCGCGATCCATTCGCCGGATGAACTCAAGCTGATTGTCACGGCGAGCCGCCAAGTCGGACAGATACCGGAATTTCAGGAAGCGATGATCCACAATGCGCTGGAGTTGGACAGCATCGCCGTGCGGCAAGTCATGGTGCCTCGGCCTGACATCTTTTCTCTTCCGGCTGACCTTACTTTGGAAGATGCGCTGGCTCGCGTGGTTGAAGAACAGCACTCCCGCATTCCGGTTTTTGATCCGCAACGCGGCCGCGAACACATCATTGGTGTGCTTTATGCGAAGGACCTGATGCGCTGGATGCGGTTGCGCTTCACGCTAAGTCCGAACCAGGCCATCACCACGCGCATCGCCAAGATGCAGATCAGCCAGATTATGCGCAACGTTCTGGTCGTGCCTGAGACCAAGCCGCTGACGGATCTGTTGGCGGAATTCAAGGAGCGCAAGCGCCATCTGGCGGTGGTGGTCGATGAGTTCGGTTCTACGGCCGGCGTGATTACGGTGGAGGATGTGCTGGAACAGTTAGTCGGCGAAATCGAAGACGAGTTCGACATCCAGCCTGCGCCCCAGCCGACCTTGGACGAAGATACCTCGTTGACGCTTGACGGATCGCTGAACATCCGCGATCTCGAGTCGCAATATCAACTCATCCTGCCCCAGGACGCGGGGTTCGAGACTCTCGCCGGATTTGTGCTTGCGCGCCTGCAGAAAATCCCCAATGTAGGCGATGCCTTCGAATTCGAAGGGCGTCGCTACACGGTGGAGGAGATAGAAGCCCACCGCATCGCCAAAGTGAAGATCGAAATGCTGGAACCGGCGGCGATGGAGCAGGCGGGGGATTGATGGGTGTTGCAGGCCGAAGCTCTGGCTAAACAACACTTAGTGTTAGCTCGAACAAGAAGAATCGGTATAGCCACACGATGTGAAAGAAGGACCAGGCGATGGTTAGAGCGCTGATAGCACAATACCATCTGCTTGCGGCATACGACTGGCGCAGCATCGCGAACAGATAGACCGCAAAACAAATTTGAAGAGCGCTCGATGCGACACCGTCATTTGTTACATACGCAGCCGAGATGCTCAGCGCCCTGGACAACCGGATTAGCAGTATCGAAACCAGCGGAAGAATCACCCCAAGCAATATCAGATTGAACGCCCAAAAATGTGTGGCCACTACCACATGTTCTACGAAGTACTTCCTCTTCTTGAAAAACAACCCATAAAACAGCAGCGCAAAAATCGGGATGAGCAGGAAGATCAGCGTTTTTGAAAGGACGCTGGTTCGTTCGTTATATTTTTTCTCGAGTGTTTGGTAGCTGATTTGCTCCTTTTGTAGCTTGTGAGTAACCTGCCGGCTTGCATAGACGGGATAGTAATTGTTCATGTGAAGCTGGGTGGCAAGCGGGGTAGTAAACGTGGTGGCCGTGAATAAAGTGAGTGAGAAGTAGTACACGACGTTTAAGAATATGAATAGCTGAAGGGGCTTCATGTACCGAACTCTGCGTCCCTGAAAATATTCCCTGCTCAGATACCCGGGCTTGCTAGTGACCAGCCACACGCTTCGCAGAACCCTTGACTCCAGCAGCGTGAGCGCAGCTACCGCCTCTTTGAGGAAGGGACGCAGCGAATAGTCCTCATCCCCTACTTCCTTTTCGCCGCAATGACTACAAAACTGTCCAAGCGTTTTCGTGCCGCATGAAGGGCACGCAAACATGGGTTGTGTCGTAAGTTGGCCGTCCGCCATGGGTAATGGATCCGCGCCGTCTTCTTAAAAGTTGCTTATTCTGGGTTTCGAGAGGTCTTTTACTATAGTCCATGAGGCCACATCTCGGAGGAACGATCGCTGGAATTGTGCAGCGAGAACGTCGAACGCGAGCGTCTGCCTCAATGCCAATTGCCCTATCTGCAGAGACAAGTGCTAATCTAACCCGGCGATTACGAACCAACAACGACTGCTCTCCGTCAGGCGGAGTATGAAATCATCCCGAGTTGCTCTCGCAGTAGCAGGATTTACACTGTTCGCAGCCATCTCGGCGGTTGCCCAGGGTCATTCACCATCGACCACTCCGGGCACGCCAGCGCAACCTGCATCTGCGCATGCGCCAGTCAGCACGCCGCAATCCAACGCGAAGATTACGGCTTACACTCTCCCCCCCGACCTTCACCAGAAAGCCCACCATCGTAGTGGCATTCATTTCCGGCTGGCATTGATCGGTGCAGTCTATGGAATCCTGGTTTTATGGTTAATCCTGCGGTGGAAACTCGCACCCAAATATCGAGACTGGAGCGAGCGTTTCTCATCGAAACGCTTTCTGCAGAGCGCGCTCTTCTCTCCTTTGTTACTCGCGACGATCGCGATTCTCACTTTGCCGCTAGACCTCTACGGCGAGTGGGTTGAAAAGCAATACGGAATCTCCGTGCAGGGATGGGGTTCGTGGACCTGGGATTGGGTCAAGGCGCAACTGATCTCGTTCGTGATTGCGACCATCCTAATCTGGCTGCTTTACATTGTCATTCGCCGGAGTGCGCGCCGTTGGTGGCTTTATTTCTGGTTGATCTCGTTGCCGATCGGCGTGTTTCTCGTCTTCCTGCAACCGCTGGTCATCGATCCCCTGTTTCACAAGTTCGAACCCTTGCTGCCGAAGAACCCCGCGCTGACCGCCAGTCTCGAGCAAATGGTGCAGCGCGCCGGGCAAGACATTCCCCCCGAACGAATGTTTTGGATGGGTGCCGGCGAAAAGACCACGGGGCTCAACGCTTATGTGACCGGTATTGGCGCGTCCAAGCGCATCGTGATGTGGGACACAACCATCGCGAAGATGAACAACCAGCAGATCGTATTCGTTGCCGGCCATGAAATGGGCCATTACGTCCTCAAGCACATACCGAAAGGGCTGGCTTTCTTGTCGATTCTTCTGCTGATCGCTTTTTATCTCGGATGTCGCTGCCTCGGATGGCTGCTGGCACGCTGGGGCAGCGCGTGGGAGATTCGCGGACTGTACGATTGGGCGTCACTGCCGGTGCTATTGCTGCTGTTCTCGGGGTTCTCCTTTGCGATCAACCCGGTCGGCGCAGCTTTCAGCCGGTACTTAGAGCATCAGGCCGACCATTATGGACTGGAAGTAACCCATGGGCTCAGGCCGGATTCGGGGCAGATCGCGGCGCAGGCATTCCAGGTATTGGGGGAAGTGGGTCTGTCGGATCCTGATCCGAGTCCCGTGAATGTGTTCCTGTTCTATGACCATCCTCCGATCTCCGACCGAGTCCTGTTTTGTCTGACGTACGATCCCTGGGCCAGTGGAGGACAGGGCGAATTCGTCAAATAATGGCGCACGGCGTGCAACCGTCGTTCGGAGAGTTTGACTCAAATCTGCAAACCCTGCGCGTTGTAGGATGCTGTCCTGCGTATTCGAGATAAGCGCCGATGGCGATTGCAGAGTGAACCTCTCGATCGCGCCGCGGATCCCAATGCCCATTCTGAAAGACAAGTGCTAATCTAACCTGCGATATGCAGTCGAATATCACGACTAGTCAGTAGCCACGAACCAGGACAACCGCTTTGCTCCGCTACCTCACCCATCGCGTCCTCTACACCCTGCCCGTGATCTGGCTCGTCGTCTCGCTCGTCTTTCTCCTGATTCATCTCGTCCCGGGTGATCCCGTGGCGCAAATGCTGGGAGAAGGCGCTCCAGCAGCGGATTTGGCCGCAACACGGCACACGTACGGACTCGACCTCCCACTGTGGCAACAGTACATCAACTATTGGAAGGGCGTGGTGCGCGGGGATCTGGGGGCTTCGCTGCGCTACAACCAGAGCGTCAGCAAACTGCTCCGCCAACGATATCCTTACACGATACAACTGACGCTGGCGGCGCTGGCGGTGGCCGTTTTGCTTTCGATTCCAGCTGGAGTTCACTCAGCTCGCCAGCGCAATCGCTGGGACGATCACGCGATCAGCGTGGTCAGTTTATTCGGTCTCTCGTTCCCCAACTTTGCACTTGGACCGATCCTGATTCTGTTGTTCTCGATTAAGGCAGGATGGTTGCCGGTCTCCGGTTCCGGCACGTTTGCGAACCAGGTGCTGCCTGCCATCACGATGGGCAGCGCACTTGCCGCCATTCTTACGCGCATGGTGCGCACGTCGATGCTCGAGGAACTCAGCCAGGATTACATCCGCACGGCCAGAGCGAAAGGGCTTACGGAAAATATCGTCGTCTACCGACACGCGCTGCGCAATGCCATGATCCCGGTGATCACCGTACTGGGCCTGCAATTTGGGGCGCTGCTCGCGGGCGCGATTGTGACCGAGACAATTTTTTCCTGGCCCGGCGTGGGCCGACTCACAATGCAGGCTATTTCGAATCGCGACTACTATCTCGTGCAGGGGTGCATCCTGGCGATTGGGCTGACGTACGTGGCCGTGAATTTTCTGACCGACTTGCTGTATTCCGCGGTGAATCCGAGGATAAGGCAATGAAAAGCCTTTAACCGCGAAGGTCGCTAAGACCTGCCGCGAAGGGCGCGAAGAGATTCGATTTGCTTTCGCGAGCTTTGCGGTTAAAGGGTTTTCAAGTATGTCGACCAACGCAATCTCGCTACCCCGCATTGCCCGCCACAATCCGTTGGCGACTGCGGGTGTGCTACTAGTGATCGCCTTCGTCCTGTGCGCGATATTTGCGCCGTGGCTCGCCCCGCATGACCCCGCCCAGATCAATCTTCCCGCTCGGCTGGATCCGCCGAGCCTCTCCCGCTGGTGCGGTACCGACGACCTTGGACGCGACATCTGCTCACGCCTGATCTATGGCGCACGCATCTCGATGCTGGTTGGCAGTTCGGTGGTCGCGCTCAGCCTGGGAATCGGCCTGATCATCGGCTCCATCGCGGGCTATTATGGCGGAGGCATCGACCGCTTCGTCAACGTTGTCCTGATGAACGCCTTTCTGTCTTTCCCCGGAATCCTGCTCGCCATTGCCTTCGTCGCCTTCCGCGGCTCCGGCGTCTTCAACCTGGTGCTGGCACTATCGCTCGGCGGCTGGGTCGGTTATGCCCGGCTGGTACGCGCCCAGGTGCTCGCCACAAGGGAAAGAGAATTCGTCGAAGCAGCGCGCGCGCTGGGCGCGAGTGACCTGCGCGTGATCGTCCGCCACATTCTGCCCAACATTATTCAGCCTGTGATCGTGCAAGCCGCCATCGGCATGGCGGGCGCCATTCTCGCAGAAGCCACCATGAGCTTTCTCGGCCTCGGCGTTCCGCCACCCACGGCCAGCTGGGGCGCTATGCTCAACGACGCGCGCGCCCACCTCTTCGACGCTCCTCATCTTGTACTATTCCCGGCGGTCGCCGTCATGCTCGCGGTGCTGTCGTTCAACTTCATCGGAGACGCTCTGCGGGATCTGCTGGATCCGAGGTCCCGGATCGAAGCCGGACTCTAGGAATCCCGCGCCAGACCCAGTGGCGCCATCGATCTTTCTTTGCGTCCCAAATCCCCGAAGCACGTCTAACCTTCAAGGGGTGTTCAATGATCGCACGCATCTGGCGCGGCACCGTCCGCGAAGCCGATAAGGACACCTATTACGAGTATTTGAAGAAAACCGGTCTGAAAGAGTA
>WNFQ01000253.1_pt1 | contig 41102 bp, 40 predicted proteins | sample 5400171 | NCBI WGS metagenome assembly WNFQ01 (sample SAMN13153356, study PRJNA577476) | soil metagenome | isolation source: 20 cm soil under Madrone tree | place: USA:California | collected 2016-06-14
TGATCTTCATCACGCGCCATGGGGATATCCGGATGAGCGTTCGGGCAATGAAGGCCGGCGCCTTCGACTTCCTGACCAAGCCCTTCCGGGATCAGGACGTGCTCGATGCGATTCAGGCGGCGATCGAGCGCGATAGGGAAAGGCGCCGGGACGCCGCGCTCGTCTCCGATCTGCGGGAGCGCTACGCCACCCTGACCGAGCGCGAGCGGCAGACCATGAGACTCGTCGTCATCGGGCAACCGAACAAGCAGATCGCCGCCGAGCTCGATCTGTGCGAGATGACGGTGAAGGTTCATCGCGGGCAAGTCATACGGAAGATGCGGGCGCGCTCCCTGCCCGAGCTCGTGCGCATAGCCGACCGGTTGGCCGGGCCTGCTCTCACGTCGTAGGCGATCTCTATCAAAATCGTAGCGCGAGCAGACCTGCGTCTCCTGAATCTGTCCCAACCGCGGACGAACACGCTCGTGCAAATGGGTTTGCGCGATCCGGTGGGACTCGTCTCGCTCTCGCGAATCTATGGCGCTGCTCCCGCCGGTACGATTCAAGATGCTGGCTATGCGTTGGTTTGGTACCTGCGAGATGACAATTTGAACCTCTAGGAACGTCTGCAAAAGGCCGTCTCCGAAGTATTTGGCGATGAGGAGACCTCGCTGCCAAGTCAGCGCCGCATCGCTTTCATGATGCGGCCTTTGTCGCGCTGCCAGTCGCGGTCCTTTTCGGTGTTGCGCTTATCGTGCTGCTTCTTGCCCTTTGCGAGACCGATCTCCAGTTTCGCGCGTCCTTCCTTCCAGTACAGCTGCAGCGGCACCAGGGTGTAACCACGCCTCTCCACCGCGCCGATCAAATGGTCCAGTTGGCGCCGGTTGAGAAGCAGTTTGCGCGTGCGGGTCGGGTCGGTTTCCACGTGGGTCGAGGCCGAATTCAGCGGATTCAAATGCGCACCGAAGAGGAAGGCTTCGCCGTTCTTGACGTAGACGTAGGCTTCCGCGATTTGCGCCTTTCCGGCACGCATGCTCTTGACCTCCCATCCCATGAGGGAGATTCCCGCCTCGTAGCGCTCTTCGATGAAATAATCGAAACGCGCCTTGCGATTGACGGCGATCGGCGGCAGCGTGTCCTGGGTCTTCATCGCAGGCAAGTCTACCGATTCACCGCCGTCCGCGCCCGCGCTTCGTTCGGTGTGCGAGAATGCCCTTGACGAATGTCGTGTCCCCGGGGAGCCAAGGAGCCTGTCTGAGTATTTCGCGTGGCCGCGACCGCGGCAGATTTCCCCTCAGTCGAGGCGGAGCCGACGCGGTTGGGCTAGGACCCAATAAGGAGGCGACAACGATGGATGAGGGGAAATCTGCCCGGTCCCGAAGGGTTGGCAAGGAGAGGGGCGTCTGCGGCGTTGCACGGCTTGCCCGTGGTAACCACCACGGGCGGCGCCGCGCGCCTTGCATCCGCTCCCTCTCCTTGCCAACGCGGCTCACGCGAAGTACTCAGACAGGCTCCTAGATTGCCGGTCGTCGAGCGCAGCGCCATGGTGACCTTCACCGCCAAACAGATGTTCGATTTGGTCAACGACGTCGGGCGCTACCCCGAATTCCTGCCCTGGTGCACGGGGGCCCGCGTCGAAGATCGGTCCGAGACGGAGCGGGTGGCTTCCGTCAAGGTGGCGCGCGGCGTCCTGCGCATGGAATTCACCACCCGCAACACTCTGAAGAGAGATGCCCAAATCCTCATGCACCTGGTCGACGGACCCTTCCGCGAGCTCATCGGTGAGTGGCGGTTCGATGCCATCGGCGAGCGCGGGTCGCGCGTCAGTTTTCGCGTGGAATTCGAATTCAAGAACCGCCTGACGGCGGCGGCACTGGGCGCCGCGTTCGAATCGGTCTGCAGCACCATCGTGGACGCCTTCGTACTGCGGGCGAGAAAAATCTACACCCAGGTGCAAGGCTCTTAGGCATGGAATTGCCCGCGGACATCGGCGTCGAAGTGACCTATGCCGAACCGCATCGCGCCATCGTGAAGGCCTACCGCCTGGCGCTTCCGGCGACCATCGACGACGCGCTTCGCCTGGCGGCGGCCGACCCCGAGTTTGCCGGGATCGACTTCGCGGGTTCGGCGGTGGGCATTTTCGGGAGGGTCGCGGCCCAGGGTCAGATGTTGGCCGACGGCGATCGCGTCGAAATCTACCGTCCACTCGCCGCGGACCCCAAGAGTGCTCGCCGCGCGCGGGCTCGAGAAGCCCGCCGGACGCCCCGACCCCGTTGAATCCGCGCGTTAGCGCTTTCTTAGTTCCCACGCTCGCGTAGCGAGCGCTATCAGACGGGTGCGACGCATGCGTCGCACGGGTGGCCATGGAAGGCCACCCAGGGCTTGCGCGGAGCAGGGACTGCGTAGCGCAATGCGCTTCGACCCCGTAGATTCGCGCGGTACGCGCTAATAAGTGCGGCCGTTCTTGATCTGCGCCGCGGACTTGTCCTGCGCCGCGGCCTCCGCGGCGGTCGGCTTGTCCAGCTTCGCCACTTTCTCACCGTCGAAATAGACCGTAACGCGGCGCGAATCGACGTGGCGGGTGCGGCCCTTGCGCAGGTAGTAGATGTAATCCCAACGTTCCTTGTTGAAGCTGTCCGCGACCATCGGCGAGCCCAGCAGGTACCTGACCTGACTGCGGGTCATGCCGGCCTTGACCTGGTCCACCGCCGCCTGGTCCAAAAAATTACCTTGTTGAATATTGATGCGGTACACACAAGCGCTGCCCAGCAAACTTAACGTGGACGCCAGCAATAAACGGTGGAAAATTTTCATCGATGTGGTGCGCTGCCGTTAAATGATTGATAATCGGGGTCGTATCATACCGGACTGCACCTCATGCCGCAGCGCCTCAAACCATCCACCTCCAGCGAGAGCAACGATCTGCGCAATGCGGGCCTCAAGGTCACGCTGCCGCGGTTGAAAATCCTGGATATTCTTGCGGACGGTCCCGCCCGCCACATGAGCGCGGAGGACATCTACAAGAAGCTGCTGGTGTCGAACGAAGATGTCGGCCTCGCCACGGTATATCGGGTGCTGACCCAGTTCGAGGCGGCCGGTCTGGTCACGCGCCATCATTTCGAGGGCGGCATGGCGGTGTTCGAGCTCAATCAGGGCGCCCATCACGATCATATCGTGTGTGTCGACTGCGGCCGCGTGGAAGAGTTCATGGACGGCGGCATCGAAGAGCGGCAACACGCGGTGGCGAAGCGGTTGGGCTTCGAGATCAGCGATCACGCCCTCATCTTGTACGGCCACTGCCGCAAGACCAACTGTCCCTCTCAAAAGCGCCCGAAATAGCCAGGCTCAGACAGGCCCCTGAGCGGGCCGGCCGCGTCAATTCCGTGCCGCCTTCGCACGTTTCTTGCCGGGCACCGCCGCGCCGGGCGTCGCCGCGGCGGGCGCAGCCGGTGCGCGCGCAGGCGTGCCTCGTTTCGCCGCAGCCGTAGCTTGTCCCAGCATCTCGCGGGCGTGGGCCCGCGCCTGGTCGCTGATGTCGATACCGCCGAGCATGCGTGCGATCTCGTCGATCCGGTCGGTCGCATTCAGGGTATTGACCACGGTGCGTGTCACCTTGCCATCGGTTTGCTTGATGACCCGGAACTGGGTGTGGGCCTGGGCCGCCACCTGGGCAAGGTGAGTGACGCACAGCACTTGGCCGCTGCGCCCGGAACCATCGCTCGGTTCGTCGTGGCGTCCCAATGCGCGCAACTGGCGGCCCACGATTTCAGCTGTGCCGCCGCCTATCCCTGAATCGACCTCATCGAACACCATGCACAACGAGGACGCCTTGCCGGCCGCCGCTACTTGGACTGCGAGGCTGATGCGCGACAACTCGCCGCCGGACGCAACCTTTGCCAGGCTCTTCGGCGGCTGGCCCGGATTGGCGCTCACCAAAAATTCGACGTCGTCGACGCCATGCGGGCCGATGTCCGTCTCGTTCGTTTGCAGGCTCACGACGAAGCGGCCGCCGGCCATCCCCAGGGTTTGCATGAGCTCGGTGATTTCACGGCCCAGGGCGGCGGAGGCTCGTTGCCGGGACCGGGTCAGGCGCTGCGCCGCGGCGCGAAACTCGCTTTCCAGCACGGCGAGCCGGCGCTCGAGTTCAGCCAGCTTGAATTCGGCATTCTCGAGCGTCCGCAGTTCCTCTTCGGTGCTCACCAGCTGCGCCGGCAGCTCGAGCACGGCGCGGCGGTGCTTGCGGGCCAAGCCTTCCAGGGCTGCGGCGTGCCGCTCGACCTCTTCCTGGCGCCCCGGATCGACATCGAGGGTCGCGAGGTAGCGGCGCAGCGCACCGCCCGCCTCGTCGGTAAGAATGGTGGCTTCCGCCAGCAGCTGCATGGGCTGGGCAAGTGCAGGGTCGGCGTCAGCCACCGCCCGAAGGGCGGCCGAGGCCTTCGCCAACAGGTCGCGAGCGCTACCGGTCTCGGCTTCATAGACCGCGGTCAGGGCGATCTGCGCCGCTGCGCTCAGGCGGCCGCTCGCGGAAATGCGCTTCTGCTCGACGAACAGCTCTTCGATCGCGGCCACCGTCGTGACCTCGGCCTTGAGTTCAGCGAGCTGGTAGTGCAACAGGTCCAGCCGCGATTCGCGATCGTCCGCCGCGAGTTTGAGCGAATCGTAGTCGCGCCGGCAGGCGCGCCAGCGGTCATGAATTTCGGCCACCACGCCGGGTAGCGCGGGTTCGTCCAGATGCTCATCGAGCATCTCCCGCTGGGCGCTGCGCTTGACCAGGTGCTGAAACTCTTGCTGGCCGTGGACCTCGATGAGGAATTCGGCAAACTCCCGCAGCTGCTGTAGCGCAACGAGCTGACCGTTCACATAGGCGCGCGACCGTCCGTCGACGCCGATCACGCGCCGTACGATCACCTCGCCATTGTGTTCGATGGCCTGCGCCTCCAGCCACGCGGCGGCCGCGTCCGGAAGGGCCGCGAAGCTCGCCGCAACCTCGGCCCGCTCCGCGCCCTGGCGCACGATGTCGGCGCCGCCGCGCCCGCCGGCGATGAGCAGCAGAGCGTCGACCACGATGGATTTTCCGGCGCCCGTCTCGCCGGTCAATGCCGTGAGGCCCGGACCGAAATCCAGCTCCGCCTGGTCGACGATCACGAGATCTCGCAGTTGCAGATGGGTGAGCATGCGATCGGCTATTCCGCGCTGCCGTAGGCGCCGCGGCCCCAGTGAAGTTTGGAGCGGAGCAGACGATAGTAGTCATAGCCCGGCGGATGAAGCAGGGTGATCCGGGCGTCCGCACTGTCGACAAAGAGCGTGTCGCCTTGCTCGAGATCGCCGATGACGGTGCCGTCGCAGGTGACCTGGCCGCGCGAGCCGGGGCGGTCCGCCATGCGCAGTTCCACCATGCTGCCGGCACGAACCACGATCGGCCGGTCGCTCAAGGTGTGGGGGCAGATGGGCGCCAGGACCCAGACGTCCAGGTTCGGCTCGACGATCGGCCCCCCGCACGACATCGCATAGGCGGTGGATCCGGTCGCCGTCGCGATCACGATGCCGTCGCCGCTGTGCGAATTGACGAAATGTCCATTGATCGACGTCTCGAAGTCCATCGTCCGGCCGGTCTCCCGTTTGTTCACCACCACATCGTTCAGCGCCAGGGCGCGTATCGGGGCGGCATCGCGGTGCTCCAACCGGGCAGCCAGCAACGAGCGCCGGTCCTCCGTGTACCGCCCGGACAGCACGGTGTCGACATCTTCGAGCATCGAATTCGGGCTCACGTCCGTGAGGAACCCCAAGCGTCCGCGGTTGATCCCGAGCAGCGGCACCGCGTCGCCGGCGACGAGGCGTGCCGCGTAGAGCAAGGTGCCGTCGCCGCCGATGGCGACGATGAGATCGGCGCGGGTGGCGAACGCCTGTTCGGGACAGGGAACGACACTCCCGGGCGCAAACGCCAAGCCCACGCCGGGGTCGACCAGCGGCGTCAGTCCGCGCGCATGGAGATGGCCGGTCAGGCCCAGCATGCACTCGGCGACGCGCAGGTCCACAGCGTTGCCGACCAGGGCGATGGACTTGAAGGAATGAGACATAAAGCAGGCGTCCTTGTAGCACGATTCGCCGTGGGTCGCGTTCGGTCGAAACGGGGCTGTTCGGGCCGATTTCGCTGGACTTGACTTCGTGCGTATGCGCTAGGTAGCTTCAAACGTGATATATGGACCTATTGTGACAATCCAATCATGACAGAAGGTGCCGACGAGGGCCTCAACGAGCGGGCACAGCTGCTGCTGAAGGCGCTGATCGAGAATTATATTCGAGACGGGCAGCCCGTCGGCTCGCGTACGCTGTCGCGCGATTCGGGTTTGAGTCTGTCGTCGGCCACCATTCGCAACGTCATGGCGGACTTGGAAGACCTCGGCTTCGTGGCGTCACCGCATACCTCCGCGGGACGCATACCGACCGACAAGGGCTACCGGTTCTTCGTCGACACGCTGTTGAAGCTGAAGCCCCTGCATCATGAGGAGATCGAGGAAATCGAGCGGCGGCTGGGGATGGATGCCCTGAATGGCCGGTCGCTGGTCCAGACCGTGTCGCAGATGCTGTCGAGTGTCACGCACATGGCGGGGTTGGTGACGCTGCCGAATCCGAACTATGTCGCCCTCTCGCACATCGAATTCGTCGCACTGTCGGAAAACCGGACCCTCGCCATCATGGTCATGGACAACCGGGAAGTGCAGAACCGCGTGGTTCAGCTCGAACGTTACTATTCTCCCGAGGAGCTGCGGCGAGCGGCGAATTACCTGAACGAGGCGTTCAGCGGCCGGTCGTTGCCGGATGTCAGAGCGCTGCTTCTGCGCCAGCTCCAGGAAACGCGCCAGCACATGAATCAGCTCATGCTCGACGCCATCCAGGTCGCGCAGAAGGTGTTCGACACCAAGGCGGATCAAGGGGTGGAATACGTGATCGCCGGCGAGACCAATCTGATGGGTTTCGCGGAGCTTTCCAACGTCGACAAGCTGCGGCGCTTGTTCGAAGCCTTCAACGAAAAGCACGACATATTGAAACTCCTGGACAGCTGCCTGCACGCCGACGGCATCCAGATCTTCATCGGCCACGAGTCCGGCTACCGGATCCTGGACGACATCAGCGTGGTCACCGCCCCCTACATGCTGGATAACAAGGTGGTCGGCGTGCTCGGCATCATCGGGCCGACCCGGATGGCCTACGAACGGGTCATCCCCATCGTCGACGTGACCGCGAAACTGCTCGGCTCGGCCTTGAACGCCCGCAAATAGCCCCCAAGACGCACACTTCGAGCGGTTTCGTCAAAGCCGCCTATATCTGTGAGGGCATTGCAACGTGAGCGAAAACAACCAGCCCCTGGGCGATGTCGCCCCGGACAACGGCGCTGACGCGGGGGCGTCGGCGCAGATTCCGGCCCTGGCCGCTGCCGAGGCCAAGGCGCAGGAGAACTGGAACAGCTACCTGCGGTCGGTCGCCGAGCTGGAGAACTACCGCAAGCGCACCGAGCGCGAAATCGACAACGCGCGCAAGTTTGCCATCGAGCGCTTCGCCCAGGAACTGGTCACGGTCGGCGATGCGCTGGAGGCCGGCATCACGGCCGGCGCCGCCAATCCCGGTCCCGCCCTGCTGGAGGGCGCGCAGGCCACCTTGCGGCAACTGCACAGTGCCTTCGAGAAGGCGGGCATCAAGATCATCGATCCGGTCGGGCAGCCCTTCGATCCGGCCTGGCATGAAGCCATGATGGTTCAGGAGAGCCGGGATCAGCCGCCCAACACTGTGTTGACGGTAATCCAGAAGGGCTATTCCCTGAACGGCCGATTGCTGCGCCCGGCGCGGGTGATCGTCAGTAGTTCGCCTGGGGAGATCAATTGAACCTGGGTACCAATTGAAATTGCAGGGGTTTACCCCCACGTAGCGGTCAGAGCATTTGAATTCAGAGGGTTTTCACTATGGGTAAAATCATTGGCATCGATCTCGGTACGACGAACTCGTGCGTCGCGATCATGGAAGGCGGCAAGCCGAAGGTCATCGAGAACAGCGAAGGCGACCGGACGACGCCGTCGATCGTTGCCTTCACGAAGGATGGCGAGGTGCTGGTGGGACAGTCCGCCAAGCGCCAGGCCGTCACCAACCCCGCCAACACGGTTGCTGCGGTAAAACGCCTGATCGGCCGTAAGTTCGCCGATGTCTCCTACAAGATCGTCAAGGCCGACAACGCCGACGCCTGGGTGGAAGTGCAGGGCAAGAAAATGGCGCCCCCCGAAGTTTCGGCCCGCGTTCTCATGAAGATGAAGAAGACCGCCGAGGACTACTTGGGCGAGCCCGTGACCGAAGCGGTCATCACCGTGCCGGCCTACTTCAACGACTCCCAGCGCCAGGCGACCAAGGATGCCGGGCGCATCGCCGGCCTCAACGTGAAGCGCATCATCAATGAACCCACCGCGGCCGCGCTGGCCTACGGCCTCGACAAGGACGGCGGCGACCGCAAGATCGCGGTATACGACCTGGGTGGCGGAACATTCGACGTGTCGGTGATCGAGATCGCGGAAGTCGACGGCGAACGTCAGTTCGAAGTGCTGTCCACCAACGGCGATACATTCCTGGGCGGCGAGGATTTCGATCTTCGCGTCATCAACTATCTTGCGGACGAGTTCAAGAAGGAAAGCGGCATCGACGTGCGCAAGGATCCTCTTGCCATGCAGCGCCTGAAAGAGGCGTCTGAAAAAGCCAAGATCGAGCTCTCGTCCAGCCAGCAGACCGAGATCAACCTGCCGTACATCACGGCGGATGCCGCGGGACCCAAGCACCTCAACATGAAGCTGACCCGGGCGAAGCTCGAGTCCCTGGTGGAGGATTTGGTGCAGCGGACGATAGAGCCCTGCCGCATCGCGCTGAAAGATGCCGGCCTGTCCATGAAGGACGTGGGCGAGGTGATTCTGGTCGGCGGTCAGACCCGCATGCCGCTGGTGCAGAAGGCGGTCAAGGATCTGTTCGGCCGGGAGCCCCGCAAGGATGTGAATCCGGACGAGGCGGTTGCCGTTGGTGCGGCGATCCAGGGCGGGGTGCTGTCGGGCGACGTGAAGGACGTGCTGTTGCTCGACGTGACGCCGCTGTCCCTGGGGATCGAGACCCTGGGCGGCATCATGACCAAGGTGATCGAGAAAAACACGACCATCCCGACCAAGGCGGCGCAGACGTTCTCGACCGCCGACGACAATCAGACGGGCGTGACGATTCACGTGCTGCAGGGCGAGCGTGATCGTGCGTCGGACAACAAGTCGCTGGGGCGGTTCGACCTGACGGACATTCCACCGGCGCCGCGCGGCATGCCGCAGATCGAAGTCGCATTCGACATCGACGCGAACGGCATCCTGAACGTCTCGGCGAAGGACGTGAAGACCAGCAAGGAACAGCGCATCGTCATCAAGGCGTCCAGCGGCCTGTCGGAAGCCGAGATCAAGCGCATGGTCAGCGACGCCGAGGCCCATGCCGAGGAAGACAAGAAATTCCGCGAACTCGTGACCGCGCGCAACAAGGCCGACGCCACCGTGCACACGGTGGAGAAGGCGCTGAAGGACGTCGGCGAGAAGGCGTCCGACGACGAGAAGAAGTCGGCCACGGAGGCGATCGAGGCGGTACGGGCGGCCATGAGCGGCGACGATCGCGAGGAGATCGAGCGCAAGACCCAGGCGCTCGAGCAGGCCTCCACCGCCCTGCTGCAGAAGATGTATGAGCAATCCGCGGGCGGCGCGGGCGCTGAGGGTGCTTCGGCTGCGTCTGAGCCCAAGAAGGACGACGTGCTCGATGCGGAATTCGAAGAGGTCAAGGAAAGCGACCGGAAAAAAGCCTGAAGGCGGCGACCGCATTGAAGACGATGGTGTGATAAAACCGCCGGTATGCGAAGGTACCGGCGGTTTGCTTTTATGGGCGCCGACGTCTGATGCGGATAATCTAAGGGTGTGCGATGGCGAAGCAGGATTACTACAAACTCCTCGACTTACCGAAAACGGCGACTGAAGCCGAGATCAAGAAGGCGTACCGCCGGCTGGCCATGAAGTTTCATCCCGACCGCAATCCGGATGACCCCGCTGCAGAGCACAAATTCAAGGAATGCAAGGAAGCCTACGAAGTTCTCACGAACGCCCAGAAGCGTGCGGTTTACGATCAGTTCGGCCACGCCGGGCTCGAGGGCGGTCGCGGCGGGGGCTTCAGCGCGGGCGAAGCCTTCGGCGACATTTTCGGGGAAATGTTCGGCGACATCTTCTCCGGCGGCCAGCGCGGGCGATCGCAGGTATTTCGCGGCGCGGATTTGCGCTATGAGATGGAGCTCGACCTCGAACAGGCGGTGTTCGGCACCGAGACCGAGATCCAGATTCCGTCGCTCGCCGAGTGCAAGATCTGCAAGGGTACCGGTGCGGCCAAGGGATCCACGCCGAAGACCTGCGACACCTGCAACGGCCAGGGGCAAGTGCGGGTGCAGCAGTCCATTTTCACCATCCAGCAGCCCTGTCCGCGCTGCAAGGGCCGCGGCAAGATCATCAGCAATCCCTGCGATACCTGCTATGGCCAGGGCCGCGTGCGCCAGGAGAAGACGCTGCCGGTGTCGGTGCCCGCGGGTGTCGATACCGGCGACCGGATCCGCTTGAACGGCGAGGGCGAGGCGGGCCGGAACGGCGGCCCGGCCGGCGACCTGTATGTCGAAATCCGGGTTCGCGAGCACGCCATCTTCGAGCGCGAAGGCAGCCATCTCTCCTGCGAAGTGCCGGTGAGTTTCAGCACCGCGGCGCTCGGCGGGTCGGTGGAAGTGCCGACGCTCGACGGCGAAGTCGTCCTGAAGATTCCCGCCGAGACCCAATCCGGCCGGGTGTTCCGAGTGCGGGAGAAGGGCGTGAAGCCGGTGCGTGGCGGAGCCGCCGGGGACCTGTTCTGCCGCGTGGTGATCGAAACACCGGTCAGCTTGAACCATGAACAAAAGGAACTGCTCAAGCAATTCGAGGCGTCGCTGCGGTCCGGCAGCCACCAGCCCCGGGAGCAGACCTTCTTGGACGGCGTGAAAAAGTTCTTCACGGGCGCGGTCGACTAAGCTGCACCGATGTCCGGCATTGCGATATTCGGCATCACCGGCCGCATGGGCCAATCCCTGGTCCGCGTGCTCCGCGAGCGCGGACCAACGCAGCCGCTGCGCCTGGTGGGCGCCGTGGCCTCCCCGTCAAGCGCACGACTCGGGTCGGACGCGGCTGCGGACGGCGACCCCACCGGGGTGATGGTCACTGCCGACCCGCGTGCGGCGCTTAAGGACGCCGCGGTGGCGGTCGATTTCAGTTTGCCGCAATGCGTCTCCGAGAATGCGCGCGCGTGCATGGCAGCGCGGGTGCCCCTGTTGGTTTGCGCGACGGGTTTCGATGGGGCAGCGCGCGAGGCGCTCGATGCGGCGGCCGCGGTCATTCCGGTCTTGATTGCACCCAATACCAGCTTGGGGGTGAACGTGCTCACCCGGCTGGTCAAGCTGGCCGCACGGGCGCTCGGCCCGGGATACGATGTGGAGATCAGCGAGGCGCACCATCGAATGAAGCGGGACGCGCCGTCGGGCACCGCGTTGGCTCTGGGCGAAGTCGTGGCGGCCGAACGCGGACGGAAGCTTGCGGATGTCGCGGTATTCGACCGGCACGGTCCGGACGCACAGCGCAGGGCGGGGGACATCGGATTTGCGGTGTTGCGGGCCGGCGACATCGTCGGAGAGCACACGGTGACCTTCGCGGTCGCCGGCGAGCGGGTGGAGATCACGCATCGCGCCACCGACCGCATCACATTCGCGCACGGTGCATTGCGGGCGGCCGCGTGGCTTGTCGGGAGGCCGCCCGGCCTGTATGCGATGAACGACGCGCTGGGATCGGATCTCCCATAGACAGTGATCGCCGTGATCGTTAATATTCGCGCCCGGTAACGAAGCGCGATTAACCCCTGAAGCGGGAGTCCGTTCTTGAAGAGCGACTCCCGCTTTGCGCATCTGCGGAACGCGCGTGGCGCAAAGCGAGGAACCGGAGTGTCGACACCTGCAGTGCTAGCTCTCGAAGATGGCACCGTGTTCCGAGGCGTCTCTGTAGGCGCAAAAGGCAACACGACTGGTGAAGTGGTTTTCAATACGGCAATGTCGGGCTACCAGGAGATCCTCACGGATCCCTCGTACTGCCGGCAAATTGTCACTCTCACGTATCCCCACGTCGGCAACACGGGCACCACTCCGGAAGACCTGGAATCGGGCGCAGTCTACGCCGCCGGGCTGGTGATCCGGGATTTGCCCCTCCAGCATTCGAATTGGCGCGCGACGGAATCCTTGAACAGCTTTCTGCAGCGCTGCAAAGTGGTCGCGATCGCCGACATCGATACGCGCAAGCTGACGCGCCTGCTGCGCGAGAAAGGAGCGCAATCCGGCTGCATCATGACCGGCGATGCCATCGACGAGACCGCCGCGGTGCGGGCGGCCCGAAAGTTTCCGGGCCTCAAAGGCATGGATCTCGCCAAGGCGGTGGCCACCAAGAAGATTTATCAGTGGAACGACGGTGCCGTCTGGAAGACCCAGGCCAAGCCGCCGCGCCCGCAGAGCCGGGTGCACGTGGTGGCCTACGATTTCGGGATCAAGCGAAACATCCTGCGCATCCTGGCCGAGTTCGGGTGTCGCATGACCGTAGTGCCGGCTCAAACACCTGCAGATCAAGTACTTGCGATGAATCCTGATGGTATATTCTTAAGTAATGGACCCGGTGATCCGGAACCCTGCGACTATGCCATCACCGCCATTGCACAATTCCTCGAGACCGACGTCCCCGTGTTCGGTATTTGCCTGGGTCATCAGCTGCTGGGATTGGCGAGCGGCGCAAAAACCGTGAAAATGAAATTCGGACATCACGGCGCCAATCATCCGGTGCTGGAGATCGACTCCGGCCGCGTCCTGATATCGAGCCAAAACCATGGCTTCGCGGTGGACGAGTCCACGCTGCCGGGCAATTTGCGGGCCACACACCGCTCCTTGTTCGATGGTTCGCTGCAGGGCGTCGCGCGCACGGACCGGCCGGCGTTCAGTTTTCAGGGACATCCCGAAGCGAGTCCCGGCCCCCATGACTTACAGCTGCTGTTCGAGCATTTCATGTACTTGATGGTCAAGCGCATCCAGACGAACTCCCGCCAACGCAACTCCATCAAACAGAAATCGGCTGGAGGGTAGCTCCATGCCCAAAAGAAGCGACCTGCAAAGCATCCTCATCATCGGTGCCGGGCCCATCATCATCGGTCAGGCCTGCGAGTTCGATTATTCTGGAGCTCAAGCGTGTAAAGCTCTGAAAGAAGAAGGTTTTCGCGTCATTTTGGTGAACTCGAATCCGGCTACGATCATGACCGATCCGGAAACCGCGGATAGCATTTACATCGAGCCCATCAATTGGCGCACCATCGAGCGCATCATCGACAAGGAACGTCCCAGCGCCCTGTTGCCGACCATGGGCGGCCAGACCGCGTTGAATACGGCGCTCGACTTGGTGCGCGAAGGCGTGCTCGAGAAATACAACGTCGAAATGATCGGCGCGTCGCAGCGTGCCATCGACATGGCCGAAGATCGCGAATTGTTCCGCCGCGCCATGGCGGACATCGGCCTCGAAACCGCCCGCGCCCGCATTGCCCACAGCATGGAAGAGGCCCTGGCGGTGCAGGCCGAGATCGGTTTTCCCACGGTGATCCGGCCGTCGTTCACCTTGGGCGGCAGCGGCGGCGGAATCGCCTATAACCGCGAGGAGTTCGAGGCCATCGTCGCGCGCGGCCTCGATGCGTCCCCGACCAACGAAGTGTTGCTCGAGGAGTCGGTGGTCGGCTGGAAAGAGTACGAGATGGAGGTGGTCAGGGACCGCAACGACAATTGCATCATTGTCTGTTCCATCGAGAATCTCGACCCTATGGGCGTCCACACGGGGGATTCGATCACGGTGGCGCCGGCCCAGACATTGACCGACCGCGAATACCAGCGGCTGCGAAATGCGTCGATCGCCGTGCTGCGCAAGATCGGGGTGGATACCGGCGGATCCAACGTGCAGTTCGCCGTCAACCCGGACGACGGCCGCGTGCTCGTCATCGAAATGAACCCGCGTGTGTCGCGTTCGTCGGCGCTTGCCTCCAAGGCCACGGGCTTCCCGATCGCGAAAATCGCTGCGAAGTTGGCGGTGGGGTACACGCTGGATGAACTGAAGAACGAGATCACCGGCGGGGGCACGCCGGCGTCGTTCGAACCGACCATCGACTACGTGGTCACCAAGATTCCGCGCTTCACCTTCGAGAAATTCCCCGGCTCGAACTCGCGCCTGACCACGCAAATGAAATCCGTGGGCGAGGCGATGGCGATCGGGCGCACCTTTCAGGAATCGATGCAGAAGGCGCTGCGCAGTTTGGAACTGGGTTACGACGGATTCGACGCTCAATTGACCCTGCCGCTCACCGATGCGGCCACGGAAAAGCTGTCGTACGAGCTGCGTTGGCCTGGACCCGATCGCATCTTGTATGTGGCCGATGCGTTCCGCGCCGGTTGGACGCTGCAGCATATCTTCGACGCGACCAGGATCGACCCGTGGTTTCTGGCGCAGATCGAGGATCTGATGCAGGAGGAGAAGCGGCTCGCGGAGCAGGGCTTCGAAAGCCTCGAGCTTGTGCGGCTGCGGGCCTTGAAGCGTAAGGGTTTTTCGGATGCCCGCATCGCGAGGCTGGTGGTGCGCGACGAGGCGGCGGTGCGCGCCCGGCGGCGCAAGCTGGGGTTGCATCCCGTGTACAAGCGCGTTGATACCTGCGCGGCGGAATTCTCGACCACGACCGCCTACCTGTACTCGACCTACGAGGAGGAGTGCGAAGCGAATCCAAGTTCCCGCCGCAAGATCATGATATTGGGGGGCGGACCGAATCGCATCGGTCAGGGAATCGAATTCGATTACTGCTGCGTGCATGCCTCGATGGCGCTGCGAGAGGATGGCTTCGAAACCATCATGGTCAACTGCAATCCCGAGACCGTATCGACGGATTACGACACCTCCGACCGGCTGTATTTCGAGCCGTTGACCTTCGAAGACGTGATGGAAATCATCGAGAAGGAGAAGCCCGAAGGGGTGATCGTGCAATACGGCGGGCAGACGCCGCTCAAGTTGTCGCGAGCCTTGAGCATGGCCGGCGCACCCATCATCGGCACCTCGCCGGACAGCATCGATGTCGCCGAGGACCGCGAGCGGTTCCAGAAGCTGGTCACGAGCCTGAAGTTCAAACAGCCCGCTAACGCGCTGGCGCGCACCGCGGACGCGGCGGTGTTCCTGGCGCGCGAGGTGGGGTTCCCCCTGGTGGTGCGGCCGAGCTACGTGCTCGGCGGGCGCGGCATGGAAGTGGTCTTCAACGAGGACGATCTGCGCGAATACATGATAGAAGCGGTCAAGGTATCGAACGACAGTCCGGTGCTGCTGGATCGATTCTTGGACCTCGCCATCGAAGTGGACGTGGACGCCGTCAGCGATGGCCGGGACGTGTTGATCGGCGGGATCATGGAGCACATCGAGCAGGCCGGCGTCCATTCGGGCGACTCCAGTTGTTCGTTGCCGCCCAATGGCTTATCGCAGGAAGTTCAGGATGTATTGCGAGTCCAGACGCGCGAACTCGCGAAAGCCCTCAATGTGATCGGCCTGATGAACGTCCAATTCGCGATCCAAAGCGGGGTGATCTATATCCTGGAAGTCAACCCGCGCGCCTCGCGCACCGTGCCCTTCGTTTCCAAGGCCACCGGCGTAGCGCTCGCCAAGGTGGCGGCGCGGGTGATGACGGGCAAATCGTTGGCAAGCCAGGGCCAGACGGTCGAGCGCATCCCGCCGTACTTTTCGGTGAAGGAGGCGGTGTTCCCCTTCGTCAAGTTTCCGGAAGCGGATCCCATCCTGGGTCCCGAGATGAAATCGACCGGCGAAGTCATGGGCACGGGCCACACCTTCGGCGAGGCGTATGCGAAGGCGCAGGCGGCATCGGGCGTGATCCTGCCGACCCGCGGGTTGTGCTTCGTCAGCGTGCGCGATCGCGACAAGCCGGGCGCGGTGCTGCTCGCCCAGATGCTGATCGCCCGCGGCTTCGATATCGCGGCCACGGGCGGCACCGCGCAGGTTCTGGAGGACGCCGGCGTCGCCTGCAGGCGGGTCAACAAAGTGCGGGAGGGTCGCCCTCACGTCGTCGATATGATAAAAAATGACGAGGTCGCCCTGATCGTGAACACCACGGAAGGCAAGCAAGCCGTGCGCGAATCCCGTTCGATTCGCCGCGAAGCGGTTGCGAGAAGGGTAACGTACTACACGACGGTGGCCGGCGCGCGCGCCACCTGCGATGCGCTGGATCATTTAGGCGACATCGAAGTCAATCGACTGCAAGATTTGCACAAGGAATTGGCGTGAAACGAACCCCGATGACTCTGCGCGGCGCCGAGCGGCTGCGGCAGGAATTGAAACAACTCAAGAGCGAGGCGCGGCCCAACGTCATCAAGGCGATCGCCGAAGCGCGCGCGCACGGCGATTTGTCGGAAAACGCGGAATACCATGCGGCGCGTGAACAACAGAGCTTCATCGAGGGGCGCATCAACGACATCGAGAATCGCTTGTCGAACAGCGAGGTCATCGACGTCACCAAGTTGACGGCCACCGGACGGGTGGTGTTCGGCGCCACGGTGCAGCTCGAGGACCAGGAAGGCGGCGCCAAAGTGGTGTACCAGCTGGTCGGCGACGACGAGGCCAACATCAAGGAGGGGCTGCTGTCGGTGTCCTCGCCGATCGCGCGCGCACTGATCGGCAAATCCGAGGGGGATGTGGTCGATGTGACGGCGCCAGGCGGTACGCGCACCTACGAAATCGTGTCCGTGCGCTACGTGTAGCCGGGCGTGCGCTGCGTGTAGCCCGGACACCCCTGGGGCCGCTTGTTTTCCGTGATATGTTGCGTTTCTCGTGTGCTCCTGGTGCTGTGGGCCGGCAGCCTGTGGTCGGTGGGCTTGTGGGTGACGCCGATCCTGTTCTCTGCGCAGCCTGATCGGCATCTGGCCGGGGTGCTGGCCGGGCGGATCTTCAGCATCGAAACCTATGTGGGGATCGCGGTCGCGGTGCTCGCGCTGTTGTTGCCGGGTCGAACCAAGTTCGTGTGGGGGTATCTCGCGGCCGCACTGCTCGCGGCCAACGAATGGGCGCTGCGGCCCGTTATGGTCGAGGCGCGCGCGCATGGTTCCGCGATGGGCCTGACGTTCGGCGCGTGGCATGGCGTGTCGGCGGTGCTCTATGTACTGGCCTGTCTCGCCGTGCTGGTGTTGGTCTGGAAGCAGGACGTCCGCGGTTGAGGACGCGCGGTTTCGCCGAAAGGAGCGTTTCCGCGGAAACGTCAGTTGTCCGCTGCTCGGATGCCGAAATCAGGCGATCTAAAGGGCGCCCAAGTTGAGGCCGGCGCACAGAATGTGCATTTATGATGCGCATCATTGATGCGCATCGTCTTGCGTCGTATGATACGCATGATGATCGCCAGTATCCGCCATGGCTGGCCGTAACACCTCCGCCGCCAAACGCGCCACGAACGTGAGCGTTCGCGTCGACCTGCTTGCGGCCGCGCGTGAGGCGGGCGTCAATCTCTCTGCAACGCTCGAACGCGCTTTAACGGAAGAACTTGCCGAGGGGAAGCGCAAGACGTGGCGGGATGAAAACAAGGAAGCCATCGCTGCGTACAACGATTTCGTAGAAAAGCACGGAGCGTTTTCGGACGACGTCCGGAGCTTCTGACGCCAGGAGCTTTTGGTGCCGCAATTCACCGTCTATCGGAACAAGAGCCCTCGAACCAAGTCGACCTTCCCTTTCGTAGTCGACGTGCAGTCCGACTTGCTCGAGCAGCTGCAAACCCGCGTGGTCATTCCGCTCACTCGAACGGCTGGACTCGCAAAGAAACCGTTGAGCCATTTGACGCCGGCACTCACCTTCGACGGTGAGACGTATGTATTGATGACCCCGCAACTTGCCGGGGTCGCACGGTCTGATCTCGGTGCACCGGCGGGCAGCCTCGCCGGCGAGCGGCACGCCATCGTGGCGGCAATGGATTTCCTTCTGACGGGGTATTGAGGCCGCCCGATCACCGCCGCATCCGGCACGCCGCTACTGATCCGGAATGAGGATTTTCGGCATTTCTGCGCGGCGCCGATAGAAGACGCCGACATGCCCCACGCGGTGCACCAGCGCGCTCGCGGTGCGGTCAGCTAAACTATCGAGCGCTGCATTGCGCGCATTCCGTTCACCCACGCGGGCGCTGACTTTGACGAGCTCATGGTCGGTGAGCGCTCGATCCAACTCGTTGACCACGCCGTCGGTGAGTCCGGCATTGCCAACCATCACGATGGGGTTCAAGGGATGCGCCAGGCGCCGCAGATGTTTCTTTTGTTTTTCAGAAAGATTCATCCCCGGCATTATAAGAGGCGACCAGAACGAAGTAAGCCCCAAGTGTGTAAAAGTAAGATCCGGCGACCCAAGTAATGCCCAAGCGTACAAAGAGTAGTGCCCGCTGGCTCGCCGAGCACGCGAACGACGAGTTCGTCAAACGGGCGCAACGGGAAGGTTGGCGATCGCGCGCGGTGTTCAAGCTCAAGGAGATCCAGGAGACCGAGCGGCTGCTGCGCCCGGGTATGCGATGCGTGGATTTGGGTGCGGCCCCCGGCGGCTGGAGCCAGTATGCGGCGCGAATCGTCGGCGGCACGAGCCGTATCGTGGCGACGGACCTATTACCCATGGATGCGATTCCGGGCGTGGATTTCGTGCTGGGCGACTTTCGCGAAGAAGCGGTGTTGAATGAAGTTCTCGCCATGGTCGGCGGCTCGAAGGTCGACCTTGTTTTGTCGGATATGGCCCCCAACATGGCTGGAATAGACGCAGTTGATCAGCCCAGGTCCATGTATTTGGCGGAGCTGGCGCTGGAATTTGCCGATCGTGTCTTGGCGCCCGGAGGCGATTTGCTGGTGAAATTGTTTCAAGGGGCGGGATTCGAAGAGCTTGTCAAGAATGCCCGGGCACGATACGGGCGGGTCGCGATGAAAAAGCCGAAGGCGTCACGTAACCGCAGTCCCGAGATCTATCTGTTGGCGCGGCAGTTTGGGATGGTGTAAGTTCCGAGGGCCCCGTATTTGGAATGCGCCCATCGGGGAGACCCGTGTGTTTGGGGAACGGCCATCGGGATAATGTGTCGTAATGGGTATCGGTTGTAGGTGAAACTTGAACGATCTGACGAAGCAAATTCTCTTATGGGTCGCATTGGCGGTCATTCTTCTAGCTATTTTCAGTCAATTCGGGATGCGCACCGGCCAGCCGGCGACCATCGACTACTCTCAGTTTCTCTCCGAGGTCAAAAGCAACAGCGTCGATTCGGTCACCCTGAAGGGGGAGATCATCGAGGGGAAGCGCCGCGACGGCAACCAATTTGTCACCTACAACCCGGAAACGGGCAACGGCGCCCTGATCGGATTATTGCAATCGCAGGGCGTGAAATTCCGCGGTGAGCCGCCGAAGCAGCAGTCGGTATTCCTGCAGCTGCTCATATCAGCCTTTCCCATCCTGATTCTGATCGGGTTCTGGGCCTACTTCATGCGCCAGATGCAGGGCGCATCCGGAGGGCGGGGCGCCATGTCCTTCGGCAAAAGCCGCGCACGCCTCTTGGGCGAAGATCAAGTCAACATCACTTTCGCGGACGTGGCGGGCGTCGAAGAGGCGAAGCAAGAAGTCGTAGAAATCGTCGATTTCTTGAAAGATCCCGGCAAGTTCCAGAAACTTGGCGGCAAGATCCCGAAAGGCGTGCTCATGGTCGGGTCTCCCGGAACCGGCAAGACGCTGCTGGCGCGGGCCATCGCCGGCGAGGCAAAGGTACCGTTCTTTACCATCTCCGGCTCGGATTTCGTGGAAATGTTCGTCGGTGTGGGCGCCTCGCGCGTTCGCGACATGTTCGAGCAGGCGAAGAAGCACGCGCCTTGCATCATCTTCATCGATGAAATCGATGCAGTGGGCCGCCATCGTGGCGCCGGCTTGGGCGGCGGCCATGATGAGCGGGAACAGACCCTCAACCAGCTGCTGGTGGAGATGGACGGCTTTGAAGGCAATGAAGGCATCATCGTCATCGCGGCCACCAACCGGCCCGACGTGCTGGATCCCGCATTGCTCCGGCCCGGCCGCTTCGACCGCCAGGTGGTCGTACCGCTGCCGGATGTGCGCGGGCGCGAACAGATACTCAAAGTCCACATGCGCAAGGTGCCGCTGGGCGACAACGTCAAGCCATCGGTGATTGCGCGCGGCACCCCCGGATTCTCCGGTGCCGATCTGGCCAATCTGGTGAATGAGGCGGCGCTGTTCGCGGCCCGCGGCAACAAGCGCTCGGTGACCATGGAAGAGTTCGAGCGCGCCAAGGACAAGATCATGATGGGTGCCGAGCGCCGTTCCATGGTCATGACCGAGGAAGAGAAGCGCAACACCGCCTATCACGAGTCGGGTCACGCCATCGTGGGCCTGAGCGTTCCCGAGCACGATCCGGTCTACAAGGTGACCATCATTCCCCGGGGGCGCGCGCTCGGCGTCACCATGTTCCTGCCGGAACAGGATCGCTACAGCACCAGCAAGCGGCAGCTCGAGAGCCGTATCGCCACGCTGTTCGGCGGCCGGGTGGCCGAAGAGTTGGTGTTCGGTGCGGATGCCGTGACCACCGGGGCTTCGAACGACATCGAGCGGGCCACCGAGCTCGCGCGCAACATGGTGACCCGCTGGGGCTTGTCGGATCGCCTGGGTCCGCAAACCTACAGCGAAGAGTCCGGCGAAGTATTCCTGGGCCGCAGCGTCACCCAGCACAAACAGGTGTCGGACGTCACGGCGCATGTCATTGACGAGGAAGTGCGCCGCGTAATCGACAGCAACTACCAGCGCGCCTACAAGATCATCCAGACCAACATGGACAAGTTGCAGACCATGTCGGAAGCCTTGATCAAGTACGAGACCATCGACGAAGAGATGATCAAGGACATCATGGAAGGCAAGGTGCCGCGGCCGCCGCGTGACTGGGACGATACACCGACGGCCACGCCGCGTCCCCCGACGGCGGAGAAGCCCGCGCCGCCGCTGGTCAATCCGGCAGGGCAGCACTAGGAACCCCGTCGACCCGGCTCCCGCGGAATACTGAAGACAGGCTCCCGGGAGCCCCTATGCACTGGCGCTGCCTCCATCGAGTCGTCGACCTGACGCAGCCGGTGGTCATGGGGATTCTGAACGTAACCCCCGATTCCTTCTCCGACGGAGGGCGCTACGCGAACGCCGATGCGGCGGTCGACCGCGCCGCCGCGATGGCGGCCGAAGGTGCCGCCATCATCGACATCGGCGGAGAATCGACTCGACCCGGCGCGGTCGGCGTCGAGGAATGCGTTGAGACCGAGCGGGTCGTGCCGATCATCGAACGAATCGCACGCACCTTGGACGTGACGATTTCCATCGATACCAGCAAACCGGGCGTGATGGCCGCGGCCACTGCGGCCGGCGCCCACATCGTCAACGATGTGTATGCGCTGCGGGCACCCGGTGCCCGCGAATGGGCCGCCCGGTCGGGAGTGGGAGTGTGCTTGATGCACATGCAGGGCGAGCCGCGTACGATGCAGCACCACCCGCACTACCAGGACGTCGTGGCCGAGGTCTCCCAATTCCTGGTGCAGGCGCGCGACTCCTGCCTGGCGGCGGGGGTGACGCAGGACGCCATCGTGCTGGATCCCGGAGTTGGCTTTGGTAAAGGATTGGAACACAACATGACTCTGCTCAAGGAATTGCCTCGGCTGGTTGCGCTCGGTTCCCCGCTCTTGGTGGGTGTGTCGCGAAAAAGCTTCATCGGCCGCATTCTCGATCGCAGCACCGAGGAGCGGCTGTACGGCGGCCTCGGCCTTGCGGCGCTGGCGGTTTCCATGGGAGCGCGAATCATCCGTACCCACGATGTGGCCCCGACGCGCGATGCGATCGGCATGGTCAATGCGGTGCTGCAAGGGCGCCGGGGCGCCGAAGGGGCCCGCTGACCATGCGTTGTTTCGGCACCGATGGAGTACGCGGCCGCGTCGGGCAGGCGCCCATGACCGTGGATTTTGCGCTGAAGCTCGCGAGCGCCGCGGCCCGGGTGCTGGCACCCGCCGGCGGGCGTGTGCTCATCGGCAAGGACACGCGGCTGTCCGGTTATCTTTTCGAGTCGGCGCTGGAGGCGGGTTTCGTGGCCGCCGGCGTCGACGTGATGCTGATCGGGCCTCTACCCACGCCCGGCATCGCCTATATGACGCAGCGGCTCGGCTGCAGTTTCGGCGTCGTCATCAGCGCATCGCATAACCCCTACGAAGACAACGGCATCAAATTCTTCGACGCCACGGGCAGCAAGCTCTCCGATGAGATCGAGGCCCTGATCGAGCGGTCGATCGACGAACCCGTCATCACGCAGGAATCCCAGCATCTGGGCCGGGCGGTGCGCATCGACCGCAGCAGAACCCAGTACCAGGAATTCTGCGCATCCACCATTCCGGCCGGAATGAACCTGCGGGGATTCAAAATCGTCATCGACTGTGCCAACGGCGCCGGATACAAGGTCGCGCCACGCGTGCTCGCCGATCTCGGTGCGGAAATCGTGCCCATCGGGTGCTCGCCAAACGGCCGCAACATCAACGACGGCTGCGGCTCGACGGCACCCGAACTCCTGCAACTCACCGTTCCCGGCGTGCGGGCCCAAGTGGGCATGGCGCTCGACGGCGACGGCGACCGGGTTGTGATGGTGGATGAACTGGGGCGTTGCGTGGACGGGGATCAGCTTCTTTACATTTTGGCGACTGCGCGTCACGCCGCCGGCCAGATCAAGGGACCCGTGGTCGGCACCGTCATGAGCAACTTGGGGCTGGAACATGCCCTGGCCGAGCGCGGCGTCGAGTTCCGGCGCGCTCAGGTGGGTGATCGTCACGTCCTCTCGATGCTGAATGAGACCGGGGGGACCCTCGGCGGCGAAACCTCCGGCCACATCCTTTGTCTCGATAAAACCACGACCGGTGATGGGCTGGTGAGCGCCTTGCAGGTGCTCGCCGTGATGAAGTCGACGGGCGCGGGACTTGCCGAACTGACGGCACCCATGCGCAGGTATCCGCAGGTCCTTTTGAATGTGCGGGTGGCCGGGCGCTTCGATCCGATGACCAAGCCCAGCGTGCTCGCGGTGGTGGACGCGGTCCAGCGCCGGTTCGAAGGCCGTGGCCGCATCGTGCTGCGCGCCTCGGGCACCGAGCCGGTCATCCGGGTGATGGTCGAGGGTTATGACGCGGGTATGGTCAAAAAAGGCGCTCGCGAGATCGCGGCAGCGGTGGAAGCGGCGGCCGGCCCGGGCGCGGCGGTGGGCGGTGAAGTGGCGGCGGGCCATCCCGCGGCCGGCGAACCGCCGACCGGCCAAGCGGGGGCGGGCCAACCCGCGCTCGACACCGACGCGTCCATCGACGAGGCCGACTCTCAAACCTGGGCCGGGCTTGCAGTTACGGGGCGGCGCAGCTAATCTTCGCCGCCTTTACTGCAGGGCTGTGCCCTAAGGTGGTGCGTATGCGTCGTCCTGTAGTCGCGGGCAATTGGAAAATGCACGGGTCGCGAGCTGCCAACCAGGCGCTGCTGAGCGAGTTGGAGCGACGCGTGAAGCCGGAGTGGCCTGTCGACGTCGCCGTATTTCCTCCCTACGTGTACTTGGCCGAAGCGGTTCGAATGCTCGACGAGGGGCAGATTCGCGTGGGTGCCCAGGATGTTTGCGCCGAGGCGAGCGGGGCATTCACGGGTCAGGTCTGTGCGGCCATGTTGAAGGACGTGGGGTGCCGCTATGTCATCGTCGGACACTCCGAACGGCGGCGCTTGTATCACGAAGATGATGCGCTGGTTTCGCGCAAGTTCGGCGCGGTCCTGGCAGTGGGACTCACACCGGTCCTGTGCGTCGGCGAGACGTTGGAAGAACATGAGGCGCAGCAGGCGCAAGCGGTGGTGGCCCGGCAAATCGATGCGGTGATCGCCATGAACGGCATCGCGAGTTTTGCCAAGGCCATCATTGCATACGAGCCGGTGTGGGCGATCGGTACGGGCCGCACGGCCTCTCCGCAACAGGCGCAGGGGGTGCATGCCTACCTGCGCGGCCGGATCGCCGCGCAAGATGATAATATAGCCCGCCATTTACGGATCCTGTACGGCGGCAGCGTCAAGGCCGGCAATGCGGCGGAGCTTTTCTTGATGCCGGATGTCGATGGTGGATTGGTGGGCGGCGCTTCGTTGAGCGCCGATGAGTTCCTTGAGATTTGCGCGGCTGCGGCCCTACGGGGTTCCGTTCGCCACTGAGAGATTTCTATGTTGCGTGGTTTCATTTTGGGCTTTCATGTGCTGTTGGCACTCATGATCATCGGATTGGTGCTGCTGCAGCGTGGCAAAGGTGCGGAAGCGGGAGCCGGCTTCGGTTCGGGTGCGTCCGGTACCGTATTCGGTGCACGCGGCACCAGCACGTTGTTTTCGAAATTGACGGCGGTGTTCGCGGCGCTTTTCTTTGTGACGAGCCTGTCGCTTGCGTATCTCGGGACGCGAGGGCCCGGCGAACCCACCAGCGTGTTGGAACGCTCGGTGCTGTCGACACCGGCGCCTGCGGCGCCGGCGCAGACCACGGTTCAGCCGCCGGCGCCTCAGCCGGCCGCGCCGGATCCGGCGGCCCCTGCCGCACCCGCGCCTCAGCCGGCCGCACCTAAATGATTCGCGCCTAAATGATTCGAGAGTTGATTCAAGCCGACGTGGCGAAATTGGTAGACGCGCTAGTTTGAGGGGCTAGTGGGGCAACCTGTGCCGGTTCGAGTCCGGCCGTCGGCACCATCTTTGCCAGATGGACGGAAGTGTTCATGCGGCGCATTGCGATGTCCTGTTATGATAATTTGCTGACTAAAGCTTAACGACGACGTATGTTGCGACAGTATTTGCCGATTCTGATTTTCATGGGCCTGGCTACGGTGTTGGGCCTGGCGCTGTTCACGATCGGTTGGATCGCAGGTCCGCGGCGGCCGGATGCAGAAAAGCTCTCGCCCTACGAGTGCGGTTTCGAAGCCTTCGAAGACTCACGCATGCGGTTCGACGTGAGGTACTACCTGGTCGCCATCATATTCATCGTCTTCGATCTCGAGATCGCGTTCTTTTTTCCGTGGGCCGTGTCGCTGGGCGTGACCGGCACTTTCGGGCTGATCGCGATGCTGATCTTCGCATTGGTGCTGGTCGTTGCGCTGGTGTACGACTACCGGAAAGGGGCGCTTGAATGGGATTAGAAGCCGTGTCAGCCGATATCCCCACCGTTCGCGGCTTCGAAGTCACCACTGTCGATAAGCTTATCAATTGGGCCCGCACCGGATCGTTGTGGCCGATGACCTTCGGCCTTGCGTGTTGCGCCGTTGAAATGATGCATGCCGGCGCCGCGCGCTACGACCTCGACCGCTTCGGCGTGGTGTTCCGCCCGAGTCCACGGCAATCGGACGTGATGATCGTGGCGGGCACGCTGGTGAACAAGATGGCGCCGGCGCTGCGCAAGGTGTACGACCAGATGGCCGAGCCGCGCTGGGTGATCTCGATGGGATCCTGCGCGAACGGCGGCGGCTATTACCACTACTCGTACGCAGTGGTCCGCGGCTGCGATCGCATCGTGCCGGTGGATGTCTATGTTCCGGGTTGCCCGCCGACGGCGGAGGCGTTGCTGTACGGCATCATCCAGCTGCAGAACAAGATCAAGCGCAACAAGGCAATCATCCGATGACCGATGCCGCCGGCGCCGCTGCGGCGGTGGCTACGCCTCAGTCGGCCGCGCCGACCCGCGTCGAGATCCTGGCGGCGGCGGTGGCGCGGGCGTTTCCCGAAGGCCTCACGACGGTGGCCGGGCACACCGGCGAACTGACGTACGAAGTTCCCGCCGATCGGTTGCTGAAAACCGCCGAGGCGTTTCGCGACCACGCCGAACTCAAGTTCGAGATGTGCATGGATGTGTGCGGCGTCGATTACCTGGAGCACGGCCGCGCCGAATGGAAGACGGACGATGCGACGGCTTCCGGCTTCAGTCGCGGCGTCGCCCGCAGCGCGCATGCCCCGGCCGGTGATGGGCCTCCAGGCAGGCGATTTGCGGTGGTCTATCATTTGTTGTCCCTCGCGCATAACCATCGGGTACGCCTGCGCGTCTTCTGCCCCGACGATACCCAGCCCATGGTGGATTCGGTGGTGGGTGTCTGGGCGTCGGCCGATTGGTTCGAACGCGAGGCCTTCGATCTGTTCGGCGTGCTATTCAGGGGCCATCCGGATCTTCGCCGCTTGCTCACCGATTACGGCTTCATCGGTCATCCGTTCCGCAAGGATTTTCCGTTATCCGGCAACGTGGAGGTGCGCTACGACCCTGAGAAGGGGCGGGTGGTCTACCAGCCGGTGACCATCGAGCCGCGCGTCCTCGTGCCCAAAGTCATCCGTCACGACAATCGCTATGACCCGGCCCTCACCAACGCAGCCATCGCGGCCCCGGGCAAACCGTCCGGCGCACCGTAAGAGACCGAAATGGCTGAGATTCGAAACTACACGATGAACTTCGGGCCGCAGCACCCGGCCGCGCACGGCGTGCTGCGCCTGGTACTCGAGATGGACGGCGAGGTCATACAAAAAGCCGATCCACACGTGGGCCTATTGCACCGGGGTACTGAAAAACTGGCCGAGAGCAAGCCCTTCAACCAGTCGATCGGCTATATGGACCGGTTGGACTATGTATCGATGATGTGCAATGAGCACGCGTATGTCATGGCCATCGAAAAGCTGCTTGGAATCGAGGCGCCGCCGCGCGCGCAATACATCCGCGTGATGTTCGACGAGATCACCCGCATCCTCAATCACCTGATGTGGCTGGGAGCGCACGGTCTCGATATCGGTGCAATGACGGTGTTCCTCTACTGCTTCCGCGAGCGCGAGGACCTGATGGACTGCTATGAGGCGGTTTCCGGCACGCGCATGCATGCCACGTACTACCGGCCGGGCGGAGTGTATCGGGACCTGCCGGAGAGCATGCCGAAGTATCAGCAGTCGCAATGGCGAAGCAAGAAGGACGCCGATCGCCTCAATCAACGGCGCTCCGGCGGATTGATCGATTTCATCGCGGACTTCGTCGACCGTTTCCCGGCCTGCATCGATGAGTACGAAACGCTGCTCACGGACAATCGGATCTGGAAGCAGCGCACCGTCAATATCGGCGTGGTGACTCCGGAGCGCGCCATGCAACTGGGATTTTCCGGCCCGATGCTGCGCGGCTCCGGCATCGAGTGGGACCTGCGCAAGAAGCAGCCCTACGAAGTCTACGAGCACATGGATTTTGACATCCCGGTGGGCGTCAACGGCGACTGCTACGATCGCTACCTGGTGCGCATCGAGGAGTTGCGCCAATCGACCCGTATCGTCGGCCAGTGCGTCGCGTGGCTGAAGGACAATCCGGGTCCGGTCATGATCGACGACCGCAAGATACGGCCGCCGCGGCGGGAGCAGATGAAAGGCGACATGGAGTCCTTGATCCATCATTTCAAATTAATGACCGAGGGCTTTTGCGTGCCGCAAGGCGAGGTCTACGCGGCCGTCGAGGCGCCCAAAGGCGAACTCGGCGTGTACCTGGTGTCGGACGGCGCCAACAAGCCCTACCGCCTCAAGGTGCGTGCGCCGGGATTCGCCCATCTGGCATCGCTCAATGAAATGGTGCAGGGCCACATGCTGGCGGACGTCGTGGCCGTCATCGGCACTCAGGACATCGTATTCGGAGAGATCGATCGATGACCCTCGAATTGTCCCCTCACGTACGCGAGGAAATCGATCGGTGGGTCGCGAAGTTTCCGCCCGACCGGAAGCGATCTGCGGTGATTTCCGCGCTGCACGCGGCACAGCACGAGAACCACGGGTTCCTCACGCCCCCCATCATGGATGCGGTTGCCGAGTATCTTGGGCTGCCGAACATCCAGGTGTATGAGATTGCGACCTTCTATTCGATGTTCGAAACCAAGCCCGTGGGGCGCCACCACGTGTCGGTGTGCACCAACATTTCCTGCATGTTGCGAGGGTCGCAGGAAGTGGTCGACTATGTGGAAAAGAAGCTCGGCATCAAGACGGGCGAGAGCACGCCGGACGGCCGGATCTACCTCAAGCGCGAAGAGGAGTGTCTGGCGGCGTGCACGGGTGCTCCGATGATGATGGTGGACCATGTGTTTCACGAGAACCTGACGCCGGAATCGATCGACAAAGCGTTGGACGAGCTGACATGACTTACGAGCAGAATCTGGTGTTATTCGAGGCGCTGAATTACGAGAAGCCGTGGACCCTCGAGGGCTATCGACAATTCGGCGGCTATCAGGCGTGGGAGAAGATTCTGCGCGAGCGGACGCCGCGAGAGAAAGTCATTGAGGAGGTGAAGGTGTCGGGCCTGCGCGGCCGGGGCGGCGCCGCGTTTCCCACCGGCGTCAAATGGGGCTTCATGCCGCGCACATCGCCCGTTCAGAAATACGCGGTGTGCAATTCGGACGAGTCCGAACCGGGCACGTGCCATGACCGCGACATCCTGCGTTACAACCCGCACGCGGTGATCGAGGGCATGGCCATCGGCGGCTATGCGATGACGGCGACGGTGGGCTACAACTACATCCGCGGCGAATTCTTGGGCGAGCCCATTCCGCGGTTCGAAGCCGCCTTGGCCGAGGCCTACGCGGCCGGATTGCTTGGCAAGAATATCCTGGGGTCGGGAGTGGATTTCGATCTTCACATGTTCATCGGTGCGGGCGCCTACATCTGCGGCGAGGAAACCGCGCTGCTGGAGTCGCTCGAGGGCAAACCGGGCAAGCCGCGGTTCAAGCCGCCGTTCCCCGCCGGCTTCGGTCTATACGGCAAACCGACCACCATCAACAACACGCAGAGCTACGCCTCCGTGCCGACCATCATGCGCAAGGGCGCGGCATGGTTCGCAGGTCTTGGGCCCCCGAATTCGGGCGGCACCATGATTTTTTCCCTCTCCGGACATGTCGCCAAGCCCTGCAACATTGAATTGCCCCTGGGAATTCCCTTCAAGGATCTACTCGATCTCGCCGGCGGCGTATGGAAGGGACGGCAGCTCAAGGCGGTGATTCCGGGCGGCGTTTCCGTGCCGGTGGTGCCGGCGGCCGCCATGATGGCAGCCAACATGGATTACGATTCGGTCAAGAAAGCGGGGTCTTCGCTCGGCACCGGCTCGCTCATCGTCATGGACGAGACCACCTGCATGGTGCGCACCCTGGAGCGCATATCGCGCTTCTACATGTCGGAATCCTGCGGGCAGTGCACGCCGTGCCGGGAGGGCACGGGCTGGCTCAACCGGATGCTGAAACGCATCATCGCGGGCGCCGGCCGCAGCGAGGACCTGACCCTGCTGGTGGACGTGGCCAACCGGATCGAAGGGCACACCATCTGTGCCCTGGGGGATGCGGCGGCATGGCCCGTGCAAAGTTTCATCAAGCATTATCGTCACGAGTTCCAGTACATGATCGAACACAACGGCCGGTCGATCGTCGAAGGTCAGCCGAGCGCCACTGCCGCGGCAGTGGCGGCGTAAGGGCGCACGATGAGCGACGACCTGGTCAATATCGAAGTCAACGGCGTTCCGCTGAAGGCCCGCAAGGGTCAGATGATCATGCAGGTCACCGATCCGGCGCACATCTATATTCCACGATTCTGCTACCACGAGAAATTGACCGTCGCAGCCAATTGCCGCATGTGCCTGGTCGAGGTCGAGAAGGCGCCGAAGCCGATGCCGGCGTGCGCGACGCCGGTGGCGGAGGGCATGAAGGTATTCACCAAATCGCCGAAAGCCGTTGCCGCGCAGCGGGCGACGATGGAGTTTCTGCTGATCAATCATCCGCTCGATTGCCCGATCTGCGATCAGGGCGGCGAGTGCGAGCTGCAGGACCTTGCGATGGGTTTTGGCCGCGACATCTCGCGCTTCGCCGAACGTAAGCGGGTCGTCAAGGACAAGAATCTCGGGCCCTTGATTTCGACCGATATGACGCGCTGTATTCACTGCACCCGCTGCGTGCGCTTCGGCCTGGAGATTCAAGGCTACCCGCAGATGGGCACGACCGGCCGCGGCGAGCACATGGAGGTGGGCACCTACATCGAACAGAGCGTCGACCACGAGTTGTCGGCGAACATCATCGATCTGTGCCCCGTGGGCGCGCTCAACAACAAACCGTTCCGCTACCACGCCCGCTCCTGGGAGATGCAGCAGCAGGCATTGGTGTCGCCGCACGATGCGTTCGGCACCAATCTCTATGCGCATACGCTGCGCGGCAGGATCATGCGCATCGTGCCGCGGGAAAACGAGGCCATCAACGAGACCTGGATTGCGGACCGTGACCGCTTCGGCTTCGAGGGCATCTACTCGGGCGAGCGTGTCACTCAGCCGCTGATCCGGGTCAACGGCGCGCTCGAGGCGGTCGACTGGGAAGTGGCGCTGACCGCCGCGGCGGAAGGGCTGCAGAAGACGATTGCACGGCACGGAGCCGCATCCGCCGGGTTTCTGTCCTCGCCCGCCGCCACCGTCGAGGAGATGTACCTGCTGGCACGGATTGCCCGCGGATTGGGCAGCGGCAACATCGATCACCGCCTGCGTCAGCTCGATTTTCGAGCGCAGGAGACCGAGGGCGCGTATCCGAATCTCGGGATGCCGATCGCCGATGTCGACAAACTCGAGGGCGTGCTCATCATCGGCGCGAACCTGCGCCACGAAATGCCCATGCTGGCGCACCGGATCCGCACCGCAGCGGTCAAGCGAGGCGCCAAGGTGGCCTTCCTCAATCCGCGCGTATTCGAGTATCTGTTTCCGGTCGCCGCCTATGGGCTGGCCGAGCGCGATCTGGTCGGCAATCTCACGGCCGTCGTGCATGCGGCCGCGGCGGCGGCGAACAAACCCGTGCCTGCCGGCCCCCCGGGCGTTACGGTCACCGACGATCACAGGTCCGTGGCCGCCGTGCTCGCGACCGGCACCCGCCGCGCAGTCCTCTTGGGCAATCTCGCCCAGCGTCATCCCGCCTACTCGGAACTCAAGCGGCTGGCCGGCCTGTTGGCGTCATTGACCGGCGCGCGGTTCGCGCTCATAACCGAGGGACCCAATGCCGCCGGGGCCTATCTCGCGGGAGCCGTTCCCCACCGCCAACCCGGCGGGACGCCGGCCCCGTCGCCGGGACTCACCGCTCGCGCGATGCTGGATTCCGCGCTCAAGGCCTACGTGCTGTTCGGCGGAATCGACCCGGCCCTTGATCTTGGAGCGGCCTTTGACCCGCAGCGGACCGCCGAACTGGTGGTGGCAGCAACCACTCACTTGCCGGCGAGCGTGCGCGAGGTGGCCCACATCGTCCTGCCCATCGGTTCGTTCGCCGAGTCCTCCGGAACCTACGTCAACATCGAGGGCCGCTGGCAGAGTTGGGCGGGCGCCGCGAAGCTGGTCGGCGACAGCCGGCCGGGGTGGAAAGTGTTGCGGGTACTGGCGAATCTCCTCGCCGTACCGGGCGTCGACTACATCAGTTCGGAGGAGGTCCGCGAGTCGCTCCGCAGCGTGTGCGGAGCGGGTCTGACGGAGCCCCTCGCCGGCGCGGTCGAGGGTACCGCGGTCGGAGGCGCTGCAGCCGGTGACGGCCCCGTCAATGGTGGGGCGGAACCGTCCGGACCGTGGGTCGACATTCCGCCGTATCAGGGCGATGTGCTGGTGCGCGGATCCGAAGCGCTGGCCAAAACCAGAGACGGGCGCCTGGCCCGCGATGTGATCTAGCCATGTGGGATTGGAGCCCAATCCGCGACTGGCTGTCCGACAGGATCACGCCGTATTGGACCTTTCCTTTGTTGACGGCAGTGCAGGCCTTGATGGTCATGATCTGCATCATCCTGGTCATGGCGTACTACACGCTGGCGGAACGCAAGGTCATCGGTTGGATCCAGGCGCGCAAGGGACCGAACCGGGTCAATCTATTCTGGATTCCCGGAGCAGGGCAGCCGTTCGCGGACGTGTTCAAGTTGCTCTTCAAGGAAATTCTGATCCCGACCGATGCCAGCGGCTTCTTGTTCCGTCTGGCTCCTTTCCTGTCCATGGTGCCGGCGCTCGCCATCTGGGCCGTCATTCCGCTGTCGCCGGAGCGCGCATTCGCGAACATCGATGCGGGCCTGCTGTATGTTCTGGCCCTCACGTCGATGGGCGTGTACGGCATCATCCTGGCGGGCTGGGCGGCGAACTCGAAGTACGCGTTCCTGGGCGCGATGCGTTCCGCGGCGCAGATCGTTGCCTACGAAATCGCCATGGGCTTCGCCATGGTCGGCGTGTTGATGGCGGCGGGCAGCCTCAATATCGGCGACATCATCCAGGCGCAGCACGGCAGTTCCTTGAGCTGGAACTGGTTCTGGCTCTTCCCGCTGCTGATGGTGTACTTCATCTCGGGTGTGGCCGAAACCAACCGCGCCCCCTTCGACGTGGCGGAGGGCGAATCGGAAATTGTCGCCGGATTCCACGTCGACTACTCCGGCATGGCGTTCGCGCTGTTCTTCATCGCCGAATACGTCAACATGATCCTGATCTCGGCGCTGACGGTGGTGTTCTTCTTCGGCGGGTGGCTGTCGCCGTTCGATGGTTACCTCCCCGAGGATGCATGGCTCGCAACCCCGAGTTTTTTCTGGTTCGGACTGAAGACGCTGTTTCCCATGTTCAGTTTCCTGTGGTTGCGCGCGACGTTTCCGCGCTACCGGTATGACCAAATCATGCGGCTGGGTTGGAAGGCCTTGATCCCGGTGACGCTGGTCTGGCTGTTGGTCGAGGGCTGCATGGTGTACCTCCATGTGGGTCCGTGGAAGGGGCATCCGTAATGCAAGGCATACGCAGTTTCATCAAGACATTCCTTCTCTGGGAGCTGCTCCAGGGCTTGTCGGTGACCTTGAGGGAGATGTTCAAACGCAAAGTCACGATCAATTATCCGGAGGAGAAGACGCCGCAAAGCTCCCGCTTCCGCGGACTGCATGCGCTGCGTCGGTACCCCAATGGAGAGGAGCGCTGCATCGCCTGCAAGCTGTGCGAAGCGGTGTGCCCGGCGCTCGCCATCACCATCGAGTCGGACGTCGGCAGCGACGGCACGCGGCGCACCACGCGCTACGACATCGACCTGTTCAAGTGCATCTATTGCGGATTCTGCGAGGAGGCGTGTCCGGTGGATGCCATCGTCGAAACGCGGCTGCACGAGTACCACATGGAAAATCGCGGCGAGAACATCATGAGCAAGGACAAGCTGCTCGGGATCGGGGAGCGTTACGAAGCCATGATTGCGGCCGATCGCGCCGCCGATGCGCGGTATCGTTGATGTTTCCGACGATTCTTTTTTTCGTGTTCGCGGCGGTGCTGATCTGCGCTGCGCTCGGCGTGATCCTGGCGCGCAATCCCGTGCACTGCGCGCTGCTGCTGGTGCTGTGCTTCTTCAACAGCGCAGTCATCTGGCTGTTGCTCGACGCGGAGTTCCTGGGGATCGTGCTGGTGCTGGTGTACGTGGGCGCCGTGATGGTGTTGTTCCTGTTCGTGGTCATGATGCTCGACGTCAATGTCGAGGAATTCCGCAAGAGCCTGGCGGGTTACTGGCCCTTGGCCGTTGCCGTGGCCGGCTTCGTCGTTTTCGCCATCATCAACGTGATCGTGGTGAAGCACCTCGGCGGCATCGCCCTGAAAACCGCGCCGGCGCTGCCCGAGCAGTATTCCAATACCCGCACGCTGGGCGTCGCCCTGTTCACGCGATACGCCTATCCCGCGCAGGTGGCGGCATGCATTCTGCTCGTGGCCAGCGTCGCCGCCATCGTGTTGACCTTGCGCCGCCGCACCGGCGGCAAGCCGCAGGACATCGCACAGCAGGTCGCGGTGCGCGCGAAGGACCGGGTACGGATCGTCAAAATGGCCTCAGAGAAACGAACGTGATCACTCTCACTCATGTTTTGGCCCTGTCAGGCGTGTTGTTCGCCATCGCCGTGGCCGGCGTGTTCCTGAATCGCAGGAACATCATCGTGCTCTTGATGTGCATCGAGTTGATGCTGCTCGCCGTGAATTTCAACTTCGTGGCGTTCTCGCGTTTTCTCGGCGACATCAGCGGCCAGGTTTTCGTGTTCTTCATCTTGACCGTCGCGGCGGCGGAGTCGGCCATCGGGCTGGCCATCCTGGTCGTGCTGTTCCGGGAACGCCGGTCCATCGACGTCGAAGATCTCGACACGCTCCAGGGCTGAAGCCGAAAAAGAAGGGCCAGGAAAGAAAGGCCAGGAAAGAAAGGCCAGGAAAGAAAGGAAACCGAAGAAAAATGGAGTCGATCTATCTTACGATTGCGCTTGCCCCCCTGGTGGCAGCCATTGTCGCGGGCCTGTTCGGCCGGATCATCGGCCGCGCCGGCGCGCACAGCATCACCATCGCGGCGGTGGCGCTGTCCTGCGGACTGTCGATGTACGTGTTGTATCGAATCCTCGCCGAGGGTATGGCGCCCTTCAACGGATCGGTTTACACCTGGCTGGTGAGCGATGGCCTGAAGTTGGAAGTGGGATTTCTGATCGACCATCTCTCTGCGATGATGATGGTGGTGGTGACCTTCGTATCCCTGATGGTGCACGTCTACACCATCGGCTACATGCACGACGACGACGGCTACCAGCGCTTTTTCAGCTATATCTCGCTCTTCACCTTTTCCATGCTGATGCTGGTGATGTCGAACAACTTCATGCAGTTGTTCTTCGGCTGGGAAGCGGTGGGGCTGGTGTCGTACCTGCTGATCGGGTTCTGGTACACGCGGCAGTCGGCCATATTCGCCAGTCTCAAGGCTTTCGTGGTCAATCGGATCGGCGATTTCGGGTTCGTGCTCGGCATCGCCGCGATCCTGCGCTACACGGGGTCGCTCGACTACGCGACCGTGTTCGCGCATACCGATGCCTTCGCAGGCGCCCAGATCCACATCAGCAGCGCGATCAGCTGGTCCGCGATCACGTTCACCTGCATCTGTCTCTTCATCGGCGCCATGGGCAAATCCGCCCAGGTGCCGCTGCACGTGTGGCTGCCCGATTCCATGGAAGGCCCGACGCCGATTTCGGCGTTGATCCACGCCGCCACCATGGTGACGGCGGGCATCTTCATGGTGGCAAGAATGTCGCCGTTGTTCGAGCATTCCGAGACTGCGCTGTCGTTCGTGCTCATCATCGGCGCGACGACCGCGTTTTTCATGGGGCTTCTGGGAGTCGTGAATAACGACATCAAGCGGGTGATCGCCTATTCGACCCTGTCCCAGCTGGGGTACATGACAGTGGCGCTCGGCGTCTCGGCGTACGGCGCGGGAATATTCCATTTGATGACGCACGCGTTTTTCAAGGCGCTGCTGTTCCTGGCGGCAGGTTCGGTGATCATCGCCATGCATCACGAACAGGACATGCGCAAGATGGGCGGCCTGCGTAAGCATATGCCATGGACCTACTGGACCTGCCTGGTGGGGTGCCTGGCGTTGATCGGCTTCCCGGGCACCGCGGGCTTCTTTTCCAAGGATTCGCTCATCGATGCGGTCGGGGCGTCGCATCGGTTCGGGTCGGGATACGCGTATTTTTGTGTGGTGACCGGGGTGTTCATCACCGCGCTGTACACCTTCCGCATGTTCATCATGACGTTCCTCGGCAAGGAGCGGATGGATCACCACACGCTGGAGCACTTGCACGAGAGTCCGTGGGTGGTAACGGTGCCCCTCGTGCTCCTGGCCATACCGTCCGCGCTGATCGGCTGGTTCACGGTGGGGCCCATGCTGTTCGGTGGATTCTTCGAGGGGTCGATTTTCGTGCTGCCGGCCAACAACGTGCTCGAACACGTGGCCGAGGAGTTTCACGGACCCGGCGCGTTCATCGTGTCGGCCTTGCAGGCACCGCCGGTGTGGCTCGCCGCGGCGGGGGTCTTGACTGCTTATACCTTCTTCAAGTGGAAACCCGCGCTGGCGGACTCCGCGGAACGCACCTTCAAGTGGCTGCACACGATGTTGACGGAGAAGTACGGCTTCGACTGGTTCAATGAAAACGTCATCGCCGCCGGTGCCAGGGCATTGGGCGGGGGTCTGTGGCGATTTGGCGATCAGGAACTGATCGACGACGGCATGGTCAACGGCAGCGCCCGCGTGGTGGGGTGGTTCAGTTCGGTGCTGCGCTACGCACAGTCCGGTTATCTGTATCACTACGCATTCGCGATGATCCTGGGCCTGGCCTCGCTTCTGCTCTGGCTGATCTGGCGCCCATGATGCTGAACGACCACTTGCTCGAGATCCTGATCTGGGTGCCCATCGTCGGCGGCTTCTTCGTCCTTGGATTGGGCGATCGTCCTTCAGCCGCGCGCTGGGTATCCTTGGGCGTTTCGATCGTCACGTTCGCGTTCAGCATCCCCTTGTGGGCATGGTTCAAGACCGGCACCGCGGAGATGCAATTCGCTGAAACCGGGCCATGGATTCCGGCCATTCACTCGAACTTCCACATCGGCGTCGACGGGATTTCGATGCCGCTGACCTTGTTGACCACGTTCACCACCGTGCTGATCGTGATCGCGGGCTGGCAGAACGTCGAGAAACGCATCGCGCAATACTTCGCCGCCTTCCTGATCCTGGAGGGGCTGATGATCGGCGTGTTCGCGGCGCTGGACGGCGTGCTGTTCTACGTCTTCTGGGAAGCCATGCTGATTCCGATGTTCATCATCATCGGCATCTGGGGCGGTCCGCGCCGCGTCTATGCGACCATCAAGTTCTTCTTGTACACGTTCATCGGCTCCTTGCTGATGCTGGTGGCGTTGATCTACATGTACCTGAAATCGGGCAGCTACGAGCTCGCGGTGTTCCAGCGCATGCCGCTGACGCTCACCGAGCAGACCTTCATCTTTCTGGCATTTTTCACGGCCTTCGCGGTGAAGGTGCCGATGTGGCCGGTGCACACGTGGTTGCCGGACGCGCACGTGGAGGCCCCCACCGGCGGTTCCGTGGTGCTGGCGGCCATCATGCTCAAAATGGGCGGCTACGGTTTCCTGCGCTTCTCCCTGCCGATCGCACCCGATGCGAGCCGGCAATTGGACTGGCTCATGATCGCCCTGTCGCTGATCGCCGTGGTGTACATCTGCTTCGTGGCCCTGGCGCAGCGGGATATGAAGAAGCTGATCGCCTATTCCTCGATCGCGCACATGGGTTTCGTCACCTTGGGGGCGTTCATCGGCTTTCAAATCTGGGCGCACACCGGCAAGGTGACCGGAATCCAAATGGGATTGGACGGGTCGCTGGTGCAGATGCTGTCGCACGGGCTCGTATCGGGTGCCATGTTCCTGTGCGTGGGCGTCATGTACGACCGCGTGCACAGCCGCGAAATAAGCGCCTACGGCGGCGTCGTCAACACCATGCCGAAATTCGCCTCGTTCATGGTGTTGTTCGCGATGGCAAATGCCGGGTTGCCGGGGACGTCGGGATTCGTCGGCGAGTTCCTGGTCATTCTCGCATCGTTCAAGGCCAACGTCTGGTATGCCTTTCTCGCCGCTACGACCTTGGTGTTGGGGGCGGCGTATACCCTGTGGCTCATCAAGCGCGTGATCTACGGCGAGGTCGCGAACGACAAGGTCGCGGCGATGAAGGATCTCGACGGCCGCGAATTCTTCGTGCTCTCCGCGCTGGCCGCGGCCGTGCTGCTGTTCGGCCTGTGGCCCGCGCCCTTGCTCGACGTCATGCGCGCGACGACACATCATTTGGCCGAGACGCTGCTGGTCTCGAAGATTGCTCCCTAAGGCCGCCATGAACTCCTTTAACGCCATCGATTTCAATTCAGGCATCGGCCTCGCCGGACCGGAGATATTCCTGAGCCTGGCCGCCTGCGCCATTCTCATGTTGGATCTGTTGCTGAAGGATGCACAGCGTCACTGGACCGGCGTAATGGCGGTGATCTCGCTGCTGGCGACCGCCGTGCTGGCGGTGGCCCAGCCGGTGTCGACGAGGGTGGTGGCGCTCGGCGGATTGTTCGAATTGGATCGTATGGCGCAGGTGCTCAAGGTGGTCACGCTGCTGACCGTGGCGGCGGTGTTCGTCTATTCCACCGACTATCTGCGCCGCCGCGAGATCCTCAAGGGCGAGTATTACGTGCTGGGTTTGTTCGCCACCTTGGGCGCAATGGTGCTCACCTCCGCGGCCAGTCTGATAACCCTGTATCTGGGACTTGAATTGATGTCGCTGTGCCTGTACGCCATGGTGGCGTTCGACCGGGAATCCGGCATCGCCGCGGAATCGGCGATCAAATATTTCGTGCTGGGCTCCATGGCATCAGGCACGCTGCTGTATGGAATGTCCATCCTCTACGGCGTCACCGGAAGCTTGGAACTCTCGACGATCGCCGCGGCCGTCCACAACGGTTTCGCCGACAATGTCGGGCTGCTGTTCGGCATCGCATTCCTCATCGTCGGCATCGGATTCAAACTCGGAGCCGTGCCGTTCCACATGTGGATTCCCGACGTGTACGAGGGCTCACCGACGTGCGTGACGGTGTTCATCGGCACGGCGTCGAAGCTCGCGGCCTTCGCTCTGGCCATGCGGCTGCTGCCGGAGGCCCTGGCGGGATCGCAGACGGATTGGAGCCAGATGCTGGTCGTCCTATCGGTGCTGTCGATTGCGATCGGCAACGTGGTGGCCATCGCACAGACCAATCTGAAGCGGATGCTGGCCTATTCGACGATCTCGCACATCGGCTACATTTTACTGGGCATCTTGGCCGGAACGGCGCAAGGCTATCAGGCCGCCATGTTCTACATGATCAGCTATGTCGTCGTCGCCTGCGGGGCGTTCGGTATGATCCTGCTGTTGGCGCGGCAGGGGTTCGAGGCAGACAAGCTCGTGGATTTCAAGGGTCTCAATGCACGCAGCCCTTGGTTCGCGGGCATGATGGCGATACTGATGTTCAGTCTGGCCGGACTGCCGCCGTTCGTCGGCTTCTGGGCCAAGCTGGGCGTGATTCAGGCGGTGCTCAACGTCAACTACACGTGGCTGGCCGTGTTGGCGGTGCTGTTCTCCGTGGTGGGCGCGTTTTACTACCTTCGCATCGTGAAGCTCATGTATTTCGACGACCCCACGGACTCGGCGGTACTGGGAGGTTCTGTTCTCATGCGCTCGATCTTGAGCGCCAATGCGCTGCTGGTGTTCGTCCTTGGCGTCGCGCCGGCTGCGCTGATTACGCTCTGCCAGCGCGCGCTCCCATAGCTGCGGCGGACCCCTCGCAGAGTCTCCCGGGTCTTGCATTACCGTAAGTAGCCGGTACAATGGGCGGCTATCCGGTGCGGGGTGGAGCAGTCTGGCAGCTCGTCGGGCTCATAACCCGAAGGTCGTAGGTTCAAATCCTACCCCCGCTACCAATTTTTTTCCCTTTTAAATCAACGAGTTAGCATCAACTTGCCGCCGGCACACCCAGCGGGTTGCTGGAAAATAGCCAGGAGGTCGGGGGAGTTTTGTGTAACTTCTTTAGCCGCATGCTTTCTCCGCCGCCGCGATGAGATTTGAAAGCTCGGGGTGCGAGTAATGCGTCGTGATGCGCTGACTTTTGTGCCCTAAAAGATCTTGCCGATCCTCAAACGACACGCCCGCCGCTCGTAAGCGACGACCAAACGTGTGCTTGAGATCGTGAACCCTCACGCGCCTAAATCCCTGCGGTGCTATCGTCCCATGCACCCGCTCCCAGGCATCCGCCGCGCGTTCTCGCGCGCTCCTCCAGCCGGTGTTGTTCATCTTCTTAACGGGCACGGTGATCCCATCCTTACTGCGTCTAACAAAAACGTACACCGGATGCATACCTCGTGCTTCCTCAATCACCGACCTGGCAATCCGATTAAGAACAACAAATCTCTCCTCGGTGTTCTTCACTTTTTCTCCCGGGATTACAAAAACGGAAGTGCCGAATTCCGGTATTTGCTTTTCCCATTCCCACCTCAAGCTACATACCTCCTCTTGGCGGCTTCCTGTATTCGCCTTATATAAGGCCATACGCAGCAGATGGCTCGGCAATTGGTGGAACAGAAATTGTTCCTCCTCGACCGAGAGAGAATGCGGCCTGCGCGCGTCTGTAATGCGAAACAGCTTAATCTTCGGCGCCATTTCCAACCATGTCGCCCCTCGCTTGTCCCGCCATTCGTCGGCCGCCAGTCTCAAGATTCGACGCACGGTCTCAAGTGACAGATTAATGGTCTTCGTCTTCACCCCATCCTTGTTCCGCTTCTCGATGAACGGCCGCAAGGTCTCCATATACACACGCGAGAGCAACAGATCGCCGATAAAAGGATCAAGCATTGCCAAATGCCTCTCATCGTCGCTGACGCTTTTCTTATGCTGGTTCTCCTTCAGATACTTCTGCGCCGCCTCTCGAAAAGTCCACATGGGCCGCACTCCGTAGAGTTGCGACTGGCGAATCCCTTCGATTCGGCTCGCCAATAGCTCCACCGCTTCCGTGAGGATAGTCGTTGCAGCACTCTCCCGGATTCGGACACCTCTGAACTGCTTGTTTAAATGCCAAATCCGACCGCGTTTGGTCAGACCTGACGTCTTTCGGTTTCCCATGGCTTTATCCTTTTAGGTTGAGCCGCGGGATGCCCGTTGCGGGTCCTATTGTCGACGAGCGTCCGATATAAACCAGTATCCTGGTCAGAGAGCAGTCATATACATCCAAACGGATAAGCAAACTGCCTGTTAGCCTTGTTCTGCGAGTCGGACAGTCCCTGTCATCTACTTGCGTCATTCATCGCGCACTACTCACAGCCGTTATGTGTGCGGAAGTCTCGGACCCACTCGGCGGTCGCCCGCATTCCGCCAAACGGATAGAAGTGCATCAGCACCTCGCCATGGGTGGCCGGATCCAGTCTGGCGGCGTATTGCTCGATCAGTCTGTCTGGGCCTGCCGCCGAGAGCAGTTTGGTGAGCGACATGCCGTATTTCTTCATCACCTTGGTCG